>Ga0116151_10004236_pt1 | contig 12587 bp, 9 predicted proteins | sample AD_UKC117_MetaG_FD_89893 | JGI IMG/M metagenome (GOLD analysis project Ga0116151, IMG submission 89893) | Active sludge microbial communities of municipal wastewater-treating anaerobic digesters from Hong Kong - AD_UKC117_MetaG | ecosystem: Engineered > Bioreactor > Anaerobic > Digestate... | reverse complement strand
CAATATCGACACCAAAATGAGTGGAAAAGGGAGCGAAGGAGTTAGGATAGGATTTTCAACAACCAAGCGGGAACTTGTTCACACTTCCTGGATGGCGTGGTAGATGCCTACCGCGGCTTGGGGTGCTTCGTCGCCTGTGAACTGAACTGTCAGCGAATTTGTCGGAGCGGATTGAACGGAGAGCATCTGCTGGTCAGGGGTTCCATTTTAAGGACAATCGACTCACCACAATCCGTTCTTCATCCGCCTCTTGGCGCAGACCGGCTGCCACACCATCCGTTCAATCCGTTCCCAACATCCGTTGACAGTCCTCACGGCCACCACCCACACACTTCCTGGATGGCATGGTAGATGACCTACGCCGCTTCGGGTAATTCGTCGCCGGCTCATCTATTTGACGACTGTTTGTTCATGTAAATTTCAGGAGGATGATCACCAACTGTATAAAGCACCTCGCGCAAGTTAAGCAGTTCAAAGCGATTCAGTTGAAGAGCAACGATGGTGGCACGACCGGTCGGGGTGAGTCCGACAATGTGGGTACAGGGCGCGTTCCATGCAAAATGGTCACGCCATCGCTGTTGACGGGGATGAAAAAGTGGAACTTCACGATTGGAGATGGGATCGAGAGCCGTGATTTTGTTATACTTGGCACCATTACAGCCTTGACAGACAAGGGCCAAATTCTCGAGTTCTGTTTGTCCGCCGCGGCTGAGCGGCAGGATGTGATCGATGGCAAATGGTGACATGGAGTAGCGTGCGAGACTGGCACAGTATTCACAACAGGCCTGGGCACGCTCAATCACAGCTTGTCTCAAGCGAGCGGGAACCCGTTCACGCGACATAAGTTGGTTCTGCAATGCCGAGATCGGCCATGAGTTGCGATAGCGTAACCTGACGCAGTTGCGCCAAGGCGACCAAATTCTTCAACCGTGCGACATTGATTCGTTCAACAGTTTGGTTGAGTTGCATGAACTCCTGATGTTCTGCCGGTGTTAGCGTTTCCGCCAGTCGTTTTTCAACCAACGTTTCATACCGGTGCTGCTGTTCCGGTGCTAGACCTTGGTTGATCTGTTGTAGGAGTTCTGCTTCCGGTTGTGACAGAACCGGCGCTTGGCGGCGGGCCTGCAACCTGAGGAGATCCTGGACAAGATCTGTTAACTCCGTCAGTGGCAATCGTTCTGCAGCCTGCACTAACTTTTCACGGGAAGGGGTTAAATTGACAGTCATAGGTTGGCGCTTTCACAAAGAACAAAGATTCGGCTACCGTCAGTATATGCAGAAACAGTGATGTTGTCCAGAGGTGCAAGCCAGTGAACGCCTAAATCCGTTGATCACGGCCACCATTCGCACACTTCTTGGATGGCGTGGTAGATTCCTTCCGCGGCTTGGGGTGCTTCAGCGTCGGCGAGGGCGAGGATGAAGGGCATGAAAACCCATGCGATTATGTGAGAAGCGTCAGGATCTCATCAATGGTTGTGAGACGAATTCCTTGTGCCCGCAATATGCTGCGCACCGGTTCCACGCGTAAATCCTCGTCCGTTGTGGCAAGATAATCAACACCGCCATAAACGGCAGTAGCGATTACTTTATCATCATCCGGATCACGACAGATTGCATCTATCTGTGGCAGTTCCACGAGTTCCATCTCGTGCACCAGTTGGGTCAGAAACATTCGGCGCAATTCGGGAAAGATCAATTTGGCGATCTTCGGATAGGTCAAAGTTGTTTCATACTCTTCGAGCAATTGCGTTGAGCAGACAACAGTAAAGCGACGCGCCTGCCAAGCCATGATAAATGTAGCCAGTTCCGGCGGACGCATTAGGGAGCGCAAGAACTGATTGGTATCGAGGGTAACCCGCATCTGCTACGCCTTCGCCGCTTGTCGTGCTTCGCGGATTAACTGATTTAACTCCTGGTCAGAAATTTCCGGTGTGGTGTAGTTACTGTTGATCGCTGCCCGGATCGCTTCCATCACTTTCTGGAAGCGCAGATTGCGGGCGACATTTTCTTCCTGTGATTCTCTAGTGGGCAACAAGGTCACAGCGACTTGCGCGCCAACCGGCATACTATCCGGCAATTCAACTGTGTGATCTGCTTTAATCGTCGAGATGTAAGTTGCTGTTGTCATCGTCCTTCCGTTTCTTTCTGCTATCAGTCCGTCCACATCTGCTGTCCACATCTATTGGGGAAGAACAGCGGTTCTTGGTCATCAGTATACGCAGAAACCGTTTGGTTGTCTAGCCATCATGAGCAATTTCCGTGCACAAACAGTATCATGCAGCCGATTGATTGCGTTTCCACTATCTCTGCTCTGTAACAGCCCTCACGGCCACCATTCACGCACTTCCTGGATGGCGTGGTAGATGCCCTCCGCAGCTTGGGGCGCTACGTCGCCAACTAAATTTTAGTAAAATACCGAACATATGTTTGCGTTTTGTTAGAGATCGCCAAAGGCCAACTAAATTTTGTCATTTTTTATTGCAGCAGCGTGAAAGCTGTAGTATAATGAGACATATGTTCGAGCTATATTATTCGCAACTGTATCACATACCAACGAGCTAGCGCTGATCCCAGTGCTAGCTTTATTTTTATTTGTTGATACACATTACATTATGTATCTAATGCTAGACAAAAGGAGGTTAAATTCACTCAATGCATACCCTCGTCACACATTTTGAAGAGCTTCTCAAAAATTTACGTCCACCGGAAGAGCGATTGATTGCCGCACGCGATATACCACCACTTGTGCGCGCTTATCTGAAAGCACATGAGGAATTCCCAACCGTTGCTCCCCATTCACATCTGGTTGGATCATATGGCCAGGATACCTCCGTGAGAGATGTCAAGGATGTCGATTTTCTGGTTAGAGTGGCTGGTGATCCAGCGGAAAACGAACCAGAAGCGAAACGATTGATCCAAGAACTGAAAAAAGTGCTGGACGGTCTACCAGAAGCATTGGGTTACAATGGTTCGACCAACATTGATATCGAACGTGCGCGGCGCTCGGTCCATGTCTATTTTCAAGATCACGATTTTCATTTGGATGTTGTCCCTTGTATTGCGCCAAATGGTTTTGACGAAATCCTGTACGTGCCTGACCGTGGATTCAACCGCTGGATCGAATCGCATCCGGTTGGGGTGATTACACTGCTCAAAGAACTCAATGAGACAAATGGCGATAAGGTGCGTGCTTTGGTCAAGCTGCTCAAGCACTTCCGTAATGTGCACATGATAACGCGCAAACCAAAGAGTTATTGGCTGCTGGCGCTGGTTCTTCACCATGTGTCCAAGGACGATGGACTCGATACCTCACAACCGCTAGCCGTGCTCTTCCGCGATCTGCTTGATGCAATTTATTGGCAATATACAATTGTGTTACACACGAGTGATACAGCTACGCCCAATATTCCTGATCCGATCTTGGGTCACAATGTTTCATGGAATTGGGCGCGTTCTCATTTTGAGACATTTATGCGGCGGATTGACGATGGCCGCACCTGGGCGCAGGCGGCTTTGACGGCCACAGATCGGAGTGTTGCCATTGAAAAATGGCAGAAGGTTTTCGGCGAAGAGTATTTTCCTGCCAATGTGACCGAAGCTGCGTCAAGAATGGCATCTGTAGGACTTCCTGGCAAGGCATTCACAACCGGCACTGGCCTCGTTGTGCCGAACAAAACAGATGCTGGTATTGTGACCCCGATTCAACGGACAACGTTTCATGGCAAGAACCAAGCCTAATATTCCGCGCCGAATTCGTCCACTGAACCTTGCTATGCAAGCCACGCATATCCGCCATCGGTTTCCTCAATTTGCTTGTCGCATTCAACAAGGTTGTGCTATTTGGCGGGGCGCGTTGCAGCCGCGCCTTACGTCGCCACTGTACCAAGTTGAAATTTCGTACAAACAAAAGAAGCTACCCAAAGTCAGAGTCATCTCGCCACCGTTAGCAGCGAATGCGCCGCACCTGTATTCTGATGGCACGCTATGTCTATACTGGCCAAAGGAGTGGCGCTGGCAACCAGACACACTGATTGCGGAAACAATCCTGCCGTGGACCGCCTCATGGTTGTACTATTACGAACTGTGGCTTGATACCGACCAATGGCTAGCCCCTTCTTCGCATGACCCGGTCAATGAGGAGCTTATATGCCGACGCGATTAGATACAAATTTTGCGCGGTTGTCGAATGCCGATGAGTTCGAGTCCATGATTCGGGACATCTGTGCACTCGAATGGGATGATCCCCACACGGAGAAATATGGCCGTAGTGGGCAAAAACAGAATGGCGTTGATATTTATGGGCGGCCATCTGACTTGAACGGCAACTACTACGCAGCCCAATGCAAGTTGCGCAAAACTGGCAAGCAGCTATCACAAACGACGATTAAGTATGAAGTCAACGCGGCCCGCCAGTTTCCGCACTCATTGGCGTTACTGATCCTCGCTACCGATACAGCGCGCGATACGGATACGCAAATTCTTGTCAATCAGATCAGCACAGCAGAAGAACGAGCTGGCAGCTTCCGCGTGATCATCTGGTTTTGGGATGACATTACAACTCGGCTAGCTGCTTATCCGCAGCTGATCATAAAATATTATCGTGATTACTTTGCCAATCTGACGACCCTACCGCTGGTTGAACGGCTCATTGATACACCGTTACAAATTATCTGCCCCAATCAATCACCATCAAATGAGCGCACGGTGCTTGAAGAACATTTAACGCTGAGAGGGATACGTATTGCAAAAGTGACTCATCGCGGCCACAATACATTTGCTGCGCCACAACAGCCAGATTCATCTTCGCCTGACGGCGTTTTGTTGCAATATTGTGGTACGGCGGAAATAGCTGAGGATGTGACGCTTTTGCGCCTTGTTAATACAATCACTGCTTACATTCAGCTGATAGACAGTCACTGCCCCCTATTTGTTGTCCTACCATTGCACTTACACCCAACATTGATAGACACATTAGACACATTGGGTATCGATTTGAACCGCATCCAAGTGCTGGATAGTGCGCGCTCACCTGTAGAGCTGGCAAATCACCTATTAACTGCCACATTTGCCTATGGGTATGCGAGAAGGGGTGGTCTGGCCACGGTCAACATCGCCGTCAGAAGCAGCGAAAGCCGAGTCAATTCCGTGCTACTTGACCTCGATTGGTGTACGAGGCTAGGCATAGATCGCTTCCCAACATGCGATGAATGGGACAATCTTTTGAAACCGGCGCTGATGGCCGTGAAGCAGCAACTCGTTAGCCAAAGTGACCACATACGTGTGCAGTTTCATTGCCAGCTACCCTTGCCGGCTGCCTTTGCATTGGGATTTGTATTCAACGTGCGTGTTGCTCATATCGGGGTTTGGGCACGAAAAACTGGGGTTAGCGATTTCAGACGGCAGTTTTGGTTATCCGACAGCGACCCTGCACCGATCCATTACGAGCCCATTTGGATCCAGCGCACGGATGGTTGCGGTCAAGTGGCCGTCGTTGAGTTAACTTCGTATGTTTCTATCCTCAAAGCAGTAGAAGCATTTGTTGATATGGCAGATCTTGCGGTTGATACTTGGGTGCAACTACCACTGATGGTTGAGGGAAAATCGGTGGAGAATCTTGAGGAGGGTCATGCCCTGGCCTATGCCAAACAAGTTGCGCAGTTGATCCGAACGCTGAATGAGCAAGGGGTTACCGATATTCACCTCTTTGCTCGGATTCCCGCGGCACTGGCTGTATTGATTGGGCAGAGGTTGGTGGCCTGTGGCCGGATTCATTTGTATTGGTTTGATAATCCTAACTATCGGTTTGCGTTGACGCTGGTCTGATAGGGCCGAAATTCGAAATCTGCGTGATGCCCGTGTGCTGCTCGCAAAACTTATTTAAGTAGCTGCGTTGGCACATTCCCCTTCAATTCTGTCACCCCTCCTCACCCTTAATAGGAACCGCCAACGTCAGTTTCACATCTCCAGGGATCGCTGGGGATCGCTCTATTCACATTTTATTCGCGATTTACCGTTTCTCTTCACGGTTTGGGAACGGTTTGGGAACGGTTTCTTTGGTATTCTAGTAATGTTAGGGATATCAATGTCTCGCTTTGATGCGTCTTTGCAAAAGCGTGATGAAAACGGCTGGCTCTATTGTGCTAGCGAAGGATTTCTCGATACGACTGTAGGTACAAGCCGCCGGTTACTGTACTGGTGTTAACAGGAGCATGATAATGGCTACCCATCTAGGCTATAGATTTTCGAAGTTATTGGGTGTTTTGGGAGTTACAATGCTGTGTATCGGATGTAACTGTGGCGATCCGCCAGCGGCAGAAGCATTGGCGAATGACACAACCCCTCCTTTCAGTATCGAATTCCGTGTTACTTGGTCAGATCCAAACGGTTCTGGCCTTAGCTCTACTAGTGTCATGGGGACCCCTGCAAGTTCCCCTTTCCGGATATCTGTACCTTCGAATGAAGGGTTTCTCGTGATCGTTTCGGCACGGGATAATATTGGTGTCAAAAAAATCCTATTGGATTATACTCAATTTGAAGCAGACACCCAGGTTACAACAGCTCACTCTAGAGATTATTCTTCATGTGCCATGGAAAAAACCAGTTACTACAAATGGTTTGAGGGTGGGGACAGCCGTAGTTTCAACATGAAGGCCTACATATACGACTTTAACAACAACAGGGGTTCAACCGCATCGGTCAGAATTGAAGAGGTGCCCTGACCATTTTGGTTTGGGCATAAAAAAGCATGATGTGCCTCGAAAATTTGCACGAGTGCACTATAGCTTTAAGCTGGCCAACTGAATTTGGAGAGGATGCTATGAACTGGAAGAAATACATCAAACTAATTAGAATTGCAATCCTTATGGGTGGCATGGTGTTTCTCCTGTCTACTACGTCGCACGTATCGATGGTGTTGGCACAGCAAACGAGCACGCCAAGTATATTTTACGACTTTGAAATCATTGCAGAAACGGGACAAGCAGGTTTAATTGGCATTGAGGATGGACCTTCTATTAACGATAGAGGCGCAGTTGCGTTTGTTGGCAAACTCGCTACAGGCGTTGGTAGCCAGGCTGTGTTTGTAGGTGGTTTGCCTGCCGCTTCCAACTCCTTAATACAAATCTCTTCAGGCTTCATTGCACCGAACCATCGGTTTAATCGTTCTGTACAGATTAATAACAATGACAAGGTCATTGCTCAAGACTTTGAAGGCGATGCCGGTGGACAACACACCCGTATACGAGTATATGATTTAACCACTGGCACTGAATCAGTCATTGCTTCTGGTCTTGTCAGCAATCCCCTCGTTGATTTTGAGGCTGTTCTTGGACATCCCAGTATTAATAATCAAGATCAAGTGGTTTTCAGTGCATTTTCCGGACGCGGCGCTCTTGCCTCTGAATGTCCGGATCGATGTCTTGTGACTCAAAACGCACCAAATGGGTTTAATGCTGAACCTTTACCACTGGCGCAGCGAAATGTTCTCCCACATCCATTGATCGCTGACAACGGCCGTATTGTTGTACAAGCAGGAGACTCAATCACTTCACCCATACGGCTATATTACAACAATTTGCACCCAAACAATTTCGACGAGATTGCCAGTGCCATTGATTTTGACCGGCTTGGTCAAAGTCCTGGAATTAGCGATAATGGTCAAGTGGTAGCCTTTTATGGTGAACTTAATGCCGCAGGGGCAGCTCGATTAAGCAGAACCACTGACATAAGCACGACCACTGGTCCCGGAATATTCGTCTGGATTGCTGCCTCTGGCGACATAGTGCGTATAACAGGACAGAAATTTGAGGCCACATCAGCCTCTAGCGGCAATGGTGATGGCATTTGTAATTTAGGCGAAACCTGTCAACCAGCTGCAGAGTTAGGGTACAACGACGCCGGCAATCCCATATACTTCAACAACTATGACGCCGACAGCCGTGTAGCCGTTATTCACTTGGATCTGAACGATAATGGTGGGGCTGACGTCGGCGACAGCTTTCTTGTATCCTTCATTGCCACTCCGAACGAGGCTAGTCGCAACAACCCAATTACCCAAAAACCATTTCTTTTTTCCAACCAGAAAGGTATTTGGACGATCCGGATTGATGTGGATCAGGAGTTCGAACCGCCTTATACCGTCGTATATCATCCGACTTCACCATTACCAGTCGTTCAGATTGACGACGTGTTTGACAGCTACAGAATAACTGACTTAAGGGTCTATGATCCGTTAGCCCAAGCGATGACAGATAGTAATAGCAATACACGCATTCAAAAACGTGGTGATCATATGATTGCATTTTGGGCGGACACCGATGCCGGGACCATGATCTTGAAAGGTACACATCTAGATTCCGACCAGGATGGTTTGTTAGATCATTGGGAAACTATAGGTATAGATGTGGATCAAGACGGGCAAGTAGACCTCAACCTACCTGCTATGGGAGCGAATCCCAACTACCGCGACGTATTTTTAGAAATCGATTGGCTACCACCTCATGATGGTCGCGATTTTGCTCCGGTTCCAGAGGCCATTGATTTCCTTGTCGATATGTTCGCCAATGCTCCTGATGGTGGTATTACATTGCATGTTGATGCTGGCGCTGGACTATCTAGAAATATAGGGACAGATCTAGGTCTCTTACAAGGAGGCCCTTTGTCAGAAGGGCCACATATTAATTTCGTATATTTTGGCTTGCCTGACGATCAAAGATTTAATGTTACGGGTCAGATTTCTAGATCACTGGATGAAATCAAAGATTGGTGGACAAGGACGGACGCTCACGCCAGGGAGCTTGTATTTCACTACGCTCTTCTCGTTGATAGGACTCCTAGTCTTGATAGTAATGGTAATTTTGTTGACGATTCACATGTAATCGGTCGAGCTGAAACAGCTTTTCTAAATTTCTCACCAACTGATTTTCATAATGTTCCTGGTAACGATGTCATAATTGCTCTTGGAGCGATGCGTTCTCTTACGCATTTACCAAAAGGTTTTCTTCAAGGGCATGCATTAGCTCATGAGCTTGGGCATAATCTAGGTTTACAACACGGCGGAATTAACGAAGAAACATCGACACCGCCAGGCACGGATATTTTCAATCGTTCGGATTATAAGCCCGAGTATTTGAGCCTGATGAACTATGCATATCAATTTGGTCTGACTGGCCTGGTCGGCAGGGGTACTGCTAACGGATTAATGGCAGATACCAGTGTCATTACCCCAGCTGGTTTGAATTATTTTGGGGGAGCAAGGCTGGGTGGCCTAAAGGTGCAAATTACAGAGCCTGCAGTAGAAGTACAGACTCAAACAATAGTTGCTAACTCCATTTTTGACTTTACTATCTCCGAGTCTTGGAATCCCCCAATTTCTAGGGGCAGTGAATTTGCCATTCTTGTTCGAGATTATTCTCGACGTACTGATCTCGTATTCTCGGATTGGGACAACATCAGACTTGATTTCAACAATTACTTTGATTTCCTTGGAAATTCATTTAAAAAGGATAGAAGAGGGTTGTTTGGACAAGAAACTCGGGAATTGAATCTCAGTGACCTAGAAGAACGAATTGGTCCTTTTGATCGATACATACCTACTGTCACAATTGATTCGCCAATGTCTGGCGCTTCAATCTCCAATGGCGATAGTTTGACGGTAACTATGAGCATCACCGACGATTTTGGGATTGATACAATCAAAGTGTTGTTTGACTTAAACGGTGACGGTGACAGCGAAGACGCTGGCGAAATGATTGAGGCCACCAGCCTTGACTCCGATAATTATGAGGCCGTATTTGGTGATATTTCCGGGCCGAATGGCTCCAGAACTATCATAGTATCTGCGGAAGATCTTTCAGGTGGAATCGGCGTTTCTATGACAACCGTCACCATTGAAAGCGGTATGATCGATGACACTTTAGAACCCACGGTAAGCATTGATACACCAATGTTAGATGCGCTAATACCGCGAGACAGTGATTTAACTGTCAGCTTAACGGCCAATGACAATGTAGGGGTTGACTCGGTCACCGTTTCATTTGACATCGATGGAGATGATGCTACCAACACTCCGGATGAAACGGCTATGGCTGTCAAAACTGGGCCTGCTAATTATGAAGCGGTTTTTGCCAACATCAGCGGGCCAATTGGCCCCAGAACCATCATTGCATCTGCCGAAGACACAGCGGGTAACGTTGGTGTCGCCAATACAACCGTCATTGTCAGCGATAGTACTGGTGGCACCACTGCTCCATTAGTCACCATCAGTACGCCTCCATCCGGTGTGTTGATGCCACTGCACAGCGATTTAACAGTCCATCTGTCTGCTACTAGCCAAGAGGATATTACTTCGGTAACGGTCCTGTTTGATACTGATGGGAACGGTCTCATCAACCGTTTTGGCGAGTTTGTACGCGCCACGAAGCTCGACAACGACACCCATGAGGCAACCTTTACCAATCTCTCCGGTCCGGTTGGCACCAGATTGTTGCGGGTTTTTGTCACAGATGCTGCGCTCAATATTGGTGCAGCAGCCGCAACAGTCATGATCGGTGACACGACAGCCCCAAGTATTTCTATCGATTGGCCAACCCCAGGAATGCTTGTTCCGGTGGGCAATGACTTGACCGTCAGCTTTCGAGCGACGGACGATGTGGACGTAGATTCTGTCACCCTTACGTTTGATACAAACGGCGATAGCGCAATTGATGCCTCCAGTGAGATAGTTACGCCCACCAGTACTGGTCCGAATACATACGAGACGATTTTGACCGACATTTCGGGACCTGAGGGACGCCGTACAGTACAGATATTCGCCCAAGATCCGTCCCTCAATGTTGGTGTGGGCAATCAAATTGTCACAGTCGGCGATAATGCTCCCATTGTAGGGTTAGGTACATCCGTCCCCTATGAAGCAATCTATGGGTTGGGTGAGGTTACGGCATTGGCCTATTCACCAGACGGGGAAAAAGCGCTCATTGGTGGCAGTCAGGGCTTTGCCGTGTTGCTGAACCTCAATACAGGCACGGTTGAGCATCAGTTACTTGGCCATGGTCGAGGCTCTGAAAGTGAGCCAGCAATCACTGTAGTTGCCATTTCACCACAGGATGAGAATCTAGGCATCACAGGTGGATGGGATGGAACAGTCCGGCTATGGGATTTGGCAAGTGGCACTCTTCTACACATATTTAGCCATGTCCCATACCATGTGACTTCCGCTGCATTTTCACCCGATGGCGAACGAATCGTTGTAGGCACCCGTCCCAATACAATGTTGGGGGCATCGAATTACCTAGCTTGGCTCTGGGAGGTAGAAAGTGGGCGATTCCTGTGCCATTTCGAGGGCCATGTCTGGAATGTTAATGCCGTAGCCTTCTCTCCGGATACAGAGAATTCCATGGTTTTGTCCGGCAGCAGCGCCCCGCCAGCCGCTCCCCAATCTGGCAACACAGCTCGGCTATGGAATGCAAACAACTGCAACCAGGTGGGCACGCCTTTTACACATGGCGCAAATAGTATAACGGCTGTGACCTTTGCACCTCAACCAGGAAGTCACCAGCTACTTACGGGTGCTGGGAACAACGCCTATTTGTGGAACTGGGATACACGTGAACGTGAGCTACTTCCACATGGTAGCCTGGTAGAGGCAGTGGCGATTTCTTCTGATGGTAAGTTGGCGGCAACAGGGGGTGCTGTTGTCAAACTGTGGGATATAGAATCTGGTCAGACCGACCAGCGGCTGTTACATACCTTTGAGTCCGACTCAGGTACTGTACAAGCCATCGCTTTTTCACCTGTTGCGGGTAGCCGCCAGATGCTGTCTGGGAGCACGGATGGTACTGTTCGCTTGTGGGATGTGGCCGACAATACCGAGCCTCTAACTCTCACCGGGCATGCAGATACGGTCAATGTAATTGCTGCCAGATCTGCGCCAGATGAGACCCAGTTGATACTAACGGGCAGTGCTGACACCACTGCTCGCTTATGGAATGCCCAAACCGGAGACGAAATTCAGAAATTTGAGAGGCAAGCTGGCGTTTCTGGAGCCGTTGTTGCAGCGGCCATCTCTCCCGATGGGAGTCAGGTACTCACGGGCAGCAAGAATCGTACAATCGGATTATGGGATGTGGAAACTGGCGCGGAAATCATCAGCACTACCCTTGCCAGCGATATTCTTGCTGTTGCATTTTCTACTGATGATTCTAAAATGTTGGTGGGGGGTAAAACTGGCGATATTTGGCTATGGAACAAACAGACCAGCCCGTTGAGTTCAAACCCAACCTTTTCCATCTCTACTGGAGAGATTAGAACCATGACCTTTTCGCAAGACGGGGCGATGGTCATAGTTGGATTCAGTGATGGTAGTGCGCAGATTGGAAATATCGTCAACGGTGTACTTACTCTTGAGTCTCCATTTGCGGCTTACACCGGGCACAACAACTATGTATCACATGCTACCTTTTCTGATGACGGCTCCTGGGTATTAACCGGCGGTGCAATTCCAACGGTAGTTGACAAAGGTCGCTTGTGGAACACGACAACAGGCAATTGGCGCGTACTAAAAATTCCGACCCCAGATGTGTATTACGGAT
>Ga0116151_10004233_pt1 | contig 12600 bp, 10 predicted proteins | sample AD_UKC117_MetaG_FD_89893 | JGI IMG/M metagenome (GOLD analysis project Ga0116151, IMG submission 89893) | Active sludge microbial communities of municipal wastewater-treating anaerobic digesters from Hong Kong - AD_UKC117_MetaG | ecosystem: Engineered > Bioreactor > Anaerobic > Digestate... | reverse complement strand
TGAGCAGCCCGAAGGCACCGCTGAGGATACCGGCCCAGCGCTCCTCGGTGAGCTCCAGCGGTGGGCCGAAGCCGGTGACGTGCTGCGCCGTGATCGTCTGGCTCTCGGTGTAGCGCAGGATCCCCTCGGAGCCGTGGCGGCGCCCGTGGCCGGACTGCCCACGTCCACCGAGGGGCGCTGCGGGCGTGGCCCAGGTCGCGGCATACCCCTCGTTGATGTTCACCGATCCGGTGCGCACGCGCCGGGCCAGCGCCCGTGCGATGCGCACGTCGCGGCTCCAGATGCTCGCATTGAGCCCGTATGCCGTGTCGTTCGCGAGCGCGACCGCCTCGTCGTCGTCACGCACCCGGCGGACGACGAGCACCGGGCCGAAGGTCTCCTCGCCGTGGCACAGCATGTCGCTGGTGACGTCAGCGAGCACGGTCGGCTCGTGGACGAAGGGGCCGAGGTCGGGGCGGTGTCGGCCACCGGCGAGCAGCGTGGCGCCTCGCGCCAGCGCGTCGGCGATGTGCCGCTGGGTGCGCTCGAGCTGGGCCGGCCCGAGCAGACTGCCCATGTCGTAGCCGAACTCGAGCGCGGTGCCGATCCGCATCGACTCCACAGCTGGGATGAACCGGTCGAGGAACTCGTCGGCGATCGCCTCGTGCAGCAGCAGCCGCTCGGTGTGCATGCACAGCTGGCCGCCGGAGGCGAAGGCCGCTCCCCGAGCGCCGAGCACGGCCCGAGGCAGGTCGGCATCGGCGCGGACGTAGAGCGCGTTCTTGCCGCCGAGCTCGAGCGAGGATCCGACGAGCCGCTCGCCGGTGAGCCGACCGACGATCCGTCCGACCGCGGTCGAGCCGGTGAAGGCGACGTAGTCGGCCTGCTCGACGACGGCCTGGCCGATCTCGGCACCGCCGGAGACGACCTGCAGCACCCCGTCCGGCAGCCCGGCCTCGGCCAGCAGCTCGGCGACGGCGAGCATGGTGAGCGTCGTCTGCGGGTCGGGCCGCAGCACGACCGCGTTGCCGGCGAGCAGCGCCGGCAGGCTGTCGGTCGTCGGGATGGTGAGGGGGTAGTTCCAGGGCGTGACGATCCCGACGACCCCGATCGGCTGGCGGACGATCTCGGCCTGGGTCAGCGCGAGGAAGGCGCCGGTCGTGCGCGTCGTGCGCAGGTATGCCGCCCCGCGGAGGCCGTAGTGCCGAGCGACGATCGACGCGTCGGCGAGCTCCTCGAAGGCGTGGAAGCGAGCCTTGCCGGACTCCCGCTGGACCAGGTCGAGCAGCTCCACCTGGTGGGCGAGCAGGAGATCATGCAGGCGCAGCAGCACTGCTGCCCGGCTCGGTAACGGCGTTGCGGCCCAATCGGGTTGGGCGGCCCGGGCGGTGGAGATGGCGCGGCGCACGTCAGCCGCGCTGGACAGCGGGAGCTGCGCGAGCGGCATACCGGACAGGGGTGAGACGACCTCGTGGGTCGAGGCACCGGGACCGACGACGAGTCGCCGGCTGAGCTCGGCGACCCGCGACGAGCCCAACCGAGGGGCGACCGGCGAGGACGGCGAGGACATGGGGGAAAGGCTACCCACCCGCGCCGGTGCGGGCGGGTCAGGCGTGCGCCGTGGGCGCGAGGACGACCTCGACCCGCTGGAACTCCTTGACGTCGGAGTAGCCGGTGGTGGCCATCGCCCGACGCAGCGCGCCGATGATGTTCGTCGTCCCGTCGGCCGAGCGGCCCGGGCCGAAGAGGATCTCCTCGAGCGGGGCGCGCACCCCGACCTGGACCCGCTCGCCCCGAGGCAGGGCAGCGTGGCTCGCCTCGCTGCCCCAGTGGGATCCGGCACCGGGGGCCTCGGCTGCCCGGGCGAGCGCCGCCCCGAGCATGACCGCGTCGGAGCCGCAGGCGATCGCCTTGACGATGTCGCCGGACGTGCCGACCCCGCCGTCGGCGATGACGTGGACGTAGCGGCCACCGGACTCGTCGAGGTAGTCCCGGCGAGCGGCCGCGACGTCGGCGATCGCCGAGGCCATCGGGGCGTGGATGCCGAGGGTGCGCCGGGTCGTGTGCGCCGCGCCACCGCCGAAACCGACGAGCACGCCGGCCGCGCCGGTGCGCATGAGGTGCAGTGCGGCCGTGTAGGTGGCGGCCCCGCCGACGATGACCGGCACGTCGAGCTCGTAGATGAAGCGCTTGAGGTTGAGCGGCTCGGCGCGGCTGCCGACGTGCTCGGCCGAGACCGTCGTGCCCCGGATGACGAAGAGATCGACGCCGGCGTCGACGACCGTCTTCCAATGGCTCTGGGTGAGCTTCGGCGACAGCGCGCCGGCGACGGTGACGCCCGCGTCGCGGAGCTCACGCAGGCGAGCGGCGACCAGCTCGGGCTTGATCGGCTCGGCGTAGATCTGCTGCATCCGGGCGGTGGCCTTGGCCGGGTCAAGCTCGGCGATCTCCTCCAGCTGCGGCTCGGGGTCGTCGTAGCGGGTCCACAGCCCCTCGAGGTCGAGCACCGGCAGGCCGCCGAGCCGGCCCAGTGCGACCGCCGTGGCCGGCGACATGACCGAGTCCATCGGAGCCCCGATGACCGGGATGTCGAAGTGATAGGCGTCGATCTGCCAGGACACCGAGACGTCCTCGGGATCCCGGGTGCGCCTGGAGGGCACGACCGCGATGTCGTCGAAGGAATAGGCCCGGCGGCCCCGCTTGCCACGTCCGATCTCGATCTCGGTCACTGCGAAAGGCTATCTGTCGCGCCAGCCCTCGCCGAGTCGGCCCACAGCGGCTGCTCTGGAACCCCTGCTCGGTGGGCACCCGCTCCCCCAGCACCGGCTCGCCCCGCCCGCCCCGGTCGCCCTGCTCACCCTGCTCACCCTGCTCACCCTGCTCACCCTGCAGTTTGGGCGCCATGGCGGCGAGTCTGCTCAAGGGCGGTGAGATTTCGCCGCGAGTCACCAGTGTGGCCGCCGCGGCGGCCACACTGCATGGGACTCGACATGGGCGCGAGGGGCATGGGCTCATTCGGACCTCGGAACGGGCTATGGACAACGACCCCGGATCCGTCAGTTGACCCTGTGGACAACCCCGATTCCTCCCCGGCTGACTGGCAGGCTCGCCCCCAGGAGGAGCCATGGCAGAGGAAACCCACGCATTCGGCCCGGCGCTGCTACGCGGCGGCGGCTCCCTGCGCGCCCACGGCGTGGAGCCGACCCGCGAGCCGACCTGGACGCAGGTGCGCCACGGGGTCTGGATCCCTCGATCGGCTTGGGAGGCGTTGAGCCCCCAGGCCCGGTATGCCGCGTTCGTGCACGCGACCGCGAGCCAGTGCGCTGAGCCAGCGGAGCTGGTCTTCTCCCATTGGTCTGCCGCCGTCGTGCTCGGACTGCCTCGGGTTGACGCGTGGCCGCGGCATGCCGACGTGCTCGTGCCGGGACCTCGGGTGCGCTCGTCGAGGTGGGTCGTCAAGCATGCGGGACGAGCCGTCGAGCCGGTGACGGTGCTGGGAGTGCGGGTCACCCCACCGGCGCGCACGGTGGTGGACGTCGCGCGGACCGCACCCTTGGCGTGCGCCGTCGCCGCTGCGGACCATGCCCTCCCGCTCCATGTCGGTCGGCGAGAGCCTCTCACGGGCCCGGATGTACGAGCTGGACCTGCCGCGTCCGCAGCTACAGGTCGCCTACCACGACGACGACGGTCTCATCGGCTTCGCCGACGTCGACTGGAACGGCGTTGTCGGGGAGATGGACGGCAAGCGGAAGTACGGCATACCCGATGGCTCGTCAGCTGCCCAGGCCACCGACGTGCTGTGGCGCGAGACGAAGCGCGAGGATCGGATGCGACTGCGCTGCCGAGCGCTGGTTCGATGGGACTGGGCGACGGCCATCTCCGCAGATCGATTCCGCCGCAGGCTGGCCAACGTCGGCTTCGTGCCTCAGCCCCGGAACACCTGGCTTGAGGAGTGCCGCGCCGCGAGCTGAGCCCAGCGCGCCCGGACTGGCCCACCTCCCCGTCCTCGTTCGTGGCGGCCACACCAGGCGGCGCCGATCAGGGGCGGGTCGTGTAGTTCGGCGCCTCGACGGTGATCTGGACGTCGTGCGGGTGGCTCTCCTTGAGGCCCGCGGAGGTGATCCGCACGAAGCGCCCACGCTCCTGCAGCTCGGGGATGGTCCGAGCGCCGACGTAGAACATCGACTGGGCCAACCCGCCGACGAGCTGGTGGACGACCGAGCCGACCGGTCCGCGATAGAGCACCTGTCCCTCGATCCCCTCCGGGATGAGCTTGTCGTCGCTGCTCACGTCGGCCTGGAAGTAGCGGTCCCGCGAGTATGACTTCTTGCCACGGCTCGACATCGCGCCCAGCGAGCCCATGCCCCGGTATTGCTTGAACTGCTTGCCGTTGACGAAGACGACCTCGCCCGGGCTCTCCTCGCAGCCGGCGAGCAGCGACCCGACCATCACCGTGCTCGCCCCGGCCACCAGCGCCTTGGCGATGTCGCCGGAGTACTGCAGCCCGCCGTCGGCGATGACCGGCACCCCCGCCGGCCTGGCCGCCCGCGCGGCCTCGTGGATCGCGGTGATCTGCGGCACCCCGACGCCGGCGACGACGCGGGTCGTGCAGATCGACCCTGGCCCGACGCCGACCTTGACCGCGTCGGCGCCGGCGTCGATGAGGGCCTGGGCTCCGGCGCGGGTCGCGACGTTGCCGCCGATGATCTGGACGTGCTCGCTGGCCGGGTCCTTCTTGAGCCGGCGCACCATCTCGAGCAGCAGCCGGGCGTGGCCGTGGGCGGTGTCGACGACGAGGACGTCCACCCCGGCCTCGACGAGGGTCATCGCCCGCTCCCAGGCCTCGCCGAAGTAGCCGATCGCGGCGCCGACCATGAGCCGGCCCTGGCTGTCCTTGGACGCCAACGGGAACTGCTCGCTCTTGACGAAGTCCTTGACCGTGATGAGCCCGGCGAGCCGACCCTGTCCGTCGACGAGCGGCAGCCGCTCGCGCTTGTGCTGGCGCAGCAGCAGCGTCGCGTCCTCGCGGGAGATCCCCTCCGGCGCCGTGATGAGCGGCATCGGGGTCATCACGTCCCGCACGAGGGTGCTGCCCCACTCGGCCACCGGGGTGAAGCGCAGGTCCCGGTTGGTGATGATGCCGAGCAGCCGGTTGGCCGGGTCGACGACCGGCAGGCCCGACACGCGGTACTGCCCGCAGACGGTGTCAAGCTCCTCGAGGGTGGCGTCGGGGCCGATCGTGATCGGGTTGGAGATCATCCCGGTCTGGGTCCGCTTGACGACGTCCACCTGGTAGGCCTGGTCGTCGATCGACAGGTTCCGGTGCAGCACCCCCAGCCCGCCCTGGCGGGCCATCGCGATGGCCATCCGCGCCTCGGTGACGGTGTCCATCGCGGAGGACAGCAGCGGGATCCGCAACGACAGCTCACGGGTCACCCGAGACGTCGTGTCGACCTCGCTGGGCACGACGTCGGTCTCGCCCGGCAGCAACAGCACGTCGTCATAGGTCAGCCCGAGCGGGGCCAACGTGGTCGCGTCGTCGGTGTCGGAGTCGAGCCCGTGCGTCATTGCCCGAGTCTACTTCGCCGAGGTATGCCGCCCTGCCGGGCCGCGCGCGTCCGGCCAGCCCCCCGGGGGCTGCTCGCTCAGCGCACCGGCTTGCCGCTGGGAGCGCTGCCCTGCGGGGCGATGCCCGGCTGGGCCGGTCCGCCGGCCGAGCCCGGGCCGCTGCCGACGGCGGGCGGCGACGGCTGGGTTGGCCGGCCCGTGCTGGAAGCCTGGCCAGTGGGGCCACCGGGCGTGCCGGCTCCTGGGACACCGGCTTTGACGGGCGCCGCTGGGGCGGCCGCTGGCGGACGCGGTGCACTCGGCTGCTGCGGAGCGACGGGCGCACCCCCAGCCACCGGACCGGCCGGAGCCGGTGTAGCGGTGGGGGCCGTCATGGGAGCCGTCGGGGAGCCGCTCGCCTGCGTGGCCGCGCCCGGTGCGGCGGGCTCGGCCCCGGGAAGGCCCCCCGGCTGCTCGGTGGCCGCGGCCGCTGGCGCCTCGGTCGGCACCACGACTGTCGTGCCGGCCGTGGGAGTGGCCGAGTCGAGGTTGGGCACCGAGGCTCCACCCTGGGTTCCCCCCGAGGGTGCCGGCGTCCGTCCGGTCACCATCGCCACGACCCGCTCGACGATCGAGCCTCCCGCGAGGCCACCGCCGAGGATGTCGCCGGGATTCGGGAGGCTGCTCGAGACCGCGGCGGCCACGCCTGCGCCCGAGGCGAGGAACGCGGCTGTCGTGACCGAGCCCACGTAGAAGGCGCGTCGCGACCGGCGCTTGCGCACCGCCGTGCCACTGGGCAGCGGCTGGTCGCACGTCATCGCGAAGGACAGGAGCATCCCGGACAGCGCGTCGCCGCCGGAGTAGCTGCGGGCGCCCAGCTCGTCGAGCAGGCGGTCGTCGTCGTCGATGGCGTCGAAGTCGTCCTCGATCATCAGGCCACCCCCTCGATTCCCTCGGCCTGGGCCAGCACGCGGAGCTTGGCCAAGGCGCGGTGCTGCGCGACGCGGACGGCGCCCTCGCTCATCCGCAGCGCGGCGGCCGTCGCCTCGGTGGACAACCCCATCGCCACCCGGAGGGTGAGGATCTCCCGCTGTGCGTCGGGCAGCTGATGCATCAACAGGGCTATCCGCCGGGCGTCGTCGCGCATGAGGACGGCCGCTGCGGGACCGGCCGCCTCGTCGATGCGGTCCGGAAGCTCGGCCACGGGCATGGGCCCGCCCATCAGCCCACGCTGGGCGTCGGCCAGCTTGCGGGCCGCGATCGTGTAGACGAAGGCCTCGAACGGATATCCCCGGTCCTGGTAGGTGGGCAGTGCCGTGACGACGGCCATACACACCTCCTGAGCGACATCCTGGGCCAGATCCTCGGCGCCGAAGCGACTGAGGCGGGCACGTGCGTAGCGCAGCGCCAGCTGCCGGACCCGAGCCAGGAGGTGCTCGGCGGCAACCGCATCGGCGGCCTGGGCAGCTCCGGCGAGCTCCCGCAACGGGACCTGCCTTTCACCACCGACTATCGCCGCAGGAGCCGTGAGCGTTACGCCCCACTCCCGACGCGCGTAGACGTCATCGACGGATGACATGACTGAAGAAAAACCCCCGGGATCGCAGTGGATCCCCCCGCGACGTCGATGGTAGTGGAGACGGACCGGTCGGTAAAGGGTCGTACGGCCAGCTCGCTTACCCAATCTTTAACAAGCCTTGACCAGCGCGGGGTGCCGGTCGTGCGGCGGCGCGTCTAGCGTGCACACCACCGACGCCGATCAGGCGTCGGCCGTCGTCGTCTCTGCAGGGGAGAGTCAGATGGGGTATGCCCGACTGCCCGGACCGATCGAGCACGTCTGGAGCTGGCAGCAGCACGGCCTGTGTCGCGACCTCGATGCCGAGGCCTTCTTCCATCCCGAAGGTGAGCGCGGGGTGCCACGGCAGCGTCGGGCAGCCGCCGCCAAGGAGATCTGCCTGGCCTGCCCGGTCCTGCGCCAGTGCCGCTCCCACGCCCTGCGGGTCCGCGAGCCCTACGGCATCTGGGGTGGGCTCACCGAGCAGGAGCGCGAGGCGGTCTACGCCGGCGAGCTGGCTGTCTCGGCCTGACCCGCCCCCAGGCGCACTCGGCGACGAGACGCGAGCTGCGGCGCGCGGCATACCGGATCGTCGTTGCACCACGAGCGAGGGCCGCGCACCGATCGGTGCGCGGCCCTCGTGGCACTCGTATGCCGCGTGGCAGTGGGTCAGTGACCGTGCCCGTGGCCGTGGCCACCGCTGCCGGACTCCTCCGCAGCGTCTTGCTTCTTCTCCACGACAAGGGTGTCCGTCGTGAGGATCATCGAGGCGATCGACGCGGCATTGCGCAGCGCCGAGCGGGTGACCTTGACCGGGTCGATGACGCCGGCGGCCACCAGGTCGCCGTACTCGCCGGTCGCGGCGTTGAAGCCGGTCCCGCGGTCCATCGAGGCGACCTTGGTCGTCACGACATAGCCCTGCTCGCCGGCGTTCTCGGCGATCCAGCGCAGCGGCTCGGCCGCGGCCTTCTTGACGATCGCCGCGCCGGTGGCCTCGTCGCCGGACAGCTCCAGCTCGTCGACCGCGGAGGCGGCGTGGATGAGAGCGGTGCCGCCGCCGGCGACGATGCCCTCCTCGATGGCCGCGCGGGTCGCCGAGATGGCGTCCTCGATGCGGTGCTTCTTCTCCTTGAGCTCGACCTCGGTGTGCGCGCCCACCTTGATGACGCAGACGCCGCCGGCAAGCTTGGCCAGGCGCTCCTGGAGCTTCTCGCGGTCCCAGTCGCTGTCGGTGCGCTCGATCTCGGCCTTGATCTGGGCGACGCGGGCCTCGACGCCGTCCTTGTCGCCGGAGCCGTCGATGACCGTCGTCGTGTCCTTGGTGATGACGACCCGGCGGGCCTGCCCGAGGACGGACAGGTCGGCCTGGTCGAGCTTGAGCCCGACCTCCTCGGCGATGACCTGGCCGCCGGTGAGCACGGCGAGGTCCTGCAGCATCGCCTTGCGGCGGTCGCCGAAGCCAGGGGCCTTGACCGCGGCGACGGTGAAGGTGCCGCGGATCTTGTTGACGACGAGCGTCGAGAGGGCCTCGCCGTCGACGTCCTCGGCCACGACGAGCAGCGGCTTGCCGGTCTGCACGACCTTCTCGAGCACCGGGAGCAGGTCCTGGATCGAGGAGATCTTGCCCTGGTTGATGAGGATCCAGCAGTCCTCGAGGACGGCCTCCATCCGCTCGGCGTCGGTGATGAAGTACGCCGAGATGTAGCCCTTGTCGAACTGCATGCCCTCGGTGAACTCGAGCTCGGTCGCGGTCGTCGAGGACTCCTCGACCGAGATGACGCCGTCCTTGCCGACCTTGTCGAATGCCTCGGCGATGATCTCGCCGATCGTGGTGTCCTGGGCGGACAGCGCGGCGACCTTGCCGATCTCGTCGGTGCCCTCGACCTCGCGGGCGTTGGCGAGCAGCCGGTCGTTGAGTGCCTCGACGGCCTTGTCCATGCCGCGCTTGAGCGCGGACGGGGCGGCGCCGGCGGCGACGTTGCGCAGGCCCTCCTTGACCATCGCCTGGGCGAGGACCGTCGCGGTCGTCGTCCCGTCACCGGCGATGTCGTTGGTCTTGGTGGCGACCTCCTTGGCGAGCTGCGCGCCGAGGTTCTCGTAGGGGTCCTCGAGCTCGACCTCGCGGGCGATGGTCACCCCGTCGTTGGTGATGGTGGGGGCGCCCCACTTCTTGTCGATGACGACGTTGCGGCCCTTGGGGCCCAGCGTCACCTTGACCGCGTTGGCGAGGGCGTCGACGCCCCGCTCCAGCGACTTGCGTGCGGAGTCATCGAACTCCAGCGTCTTAGCCATGAACATCCTTCGGGTATGCCGCGCGTCCGGCGCGCGTGCGGTTGCTGCCTGGTGGGGTGGCCGGGTGAGCGGCGCGGTTTATCGGGTGACCCGATAAAGGCGCGCTCGACCCGAGAAAGGTTCTCGGGTCGAGCGCCATGTTCTCGGGTGACCCGATAAATCGCAGGGGGGCTGGGCTCAGCCGACGACCGCGAGCACGTCGCGGGCCGAGAGGATGAGGTACTCCTGGCCGCCGTGCTTGATCTCGGTGCCGCCGTACTTGCTGTAGATGACCCGGTCGCCGACCTGGATGTCGAGCGGGACCCGGTTGCCCTTGTCGTCGATCCGGCCCGGGCCGACGGCGAGGACCTCGCCCTCCTGCGGCTTCTCCTTGGCGGTGTCCGGGATGACCAGGCCAGAGGCGGTCTTGGTCTCGGCCTCGAGGGACTTGACGAGGATCCGGTCCTCGAGCGGCTTGATGGAAACCGACACTTCGGCGTCCTTCCCTTTCGTCGGGCCCGCGCGCTCGCGCGGTGCCGTGCGGTGCAAGCGATGTCTGGTATGCCGTGGTGAGCCCGCCGTCGCGGGGGTCGGGTCGCCGTGGCATCAGCACTCTCACCAGGAGAGTGCTAATCAGAATCTAGGTTTGCAGTTAGCACTCGGTCAAGTCGAGTGCCAGCCTGCACGCTGAGCGGACCGGGTCCGCCTCGCCCGGACCGTCGCGCCCGGTACCGTCGGCCGGGTGATCACCCGCGAGGAGTACCTCACCTACTGCGACGCCGCCTTCGAGGGCCTGTATGCCGTCGCCGTCTCGCTCGGCGACGACCTCGTCTCGACCCGCCTGCCCATTGCGGGCGGCAACAGCGTCTTCGGCCTGGCCACCCATTGCGCCGGCGTCGCCGGGCGCTGGGCTCGGCAGGTGAACCGCGGCATACCGGTGCCGCGGGATCGGGACGCGGAGTTCACGGCGACCGGCACGGTCGCCGAGCTGCGCGTGCTGCTCGCCGCTGCGCGCGACCGACTGCACGAGGATGCCGCCGAGACCGTGCCGGGAGCCCGGCCGGCCGCTCCCCCGCCCGACCAGCCCGACTGCGGCACTCAGGGCGAGGTGCTGCTGCACGTCTACGAGGAGCTCGCCCAGCATCTCGTACAGGCCGAGGTGATCCGGGACGTGCTGCTCGCCCACCCGCCGATCGCGAGCCGCTAGATCATCCGGCGGCCGTGCGCCCAGGCGGTGAGCTCGTGCCGACTGGACAGCTGCAGCTTGCGCAGCACCGAGGAGACGTGCGTCTCGACCGTCTTGATCGAGATGAACAGCTCCTTGGCGACCTCCTTGTACTGATAGCCGCGAGCGATGAGCCGCATCACCTCGCGCTCGCGCGCCGACAGCCGGTCGAGCTCCTCGTCGACCTCGGCGATCTCGCCGGCTGCCGCACCGAAGGCGTCGAGGACGAAGCCGGCCAGCCGCGGGCTGAAGACGGCGTCCCCGTCGGCGACCCGCCGGATCGCCCGCACCAGGTCGCTGCCACTGATCGTCTTGGTCACGTAACCCCTTGCGCCGGAACGGATCACCGCGATCACGTCCTCGGCGGCATCCGAGACCGAGAGCGCGAGGAAACGCACCGGCGCGCCCGCCTCGGTCGTCATCCCGCGGCACGAGGTGAGCACGTCGACGCCGCCGTTGCCCATCCCGCCGGGCAGGTGCACGTCGAGGAGCACGACATCGGGCCGCACCTGCCCGATGACCTGCACCGCGGTGTCGACGTCGGGCGCCTCGCCGACGATGTCGACCGCCGACGGGTCGAGCTCGGCCTTCACGCCCGAGCGGAACATCGCGTGGTCGTCGACGAGGACGATCCGGGTCTTGCTCGCGGGGGTGCTCAGAGGGCTCACGATGAGGTCTCCTTCTCCGACGTCTCGGACGATCCGGTATGCCGCGGGCCCGCGCCCGCGCCGACGCTCTCGCCGTCGGGGGGTGGCACCGACAGGCTGACCTCGGTGCCGTGCTCGAGCCGACGCACCCGGGCCCGGCCACCGGCGCGGGTCATCCGCCCGAGGATCGACTCGCGCACCCCGAGGCGGTCCTCGGCGATGTCCTCGAGCTCGAAGCCGTCGCCGTGGTCGCGGACGAACACCTCGGCGCCCTCGGGCCCGATCTCGACGTAGACCGACACCGGGGGTCGGCCGTGCCGAACGGCGTTGAGCACGGCCTCCCGGGTGGCCTTGACGAGCATGTCGCCTGGCTCGTCGATGACCCGGTCGCCGGTGACAACGAGCTCGACGGGCACGCCGTGCTCGTCCTCGACCTCGTGCACCTCGTGGGCGAGCGAGGCGGCGAGCGAGTCGGACTCGCGCTGCTCGGCGCCGTAGAGCCACTGCCGCAGCTCACGCTCCTGGCTGCGGGCCAGGCGCTGCACGGTCGTCGGGTCGTCGGCTCGGCGCTGGATGAGCGCCAGGGTCTGCAGAACGGAGTCGTGCAGGTGCGCCGCGATGTCGGCCCGCTCGGTCGCGCGCACCCGCTCGGCCTGCTCGCGCTGGAGGCCGCGCCACATCCGCAAGGCGAAGGGGGCGGCGATGACGGCTGCCCCGACGAGCACGGCGATGGCGGCAAGGGCGCCGTTCCACACCCCGCGAGGGCCCTGCCCCTGGGTGACGAGCACGACGACGCCGGTGGTCACGACAGCCAGCCCGACGACCGCCTGGGCGATCGCCCACAGCCGGTCCCGGCGGCCGGCCGCGGCCCGGACCCGCGGGTCGTCGATGCGATACCACGCGACGAACGCGCCCACCGCGATGACGAGGAGCGGGACGAGATAGCCGAGATCGGCGACCCACGACCCGAGGGTGGTGCCGAGCGACAGGCCGATCGCCATCAGCCCGATGCCGACGATGACCAGCCAGTGGTGACCGGTGAGCCGGCTCTGGCGGTGCTCGACGGGGGCCAAGGGCACCGAGCCGAGGTACTCCCGGTCCGACGGCGCGACGGCCCACAGCACGATGTAGACGACCAGCCCCGCCCCACCCCCGATGGTCGCCCCCAGGACGAAGGCGAGCCGGACGATCCACACCGGGATCCCGAGGTGGCGCGCCAGGCCGGCCGAGACCCCGCTGACGACCGAGTCGCTCGACGAGCGCAGCATCGGGGGCCGGGAGGGAGGCCCCATCGGCATCGGCGCGCCCGGCCAGGGCGGCGTCGGTCCGGTGGTCGGCGGGGCGGTCACGAGACCATCTTGGGTCATCGAGGTCAC
>Ga0116151_10004232_pt1 | contig 12604 bp, 13 predicted proteins | sample AD_UKC117_MetaG_FD_89893 | JGI IMG/M metagenome (GOLD analysis project Ga0116151, IMG submission 89893) | Active sludge microbial communities of municipal wastewater-treating anaerobic digesters from Hong Kong - AD_UKC117_MetaG | ecosystem: Engineered > Bioreactor > Anaerobic > Digestate... | reverse complement strand
GTCGAACGCGAACCCACGGGTGATGCCAAGTTTGGCCTGCACTGCCGTTGCGGTGGCAGGGAATGTGTCATCGGGCGTCGAGGTCGCAACCAGGATCAGATCGACTTCGTCTGCCGCGATGCCAGCATTGCCAAGGGCGTGCCGCGCAGCGGCGGCTGCGAGGTCGGAAGTCAGTTCGCCATCGGCGGCGATGTAGCGCTGGCGGATGCCGGTGCGCGACAGGATCCACTCGTCGGTGGTGTCGATTTTGACCGCGAGATCGGCGTTGCTCACGCACTGAGCCGGCAGATAGCTGCCGCAGCCGACGATCTGGGAGCGCATGACAGGCATCAGCCGGTGGCCCGTTCCGGCGGATGGCCGGTGCCACCGCGCAGGTACGCGAAATCGCGCTTGATCTCCTCGTTCACGCCGTCCGCAATCAGCTCGATCGCGACGCCGCAGGCGCTCGCAAAACCGACCGCATCGGTGCCGCCGTGGCTCTTGACGCACACGCCGTTGAGACCCAGGAACATCGCGCCGTCATGCTGGCGCGGGTCGGTCCGGTTGGCCATGCGCCGGAGCGCCGGCGCCGCGAGCCAGCCGGCAAGCCGCGCGCGCGGCGAACTCAAGAGCGCCTGCTTGAGGAAATGCGTCAATAGTCTCGCCGTTCCTTCCGCCGTTTTCAGCGCGACGTTGCCGGTGAAACCGTCGGTGACAACGACATCGACGGTGCCGGCGGCGATGTCATCCCCTTCGACAAATCCGTGAAAGCGGATCGAGAGCGCGCTGCCTTGGAGGATGGCGGCCGCTTTCTTGACCGCGTCGTTGCCCTTGAGCTCCTCCTGTCCAACGTTGAGGAGGCCCACCGAAGGCTTCTCAATGCCCAAGACCTTGCGCGCGAACACCTCGCCCATGACTGCGAACTGGACGAGATTGTCGGCGCCGCAATCGACGTTGGCACCTAAGTCGAGGATAACCGATTGTCCGCGCAGGGTCGGGAACGCGCTTGCGATCGCCGGCCGGCCGACGCCCGGCAGCGTGCGCAGGACGAACTTCGCCATCGCCATCAGCGCGCCGGTGTTGCCGGCGGAAACGACCCCGTCGGCCTCGCCGGCTGCGACCGAATCGATCGCCCTGCGCATGCTCGAATTTTGACCCGAGCGCAAGGCGCTCGACGGCCGCTCGCCGCCGCCGATGACATCTTGGGTGTCGCGGACTTCGGCTACCGCGCTTACCCGCCGATACCGTTTCAAGAGGCCGGCAAGCTCGACCGCACGCCCGAACAGCAACAGCCGCACGTTTGGCCGGTGCGCGAGCGCCAAGTCCAGTCCTTCAATGACCATGGCCGGGGCACGATCGCCACCCATGGCATCGACTGCGAGCATTACGGGATTTGCCACGTAAGTCCCTGTGTTGAAGACCGCTTGAAACGGGAAGGCTTGTGACACGGTGTCACCGGAAGGTGCCTGCGCTGTCCATCGACCTTGCGGATGTTCCCTCAAGATGGGCCCGTTGACCCGGTGCCGATCGCACTTCCGCCGAACAGGCACATGGCCGTTCGCGCCGACAACCGTTCATACAGCCGCGATCGGCCCTTCTTCGGTTCATGACGATGACGGGCCGGCTGTTGCCGCTCACACCCGTCGCGCCGATCCTTAGCCAAAAAGCCCTGTCTCGGCAAGATCAATGCGGGCCGCCGGGTTGTCGGCGCCGAAGGCCTGCAAGTTTCGCGAACGGTGATGACGTCGGCAGCGCATCAGCGACTCCGCCGTCGATCGGGACGGCAAAGGTCGCACCGGGCTTGCGCGGGTGCGGATCGAGCTCAAGGGCCAGTTGTTCGACCGCTGCTTCGCCGACGTCGATTCGCGCGTCGGCCAGGGGTTCGCTGAAGGCATCCGGGCCAACGTGGACAACGAGTTGCCCCTGATCGTCCTCGGCATCGGCCCACTCATCGCCGATGGACGCATCGTAGAGCCGTTCCAGGGCGGCGGTGATTGTGACTTCGAACGGCTCCAGCGTCACGACGCAGATCTGCCGCAACTGTGCCGTAAATGTCCCCGCGAGCCGGACGACGCCGACCCGGCCTTGCGGTCGCACTGTGCCCTCCGCCTGCAGGCTCTCCACCGCCGGCACGCCCAGGCGCGCAGCAACGTGGGCGCATTCGGAAGCGCTCGCTTCGATGGCAAAGGCGCGCCCGTCGGCTGGCAGGTCAGCAACGTCGATCGGGCGCGAAAACTCAAGCGCGCTGGCGCTCATGTGCGGCTCATCCGGTACCGGGCTGCGGCGGCGGCCCGAAGGCGACGGTCCCGACGCGCATGCGGTCGAATGCGAACGTGTCCAGCCGCGCCGCCTCGGCGAACAGGTAGTCGGCCATCGCCTCCACCTGGTCGGGTGAAGGCGTGTTCTTGCGGTAAAGGTTGCGGCGGAGCGCTTCCGCCGCGCGCGTCCGGTCGCTGGCCGTGATTGCCGCATCGTAGGCGGCCAGGCGGCCGTAGAACGCGCGCGCCATCGCCTTGACCCGTTTGCCGACACCTAAGTCGCCCACGCCCATCTCACGCAAGTTCTCATCCATGTCGGCAAACATATGGTCGAACAGCGCCTGCGCAAGCGAACGTGCCGCCTCGCCCTCCATCCGCAAGCGGCGCAGGACCAGGGCCGCGTGCAGAGCGATCAGGTCAAATCGCCCATCGGGGGTATCGGCAACGCCGCAAACGCGGTAGAATGCCGGTTGCCGCGCTTGGCAGACGATGGCGCTGTAAAGGGTTTGCACCGGATCATCGGCGATGCGCTTTGAGAATATCCGCGGAACCCTCATCGCAAACGCCTTGACGGTGGCATAACTGTCTTCCCGGCTCGATTGACAGGACGAACGAATACCATGCTATCAGAACGTCGGTTCACGGTCGCATCCAAGGCGCTGGGCGGCGAGGCTCGCCGGGGGCAAGCGGAGCCCCATCACTGGCGCTTGTCTGGTTTGCCCGCTGTACCTGCCTTCCTAGTCCTTGCGACGCTCCTGTTCGGCATCGGCGTTAGCGCCTGCACGCCACGCGCCGGGACTCACGGCGATCCGCTGGTGCGCGACCGTGTCAACAGCATCGTCCCCGGCGTCCACACCCGCGACGACGTTGCAGCCATCCTCGGCTCGCCGTCTACCAACTCCCCGTTCGACGGCGAGAAGTGGTACTACATCTCCAGCCGCACCGAAACCTTCGCTTTTCTGCCGCGCGAGGAGTTTGACCGGCAGGTGGTGGTGATCGCGTTTGACGAGAGTGGCCGCGTGCGCTCGGTCGAGAAGTTCGGCCAGGAACGCGGCCAGGATGTCGCCATCGTCCGCCGTGAGACGCCGACAGCCGGCAACGATCTCAATCTCGTGCAGGAGTTCCTCGGCAACATCGGCCGCTTCAACAAGAACGAGGCCGAAGCCGGCAGCCGGTAATCAGCGCGCGCGCTGCTTGCGGCGGGCTGGTTTGCCTGAGCCGCGCCGATGCTCACATGACGGTGCGGAAGACCTGAAAGGCTTCGGCGTAGTCGCAGCCGATCTCGCTGCCGCGGATGCGTGCCAGCGCGCGTACGCCTTCGAGGCTGCGCACATGCGGCGGCGGCCTGAGCTGGGAGGCATAGAGCGCGATCGCTTCCAGCTTGGTCTCGATCACGGCCGTGATGTCGCAGAACATTGCGGGCCGCGGCAGGTCCTCCCAGGCAAACGCCTGCTTCACCTGCTCGCACGCGACCACGTGCGGGATCAGCCACTTGCCGAACTGGGGTGCAATCGGCCGGGCGGCGGCAAATGCGGTCTCGAAGGTGCGGCGGTGGTCCTGGTCGTAGTCGATTCGGCCGGGCAGGACGAGCAGATCCGGCTTGCGTTCATTGAACACCCGCTCGAAGTGCTCGACTAGGTCGCGCTTCGGCAGGGTGTCGAGCTTTTCGATCAGGTCCTGGTCGCGGTAGAGGATTTCCCAGCTGAAGCCCAGCAGGGCGGCAACGGCCTCGATCTCCTCGACCCGTTGGGCAAATCCGGTGCGGCCCTCGTAGCCGAAGTGATGGAAGCCGTCGACCGCCATGAAGACGACGTGGACGGCGGCGCCGCTGCCCTTAAGCCGTGCCATCAGGCCGCCGCAGCCGAGGACATCGTCATCGGCGTGCGGCGCGATGATGACGACGCTACGCAGCTGAGCGAGCAAGCTCACGGGCGCGCATGTCCTCATGCTGGCGGTAGAAGTCGATCGTCTCGTCGATGAGCGCGTCGAGGTCGACCCGCGGCTCCCAGCCCAGCGCGCGGGCGCGGTCGATCACCGGCGTTTTGTGGATCGAGACAGCCTCCTCGTAAAGCGCGCCGTGGATCTTCTTGGCATCGGCATAGACGACCGTGGACGGATTGCCGAGCCGAGCGTTGATATGATCGGCGAGAGCACGGACGGTGATCCGGTTGGAAGGGGTGCCGACGTTGAACACCTGCTGGCCGCTGGCAAGCGCCTTATCCATGAATTCGACCAGAAAGCGGGTGAGATCGACGGCGGAGAGAAAGGCGCGCGTCTGCTCGCCGGTGTGGAAGACGGTCATCGGCTGGCCCATGAGACCCTGCTGGACGAACGTCGGCATAACAAACCCGCCCGCCTTCGACTGCCGCGGGCCGGTGACATTGAACGGCCGAATCGCGATCGCGCGCAAGCCGCGCTGGATGCTGTTCGCCAGCATGCATTCGGTCAGCGTCTTGGCGATCGCGTACTCGATGCGGGCGCTATAGGGCATCGGCACTTCGATGGTGTCGCCCTCGGCGAGATCGCCGCTGCGGCCGTAGGTTTCGGCCGAGCTGAAGGTGCACAAGGGTTTGTCTTCCTTGAGGCACGCCTCGATCATCTGATGGGTGGCATCGACGATCGCAAATCCGAGCCGGCCGGCGTACTTGAGGATGCCCGCCGGACCGACATGCGAGGCTGCATGGATCACGCGATCGAAGGGGGCAAGCGTGCCGCCGGCGGCGAAGTAGGCCTCGACGCTCTCGCGGATGATGGTGACGTTCGGGTTGCCGCGGTACCAGGCGCCGTCGGTTACCGCCGCAACCATCGAGTCGAGCAGGCTCACCCGGTGCCCTGCCGCCAGATAGCCGTCGGCGACATGGGTGCCAATGAAGCCGAGGCCGCCCGTGATCAGGACATGTTCCTTCTCTGCCGCCGCTGTCGTGGATGCATGACGCGCTTTTTGTTGCCCCAGGGTCATCGCCGCTCCTCGTCTGTCTTCATTGCCCGGCATGTTTGGTTGGCGCAGCCGACCCCCCACTCCGCCCGCTTGTGTCAGCGGGTTGAGGCGGTCCATCGATTGCACGCATTCATAAGCCCGGCTTTGGTATCAATCAGACGGGCCGAATGCAGCCCCCGTTAGGGTACTTCAATTGGCTGCGGACGGCATGCGGCGGGGCCAGCGGCTCGGCGAGGCCCCCCTGTGCGGCGCGGGTGGTCGCGAGTCTCTGCTCAGACGGGTTCGATATCGAGGCCGATGTCGAGGATCGGCGCCGAGTGGGTCAGCCAGCCGATGGACACGATATCGACGCCGGTGGCCGCGACCGCGGGCAGAACGTCGATGCTCATGCCGCCCGAGGCCTCGGTGATCATCCGGCCGTCGACCAGACCTACGGCTTCGCGGAGCGTTGGCGGTGCCATGTTGTCGAGCAGCACCGCGTCGGCGCCGACGGAAATCAGCTCGCGCAATTAGTCGAGCGTGTCGACCTCGACCTCGATTTTCACCATGTGGCCCAGGCGCTGCCGCGCGCGGGTGACGGCGTTGCGGATACCGCCCACGGCGGCGATGTGATTGTCCTTGATCAGCACGCCGTCATCGAGGCCGAAGCGGTGGTTGATGCCGCCGCCAACGCGGACGGCATACTTCTCCAGCGCGCGTAAGCCTGGCGTCGTCTTGCGGGTGCATGAGATGCGCGTCGTCGTGCCCTCGACCGCCCTGGCGGCGGCGCGCGTTGCCGTGGCGATGCCCGACATCAGCGAGACGAGGTTGAGCGCCGTCCGCTCCGCCGTCAGGATTGCCCGTGCCGGGCCCTCGACGCGAGCGAGCGTGCTGCCGGCGGTGACGTCGTCGCCGTCCTCGTGCTGGGCGTGGGTCGTGATTTCCGGCGATAGGATCGCGAACGTCGCCAGCGCGACCTGCAGGCCGGCGATGCGGCCGGGCTTACGGCTGACCAGGCTCGCGTGCGCACGGGCGTGTTCCGGCACCACGACGTCGGAGGTCATATCACCGGCGAGGCCGAGATCCTCCTCCAGCGCGCGGCGGAGGATCGGCTGGAAGATCAGGGGATGAAGGGTCGCGATTTCGGCCATCGGATGTGCCTTGCAGGAATTGAAGGAGAAGCGGCTGCTTGTCAGCCGGCGTTTGTAGCGCGCAAAGGGGAATTGGCTGCAGGCAGGCGATGGTCGAGCTCAGTCATGCTGATCACCTGCCGGTGCTGCCAGCCGGCATCGGTCTGCGGATAATCGCTGCGGAAATGAGCGCCGCGGCTTTCCGTCCGCCGCTCGGCCGCGTGAACGACCAGCCGCGCCGAAAGCAGCATGTTGCGCAGCTCGCCCCAGGCGACGATGGCGGGATAATCATTGGTCGGCCCGGCAGTGCCGATCGTCCCGGCGCTGTCGGCCGTGCCAGCGCTGGCCAACCGCTGCAATTCCGCTTCGAGCGCGGCGAGCTCGGCCACCGCCCGCGCGAGCCCTTTGCCGTCACGCAGGAGGCCGGCATAGAGCGTCATGATGTCGCGCACGCGGCCTCGAATTCGACCGAGTGCCTCCAGCGGTAAAGGGGCGGTGGGCAGGAGCGCGCGCGGACTCTCGACCGCCGAGGCGAATGAACCTTCTCCGCCGCGGATGCTGGCGGCGACACGCGCCCCGAATACGAGCCCCTCCAGCAACGAGTTGCTGGCCAGCCGGTTGGCACCGTGGACGCCGGTGCAGGCGACCTCGCCGCACGCCCATAGGCCCTCGAGCGTGGTGTGGCCGTCGCCATCGGTCGCGACGCCGCCCATATGGTAATGCGTTGCCGGCGTAATCGGCACCGGCTCCCGGGTCGGCTCGTAGCCGGCCTGCCGGCACAGCCGCAGGGCCTGCGGAAAGGCCGCCGCGCCGCGGCTGGCGAGCGCCGGGCGCAGATCGAGGAATACCGGTTCGCCGATGGCGCGCCGTTTGGCGATCGCGCGCGCCACCACGTCACGCGGCGCCAGCTCAGCCAGTGGGTGCTCTGACGGCATGAACCGCCGACCGGCCGCATCGAGCAGTACGGCGCCAGCGCCGCGCAGTGCTTCCGTCAGCAGCGCGAGGCGGTCGCCGCGCTGCGCCTGGCGCGGCACCAGCGCGGTCGGATGAAACTGCATGAACTCGAGATCGGCCATGCGAGCGCCGGCACGCGCCGCCAACGCGAGGCCGTCGCCGGTCGCCTCTAACGGCGTCGTCGATTCCAACCACAGCCCGCCGACACCGCCTGAGGCGAGCACGACCGCGTTGGCATGGACCTGGATCCGCCCGAAGCTCTTGTGGACCGCAACGACGCCGCCGATGCGGCCGCGCTGGGCGATGAGGTCGAGCACGAAGGCGTCGCTGACGAGGCGGATCGAGGGTGTCGCCCGCGCCATTTCGACCAGCGTTTCGCTCAGGTTGCGGCCGGTGGTATCACCGCCGGCATGGACAATGCGGGCGTTGCCGTGCGCAGCTTCGCGCCCGAGAGAGAGCATGCCGTCGGGTTTGCGATCGAAACGCATGCCGGCTGCAATCAGGCGCCGCACTGCCTCTGTGCCCTCGCGCGCCAGCACCAATGCGCGCTCCTCGTCAACAAGGCCCGCGCCGGCGTCGACGGTATCCCGTGCATGCTGTTCCGGCGTATCGTCACGCCCCATCGCGGCGGCGATACCGCCCTGGGCGAGTGCCGTCGAGCCGCTGACGGGGGAGGCCGTCTTGGTCATGACGATCACCGGCGTCGGCGCCAGCGCCAAGGCGCAGGCCAGCCCGGCGACGCCCGAGCCGATGATCACAACGTTGGTACGCCAGTGCTCGCAGGCGGTTTCCTCGGTTGCCATGCGGAATCCTCCGTTTACCGGCCGACGGCAAGCATGCGTTCGACGGACCGGCGCGCCCGCTCCGCGACGCTAGGATCGACCTCGACCCGCGGCTCCAGGGTTTCGAGCGAGCGGTGAATCTTGTCGAGCGTAATCCGCTTCATGTGCGGGCAAAGGTTGCACGGGCGGACGAACTCGACGTCATCAATCTCGGCCGCGACGTTGTCGCTCATTGAGCACTCGGTGACCATCAGCACACGGCGCGGCCGCTTCGAGCGCACGTAATCGATCATTTGCGCCGTCGAGCCGGCAAAATCGGCCGCCGCGATCACCTCCGGCGGGCACTCCGGATGGGCGATCACGACAAGGTTATCAAAGCCCTCGCGGTAGTGCTGGATCTCGGCGGCGCTGAATCGCTCGTGCACTTCGCAGTGCCCATGCCAGCTGATGATCTTGACCTTGGTTTGGGTCGCAACGTACTTCGCCAGATACTCATCGGGAAGAAACAGGACGCGATCGACGCCCAGCGACTCGACCACCTTGACCGCGTTTCCGGACGTGCAGCAGATATCGGTTTCCGCCTTCACTGCCGCCGACGTGTTGACGTAGGTCACGACCGGCACGCCCGGGTAGCTGGCGCGCAGCGCGCGGATATCTTCCGGCGTGATCGAGTCGGCGAGCGAGCAGCCGGCATCCTGATCGGGGATCAGCACCGTCTTGTCCGGATTGAGGAGCTTTGCCGTCTCCGCCATGAAGTGCACGCCGGCGAGTACGATCACATCCGCATCGGTGTCGACTGCGCGCTGGGCAAGCGCGAGCGAGTCGCCAACGATATCGGCAACGCAGTGATAGATCTCCGGCGTCTGGTAGTTGTGGGCCAGGATGATGGCGTTGCGCTCGCGCTTCAGGCGCTGGATGTCGGCAACCAGCGGTGCGTGTATGGGCCACTCGATAGAAGGAATAACGCGCGCCACACGCTCAAAAATCGGTGCCGTCGCCTCAGCGACCTCAGGTGTATAGGCAAGCGCAGCAGCAGAACCTGAATACATCATAAACCCCGCGCAGACTCTCATTCGTGTTATTGCGGCTCTAGTTGAGCATGAGTTGCAATATCTGTGCGGGTTCGCCATGTCAACACCGCCGGCCGGCGCTGCAACTCACTGTAACATGATTTGACACCCGCGCTTGGGCTCGGTACCGAGCCCGCCGTCCCGTGACTGGGCTTAACCGGGGGCACGGGTTGGGGATTGACACTTGGGCCGCGAATCCCCGAAACCCCTTCGGGCGGAAGGGAATGCGGCGGCAAGGCGCGGGAAACGGAACCCTAGGATTATGAGACGCATTGGCTTGCTCGGCGGTTCCTTCAACCCCGCCCACGATGGCCACCGCTACATCTCCCTGGAGGCGCTCAAGCGCTTAGGCCTAGACCAGGTGTGGTGGCTGGTATCACCGCAGAATCCCCTCAAGGGAACCGCCGACATGGCGCCGTTTCGGCAGCGCCTGCGGTTTGCGCGCACGGCCGCTCAGCACCCGCGGATCATCGTGACCGACGTCGAGCAGCGGCTTGGCACCGTTTACACAGTCGATACTTTGCGCAGGCTGTTGCCCAGGTTTCCGGCGTGTCGGTTTGTCTGGCTGATGGGGGCGGATAATCTGATCCAGATCGGGTCCTGGAAAGGCTGGCGGGAGATCTTTGTCTCCGTGCCCATTGCAGTTTTCGCGCGACCGCCTTATTCTTCGCTCGCACTGGTTGGAAAGGCGGCGCGCGTTTTTGCGTCGGCGCGGCTGCCGGAGGCGCGGGCAACACAGGTCGCAACGATGCGGCCGCCGGCATGGGTCTACCTGCACATGCGACCCCACCCGGGCTCAGCGACTCGTATCCGGCAGCACGGTCGTGTCGACGCAGCGCAGGGTGCCGTCATCCGACGGTAGAAGCGGAGCGTGAGGAGACGCAAACAATAGCGGAACACGCGGAGACGATGGCGTTTGCGACCGCCCCTGCGGTGGCTGACGCACCTTTGGCCGGACTATCCTCGTCCGGACTATCCTCGACTGCCATGGTCGGGCTGATCCTGTCCTCGCTTGACAGCGACAAGGCCGAAGAGGTCGTTGTTATCGACTTGGCGGGCAAGTCCAGCATGGCAGATGCCCTGATTATCGCCAGCGGGACCTCGAGCCGCCATGTCGGCTCGATGGCTGATCACATCCTGCGCCGGCTGAAGGGTGCGGGCGCGCCTTCCGTCGTCGTCGAGGGCCGCGCCGCCGGCGATTGGGTCTTGATCGACGCGAAGGATGTTGTCGTCCACCTGTTCCGGCCGGAAGTGCGCAGATTCTACTCGCTCGAACGGTTGTGGGAAACGCCGGCCTCGCTCTTGGGCACGGCCGCTGGTCAGTCGGCGCAGGCCGGGCCGTAGGCGGCAGCTGACTGCGGGCCGGGCGTGACGAAGAGCTCAACCGCGGCTTCACGTCCGCCCTTGATCGGCGAACATAGCGGTGAATATCTTAGGCGTGGCGAGACACCGGATCTGTTGCCAGGCATCGTGCGGCATGCGGCTTTGTTTGCGCCACAACCGCCATGCGGCATCAGGCGTCGCATACTGTGCCCGCCGCTAGGGCAATGCGAACTGCCCATGCCGATGATCTATGGAAGCAAAGGACTACGGATGACGAGCCGCTGGTTTGCCGCAATGGCAGTGGTCATGCCGTTCTGCGCGTCGCTTGCCTTCGCTGCCGAGCCGAAGCAGGCCGAACCGACGCAGGATCGTGCCAGCACTTACGAGCTCCTCAACCTGTTCGGCGATGTTTTTGAGCGGGTGCGCAGCGACTTTGTCGACGAGACATCGGACGAGCAGCTCATCGAGGCCGCCATCAACGGCATGCTGACCTCGCTCGATCCGCACTCCGGCTATCTGAACGCCGAGAAGTTCGGCGACATGAAGGTGCAGACGCAAGGTGCCTTCGGTGGCCTCGGCATCGAGGTGACAATGGAGGGCGGCCTCGTCAAGGTCGTCTCGCCGATCGACGACACGCCAGCGTACCGCGCCGGGATCGAGCCGGGTGACCTGATCACGCACCTCGATGGCGAGCAGGTGCTGGGCATGACGCTGTCCGAGGCCGTCGACAAGATGCGCGGCGCGGTCGGCAGCCAGATCCGGCTGACGATTCGGCGGAACACCCAGCAGCCGTTCGACGTGACGCTGTCGCGCGCCATCATCAAGATCCGGTCGGTGCGCTCGCGCCTCGAAGGTCAGGTCGGCTATCTGCGGATCAGCTCGTTCAACGAGCAAACTGACACTGGCGTCAACGAGGAAATGGCAAAGCTCAAGCAGGCTGCGAACGGCAAGCTGCAGGGCGTTATTCTCGATCTCCGCAACAATCCGGGCGGTTTGCTGTCGCAAGCGGTCGCAGTGGCCGACGCCTTCCTCGAGCAAGGCGAAGTCGTCTCGACCCGGGCGCGCAAGACGGACGATGCGCAGCGCTTCAACGCCCGGCCGGGCGACCTCGCCGACGGGTTACCGATGGTGGTCCTCGTCAATGCCGGATCGGCTTCGGCTTCCGAGATTGTCGCCGGCGCGCTGCAGGATCACGGCCGGGCGATTCTGCTCGGGACCAAGTCGTTCGGAAAAGGTTCGGTGCAGACGATCATGCCCTTGAGCGGCCACGGCGCGATGCGGCTCACAACTGCGCGCTATTACACACCCTCCGGTCGCTCGATCCAGGCCGTCGGCATTGAGCCCGATATCGTCGTCGAGCAGGCGCGCATCGAAACAGTGGCGCAAGCACGCGAACGGCGGGAAGCGGATCTGCGGGGTGCGCTCGACCGGAAGCCAGCGGCGGAGGGTGAGCCGAAGGCGGGTAGCTCCTCTGAACCGGCGGCGCCGGACGAGGCCGCGGGCCAACCGGCTCCCGGACCCGACTATCAGCTCATTCGGGCCATCGATCTCGTTCGCGGCTTGTCTCTGTTCGCCAATCGGTCCGGACAGCCCTCCCGCTAGGACGTTGCTGTCGAGGCAGAGGCGTCCTATGGTTGCAGTTGGGGTCTGCTCCAACGGTTTGTGCGCGGGCCTCGCCGGGCGGCGGTGAGAGAAGGGCGATGGGTGGGTTGCGGGCGCTGCGCTTGGATCCAGGTGTTCGCGGACTCCGCGCGCTTGGCGCCCGGCTCAAGGTTCCGGTAAGTACGTGCCTGATGGGCGGCGGGCTTGCCCGCCGGGCCATTCTCGCTGCGGGCTTGAGCGGTGCCGGGGCGCTGTTGCTGTTCGGATTGTTAGCCGTGTTTTTTGGCGCTGCCGATGTCGCCTCTGGTCCTGCGATTGAAATGGCGGTACCGGCGGCCGGGCCGGGTGATCGCGCGGCGGTGTCGGAGCCGATGGCGGACGAGCCGGCGGCCGAAGGCTTTCACGTCGCTGCGGTTGTTGCCGAGGCCTACCGCGGCATTGCGCGCGCACCGGCCGCCGAGCCGCTTCCCGCGGCGCCGATTCCCGATCTGATCGAAAGCCGGGGGGCCTTCCGCCTGCCGCGCGTCGGCGTTGATGGCCGCCTTCCCTACGAAGCCTATGCGAGGCCCTTTGACCGTCGTGACGACCG
>Ga0116151_10004231_pt1 | contig 12606 bp, 9 predicted proteins | sample AD_UKC117_MetaG_FD_89893 | JGI IMG/M metagenome (GOLD analysis project Ga0116151, IMG submission 89893) | Active sludge microbial communities of municipal wastewater-treating anaerobic digesters from Hong Kong - AD_UKC117_MetaG | ecosystem: Engineered > Bioreactor > Anaerobic > Digestate... | reverse complement strand
TATTTGTCCCGCGGTCTGACTTACCGCCAAATTGCTATTTGTTGTTTCGCCTTCCATACCCTTATAAACCTGAAATTTTGTTGTCGAATCAAGATCATAAATAGAAGCGCTTTTTTTATTTAAAAGGGTGTGAAAAGCATATGTTCTAGCAGCAACAGCTTGGGCTTTAACCGCTTCAATATGCCAGTTAGGCGACATTTCAGCAGATACAACACCCATAATATAATGCTCCATCGAGACAACATTTATGACATATATTTTACCAGTAACGTTATGAAGTTCAATTTTTCCTCTATACGGTTTTCCATTAACTATCAGTGGAGCATCCCACGACTCAATTTCAACAGGCGAACTAAGTTTATCTGAGAAAAACTTTATTTTTTTTGATTTTCCATCTACAAGAAGTTTTCCCGATTTCAAATTTTTTACTTTTATTCTTTTTACTGATCCAACAACCACCGGCGCATCAGATTTATGTAGCAAAACTCTTATAAATGAAGATTTATCTGATATTACTTCACCTCGCTGTTCTAAAAATTGCTGCGAAGGCGTACAGGACGTAATAAAAATAAAAATTGTAATAGTTATAATAAATTTGCAACTCATGAATAATTAGCCCTTTGGATGATATTTTGCATGAATCTTTTGAAGTTTCTTTTGAGCAAGATGTGTGTAAATCTGAGTAGTTGAAATATCTATATGGCCAAGAAGCTCCTGTACTGCTCGAAGATCCGCACCGTTTTCTATTAGATGTGTTGCAAAAGAATGACGAAGTGTATGTGGTGTAATGTTTTTTTTGATATTTGTTCTCGAGACGTAGCCTTTCAATAATCTCCATACAGATTTTCGATTTAACATTGAACCTTTTTTGCTTATGAAGAGATACTCACTTTCTCTGGATCCCAGAATTATTTCCCTAGATCTTTCAAGATAAAGTTTCATCAAACGAACCGCACGAGCGCCTACAGGCACAAAACGTTCCTTATTACCTTTTCCAGTTACTTTAATTAATTTATCCTCAAAGTCTATATCAAAAAATTTCAGCTCTATGGCTTCAGAAATTCTCAACCCGCATGAATATAATAACTCAAAAATGGTCTTGTCTCTTAACTCGTAACAGTCACTTTCTGATATCGAGTTAAACAACGCATCAACTTCTTCAACAGAAAGAAAATCTGGAAGTGACTTTCTTATTTGAGGTGTTTCAATCTTTATTGTCGGATTTGAAACATCGAGATCAGTACTAGATATAAAATTGTAAAACTGACGTATAGCAGCAAGAGATCGGGCAAGTGTCCGTGAAGAGTTATTCTTTTTTTGTTGCTGAAAAGAAAGAAACCTTTTAACATCTTCACTATCAGCACTTAAAATGGATTTATTTGCACTATGAAGAAATTCATTAAATTTTTTCAAATCATATGAATATGAATAAATACTGTTTTGAGACAGACCTTTTTCAACCTTTAAAAACCTTTTAAATTTTAAAATTTCCTTGTTCTCTTCCAACGTAATGCTCCTGGCGATAACGTAATTGACTGCAGTGACTGCTGACATTTATATTATCGGTCCTTTAAGCAAAAACGCTTTATACAGTAAGACATAATTTTCTTATGGAACATAAAATTTTTATGTTTTTGGCACAATTTATGAAAATAATCTCAAAAAGTCATAAATTATACATATATTTCTCGGTTGTACCCTGCACGAGATCGTTTTTTTATGCTAACATCTTCGGTAACCTGACCATCCCGAAAAACAATTTTCCTTTTTGTAAAATCAGCAACATCCGGCTCGTGAGTAACAATCAATATTGTTATACCTATCTTTTCATTTAAATCCGAAAAAAGCGTAAGAATATCATTCGTTGTTTTGGTATCAAGGTTACCTGTTGGCTCATCCGCAAGAATAATAGCTGGATCATTAACAAGAGAGCGAGCGATAGCTACACGCTGCTGCTGACCACCAGAGAGCTCTGCAGGTGTATGATGTGCTCGATCCGCTAAACCAACGAGATCCAACATTTCCATCGCTTTTTGATGTGCATGTTTCATATTGTAACCGCCCCTATAAAAAAGAGGGATCTCAACATTTTCCAAAGCGGTTGTTCTCGGAAGAAGATTAAAACCCTGAAATACAAAACCTATTTTTAAATTCCTGATTTCAGCTTTCTTATCATCTGTAAGCTCCTGAGAGGTAAAGCCATCAAGAATATAATCACCTGAAGTTTGGGTATCAAGAAAGCCAAGAACATTCATAAAGGTAGATTTTCCGGATCCGGAAGGACCCATAATTGATATAAATTCAGACTCATAAATATCAACATCAACATCTTTTAATGCATGAACTTTAATCTCGTCAGTAACATCATAAACCTTCGATAATTTCTTAATCTCAATTATCTTCTTAAGTTTTTTTGTGGACTTTTTACCTTTTTTAACAGTTTTCTTAGATTCCTTATTCATAAAACTATCTCTCAATCGATATTCCTGTCAAAATTTCATCACCCTTTTTGATTTTATCAGTAATTATCTCGGTATAGGTATCACCAGCAACTCCAGTCTTGATATGAACAGGCGTAACGGGTATTTGGTCAACAGCAGAACTTATTTTTTTCCAAAGAACTTTTTCTCCCGGTTTTGTCTCAATCTCCTGAGGAGTAACCATAAAAGCCTGATTGGGAACCCGTAAGACATTTTTTGCACTTGCTACATGTATTGTAGCCGCGGCAGTCATACCAGGCTTAAGGCTATTGTTTTTATTATTAACAATTGCAGTTGTTTGATAAGTTACAATACTATCAATTGTCGTGGGGTTCATTGTAACTTGGTCAATTTCTCCGTGAAAGATATCTTCAGGATAAGCACTAACGGTAAATGTAACCTTTTGCCCTTTTTTTACAATTCCGACGTCACTTTCATCTATATTTATAGTTAATATCATTTTTTCCATTGTAGGTGCTATCCTGTATAAGAGTGTTCTTGTAGCAACATCATCCCCCACCTTTATGGGACAATCAATTATTAAGCCTGCATTAACAGCTCTTACCATTCTGCTATCCAACAGCTCTTTTTTTTCAAGATATGTTTTTTCAACGCGTTTAAAACTAGATATTTCTTTCTGATAAGATAGCCTTGAATTTTCATATTCTGAAGATGAAATCAACTCCTCTTCAAATAATTTTTTTTTTGTTAAAAAAAGATCTCTTGAATTTTGCAAATCTATCCTTGCGAAACGATATGTATCAACATACTGCTCATAAGATTCAACTATTGACTCTGAATAAATTTCCATAAGCAGATCGCCCGCGACAACATACTCATTATAATCTTTATGTATTTTAGAAACCTGCCCTTCAACCTCACTTCGTATAAGATCCACACTAAAAAGCTCCAGAGAACCATTAACACTTACAGTTCTTTGAACATCACCCAACTCGACTGGATCAAACCGATAACTGACACCTTTTTCTTCAGAACAAGATTTATATGTGGATACAACAACAACAGCTATTATCACTAAAGCAATCAAAACCAGTACTTTTTTATTTAGCAAAATGAATCTTACCGACATATCAACTCCTCATGAATACCAACAATATTAGATAATTCAGTTAACGAAATCATAAAATCAATCTTATTTTTTAAAAGAGAAATTTCAGCAGCATAAAGATTTTCTGAAGCATCACTTATAGCATCCTGCCCAACTAAACCACTTTCATAACTTCGTTCATTAATCCGCAAATTTGTTTGTGCATTAATGACACCAGCTTTTGAAATTTTAATCTGCTTTTTAAGAAAAACGAGCCTACTAAAAAGCTTTTTAACCGACATTTTTACATCAAGTTCTGTTGAGGTTTTAGAATACTGAGTTTTTTTATAATCTGACTCATTCTTGTCAATAGACGCCGGCAACGATCCACCTGTGTAAATAGGCATACTCGCTCGAACTCCGCCAGTCCATGAAGGTGACCAATTATCTTTATCGGTAGTACGCTCAACTACTCCCATCTCTGAGTTTAAAAATTCTGAATTTTCATATCCTAATGTACTAAAAAGTGTTATACTAGGATACCGCTTTGAACGAGAAATGAGATAACTATTGCGGGCAACCTCTGTAGCTATATTAGCCATTTTTATTGACGGTGAATGATCTTGGGCATAGCGTACCAATTGATTTTCATTAATAATTAATTCCGGTACAGAATCTAATAAGGCCACTTCTATCGAGGTTTTATTGTCTACTTCAAGCCCCATCGCTAAAAACAGATCGGTTCTGGCACTTTCGAGATTCTGAACCGATTCTTCATAATCCAGTTCGACAGATGACATTTTTATCTGCCAATCACTCATCTGTACCGGTCCTACAAGCCCTGCCTGCGACTCAATTGTTATTTTTCTTAAAATTCGCGAATAACGTTTAAATGATAAATCCATTAAACGGTTGGATTCATAAGCGAGAATATAATTATAATAAGATTTTTGAACGGATATTTTTATATTGTTCTTTTTTATATTATTTTCTATAGCATTTTTTTCAAGATTTTTTTTGGAAATCCTGATACTCTCGGATCTTCCAGGTTTATAAATATCATAAGTAAAAGTCAAACCTGCAACGACACCATATCGAGTGTCCTTACCAGGAATTGGCAATTAACCTGACTCCAGGCCTTCATCCTTAATATCTTTAGTAGTAACGCCCAGACTGACCGAAGGTAATCTTTGTGCCGTTGATATTCTGTAATCGGCATACGATATGGAGTCGTCCTCTTCTATAACACGTAAATCACGATGATTTTGCATAGCTATCTGGATACAGTTATCCAGTGTCAGTTTTGCATTATCAGATTTCTGTGAAAATATAACAACCGGATACAATATAAAGAATAATATTATTTTTTTTTTCATAAATAAGTTTACCATTTATTAAGCTTGTACCACTTCTCAGTATATTTTTTATGGTGTCAAACACATTTACCAACAAGAAAGTTTGAAATCAGCCAAAATATGGAGTATAGTTATTGCTGATGCATTGTATAAAATATCATGTATGTAATATTGTTTTGGGTAATTCTTTTCATCAAGGTTACTAATAATTTTTTTTGTTTATGTGGATTTTTCTTGACACTTTAGAGCTCACATTAAATATGTGATATCAATGAATGCTGGTGTAGCTCAACTGGTAGAGCAATTGATTTGTAATCAATAGGTTGGGGGTTCAAGTCCTCTCACCAGCTCATTGAAAACGGTGAGGTTCCCGAGTGGCCAAAGGGAACAGACTGTAAATCTGTCGGCGTCGCCTTCGAAGGTTCGAATCCTTCCCTCACCAATAAAAAAGCCGGTTCTTACGAACCGGCTTTTTTATTATGCAATTATCTTGTCCATCATTTCAGTGATCTGTTCATCACTTAAGCCATGCGCCTTGGCTCCTTGCTCAATTGTCTCAAATACTGCAATGTGACAACCGATACAATGAAGACCATAAGACGCCAGAATTTCGGCAGCTTCAGGTTTCTGCTGAAGCAGATCACCGAAAGTCATATCTTTGGTTATCTCAGCCATCAAATCATTCCTCCGATAAATTATTCTTCTTCTCTTTCCGTCAAATTAAGCTGTGCAATTGCAAGTTTTGCCAAAGGAATCGAATATGGAGATGTAGAAACATAATTCAAACCGATTCGCTTACAAAACTCAATGTTTTCAGGATCAGCACCATGTTCACCGCATAAACCCAACTTTAAATTAGGCCTGGTTAAACGCCCTCTCTGAGTAGCTACTCCAATTATCTCTTTTACCTCGTCACCAAGCACCTGAAAAGGGTTGTTTTTTACAAGGTCATAAAGAGTGTAACTTGGAAAGAAAGAGTTCACATCGTCACGGGATAGGCCATACGTAGTTTGTGTCAAATCATTTGTTCCAAAACTAAAAAATTCGGCGTACTGCGCAATTTTTCCTGCTCGAAAGGCCGCCGCAGGAAGCTCAATCATTGAACCAACACTATATTTTATCTCGTCGACTCCATACTCCTCTAAAACTTCATTTCTTATGTCTCGGATCCCCTTAACTGTTGTACCTTCAATTTTCTTACCATTTTTTACGAATTTCAACTCAGTTTCAGTCATTACAACTGGTATCATTATTTCAGGAACAGCCTCTATACCCTCTTTTTTAAGCATACAGACTGCTTCGAAAATAGCTCTGCACTGCATTTCATAAATTTCGGGGTAAGTAATCGCTACACGGCATCCTCTATGACCTAGCATTGGGTTCATCTCTGAAAGATCAGCGCACGTAGCTTGGATTTCTGATGCTTTTAAGCTCTTGTTTTTGGTCTGCATATATTTGATAAACTCTTTCATTGAGTCATCAGTACGAGGAAGAAATTCATGTAAAGGAGCATCCAGCAGGCGGATTGTTACGGGGAATCCCTCCATTATTTTAAACAATTCATAGAAATCAGAACGCTGCATGGGCTGCAACTGTTTCAAAACCTTTCGCCTTTCTGATTCTGATCCTGCTAAAATCATTTCACGGAATTTCATTATTCTTTTTTCATTAAAGAACATGTGCTCGGTACGGCAAAGCCCAATACCCTGTGCCTGAAAATTACGAGATAACTTGGCCTCACGCGGTTGATCAGCATTTGCTCTGACATCAAAATCATCTATATACTCTTGAAGAATATTAACAAGCTCAAGTAACCCATTCTTTTCAAAATCAGGTTCAATAAGACCCGCCTTACCAAAAAATATGGTTGGTTCTTCATAATAGGGAACATTCAACGATACATAAGCTCCCTCGTTTACGGTTACATTTCCAATGGTAAAACTTTTTTCGCGTATTTTCATATTTGGTTGAACCATGGCAACTTTTCCCAAAGAACGGGCAACAACCGGCGCGTGAGAAGAGTAACCTCCTTCTGTCGAGATTACTCCTTTCGCAACCTCGATAGCTTTAACATCTTCAGCATATGTGGCTTCCATACATAAAATAAAATTGGTCTCTTTACCATGCATTATCGCGCGTTTGTGTTCTTCCAATAACTTTTCGGTTGAAAAAAACACTCTTCCAATACATGCTCCGGTAGATCCCGAAATACCACCCTGTATTTTTTTTATTGTTTTAACAGAAGAATTATCAATAATCGGGTGCAAAAGTTCATTAAGTTGCGCTGGCTGTATATGCTTAACCAGAAAGTCTTTATCAATTATGTCGCGTTTTTGAAGATCAAGCAACATTAACAGATGAGACTGGGTTGAATTTTCATCAACCTCACGTTGCTCAATAAGCCATAGGTTACCCTCTTCAATAGTAAATTTAATGGATCTAATCTCTTTAAACTGCTCTTCTATTTTATTTCCAATTTCCTGTAGACGGTTGTAGTACTCCTTGCCAATTTTAGAAATTTCTTTGGGTTTTTTGTTAAAGATGTCAAATTCATTTTGCAAAAATGATCCGGATATAGCACTATCTCCGTTTATTATGTCACGAGTATAGTAACTTCCTGAATAGGAATTTTCACCAAGGTTTCCATAAACCATAGCCTGTACCATTATAGACATAGAATTATCTACATCAATGTCAGAATCACAGAATTTTTCTGAAGACCTTTTTAAAATAGATATAAGTTGATCATATATATCACCGTCTAAAAGACAATCTACATGTTTTTTATCTGCATCTATTGCCTTTAACGCATTTTGTGCGTCAAACTTTCCGCTATCTTTCTTGGATGCTGAAAAAATAGCTCCATCGGCATCACAAAGTTTTGTTCCTAGACCTCTTAACATATATGCATATTCTCCATATGCAAACTTCTCATCACTTGTCTGTGAAGCAAACCCTTTAACAGTGTCATCGTTTAAGCCAATATTGTGAAACGAAGGAAAATATGGGACATTTAGATCAGAACTTAAAACCACCTTCAGCAACAGAGGATTTGAAGGATCACCATAAACTTTTTTCATCTCTTTTTCGATTAGACCGACATTCGTTTTGATTATCTGTTTAATGTTCACTTCAGGAAGCTTTTTTGTTAGCTCAGAGTCTATAATAAAACCAGGCACAATAGGAAGACCAACATTTGCCAAATCTACTGCACGTCGTCCACGTATACCCAATTTTTCTCTTACCTCTTCATCCACAGGGGTAATGCTTTTATTAAAGAAAATTACACTTTTATTCATCTACTCCTCCAAAAATAACCGGGAACCCCGGACTAAATAACAATAAATAATTTTAAAAAAGATTTAAGACCTGACCAACCTGACCTTTAAGAAACTGTTCAAAACGTTGGCTTGCACCCTCAAATAGATACTTTTGAAGTTTTGAAACATTTCGAATATTTTCACCAACAACCTGGAACATGATTAATCCATGGTGTTTAACTTTACCCCACTTAAAAAGAGCATTAATATCATTAATCAGCTCACCCTCATAAAAAATAATAACTTCGAGGTCAGGATGTTTTGCATTAAAACTCTGTATGATTTTTTTCCATGCCTCAACATTACCATTATGAAAAAGCTCATTTGTAACCTGCACAGAGTATTTTGGAGTAGCTCGACGTTTTCCTGTAGGTTTAGGTGCTCCAGCAACAGCCTGCGGAGCAGGTTTGCTTGGTTTAGCAGCTCTTCGTGGTGCAACAGACGCATCCACAAAATCCTTATTGATATAAACATCTTTTCCAGCAATCATCTCTTCAATTGCTGTAATTGCTTCTTTTTCAATTTTTGGATCCCCATCACCTTTCAAGTATTTTGCGTATATTACAACAAGATGATCACAAGCAAGTTCGCGAACTCTTTCCCAAGCATCCTCATTTTTTGGATTAATTACATAAATCTGCCCATTAGGATTATAGTACACCATTACTACATCCAAAGCAGTCCATTTTGAAGTCTCATCTGTTATCTTAGCAAAATCATTTATTGAAACAGGAATATCAAAGGAGTGATAGGTATATTGGTACTTATCTCTGATAATTGAACCTATAACTGGTAAAACCTGATCCATTTGAATCTCTTCTTCATCAAGTTGGACATTTATTAAATCTGCAATATTTTGATGAGATTCAATATCATCAATCAAATCATTAACTTTGTAAAAATGTCGCAGCGCAAGATTAAAGGAATTCTTTGAGCCAAGCGCAAAATATGTTGAATTTAACATAATAAATTCTCCCCCAAATATTTAGATGCTGTTTAACTTTTTCATAATAGATTATTTTTTGCAAGTATTTTGTTAACAGATATATAAAATTTAAATATAAGCAGTATTGAATGCCTTAACTTGTTTTTTTCTTACAATTAGAAGTAAATTACATCTGTTTTTGAACGAATAAAAAAAGGAGTGCTCACGCACTCCTTTTTATTGTTTTTAATTATTTGCCTTTTAAAGTTCCTTAAGTCCGGAACCTCTTCCTTTTTTAGGTGTAAGATCCGCTGTTCCAGCAACATCAGAAGCCGCTTCAGCCGCAGCGCCATATGCCATCTGAAAAATACTATCTGTATCTTCTTCTGTAACAAATGACTGATCAATATCCGTACGAATAGTTGATCTACGTCTTTTAAACTGTGCGAACGCAGCATCTTGGAATCCTTTAGATACACCATAAAGAAACTCATTTAGCACGTTTGCCATATTCTTAAGCATAAACTGCTTACGCTTAATTGTTGTGACATTAAGGTCAAGTATCAGACCTGGCTGTATATGATGAGGGTTAACCTCATATGTGAACTCGTTAAACTTTTTAGTAACAAAAAGAATTTTTTCATCAAGAATAACTCGCTCAACAGGGTTTTGATAACCATGAATCTTGTTTAAATGCTCACGCAAATGTCTAAGCTTGTTTTTAAGATACTTAATACGATCTTCATATGTTCTATTATTCTTTTCTACAAAAGAGTTTTCGCAATAGAGCATACCGATATCATCAGGGTGAACATAAGCGGGATCCTGACGCTCAGCTTCACGTCTTCGCAACCATTCACGACTCATTAGACGTTTTGAAAGATCATCAAAATCCTTAAGAGCTCTAAACCGCTTGGTAGATTGATAATGAGCATCCGCAACATCTGTTAAAAGTTGAATCTCGCGGGTGAAAGCATCCATCTGACGATCAAATTCTTTACAAGCTTCACGTATCTGATTCTGATCCATATAACAAAGTTTAATATCATATCGCTCATCAGGAAGTACAGTCTTGTCAAGTTCCTCGTACTCCTTGATAAAGCAGACACGGGCATTTTTCATGTTATCACAAACCTGATAACCCAACTTGGATGTATCAAGAATCGATGTGATAGCATTGATTGTTGTATTGTAACCGCGGTTTCGTATATTCTCTTCATCAATAACGAACTTGATATTCTCACGAATATTAAGTGGGTCATAATCCTCAATATCTATCTCAGCTCGCAAACCCTCAATCTTATCAAGGAATTTCTTTGCAAGGATAGTATAACGTTTAGACTTTTCGTCTTCCATTTCATCATCAGTGAAGTTTTCGACACGTTTGATCTTCTCAAACATTATCTCTGACCCAGTCATTTCTGAATGCCCCTGATCAACAAGTTCTTCTTTAAGATCATCAATCTGACGATCAATCAAGTCCTGAACATGTTTCTGTATAGCATCTTTCAAAAGAGTCTCTACAGTAACCTGATAATGATAGATCGGAGATATCAGCTCGGAATCAAGTATGTTCAGCGACAGTTTAACGTCATTAACATACTTTGGTCTCATTTCATTATCTTTGATAACACATTTAAGAATCGCATATGCATTCTCACCACGGATAAAAGCTCCAACATCTGTCTTTTGGCGAAGAATAGCGTTAGTCTCATTCTCAAGATCGTTCATACCGCGCTGAATATGTCCCTGAAGGTGACCATACATGTTGATCATTGACTTCTCAACTTCACCTGTATTAAACTTGTCCGCGCCACCTATCTTGTCAAGCAACTCGGTCATCTCTCTTGGAGTATAACGAGCCAGCCCCTTTGACTCTTCACGGTCTACGAAATCACGAACTTTTTTAATGAACTCATCTTCCATTGTTACAGTGTAACGGTTAAACATATTCACATACGTCTGGTTAATGTAATTATAAAGCTTCTCACGGATACCACCGGTGATATCCATCTTAACAAGAACTTCTTCCGGAAGCTTATGTTCTATATGGTTCATAACCTTGTCGGTAGTTTCGTCAAGTATAGTAATCGCCTCATTAATCTTGTCACGCCCTTCCTGAGCCAACGAGTTACGAGAGCCGACCGCATTAGGTATCTCCGGGTGAACTTTATTAGGACTCTGCGGAAAATTTGTAATCGACATGTATAATCCTCCTTATTTTTTTCGAACAACGATACAACTATAATATCATTTAACTATTTAGATACAACGCATTCGCATAGAATTTAATTTATAACAGCTAATTGTCAAGCTATTAATCAATTTTGTCCTGAAAATTATTTGACAACCCGCCCATGCTCCTATTTGCGGGTTACATACCTGAACAAGTAACCTCCAGCCTCAAAAACAGCTCCATCACTCAGATAAGGATCCCCCTTGCCTTCAGTGATCTGAACTTTAATTCCCCTATCAGTATTAACAAAGACAAACAATTCTCCTTTAACAAGAGCTGCTTCCAAGCAAACCGGCAAATGAGTCTCAAAATCCGCGAGACGTAACTCACAAAGACTATCTTTACCAATATTTATGCGCCTAGAGTCATATCTTTCAAGATTTATTTTTTGAAATTTTGATCCCAAAACAACCTTGTTTCTGTACTCAAGCATACCTGACAGCTTGATTCTTGCCGAATGTATTGCGTATATTATTCCAATAGCTAGTATAACAAGGAAGATTAATATCAAATAGAACCATGCTGCCTTGTAAACCGGCCGACTACTTCCAGATATATCCGACTTTCGCTCCTTAGTTTCCTGTTCAATCGTAGAGAACCCATCCCCAACATCTGACGACGCATTCAGAACACCGACAGTTGCCGATGTGTCAGACGAAAGTTCATCCTGAAGAGCCTGTAACTTCTCATTATCTGTCAATTGACCAAGGCTTACAAAGTAAACAAACCAATCCTCTCCGGTATGCTCACTTGCCACATCCTTAACACTTAATCTCTCACTCTTTTGCGAAGGCGGAGGATCATCAAGCGCGTCACTCAATATTATAACAATCTGCTTTCTTTCATTGAACTCAACGCCTTCCTCTTCAGCCTTTGACTTTTCAAGCAGATTCAAACGTCTTATTTCATCAGCTTTCTTAAGCACATCACGGAACATCTCCATCGTAAAAGTCCACTGCCCCTTGGCTTCAACTTGAGATACAAAACTCTTGATAACATTCAAATCGCTCTCATTTTTGACCTTAATGGTTGGGTAAACCCGAGGTTCAGTGTCAAATGTTATAAAAGTGAAGGTATCACCGGTAGATACAGTATCAATAAAGCGAGCTGTCCGCTCCTTAACTTGCGGGAAGATATCCCGAGCACCTTTGGCCTTTCCAATCATCGAAAGAGAAGTATCAAGAACCAGGATAATATCCTGATTTGCGCGTAACTCTTTCTGTGGCTCGACATCGTCGGAAG
>Ga0116151_10004230_pt1 | contig 12606 bp, 10 predicted proteins | sample AD_UKC117_MetaG_FD_89893 | JGI IMG/M metagenome (GOLD analysis project Ga0116151, IMG submission 89893) | Active sludge microbial communities of municipal wastewater-treating anaerobic digesters from Hong Kong - AD_UKC117_MetaG | ecosystem: Engineered > Bioreactor > Anaerobic > Digestate... | reverse complement strand
GGCGGAACTGCTCAGGCCGGCGCGGGTCCGTGTGGCGCTGGCCGCCAACGATCGACTGAAGCTCTATCTCAGCGTGCTGCAGGCGGCGCACGACCACGCGCAGCGCGGCGATGCTCCTGCGCTCGACCTGGCGCGCGAGTTCGCCGCCGCCGGCGTCGATGCGCCCTGGCTGGCGCAGCTGCCGGCGACCGCCTACCGCGAGGGCAAGGAACTGCACGTGGCCGGCCTCGACCGCCTGGCCGGCCTGCTCGCCGAGGACCTGCGCACCATGGCGCGACCGCTCGAAGGCGACGAGGGCTTCGACGCGCGCTGCGCGCACTGGTGCGCCTGGCTGGCCGAGCTCGCGCCCGACACGCTGTCGGCGGCCCAGCTCCACGCGCTCACCAGCGGCAAGCGCCGCAAGGACGATAGCCTGCACCTGCTGGTGATGGATCTGCACAAGGCGCTCAACCGGCTCGCCGCCGAGCTCTCCAGCGAGACCATCGACGGCGCCCACGTGTGGCAGGTCGATGCGCTCGACCGCCCGCGCATCGCCGCCTTCATGCGCGGGCTCGATTCCACCCGCGCCCTCAAGCTCGACCACCCCGGGCTGGACACCGCCGCCACCCGCGACGGCGCCCGCCTGCTGCTGCAGAACGACATCGGCACCAACGACGCCCACGTGCTGGTGATCCAGGTCGAGGGCCTGCGTGTCACGCTCACCTACTCCGACCTCCACCGCCGCCGCTTCGCCTTCTTCCAGTCGCTGCTGTGCGAGGTCGGGGCGAGCTGGAGCGAGCCGCAGGCGCGCACCAGCGCCGGGCTCAACTTCGGTGCCACCTACTACGTCGGCACCGCCGGGTTCGACTGCGCCGACGAGGAGGCGCTGCAGCGGGTGCTGGAGGGCATCGGCGCGCGCATCGTCTTCCTGATCGACTGGAACCGCGCGCGCAAGCGGCTCGAGCAGTTCGTCGGCAAGACCGATGCGACGGCCATCCTCGCCGAGGCCGCGCGCCGGCGCGTCGGCCACATGGCCTGGCTGGCAGCGGGCGGCGAGCAGCTGGTGTTCGGTGCGATGCAGGCGCTCGGGCCGGAGTACTTCCGCATCGGCGACCGCCTCGACGGCGTGCTCGGCACCGAGAAGGCGCGCGCCTTCGTGCTCGAGAGCATGGCGCTGGCGAGTGCGGCGACGCAGCAGCGCCAGCCGCTTGCGCTGGTGGCCGACGACACCCGCCTGCTGCTCGCGCGCTACCTGCGCCGGCACGACGAGTTCGACCTGCTCGCCGAGCACGCGGCCTACTGCCATGCGCTCGCCGAGGGCCTGCGCGACGGCCTCGCCCACGGCCACGAGCGCGACCGCAAGGCGGCGCGCGAATTCTCCGAGCGCGCCAAGGACTGGGAGCGCCGTGCCGACCAGCTGGTGATGGATGCGCGCGCGCGCGCCGAGGCGCGGCCGCGCTGGGGGGCCTTCGCCGAGCTGGTGGAGACCGCCGACGACGTCGCCGATGCGCTCGAGGAGGCGGCCTTCCTGCTCTCGCTGATCGCCGCCGACCACCACCAGGGCTGGCGCGGCGAGGTGCACCAGGCCATGCAGCTGCTCGCCGACGCCGTGCTCGCGGCGGCGCAGGACCACGTGCGTGCGCTCGAGATCGCGCGCGGCTTCGGCGAGGACAGCAGCGCCGAGGACCACGAAGAGTTCGTTGCCGCGCTGTGGCGGGTGCTCAACGCCGAGCGCCAGTGCGACGTGTTGCTTCGCGACGTGCGCCGCGCGCTCGCCGAGCACGTCAGCGACGCAGCGACGCTGAACCTGAGCACCGACTTCGCGCAGGCGCTGGAGTCGGCCACCGACTGGCTGCTGGCGACCGGCTACGGCCTGCGCCGGCTGGTCTTCAGCCGCGCAGGGGTGGGGCGATGAGCGCGGACAGGGCTGTCGCCACATCCACCGACGCGCGCCGGGTCGTCCGCCTGATCCACGCCGCTGCACCGCTGCCGGAGGATTGCGGCGCCGCGGCGCTCGGCTCCAAGGCCTGGAACCTCGCGCGCATGGCCGCGCTCGGCCTCCCGGTGCCACCGGCCTTCGTGCTCGGCACCGGCTGGTGTGCCGAACCCGGTGCGCTCGACGAGGCCGCCTGGCGGCCGGCGCTCGCCGAACTGGAGCGACTGAGCGGGTTGCGCCTGGGCGATACACGCCATCCGCTGCTGCTGTCGGTGCGCTCGGGCGCACCGGTGTCGATGCCGGGGATGATGGAGACCCTGCTCGACATCGGCCTCACCGAGACCACGCTGCCCGGCCTGCTGCGCGTCAGCGGCCATCCGCGCCTGGCCTGGGACGCCTTCCGGCGCCTGATCGCCGGCTACGGCGAGGTGGTCGCCGGGATCGACGCGCGCCACTTCGACGCCGACCTCGACGCGGTGCGCGGCGGATGCGACGCGTGCGACGAGCGCGCGCTCGACTTCGCCGCCCTGCGCGCGCTCGCCGCCCGCCACCTCGACACCTACCGGCGCGAGGCTGGCGAGGCCTTCCCGCAGGATGCGCATGAGCAGCTGCGCCAGGCCATCGCCGCGGTGTTCGCGTCCTGGCACGCGGACAAGGCCCGTACCTACCGCGCGATGCACGGCCTGGCCGAGGACATGGGCACCGCGGTGACCGTGCAGCGCATGGTGTTCGGCAACGCCGGCGGGCTGTCGGGCGCGGGCGTGGGCTTCACCCGCGACCCCAGCAGCGGCGAGCCGCGGCCCTGGGTGGACTTCCTCTTCAACGCGCAGGGCGAGGACGTGGTCAGCGGCCGGCGCAGCGCGTACGGCCACGACGAGCTCGCCGCGGTCGCGCCTGCGGTGTGGCAGGCCCTGCTCGACGCCACCGCCCGCCTGGAGCGCGCCTTCGGCGACATGCAGGATTTCGAGTTCACCGTGCAGCAGGGCGTGCTCCACCTGCTGCAGACGCGCACCGGCAAGCGCACGCCCCGGGCCGCGGCGCGGATCGCGCTCGACCTGTTCGACGAGGGCGTGATCGACGCCGAAACCGCGCGCGCGCGCACCGCGACGCTGGATGCGCGCGCGCTCGCCGAGCACCGCATCGCCAACGCCGACGGGGTCGCGCTCGTGCCGCTCGGGCACGCTGCGAGCGCGGCGAGCGGGGTGGCCTGCGGCGAGATCGTCTTCGACGAGGCGCGCGCCCGCGCCCGCCGTGCCGCGGGGGCGAAGCTGATCCTGGTGCGCCAGGACGCCGAGACGCGCGACCTCGCCGCGCTCGAGCTCGCCGAGGGCCTGCTCACCCGACGCGGCGCGCGCACCTCGCACGCCGCGGTGGTCGCACGCCAGCTCGGCAAGGTCTGCCTTGTGGGCTGCGAGGCCTTGCGTCTCGACGAGGCGGAGCGCACGCTCGAGATCGGCGGCCATATCCTGCGCGAGGGTGAGCTGCTGACCCTGGATGGCAACGAGGGTGCGATCCATGCGGGCGCCGCAGCGGTCGTCGAGATCGTGCCGCAGGATCTGCTCGTTCGCCTCGATGCGCTGCACGGGCGCGGAGTCGGGGTGCTGCAGTCGTGAAGATTTCCGGGCAGGAGGTTGTGCGATGAGCTTCAGATCCGGCTACGGCCAAAAATGCGCGATCGAACTGTATCGCGACGCCACCGAGCGCCAGGCCAAGCTGGCCGGCGTGACCATCCCCACCTTCATGTGCCGGCGCTGCGGCAAGCGCCAGTCGGTGAGCGGGCGCCGCCAGGTGGTGCGTGGCAGCTCGCGCTACGGTTACTACTGCGCGAGCTGCAGCACGACGCGGGCGGCGGCCGCGGCTTGCGGCAACCGGCCGTCCTAGGGGCGGCGGCGGGTGCCGCCACCGCTGCTCAGGCTGCACGCGCCGCAGGTGCGCGGGCGAACGCCGGCTGCAGGCGGTTGACCCCGCTGAGGAGGGCGCGGATCGAGGCGGTGACGATGTTGGCGTCCATGCCCACGCCGTAGCGCTCGCCGCCCTGCCCGCCCACCTCGCTCAGCTCCACGAAGGCGCAGGCGCTGGCGTTGCCGCCATCCTCGCTCGGCGCCACCGAGCGCTCCTCGAAGCTGCGCACCTGGACGTCGATGCCGGCGCCGCGCAGGGCGTGCACCGCGGCGTCGATGGGACCGTTACCCTCGCCGACGAGCAGGTGGCGGGTGCCGCCGAACTCGACGACGAGGCGGATGCCCTGCGCCGCACCGTGCTCGAACAGGTGGTGCTCGACGTAGCGCACCGGATCCACCGTGTCGAGGTAGGTGCTGCGGAAGAGCGCCCAGATCGCCGCTGCCGACATCTCGCCGCCGCTGGCGTCGGTGACCTGCTGCACCTCGCGCGAGAACTCCACCTGCAGGCGGCGCGGCATCACGACGCCGTACTCGGTCTCGAGCAGGTAGGCGACGCCGCCCTTGCCGGACTGGCTGTTGACCCGGATCACGGAGTCGTAGCTGCGGCCGACGTCGGCGGGGTCGATCGGGAGGTAGGGCACGTTCCACGGCCGAGTTTCGCCACTGAGTGCCTTCTGGGCGGCGAATCCCTTCTTGATGGCGTCCTGGTGGGAGCCGGAGAAGGCCGTGAACACGAGATCCCCCACATAGGGGTGGCGTGGGTGGATGGGCAGCTGGTTGCAGTACTCGACGGTGCGCGCGACCGCGTTGATGTCGGAGAAGTCGAGCCCGGGCGACACGCCCTGGGTGTACATGTTCAAGGCGAGGGTGACGATGTCGACGTTGCCGGTGCGCTCGCCGTTGCCGAACAGGCAGCCCTCGACGCGGTCGGCGCCGGCCATCAGGCCGAGCTCGGCGGCGGCAACGCCGCTGCCGCGGTCGTTGTGGGGGTGGAGCGAGAGCACCACGCTGTCGCGGCGCGCGAGATGGCGGTGCATCCACTCGACCTGGTCGGCATAGACGTTGGGGGTCGACACCTCCACCGTGGCCGGGAGGTTGAGGATCACCTTGTCGTCCGGCGTCGCGCCCCACTCGGCGGTGACGGCGTCGCAGACCTCCCTGGCGAAGTCGAGCTCGGTGGCGGAGAAGGTCTCCGGGCTGTACTCGAGGGCGATCTCGGTGCCGCACTCCTTCTTCATTTCCGCGCCGATCTGCTTGATCAGGCGCACCGCCGACACCGCAAGTGCCACCACCTGCGGCTTCTCCAAGCCGAACACGACCTCGCGGAAGGTGGGTGAGGTGGCGTTATAGACGTGGATGATCGCCCGCGGCGCGCCGCGGACCGATTCCATGGTGCGGCGGATGAGGTCCTCGCGCGCCTGGGTGAGCACCTGGATGGTGACGTCCTGCGGGATGTGGCCGCCCTCGATGAGGGTGCGGACGAAGTCGAAGTCGGTCTGCGAGGCGGACGGGAAGCCGACCTCGATCTCCTTGAAGCCGATCTCGCACACGGTGCGGAACATGCGCATCTTGCGCTCGACGTTCATCGGCTCGAACAGCGCCTGGTTGCCGTCGCGCAGGTCGGTGCTCATCCAGATCGGGGCGCGGTCGATGAGCTTGTTCGGCCACTGGCGGTCGGCGAGCGCGATTGGGGCGAAGGGGCGGTACTTGGCGGCGGGGTTGGGCAACATCATGGCGCGGTCCTCGTGGGCATGGCGTGATTCGATGGACGAAAGTTTACGCGGCCGGGTGCGGCAGACGATTGCGTTGTTGCAGTGCGAGCAGGTATTTTTGTGCAGAAAAGTTCAATAGATTCTTATTGATTGGAATAATCTGCTTTCCTGTTCAGATGAGGCGCCCGATCATGCAGCTCGACCGCTACGACCGCCAGATCCTGGAGCTGCTCCAGCAGGATGGCCGCATCAGCAACCAGGACCTCGCCGACCGCATCGCGCTGTCGCCCTCGGCCTGCCTGCGCCGGCTGCGCGCGCTGGAGGAGTCCGGCCTGATCCGCGGCTACCGCGCCCTGCTCGACGCCAGGAAGCTGGGCCTGTCGCTGATGGCGCTGATCCACATCTCGATGGACCGCCACACCCCCGAGCGCTTCTCGCACTTCGAGGCCGAGGTGGAGCAGATCCCGCAGGTGCTGGAGTGCCTGCTGATCACCGGACAGGACGCCGACTACCAGCTCAAGGTCGTGGTCACCGACATGGACGGCTACCAGGCGCTGCATGGCGCGGGGCAGCCCGGCGAAAAAGCGCACACCTATCGCTTGGCCGGGCCCACCTGCCTGGCCGGGGATATTATTGGTGACTATTCGTTTGATCATCCCCTCAAGCCCGGCGATTTGCTGGTGTTTGAAGATATGGCAATCTACACCATGGTAAAAAACAACACCTTCAACGGCATGCCGCTGCCAGGCATTGCCCTTTTGCATCCAAACGGTGAAACGGAGCTCATCCGCACGTTCGGGTATTCCGATTTCAAACAAAGATTATCATAGTGCCGTCAGAATGCAACAACCCCCGCCGGAGTTTCCGTCGGGGGTTGTTTTTGTTATCACCCAATTATAAAATAGTCCATCACAGATCTCGTTTCAAACCCGCAGGACCGGTATAGCGCAAGCGCCTTTTCGTTGTCCGTCAGCACCTGCAAATACACGGTTTCCGCCCCAGCTTCGATCAGCTTTTGTACGGCTAGCCGCAATATCGCGCGCCCGTAGCCCTTGCCCCGCTCTTCCGGCAATACGCCCAGCCCATAGATACCACCCAGGCCATTGCTTATCTGCAGGTTGACCTTGCCGATTACCGCGCCATTCTTCACCGCGAGGTAGATGATAAACCCCCGCTTTTCCTCTTCTTCCGGCATTTTGACATAGGCTTTCGATGCGGCTTCAGTGCCCTGGCCGAACTCCTCTCCGAAGTAGATGCTGTCCTGTCGGGCCAGTTCTGCTGCGTCTGCGTTTACGGCTTTGCGCAAGTTTACGCCCCGAAGCTGATCTTCACCCGGAGCTTCAGGTTTCCCCTGTAATACCATTTCATACTCTGTATGATGCAGCGCATCGCTCCGTTTGTGAAGCATCGCCTGTCCCGCTTCCGATTTCCGGTCACACAGGCCCAGCGCGAGCCGTGTGTTTCTGCGGCGGCACTCTGCCAAAGCCTGCTCTGAAAGCGTCCGAAATATCCCCATTCGTCTGTAATCCGGATGTACCATTCCGGTCAGCTCCAAAGGATCCGTTTGTTCACCGAACCCGCATATGCCCAGATAAGCGATCAGCGTATCCTCGTGATAACACATAAACTCATTCACTGTCGGATCATTGATCAACTCCTTGCGATTTTGGGCATCCGCTAGCTTATAGTCCAGCTCCAGCTTGAGGGCAATCCCCTCCGCATCCTCGCACACGCGCTGCAAAGCAGAGATCTGCGTATAGTCCGCATCGCTTATGTATTGCTTGCGAACAATACGATATTCGTTGCTCTTATCAGTCAAACGTTGTTCCTCCTCCCGTTATTCACTTCAGAAGCATACCATAAAACCAATGTCATGGCACAAAACAATCTTCATATATCGCACATGGCATAAAACGTTGCAGTGTTGCCCCATTCCTGTCATGGACAGGAGGATTTTCCGATGGTATAGTGGGTACACACAGATCATCCATAAGGAGACCGAACATGAACCAGATCAGTATCATCCGTAAAGACGAGACGCTTGCCTCGATTGCCGCAGAAGATGAGGCGCTTCAATTTTTTCATGGCGAATATCAGCCGGGCGATGTGATCGCCTTTGAAAGCGCATCACGCCATGTGATCGCGAAAGTTGATCATACCATCGCGCCTGCAAGGGTATATCTGAAAGACCGAAAATGGATGTTCCAGCTTCCCCTGGAAGGGGACTTGCCTAAAATGTATCCGCCGTTCGCGTTCCAGGGTGACAAGCACCTGATCACCCTGAAAACCGATACGGGGAATGAATACCGCAACCTCGCCTGCAACCCCGCCGACCAGCGGCATACCAGCAGCGCCTATCCCCACGCATCCGCCAACGTGGAAACACGGGACGAAAGCGTGTTTTTTGCCCGCAATGTAATCGACGGCGAACATATTGCGTATGCACATGGCTATTGGCCTTTCCTGAGCTGGGGCATCGGCGGCCGTGCCGACGCAGCCATCCGCCTGGATTTCGGCCGCGATGTCAGCGTAGACAAAGCGGTGCTTTACCTGCGCGCAGACTTCAAGCACAGCGGCTATTGGAAACGCGCCACCCTGCGCCTGTCGGACGGTTATGAGAAAACATTTGATCTCCAAGAGTTCGATGGCCCGCAGGAAATAACGCTGGATGACTTCCATACCATAACCTGGATGACGCTTGATACGCTCATCAAAGCCGACAGTCCTTCGCCATATCAGTCGCTCTCACAGTGGGAAGTTTATGGATATGATACGGAAAGCTAGTACAAAGATCATCCGGTACGCATTACCTTTTCTCACCATAATTATACTGTCTATGCTTTTTGTTGTGTTCACACCTTCCGGACACGCAAATTCCATCAGCGAACGCCCGATATCAGCAGAACAGGAGACACCAATGCTGCAAATTGTACACAAACTCGCCATCGCGGACCATGAAGCCAGAAAGACAGCGCTGACTGAGCAACTAGAAACAATCGGTGTAGACTATGAAACCCAGCGCGGCAATGTTGACGGGTTGCTGGTTGAGAATTTCATCATAAAATTCGGCGACGCCCAAAAACGCATTGTCATCGGCGCACATTACGATAGTGTAGACGGCAGCACCGGCGCTAACGATAATGCCTCCGGCGTCAGCATATTGCTGGAACTGATCAGGCAATTCCATAGCGAACCACCTGCCGCGAATCTGGAATTTGTATTCTTCGATTATGAAGAAATCCATGCGCTGGGCAGTAAGCTGTATGTAGAGGAGTACGGCAGCGATGTGCTGGCGATGATCAATCTGGATATCTGCGGCGTAGGCGACCATGTGCTGATTGCGCCGCAAAAGAACCTCCAAAGCAGCATTCTTGCCCAGGCTGTGCAGAAGGTGGATCAAAGCGCCGCGCCGTTTGGAATCCTCGAAAAGCTCCCGACCGGTGATGATTGCACCTTTGAAGAGCATGGCATTCCCAACATCTCTGTGTGCATTTTGGAAGAGCAGGACGTACAGCCAATGTCCGTCTTGTTTTCAGGACAAACGGATGTGCCTAAGACTGCATTCCCCCCTATTATCGAAACCATGCACAACGGCAGCCGGGATACCGTTGAGATTGTCACACAGGAAGCGCTTGAGATGGTGTATACATTCCTGTATGAGCTAACCACTAATCTCCATTAAAAAAGCTTCTATAGATTCACTTCTTTGACGTTTTCTCACTCATCTCATTTGATCACATCATACAAGCTGCGAACCGTATCATACGGGAGCAGCTTTCTTTCTGCAAGCATATCGAATATCTATCCTCGTATGTGAACAAAGCTGCCGCTATTATCATCAGCCGCCATGTATGGTATACTCAACCCATATTGAATCTAGTTGACAGGAGCACCAACACAGACTGACAGGTATATGACATGATAAAGCGTTATTCGATGTTCATCTTCGTGATATGTTTACTGCTTATCAGCTCTGTTTCCTATGCGCACTCCGGGCGAACCGATGCAAGCGGCGGACATAAGGACACAAAAAACGTCAGCGGGCTTGGCTCCTACCATTATCACTGCGGCGGATATCCCGCACACTTGCATCCCGGCGGCGTTTGTCCGTATACATCAAACAGAACAGCCCAACCGACGGCGAAGCCCCCTTCGGCAACAAGCGCACCGCAAAATACACAAGGGAAAGCCGTTCAGATTACCGATTCGCAAGGCAACGCAGTGACTGTGAAGGCATTGGGAACGGTCTACACACAACTAAAACAGGATAATAAAACTGTAGCGGTACCCACCGGCAGCCTGCAATTCTCTCAGGATTCGTCGCTCACATTCGGATCAATCTACGCGCCCAATACAGGCAGAGCATCGCTGCGGCAGACCGCTTCCGATTCCGGGAATACCCTTTTGCAATGCAACGCCGGTGCGATTGTGTATGTGATCGCGCAAGAAACAGACTACTCGCTTGTGATGTACGGAAACGAGATTGGCTATATACGAAACTCCGCGCTTACGATTCTTCCGGGTGTAGAAACCAGTTTTACCGAAGCGGTACTGAGCAAGAACGGGGTAACAAACGGCAAAGAATCCATCAATATCCGCTTAACGCCCGATGGGTATATCATCGGGAAATTCCCAACCGGAACAGCAATTGTTGTGATCGCAACCGACGGGGATTGGTGCGAAATTGAAGTGGAAGGATACCGCGGCTATGTCATGACTAAGTTCGTTACAATGGCACCCTAAATGTATGAATACGATACGTATATACTAGCCTTCCATCGCCGCGTCGTGCATGGCTAGCAGATTTTCCGGCGGTACATTGGGCAATAGCGCTTCATGGCTTGGAGATACTACCCAGCCGGTACCGAAGAGATCGCGCAGGCGGCGAACCTCATCGCGTACCTGCTGTGGTGTGCCGAATGGCAGAAGCTCCTGTGTGTCCACACCCCCGACAAACAAGATATCGTTCCTTTATTTCGCCAGATTTTCAGCATTCATGCCTCTGGCCTTCGCCTGCAAAGGATGCAGTGCGTCGATCCCCGCATCGATCAGCATGGGGATGGCGCGGTCGATTGCGCCGCAGGAATGAAGCATCACATATTTCCCGGCTCGCTTCGCCTGGTCGATGAGCTGCTTAAAATACGGCAGCACAAAGGTTTGAAAGCTCTCCGGGCTGATGAGCAGATCCAGCTGGCTTCCAAAATCGTTCCCCAGGAACAGCGCGTCGATCTTGCCGCCCATTTTTTCGTAGATCAGCTGGTTGGCTTCCAAATAAAACGCCATGACACGCTCAGTTACCGCCTGTACAACACCGGGATCGGTATACATTTTGATAAAGTAGTTCTCCATGCCAAAGAAATCGGCCACGATGTGAAAAAAGCATGACCAGGTTCCCCCTGCAACGCCCATGCCGCGGGCAAGCGCACGGTCGATATCGCTTTCCAGCAGGGCCAGGTCAATATGCTTCACATCCGGCCAGTGGAAGGCTTCCACCTCGCGCACATCCTCGCACTCCGCAAACACGCCCGGCTGGCCCAGCGAATGCCGCGCCTTCCCGCCCAAAAGATCAAATATCGGTTCCCCCTGCGGGTGCCGCCAATAGTTCAAATCAGCGGGAATCCAGGCAAAATCATCGTGCAGCTTATGCCCCAGCTCTTCCTTGCTGTTGACTCGAAAAAAGGAATAGTAAGCGGGAAGCGTATCATCGTGCGGGTTCCCCATCCAAAACCCGGCCTTGTCTGCCTTCCGGTTTTGCAGCAATGCCCGGTACCGTTCTCTGCCTGTCATATCGGTTTGCTCCTTTTCCTGCTATCCCAGCGGATTGTAGCCAATCGCCGCTTCGACCATTGCCAGGTATTTATTCCTTGGTATATACTCCGGCACGCTGTTACCTGTGCCGATCAGGTATCCGCCCCTTGACTTCGACCGTTCCATCATCGCACGGACTCGCGCTGCGATTGCTTCCTCGGTTTCCCGGCAGATAAAGTCAACGTCCATGCCGCCCAAAATACACAGCTTGTCATGCCATCGCTCATAGGCCTCTTCCACAGGCTGGATCCCATCTTCAAACGAATGCTTGGCGTCGTAGCCAAGCGCTACAACATCGTCCATGACCTGGTGCAGTTTTCCGCAGGAGTGAAGAAGAATCGGCCTTCCCGCATCATGTGTCAGGTCGACAATTTGCTTGTGCCAGGGAAATACATACTCCCGCATGCTTTCGGGCGAAAGGAATGTCTGGGTGTTGAAACCCCAGTCATCGTTAGAGCTGATCAGCCCGACGGACGGATGCCCGAGCGCCAGCTCGTAGTAGCGGCACAATCGTTTGCCCACTGCATCAAACAGCGCCCTGACAAGCTCCGGTTCCTCATAGAGCATATAACAAAGGGTTTCATAGCCGACGATCGCGATCACGTTTTCCAACACCCCGCCGGGACCCATGACCATCACCTTCATGTTTCCGGGCAGATGCCCATCCACATGCCGCAGATGGCTGTAGTCAAAGCTGTCTGGATCAGGCCAGGGATAGCGTTCAAAGCTTTCCCAGTCACTTACCAGTCCCCCGTCGTTTAGGGATATTGTTCGGAGGGTATCGTGACCATGCGTTGGAAACTCCATGGCGCAGGCCTTTGCCACAACATAGTCGTATCCAAGCCCGGCAAACGCCTCTGTCGTGAAGAGCAGCTCATCCAGCATCATGCCGCCTCTAAACCTGCGGCCATTGACCGCTTCGTACAGGGGCAGGTTCATGTACAGCTCAAACAGCGTAGGCCTGTCCGGCACATCCCTGCGAAACGCCTGCAGAACATTGTCAAATTCCGGTACGCGCTTCTTCATGATATCCCCCTCACGGCCTGGAACCGCGGATTAGTTCACGAATTTATTCAAACATCATACTCTCCATGTAATACTCCGCAAAAGCCGCGCTTCCTCCAAGAGGCACGGAAACGGCTTTCTGTGCGATGTTGCGCGCGGCTTTGACAAAGTCTTCGTTGAATAACAGCATTTCCGCGCCTGTCAGCGACGCGTTACCCAGAACGAGCGCCCTATCTTTAAGCTCTAACGGAATTAACCCAATAGC
>Ga0116151_10004229_pt1 | contig 12607 bp, 11 predicted proteins | sample AD_UKC117_MetaG_FD_89893 | JGI IMG/M metagenome (GOLD analysis project Ga0116151, IMG submission 89893) | Active sludge microbial communities of municipal wastewater-treating anaerobic digesters from Hong Kong - AD_UKC117_MetaG | ecosystem: Engineered > Bioreactor > Anaerobic > Digestate... | reverse complement strand
GAATCGTAATGTGTGCGCATCATTCAATGATCCATATAATAACAGAGCAATGATAAAAAAGTTAACCCATCTTGACGACCAGGGTCAGGCCCGCATGGTTGATGTGGGCCACAAAGCAGATACCGAGCGAACGGCCGTGGCGCGTGGTCGAGTGATCATGGAGCCGGAAACGTTGCGCCTGATTATAGAAGGAAACCTGAAAAAAGGGGATGTTTTGACCACGGCGCAGTTGGCCGGCATTATGGCCGCCAAGCGCACCAGCGAACTGATTCCTCTTTGCCACCCCCTCCTGCTGACCCACATAGAGGTGACGTGCACCCCTAATGAAGCCGAAAGTTGTGTCGATATTGCGGCGACTGTGCGGCTGGCGGGTAAAACGGGCGTGGAGATGGAAGCGCTAACGGCCGTGTCCGTCGCTGCTCTCACCATTTATGACATGGCTAAAGCGGTAGACCGTCAGATGCGCCTGACAGATATCCGCCTGCACCATAAGTCCGGCGGCCAGTCTGGCACATTTACGGCTGAAGAGTGATCATGCCATTCACCATTCGTCTTTTTGCCACCCTTAAAGATCGCGCCGGACGGGATAGAGTTCAGGTAGCTCTGGACCCCCCTGCCACTGTACGCACGCTGCTGGCAGCCCTGGCCGCGGAATACCCCACGCTGCGCGAGGCTCTGCCTACGGCGCTGGTAGCAGTGAACCAGTCGTTTGCTTTTCCGGAAACGGCCGTGCAGCCCGACGACGAAATAGCCATTTTCCCCCCCGTCAGCGGCGGCGACGATGATCCAGCCCAGCCCACTTACTTTGCTATCACCCATGAGCCGCTGGATATGAACGCCATTCACCAGCGGTTGGCCCAGCCAGACGTGGGCGCGGTGGTTAGCTTTACCGGCTTCGTGCGCGGCCAGACCCAACGTGAAGGGCTGCCGCCGGAGACGCTTTACCTGGAGTATGAAGCCTACTCCTCTATGGCAGAAAACAAAATGGCCCAGATCGCCCGCGAAATCTGGGCGCGCTGGCCGCTGGTAAAAGGTGTCGCCATCGTGCAGCGCATCGGCCAGTTATCCATCGGTGACGTGACAACCTACGTGGCCTGTGCCGCCGGCCACCGCGATCAGGGGGTCTTTGATGCTGCTCGCTACGGTATTGATCGGCTGAAAGAGATTGTGCCGGTCTGGAAAAAGGAAGTTGGCACCGATAGCAGCGTCTGGGTCGAAGGCCACTACCAGCCCACGGAAGACGATAACAGTTGAGGGCGATAAAGACTGGATAGTGGAATTGCCATCTATCAACACGCCACTGTTAACTTCTCACTACCAACTCTCAGCGACAAACGACAAAACACGATGAATTGGCAGCAACAATCCACGGAATTTGCCCAAAAACAGAACTTAAACCACGCGCCGAGTGTTTATGTTCTTGACTTGATAAGCGAAGTTGGTGAGGTGGCGAAGGAAATTCTGCTGGCAATGGAATATGGCGAACGGCCGTTTCAACTCCAGGCTGGCCTCGTCGGCGAACTGGGCGACGTGCTGTACAGCCTGTGCCTGCTGGCAACGGCCGTAAACGTAGACCTCGATGAAGCGTTAGCTGTGGCCCTGCAAAAATACGCCGCCCGCCAACAAGCAAAAGGACACATCGGCAGTACAACATCCTGAAAAAAGCGGAGATCTTGACATATGGAAAACGACAACCGGCAAAAACCACGCGTGGTCATTACCGGCATGGGCCTTATCACACCCCTGGGTTACAACGTGCCAGACACTTGGGCCGCCATCCTGGCCGGCAAATCCGGCATCGGCCCCTTCACTATCATAGAAAAAGGGGAACACACCTCCGGCGGCGTGTGCGAAATCAAAAATTTCGACGCCGAAGAACACATGGATAAACGTCTGGCCCGCCGCCGCGACCGCTACCAGCAGCTGGCCACCATCGCCGCCAACGAAGCGATGGCCCAGGCACAGCTGCCTATCACCGACGCCAACCGGGAACGTATTGGTGTGATACTCGGCACCGGGGTGGGCGGCATTCGCACGCTGGTAGATCAAGAGCATGTCGTTCTGGAAAAAGGGCTGCGCCGTGTCAGCCCATTTGCCATTACCATGATTATGCCCAATGGCGCATCCGGCATGTTGGCTATTGATTATGGCATTCAAGGCCCCACCACCACTATCACCACCGCCTGCGCCGCAGGCAACGATGCTATCGGCCACGCCTTCCGCGCCATCCAGTCAGGCGAGGTAGATGCCGTGTTGACCGGTGGCAGCGAGTCGATTATTACGCACGTGGCTGTGGCCGGGTTTGAACGGGCGGGGGCTACGTCTGCAGATGGGGAATGCTCGCCACGGCCGTTCGACAAAAATCGAGATGGTCTTGTCGTAGGCGAAGGGGCCGGTATGTTGGTACTCGAAAGCCTGGACCACGCCCAGGCACGCGGCGCCGCCATACTGGGCGAAATCGTCGGCTACGGGCAGTCGACCGACGCTTATCACATCACCGCGCCTTCCGAGGGTGGGGCCGGAGCGGCCCGCGCCATCCGCAAAGCCCTGGCCGATGCTGGCCTGGATCCCACCGAGGTGGACTACATCAGCGCCCATGGCACAGCCACCCAGCTCAACGACGCCTCAGAAACAGCGGCAATCAAAAGCGTTTTCGGCCCTCACGCCTACAAGCTGGCCGTTAGCTCTACCAAATCCATGACCGGCCACATTATGGGTGCAACCGGCGCCATCGAAACGATCTTTTGCGCCCTCGCCATGCGGGATCAGATCGCCCCGCCTACTATTAATTATGAAACGCCAGACCCGGACTGCGACCTAGACTATGTACCAAACCGGCCGCGCCCCCAGCGCATTCGTGTGTGCCTGAACCATGCTTTTGGTTTCGGCGGCCACAATGCCGTTCTGGCAATTCGAGAATTTACAGCTTGATATGGACGAAAATTTAACTACTTTAGAAAACACGATTGGTTTAAAGTTTAATGACTACTCATTGTTGACGCGTGCCCTTACGCATCGTTCCTATTTAAATGAAAACAGTGAGCACACGCTGGAAGACAACGAACGGTTAGAATTCCTGGGTGATGCCGTCCTCGATTTTGTCGTTGGCGCTTATTTGTACAATCGCCTGCCGGAAGTGGACGAGGGCGAATTGACCAGTTTGCGGGCGGCATTGGTGCGTGCCAATACGTTAGCCGGTTTTGCCCGCGCCTGGGAACTCGGCCGTTTTTTGCGCCTGGGCGTTGGAGAGTCGGAAAGCGGCGGGCGCGAACGCACGCCTATTTTATGCGCTACCTTCGAGGCGGTGATCGGCGCTATCTATCTGGATAAGGGTCTGCCCACGACGCAGTCGCTGGTCGAAAAGCTCGTTGGTCCGACTTTGGTAACGATTCTGGACGAGTCTTTGCACAAAGACGCCAAAAGCGAGTTTCAGGTCTGGGCGCAGGCACGCTACAACATCACGCCACACTATGAAGTGGTGGAAACGAGCGGCCCGGATCATGCCAAGGTATTTACCGTGCAGGTGGTGGTTGGCGACCAGACGTGGGGGCGGGGAGAGGGGCGCAGTAAGCAAACGGCGGCGCAGGCTGCAGCGCGTGTGGCGCTGGCGGCCGCCGAGCAGTATGATGAGGAAGTGGTATGAGCCGCCTGCTGATCACTGGGGGTAGCAGCTATTTGGGCCAGCATTTGGTGCCACAGGCGCTGGCTGCCCATGAGGTGCGATACACATTTTTCAGCCAGGATCCGTTGGGGCTGCCAGACGGCCGTTATCTGGATATACGCTCAGAAACGGACGTTGATCAGTTGGTCACCGACTTCGCTCCAGACGTGATCATCCACACGGCCGGTTCTAACCGGGGCGCCGACATGGAAGTCGTAATTGAGCAAGGCGCAGCTCACGTCGCCCGCGCGGCGACGGCCGTGGGTGCGCGCCTCATCCACCTCTCCACCGACGTGGTGTTTTCTGGCCGGGGTGGCGCCCCATATGACGAAACGGCCGTGCCCGATCCCGTGAATGCTTACGGCCGGGCCAAAGCCGCCGCTGAAACTAGCGTGCAAAGCCACGCCAACCACGTCATTATCCGCACCTCTCTTATTTATGGTTTGCAGCGCATGGATCACGGCACAGCCTGGATGAGCCAGGCGCTGGAAGCTGGCAAGCCCGTTACCCTGTTCGACAACCAGATCCGCAACCCGGTTTGGGTGGAGACCTTAACGGCTGCCTGCCTGGAGCTAGCAAACCATGCGTACACGGGCATCCTCAACGTGGCCGGGCAGCAGGTGCTGTCTCGCGCCGCTTTTGCGCTGAAGCTGCTGGATTGGTGGGGCATCCGGCAGCGCCAGACAGTGACAATCGGCCCGTCGCTGGGCGGCCAATGGCCGCTTGACTGCACCCTCGATCTGCGGCGCGCAACGGCCGTGTTACAGACCCCTTTGCCCGGCGTGGATAACGTGTGCCAGACGGCCGTGGCGGCCTCCTCCGCTTGATTCATCAGTCCGCACCTTCAGAATTTTATTGGCCTGCTCACCTCTGGCTCATACCCTGCTAAGACTCCTTTTTTAAACTGTTTATTAGAAAATTTTAGGGGAATCACACCCCTTGACTTTTGTTTGCTGAATATGCTAGACTGCCCCAGTGCAGGAAGAGGCAGAGTTGGGTGAGAGTCGAACCACACAACCTGAGCACAAATTTTTTTAAGGAGAAAAGGGAATCTTGAGCGATTTAGGGAATCCATTTGACGAAATGGACGTAGTTGGCGTTTTGCTAAATGACGGTATGGAGCAGGGGTACATTACGTACGACCAAATTCTTGAAGCTCTCCCCAATATAGAAAATAACTTACCGCTGTTAGAAACCATCCTGGAAGAGGCTCAATCGATGGGCGTACCGGTGTTCGAGAATGAAGAAGAGGCCAGTAACGCCATGAGCGCAGAAGAAGAAACCGACCTGGATGACCTGGATGGCACGGCCGTTGATGATACCACTTCTCCCAAAGCGCACATTGCGCCCTTATTCGATCTAAGTAATGTTCCGATTGACGATTCAGTCGGTCTTTATTTTCGGGAAATGGGTCAGCAGCAGTTGCTGACCGCAGAAGAAGAAGTGCAGCTTGCCATGGAAATTGAAGCCGGACGTGCTGCCGAAGAAGCGCTGCAAGGCGAGTACAGCCTGACGGATGATGAATTGGATGAATTGCAGCGATTGAAGGAAGTAGGCGATGCGGCGCGGGCGCATCTTATCCGGGCTAATACTCGTCTAGTCGTAAGTATTGCTAAAAAATATCGCGGGCGCGGCCTCCAATTTCTGGATCTGATTCAAGAAGGCAATGTCGGGCTGATGAAAGCGGTAGAGAAGTATGATTATCGTCGTGGCAACCGCTTTAGCACGTATGCCACCTGGTGGATTCGCCAGGCGGTAACGCGTGCGTTGGCTAATCACGGCCGTACGATTCGTATTCCCGCCCACTTAGGCGGGCGCATCAGCAAGCTGTATCAGGTGGCGCAGGAGTTAGAGCAGGAATACGGCCGTCAGCCCACCGCTGAAGAAATCGCTGAAAACATGGAACTGCCCGCCGAGCGCGTGCGCTGGATGCTGCGCACCAGCCGCCAGCCTGTACACCTGGAACGCCCCGTCGGCGACGAATCCGATGCCGAGTTGGGCGACTTCATTGAAGACATCGAAGCCCCGCCGCCAGCCGAAATGGTGGCGAACAAAATGTTGACCGAGGAATTAGGCGACATTTTAGACCAGCTTACCCCCCGTGAAGCGCGCATCTTGCGCCTGCGTTATGGCCTGCAAGATGGCGAATCACGCACCCTCAAAGAGGTTGGGGAAATGTTTGGCCTATCCCGTGAACGTATCCGGCAGCTAGAAAAAGAAGCGCTGCGCAAACTGCGCCATCCTAATTTTGCCGGTCACTTACGGCAGTACCTTAACTAACAAGCCCATTCATACCGGTGTTCATCTAAAGCCCCTCAATCGAGGGGTTTTTCTTTTCTGGTCAGGATTCACGACCCCTTCACCATTGTTTCACCGCACCTTTACCGCATATGGCGCTCGTTTACGTTACCTTGCAGGCAACAATATAGGTAAGTGAGAGTCGATGGAACTAAGGCAATATGTTTATCTGGTATGGCGCTGGCTGTGGCTCATTGTTATTGGGGCGCTTATCGCTGGGGCTGGTGCGTATTATATTAGCCGGGCACAGGCTCCAGTATATCAGGCCTCGGCCACTTTGTTGGTGATTGAAGGCAGCGAAGGCACAGACAACGCTTATAATTCGCTGCTCACCAGCGAACAGTTGGCGCAGTCTTACGCTGAAAGGCTGAAAAATTATGAAGTGTTGGCGCAAGCCATCACGAATTTGGGTTTAACGTTCACTCCCGAGGATCTGGCAAAACTTATCCAGGTTCAGTTAGTCAACAATACTCAGTTGATTGTTTTGCGTGTGGAGCATACCAGCCCCGATGTGGCTCGGGATCTGGCCAATGAAATACCGGCCATTTTTGCTGAGCGAAATAGTGCACAGCAGTTGGCCCGTTATGCGAGCCTGAAGGTGGGACTAGAGGAAGAACTGGCTTCTCTTACATCTGAACTGGCAGCCGCAGAGTCTGGTTTGCAAATAGAACTTGGCCAGACGGTTCCTAATCAGACGGCCGTCGATCGTTTAAACGATAACGTTTTGCGACTGCGAGAAACGTATGCTCGTTTGATGGCCAATTACGAAGATGTACGCATCGCCGAGGTTCGCAGCCTGAACACTCTGATTATCGATGAGTATGCCCGCACACCTGAACAACCCATTCGCCCCCGGACATTTACCAACACCGTTCTGGCCACAATTGTGGGTGGTATGTTGGCGCTGGGCCTTGTTTTTCTGGTGGAGTACCTCGATGATACTTTGAAGAACCCTAACGACATTGAGATAAGCACAGGACTCAATACTCTAGGCTCCCTGCAAAAAGTGAAGGTTAGCAAGCCGATAGATGCCCTGGTGGTGGCGATGGAACCTCGTTCGCCAGCAGCGGAAGCGTATCGTCATATCCGGACCAACATTCAGTATGTGAGTGTCGATAAGGAAGTACGCACCCTGTTAATTACCAGCGCAAACATAGGCGAGGGTAAGACAACCGTGTCGATAAACCTGGCTACGGCGCTGGCGCAATCTGGCAAGCGGGTGCTGATTGTAGATACCGATATGCGCCGCCCGATGCTGCACAAAATGCTGGAAGTGGATGGCAGCAAGGGCCTGTGCAACATGATTATTCGCGGGCGGGAGGATGCCCAGTATATTAAAAGTACGTTGATCCCCAATTTGTACGTTTTACCGGCCGGGCGCTTACCCCCTAATCCGGCCGAACTGTTAGGATCTGAACGGATGAAAGACCTGTTTGCCTGGTTGAAAGAGCAGGCCGATTATGTGATCTTCGACAGTCCGCCGATTCTGGCAGTGACGGATGCTGTGGTACTGTCGCGGCTGGTGGATACTACGATTCTGGTCGCCAGTGCAGGCCACACGCGCTACCCGGCGTTTAGCACGGCCGTTTCCCAAATAGAAGCTCTAGGCAGCCCCATTGCCGGTGTCATCCTCAACAAGGTAAACGTGAACGGCCGTTTCGGTTACGCCTACAACTACTACTACCGCACCAACTACCAGCCCATAGAGAAGAGCGACGGCCGTAAATCACTCAAACGCCGCTGGCAAACGTTCAATACCAGCCTCCTACAACTTTTTCACTAGCAACCGCGCCTCTCTCTGCCTTACCCACACCCCCGCCATTACGGTATAATCAACCGCTATGGCAATTCTGACCACCACCAACCTGGCGCAGTCCTTTGGCGCCTTCGATCTTTTCAGCGGTATCTCCGTCAGCATTCCCAAAGATGGCAAAGTGGGGCTTGTCGGTCCCAACGGCATTGGCAAAACCACCTTCTTGCTCATACTTGCCGGGCAGATGACGCCTTCCGCCGGCAGCATCCACATGGCCAAAGGAACCCGTCTTGGCTACTTGCGCCAGGAAGCCGCTGAAGCCTTTTCCGGTCGCCAGCACAGCGTCTACGACGAAATGCTTCTCGTCTTCAAAGAGCTGCGCGCCGCTGAAGCGCAGCTGCGCCAGATGGAAGCCGCCATGAGTGCACCAGATCTCGCCGAAGCTAACGGTGACGAACTATTCGATCGCTACAGCCATCTGCAAGAGCAGTTTGAACTGGCTGGTGGCTACGAGTACGAGCTGCGCATCCGGCAAGTGCTTACCGGCCTGGGCTTCGACACGCAAACCTGGCAGCTGCCCTTGCCTCATCTGAGCGGAGGGCAAAAAACCCGCGTGCTGCTGGCTCGCCTCCTTCTGGAAGCTCCCGACCTGCTTATCCTGGATGAGCCGACGAATCACCTCGACGTACAGGCCATCGAGTGGTTGGAAGGCACCCTAAAGATATGGGAGGGAGCAGTCCTGATCGTTAGCCACGACCGTTATTTTCTGGATAAAACGGTCAACGCCATTTGGGAAATGACCCGTACCGACATCCAGACTTATCGTGGCAACTATTCGGCCTACCTGCAGCAGCGAGACGAACGTTGGGAGCGCCGCCAGGAGGAATTTGCCACGCTGAAAGAGCGGCTGGAAAAAGAGCTGGATTACATCCGGCGTAACATGGCCGGGCAGCGTACGCAAATGGCCCAGGGCAAACTGAGCCGTCTTAGTCGCGAGGTGGCGGCTATCCATGCCGGGGGGCTGGGTGTGTTGCAGGCTCTAGACAGCAAGGGCTGGATGCAGGTGAAGGCTGAATACGGCGTGGAAATGCAAGCTTCCACAGTGGGCGAACTGCACGAACAGATCAAAGCATTGCAAGGCCCAACACGGCCGTCGGAAGTGCATATGCACATTCAGGCTTCCCATCGCAGCGGGAATCTGGTGCTGCGTACCAGCAACCTGACCATCGGTTACCCCGGTGCGCCGCTGTTTGAGGCGGATGATATTGTGCTGCAGCGGCAGGAATGCGCGGCGCTGATTGGACCCAACGGAACAGGCAAAACCACGTTTCTCCGCACCATTCTAGACCGGTTAGAGCCGCTGCAAGGGCAGATCACGCTGGGAGCCAGCCTGGAAGTGGGCTATTTTTCGCAGGCCCATGATGACTTAAACCGCAGCAACACCGTGCTGGATGAACTGTTGGAGCAGCAAAATATGCCGCTGAGCGAAGCGCGCAACTATCTGGCCCGTTATTTGTTCCGGGGCGATGACGTGTATAAGCCTATCAGTTTGTTGAGCGGTGGGGAGCGCGGCCGGTTGGCACTGGCTTTGCTGGCGCAGCAGAAAGCGAACTTTTTGCTGCTGGATGAGCCGACGAATCACCTGGATATTCCGGCGCAGGAGACGCTGCAGGCGGCGCTGGGCGAGTTTCAGGGTACGGTTTTGATGGTGACACATGATCGGTATCTGGTGGATCGGCTGGCGACGCAGATTTGGGAGCTGCGCGACGGCCATCTACGTGTCTATAACGGCAGCTACCAGGAATACCTGGCTCAACGCAGCCAGGAAGCTGAAGAAGCCCGCGTCGCCGTTCCGGAACGCACGGCCGTCGCTACCACCAGCAGCGACAACGGCAGCGAGACACCTCGCCTTAGCAAAAACGAACAGCGCAAACGCGAGGCCGCCCTATCCGGCCTGGAGCAGCAGGTCCACGAGTTGGAGACCCGTCTGCACACTATCAGCACCGATCTCCAGGCTGCTACCCAGGCACAATCCTTTGACAAGATACAAACCCTAAGCTTAGAATACGCCGCGACGGAACAAGAATTGATGCAGCGCATGGCGGAATGGGAGAAACTGGCGCATGAGTAACGGGCCGCAAACCATTACCTTCTCTGGAAAACTTATCATCGGGCTCACGGGTAATATTGCCAGCGGCAAGTCGGCGGTGATGCGCCTGGCGGCCGAACAGGGAGCACTCACCATCGACGCCGACAAAATCGTGCACGAGCTGATGGATCATGATCCTGAATTACAGGCGGCTCTTGCGGTGGCCTTTGGATCCGAGGTGCGCCGGGAAGACGGCCGTATCAACCGCCGCGCCCTCGGCCAGATCGTGTTCAACGATCCGGCCGCTCTTTATGACCTGGAAGCCATGATCCACCCGGCTGTACGCATGGTCGTCGCCGACCGTATTAACAGCAGCGAAGCGACCGTCGTCATGGTCGAGGCAATCAAATTGCTGGAAGGCGACCTGGCTAAGGCCTGCCACCAGATCTGGGTAACGCGCTGCCAGCGCCAGCGTCAGTTGCAGCGGTTGATGATTTGCCGTGGTCTGGATGCTGAAAGCGCCGCTGCGCGCATCAAAGCCCAGCCGCGCCAGGAAGAGAAAGTGGCCCAGGCCGATGTGGTCATCGACACCAATGGTTTGATGACGGAAACCGAGGCCCAGTTTGCCCTGGCCTGGAGCCGTTTGCCGGCCATGCATACGCTGCGTCCAACGACGCTGCTTATTGGCGATACGGCCGTGGCCCAACGAGCCAAACCCCGCACCTCCGGTCCGCAGGGGCTAAAAGAGATGATCGCGGCCGCCAAAAAACCGTCGCCCGTGCGGGAATGGCCGGAAGCGCTGCAAGTGCGACGCGGCAAACCATCCGACATCCCCTCCATTTTGCTGACCATTCAGAAAGTAACCAACGGCGCTGTTACCATGAAACGGGCCGATTTGCTGATGTCTTTTAGCGAGCGTAGTTATTTTATCGGCCAGATTGGGGCAGATGTGCTGGTCGTAATGGGCTGGAGCATCGACGCACAGGTGGCGCGCATCGACCAGATTTTTGTGCTGCCCGGTGCAGAAGCCAGGGTGACGGCTACGGCCGTTTTGCTGGAGATCGAAAAGTCGGCCAATGCCCACATCGGCGAAATGGTAGCCGCCTTTTTGCCAGAGGAAGGCGCGGAAGATCTGCCGGACCTTTTCCGTAACGAGGGTTACTTTGCCGCCGAAAAGGAACTGCTGCCGGATGTCTGGCAGAAGGCCGTCGAAGAATCACAGCCGCCCGACACCACGTTGCTGATCAAAGTGCTGCGTGAAGAACGGCTGAACAAAAGCTAAGTACACCAAGAGGTTTAATCGATGGAAACTTTAAAGAAGATTGTTAGCAGCCATCCCAACCTTTCCGCCTGGTTTGTTTTGGCCCTGGGGATGGTGCTCATTCTGGTTTTTGAGGCTCGTGACGTGGGGCTGGAAGCCATGCAGTGGTTCTGGCTGATCCTGATCACCATTTTGGTGGCCGGGGCTTGCATCTGGATCGTCAGTTGGGGGGATAGCGATGCGGATACCGAAGAAGGCGTGTAGCCTGCATGTATACAGATCCGCACCCTACGACGATTTCGCTGACGGCCGTCGAAAACATCCGCGAAGCCATCATTCCCCTGTTCGCCACCATGGATACCACGCTAGATTGGCCGGAACCAGGCCATTTCCGGTTCCGCGGCCAGTTTCTGCGCGACACAGCCAGCTGCTATGACGACCTGCGCGCCGTATTTGAGCGTTATGGCTTCACCCCTATGCTGCGTCAAGAAGAGGGCGGTCTGGCCCTCATTGGCCTGCCCCACGTGTTTAATCCGCCTGCGTCCAACTGGACCATCAATCTGGTCCTGCTGATTGTCACCGTCATTTCCACTATGTACGTGGGCGCGTTAAGCGAAGTGCCAGACTCTCGCCTGGCGCTTTCGCAGATTTGGCTGGGCCTGCCTTTTAGCCTGAGCATCATGGTTATCCTGGGGGCCCATGAGTTGGGCCACTACTTTGCCGCCCGGTACCACAACGTGCCCGTCACGCTGCCCTACTTTATCCCCATGCCGTTTTCCATCATCGGCACGATGGGAGCCTTTATTCAGCTAAAAGCACCGGTGAAGAACAAGCGGGCCTTGTTCGACGTAGGGGCGGCTGGTCCGCTGGCGGGCATGGTGTTTGCCGTTCCCATTTTGTTGTATGGTCTGGCAACTTCGCCGGTTGGTCCCTTGCCCACAACCGGCTATATGTTGGAAGGCAATTCGATCTTGTATGCTGCCGCCAAAGTGCTGGTTTTGGGCCAGATGCTGCCGGCGAACGGACTGGATGTCTCGCTTAACCAGCTTGCCTGGGCGGGCTGGGTGGGTTTGCTGGTGACCGGCCTGAATCTCATCCCGGTGGGGCAGTTAGACGGCGGGCATGTCTCTTATGTGTTATTTGGCAAACGCGCCAAGCAGTTCTTCTGGCCGGTGATTGTTGCCCTGGCGCTGCTGGCATTGTTTACCGGGGCCACCATGTGGATTTTCTGGATTCTGCTGTTGTTCTTGTTTGGCCGTTCCTACGCGGAGCCGTTGGACGACGTCACGCCGTTGGATTCGCGCCGCCGGGCACTGGCGATTTTTACGCTGGTTTTGTTTGTCCTGGTTTTTGTGCCTATTCCCTTCCAAATTGTGATGCCGTAGGGGCAGCGGCGTTACAGGAAATTTGGCAGCGACGGCCGTTTTAGTTATAATCCCGTTCGCTTTGGTGCCATAGCTCAGTCGGCAGAGCGAGGGACTCATAAGCCCTAGGTCACTGGTTCAAGTCCAGTTGGCACCACCAAGACAAGCCGCTCTTCGTGAG
>Ga0116151_10004228_pt1 | contig 12610 bp, 9 predicted proteins | sample AD_UKC117_MetaG_FD_89893 | JGI IMG/M metagenome (GOLD analysis project Ga0116151, IMG submission 89893) | Active sludge microbial communities of municipal wastewater-treating anaerobic digesters from Hong Kong - AD_UKC117_MetaG | ecosystem: Engineered > Bioreactor > Anaerobic > Digestate... | reverse complement strand
TCGTAGTCCACGACCTTCTCGGTGGAGAAGGTGACACAGCCCTTGGAGCCGATGCCGACTGCGTAGCCGGGGAGGTCGTATTTGTCGACGATGGCCTGACAGCCCGCCACGATCCGGTCGTTGAGTCGATCAAGGTGGGCATAGGCCTGTGGAGTCAAGACCTCTTCGAGTGAGGCCCGCGCGGCCACCATGCTCAGCGGATTGCCGTTGTATGTGCCGACCTGATAGACCGACCCGTCTTCCACCACAGACATGACCTCTTCGGTGCCGCCGATCGCTCCGGATGGCAGGCCGCCACCCAAGGCCTTGGCCAAGGTGACCATGTCGGGCTGGACTCCGAACTTCTCGGTGGCGCCTCCGGGGGCAATGCACAATCCGGTCTTGACTTCATCGAAGATCAACACGATGCCGTACTTCTTGGTGATCTCGCGCACGGCTTGCAAGTAGCCGTCTTCGGGCAGGACAACACCAAGATTCATCATCGCCGCCTCCATGATCACGCAGGCTGGCTTGCGTCCTTCAGCGTCGAGGCGCTGGATACGACGCTCCATGGCCTCGGCGTCATTGAAGGGGACGGCTATGGTCATGTCCACCACTGACTGGGGGATGCCGGCACCGTACGCGAGCGAGGCGAGGTTTTCGCGGTCACCGATCTTGTCGTACTCCACTCCGATCGAGACCATCACAGTGTCGTGGTGGCCGTGGTAGGAGCCGAAGATCTTCAGCACAGTGTCGCGCCCAGTCAGGCCGCGGGCGATCCTGATGGCGTCCATGGTCGCCTCGGAGCCGGAGTTGGTGTAGCGCCACTTTGGTAGGCCCCAGCGCCTGGCCAACTCGTCGGCGACATAGATGTCATCCTCGGTCGGGCAGCCAAAGTGGGTGCCTTCGGGATAGCGACGATTGATGGCAGCGCCGATCGCAGGATGTGCATGGCCCTGCACCATTGAGCCGAAGCCATTGTGGAAGTCCCACATCTGGTTTCCATCGACATCCCACACCAGTGGGCCATCGCCCTTGGCGATGTAGATCGGCCACGGGTCACGTAGTTGATAGGACGAAGCAACACCGCCCGACAGGTGCACCCGGGCCCGTTCGTAGGTGTCCTTGGAAGCGTGGGTGCGCTCATCGAGCCTACTTGCTTCACGAGCGGTCAGCTCGGCAATGCGGTTTCGATCAATTGCGATGCTCATAGGCTTGGATCTCCTTGTCGGCCAGGCGTGACAGCGGGTTCATTGAGACTAGTTTCACACTCGATCTGACACGCCGCTGGTCTGCTACTGGTCCAGCTGCAGATCAGAAGACGATGATTGATGCTCTGACCTGCACTTTTGGGGTCGTGACGTGGGTCACTATGGCATCCACACGGCTTTGTTGTGGTCATTTTCGGAGAAGTTGTTGCCAGACTCCAGCAAGATGATTACGGTAACCACAACATCTAGTAGTTACACTGTTGTTGTTTATCCACATGTAGTCACAAGCTGAGGCGAGTTTCCCACAAGCCAAGGCCTCGACTCCACTGTTGTCCACAGCGATATACACAGGGATTTGAGAAGGAGAGGGTCAAGATGCACTGTCCGTTCTGCCACAGCACCGACACTCGCGTTCTCGACTCCCGGGTTGCTGAGGATGGTGCTTCGATCCGTCGTCGGCGGGCTTGTTCGGCCTGTGAGAAGCGCTTCACCACGGTAGAGCAGATGCAGTTGATGGTGATCAAGCGCAGCGGTGCCATGGAGCCCTTCAACCGCGACAAGGCGATTGCGGGCGTACGTAAGGCCTGCCAGGGCCGCCCCGTGTCTCAAGACGACCTGGCGCTGCTCGGTCAGGCTGTTGAAGATCACCTGCGTGCCAGTGGCACTGCCGAGATTCCTGCCCATGAGATCGGCCTAGCGGTCTTAGCTCCGCTGCGCAGGCTCGACGAAGTGGCCTACTTGCGTTTCGCCTCTGTCTACCGAGCCTTTGAGTCCGTTGCCGACTTCGAAGAAGAGATCGCGATGTTGCGAGCCGAGCGAGCCGCAGCCAGTGCCAATCCGACGCCCACACCAACGGGCTGACCCAGACTGCCCGGCACGCAGTGGGGAAGCTGTGTGCCGGGTGCTAAATCAAACAACCAGCACATCAACCGTTCAAGAGATCAGGATCAAGGAGAGTCATGACAGATTTGTGGAGCGGAGCCCACGCAGCCCATTCTCAGTCAACCCAGTCCCAAGCGATGGGAGACAACCCACGTGGCTTGGTGGTGCAGCGTCATTTCTCGACTGAAGGGGTGCATCCCTATGACGAGATCACCTGGGAGCGTCGTGATGTCGTCCAAACCAATTGGAAGACCAACGAGGTCGTTTTCGAGCAACGTGGAGTTGAGTTCCCCGCATCATGGAGCCTCAATGCATCCACCATCGTGACCACGAAGTACTTCCGTGGGGCTCTTGGCACGGAGCAGCGCGAATGGAGCCTGAAGCAACTGATTGACCGCGTGGTCAAGACCTATCGGGCCGCAGGCGCCGAGCACGGCTATTTCGCGACACCAGCTGACGCGGACGCGTTTGAGCACGAGCTCACCTGGCTCTTGGTCAACCAGTACTTCTCCTTCAACTCCCCAGTCTGGTTCAACGTCGGCACCACCTCTCCTCAGCAGGTTTCGGCCTGTTTCATCTTGTCCGTCGACGACTCGATGGACTCAATCCTCAACTGGTACAAGGAGGAAGGGTTCATCTTCAAGGGTGGTTCTGGTGCCGGTTTGAACCTTTCCCGGATCCGATCTTCCAAGGAGTTGTTGTCTTCTGGAGGTACCGCCAGCGGTCCGGTGTCTTTCATGCGTGGTGCTGATGCCTCCGCCGGCACGATCAAGTCTGGGGGAGCCACCCGTCGTGCAGCCAAGATGGTGGTGCTCGACGTCGATCACCCCGATATCGAAGAGTTCGTCGAGACCAAGATGCGCGAGGAAGACAAGATCCGCGCACTGCGTGACGCTGGCTTCGACATGGACCTAGGTGGTCGCGACATCACCTCGGTGCAATACCAAAATGCCAACAACTCGGTGCGGGTCAATGACGAGTTCATGCGCGCGGTTGATGAAGGCGGCACCTTTGGGCTCCGCGCTCGCTCCACCGGCGAGGTCATCGAGACCGTCGATGCCCGGGAGTTGTTCCGCAAGATCAGTCAGGCAGCGTGGGCCTGTGCAGATCCTGGGCTCCAGTACGACGACACCATCAATGACTGGCACACCAACCCTGAGACCGGCCGCATCACCGCATCCAATCCCTGCTCGGAGTACATGAGCCTGGACAACTCCTCGTGCAATCTGGCCTCGCTCAATCTGCTGAAGTTCTTGCGTGAGGACGACACCTTCGATGAGGTGCGCTTCGCCCAGGCGGTGGAAGTGATCATCACGGCCATGGACATCTCGATCTGTTTCGCCGATTTCCCGACCGAAGCGATCGGCAAGACCACTGTCGACTATCGCCAGTTGGGCATCGGTTATGCCAACCTCGGCGCCCTGCTGATGGCCATGGGGCTCGGCTATGACTCCGAGGGTGGCCGCACCATGGCTGCCGCGCTCACCTCGTTGATGACTGCCACCTCCTATCGCCGCAGCGCGGAGTTGGCTGGCATTGTGGGTGCCTACAACGGTTACGAGCGCAATGCCGAGGCCCACAAGCGGGTGATGCGCAAGCACCAGGCCGCCAATGACGCCGTACGCCCCCTGCACGGTGATGACGCTGACGTGCTCCGCTTGGCGACCAAGGAGTGGGGCCAGGTGATCAATATCGGTGAGACGAATGGTTATCGCAATGCTCAGGCATCCGTGCTGGCGCCCACAGGCACGATCGGTTTCATGATGGACTGCGACACCACCGGCATCGAGCCTGACTTCTCGTTGGTCAAGTTCAAGAAGCTCGTCGGTGGCGGATCAATGCAGATCGTCAATCAGACCATCCCGCGGGCCTTGGCCAAACTCGGATATGTCGAGGAGCAGGTTGAGGCGATCGTGGCCTATATCGCCGAACACGGCCATGTCGTTGATGCTCCAGGCCTCAACCCGGAGCACTACGAGATCTTCGACACTGCGATGGGAGCCCGGGCACTCAAGCCCATGGGGCACGTCCGGATGATGGCTGCCTGCCAGCCGTTCTTGTCCGGTGCGATCTCCAAGACGGTCAACCTCCCCGAGTCGGCCACTGTCGAAGACATCGAGCACATCTACCTCGAGTCTTGGAAGCTGGGCCTCAAGGCGACGGCGGTCTATCGCGACAACTGCAAGGTGGGTCAGCCCTTGGCCGACGCCAAGGCGAAGAAGACCGATGCCGCTGCAGATGAGGCCGAGGCCCCTGAGCCAGTAATCATCCACAAGCCCTTCCGCAAGCGGTTGCCGAAGTCGCGTATCTCGCGCACCACTTCATTCACCGTCGGCGGTGCCGAGGGTTACATGACCTCGGGTGCGCACGATGACGGTGAGCTCGGCGAGGTCTTCTTGAAGCTGGGCAAGCAGGGCTCGACCTTGGCTGGCGTGATGGACGCCTTCTCGATTGCGGTCTCCATCGGCCTACAGTACGGCGTACCACTGCAGAGCTATGTCTCGAAGTTCACCAACCTGCGCTTCGAGCCAGCGGGCATGACCGATGATCCTGACGTGCGGATGGCTCAGTCGCTGATGGACTATGTCTTCCGGCGCTTGGCGCTGGACTACTTGTCCTTCGATGAGCGTGCGGCTTTGGGCATCTACTCCGCCGAAGAGCGTCAGCGTCACCTTGAGTTCGGCTCCTACGAGCCAATCGAGGAGACCGGTGGCCCAGAGCAGTTGATCGAGACCGATGCTCTCATCGAGATCGAGGCGCGCGAAGTCAAGGTTGAGCAGGCCCGCCCTGCCGCCGCTTCCAATGCGCAGACCTCCGCCGAGTTGCTCGAGCAGATCACCGGACACGCGGTCGACAGCCCACTGTGCATGACCTGTGGCACGAAGATGCGCCCTGCTGGCTCCTGCTATGTCTGTGAGGGTTGCGGTAGCACCTCTGGTTGCAGCTGAGTCGGAGCGGCCAGCTTAGGTTGAGGTGGTGGCGTGGCCCTCGTGGCTCGCCACCACCTCAACAATTCACGGCAACTCTTGCGAGCTTCCAAGTCCTGCGGGTCCGCGGTGCGGGGCGCCCGCAAGAGCACTCGACAGGCTTTGACCTGCGCCCGAAGCTGTTTGCGCTTGGGTTGCGTGCTGGTGCTCGGCCTGGGGCGTGGTGAATGGCTGGGCCTGGCGCCTGCTGTGCTACTCGCGGTCGGGCTTGGGGTCGGGCTCGGAGTCTCGGATGCTCCACGGGTCGGGCGAGCCGGGGTTGGCCAGGGCGAGGTGGTCGGCGTGGGCTTAGACGTGCGGGGAGACTTGGTTGGGCGAGTGGCCGGTGCCTTCGGAGTCAGCTCTCCACGGGCCCACTTCTTGGCCCCGGTTTCGGCTTTGCCCAGATCAGTGACTCTTGAAACTTCGATCACCTTGAAGCCAGCGGAGACCAAGCTGCGCGCGATCGTGAAATGTCCGCTCGACTCAGGCGCGCCCAAGACGCCAACCTGCACGCGTTGGTCACGGTTGGGATCAACCAGCCAGACCGCAAGATAGCCCTTCTTGGGCGGAGTCTTCAGGTGGATGTCCAAGGTGACATCGCGCTCGTCTCCCACCAATTGGGCATGGCCCTGCTCGGCTGACGTGTCTGGGTCGGCAAGGATGGCTGATGCCAAGAGGGTCGGGTCTGCAGTGTGAGGCTGCTCTTGGTCACTTGTGCCCCAGAGCAGCCACCCAGTGAGCAGCCCGAACAAGACCCCCACGGCTGCGATCTGCAAGAACTTGCTGGTGCGAAGTGCCCAGTGATACGGGCGGCTCGGTGAGACCGGCCCTGTGGCGGAGCCACCTTCCTCGGCCAGGGCTTGTTCGATGGCCTCCCAGACCTGAGGCCCAGGGGTGTGCAAAGACTCCGGGCGGTGCTCGATCAACAGCTTGTGCAGTTCGCGAAGTTCGGTGACATCTTGTGTGCACCTCGCGCATTGCTCGAGGTGATTTGCCAAGCCCGGCGCGGTGATGGTGGGGTCGGCCACGTAGTCAGCCAGTTGATCTGGTGAAGGGTGTGCCACCTACTCCACCTCCTTGATTCTTTGGCGCAACTGCAACAAGCCGCGCCTGATATGACTCTTGATGGTTCCGAGTGGAAGGTTCAGCTGCTCTGAGATCGCTTGGTGGGTGCGGTCATCGATGAAGGCCATTCTCAAGATGGTGGCCCGGGGATCTCCCAGTGCCTCCAACTCATGACTCAAGGTGATCTGCAAGGCCAGGTCACTCAGCTCAGGAGGTGCCTGCTCAAGAGCAACCAATGCGTGATCGTTGCGGAGAATACGTTGCTTCTGGCGCCGCAGTTCGCTGATCTGATGCTTGGCGATCCCGACCAACCACCCGGGAAGGGCGGCCGGTGCAGGCCGAAGGGTGTGTCGGGATCGCCAAGCCGCCACGAAGGTCAGTTGGGTGACCTCTTCTGCATCATGGATGTCACCCAACGCCTTCAAGGAAAAGCTGTAGATCAGCCTGCTCCAGCGTTGGTAGATCTCGGCAAAGGCCTCGCGAGATCCGTCGTGCAACCGTTGGCAGAGGTCGACGATTTCGTCGACCTCTGCCTGTGCTGCCACGAATGACACCCTATCTGCGTCGGGGAGTTGCCTAGAGATCCACGGGCCGGATCACCCGATCGACGCCTTGAGCGATCTGCAGATTTCCCTTGTTGAGATTGCGCTTGAAGAAGAGCAGCCACGCATTTTGGTCAGTGCGGTCGCTGTCTGCGATCACGATGCGTGGGGCTCGATGGCGCCAGACGCGCACCTTGATCTTGCTGCCACTCATGGTGGTCAACACGGCACCGTTGCTGCGACGCAACTTGCGCACGGTCAATCTGGCATTGGGCACGATCTGGGAGAGCATGAGTTGCTCGAGTTGATCGGTGCTGGCATGGGCCACCAATGCGGCGTACGCATCCTGCTCTGTTGCGGGTCGGGTGCCGGAGAGGTCCTTCACGAATTTGCGGAATGCGCGGTCGGTTGGGATGAATGCCGTCAACGCGACATTGCCCTTCTTCACAGCTGACAGTGCGCTGCCCGGCTTGGCGTCCAACACCGTCCTGGTCACTTCGGTGGCGATGTCGAAGTCACCCCACAGGGTGTCGAACTGATTGCCGTCGCTGGCAATGGCGTCTTGGAGACTGGTCATGCCCAACGTCGGACGCGGTGCTGCTTGTGCAGCTGTGGCCGTCATTGCTGTGCCGATGAGCACGGCGGTCAGGCAACCGACCAAGAGTTGATGTAACCGGCGCCGGGCTGTGTTTGTCTGCATCTTGATTCCTCCTGTGAGTCCGGCGCGGGTGCGCCTGTCATTGACCTTGCGTTCGCAGGAGAGGATTTGGATGCAGTAGGTGTGGAATCTTTCTATTGGTGGATCTGCCAGGTCACCACACCGGGGCACTCGCGCCTGTGGGGAGGAGTTCGCTGCGTTGGGCGGGGCGGGTCTTGCGTTTGCTCTTGCGCTTCTTGTGAGGTTTCTTGTGCTTTTTCAGTGCAGTTGCCTTCCCGACCTGGCATGCCGAGCGGCCCAGGATGCTCAGCCCGACTCGATCCCCTGAGCCAAATGTGCTGATTTCAGGCACGTTCGTGGGATACATGATCTGGGTGGGGCTCTCGGTGTGGTCAAGGCCGACACCGTGGGCGAGTTCATGGATCAACACGGTGTAGGCGAATCGATCTGCCTCGGCCTGGCCCTCTTCGGCCTTCTTGGTCGCGTAGGCGTCAGCATCGATGATGACCTTGAACCACACAATGCCCTTGGGTCCACGCCGATTGTTAATGGTCATGATCGATGACTGTGCGATCCCGACTGTCCAAGGGCTCGTCCAGGCAGGGAAGGACGAGTGGTTTTCGAAGCTGATCCAGATCGGCGCCCGCTTGAGTCTCCTGATCGGTGGACTTGGGGAGGCCCAAGATTGCGAGGTCGGGCCGGCGTAGAAGAGGTTGAGACCAGTCGCTGCAGCGGTATCAGTAATCGCTCTTTGGGCTTGCGACAACAGATTGGGGTCGTGGCCATTGGTGTTGACCAAGACCGGATGCGCTTTGCAGGTCAACGCCACGGGAGTGCTCCCGTTGCGCTGGACTCTGCTGAACTGATAGCCGGGGTCGGGTGTCGGAAATGCCGTTGCCTGCGGTGCCCCGGTGAGGCTCAGCGCAAGCGCGCTGGCCATGACCAGCGCCGTGATCCTGCGGCGATGCGTCATGACGCCTCCTCGATGACAGTTGATCACCAAGGCTATTCGTGGATGCTCCAGTGCACAACGGGTGTTGATTGCGAAGCATCGGCCACGTAGATGCGGTGTTGGGCTGACCGGTGCTTGCGCTTCTTGCGCTTCTTGCGCTTCTTCTTTTTCTTCTTGTGGATGGTGGTTGACTTCTTGATCTTCTTTGGAGCACTGGGCCCAGCCACTTGGTTGAAGCTGCAGGCAGTCTGGCCGAGCATCCTCAGGCCGGTCAGATCGCCCTGCCCGTACTCGGTCAACTCCGGGGTGTCGGCAAAATACATGATCTGGGTTTCATCGCCAGTGTGGTCAAGGCCGACACCGTGACCAAGTTCGTGGATCAAGGTGGTGTAGAGCTGCCGATCCGCCTCGGCCTGGCCCGAAGCGGTCTGTGAATCCTGGTAGGTGTCGACATTGATCAAGACCTTGAACCAAGGGGCCTGCCTCCGGCCCCCCATGAGCACGGTAGGCACTGAAGCCAGCCCAATTGCCCCGGAATACTCCGTTGGGATCGAGGTTTCTGGTTCGAAGCTGAGTCGGATCGGTGTTGTTGCTAAAGACGCGATGGATGGGTTGGGCGAAGACCAGTTTTGGGCCGTCGTGCCGGCGTAGTACAAGTTGATCCCGGAGGTGGCCGCAGTGCGTGCGATGGCCTTCTTGGCCTGCGCGAGCAGATTCGGGTCACCGCCGTTGGTGTTCACGACCACAGGGTGCGACTGGCAGGTAAGCGCGACCGGAGTGAAGCCATCTGACTGAAACTGGGTGAACTGATAGCCAGGATCAGGAAATGGAGCCGCAGCGGCCTCGATCGTGACGGTGCCGAGCAACCCAGCAGTCACAGCCATGGCGATGGCAGTGAGGAATCTGCGGTGTCGCATCAAAGCTCCTGTCTGGTTTGCCGGTAATGCACGGATAACTGGCTCGTTGGTGGTAGGTTACTCCGAGACTGATCCTAGGGGCTTGGTCTCGCTAATGCGTTCATGATGATGGATCACTTCAGCAATGATGAAGTTCAAGAACTTCTCGGCGAAGACGGGATCCAGTCCAGCGCTGGTTGCCAAGGTGCGAAGTCGTTGGATTTGGCGTTCTTCTCGCCCAGGATCTGCTGGTGGCAGCCCGTGCTCGGCCTTGAGCATGCCGACTCTTTGCGTGCATTTGAAACGCTCGGCGAGCAGGTGCACCAACGCAGCATCGATATTGTCGATCGACCCGCGTAGCGTGGTCAGCTCGGCAGGTACGTCAGGTTTGGTCACTCGCACAGGATAGTCAGTTGCGAGATGGGATCACCAAGGTGACGGCTGGTAGTCCTTGAGGAAACTGCCAAACAGATCGACGCCGGCCTCACCCTGCACGATCGGGTCATAGACCCTGGCGGCACCATCGACCAGATCCAGGGGAGCATGCCATCCTTCAGCAGCGATCCGGAGCTTCTCCCCATGGGGTCGCTCATCGGTGATCCACCCGGTGTCCACGGCGCTCATCAGGATCCGATCGCTTTCGAACATTTCTCCGGCAGAAGTTCGGGTGAGCATGTTCAGCGCAGCCTTGCTCATGTTGGTGTGCGGATGCCCTGGGCCCTTGTAGCGACGCGAAAACTGCCCTTCCATTGCCGAAACGTTTACGACATAGGCGCGGGCTTGCTCACCCACCTCTTGGCGACGTTGAGCCACCGCTGCTCGCAGCGCAGGTCGAAGTCGCGAAATCAGCAGGAATGGAGCCGTCTGGTTGCACAACTGCACTTCCAACAGCTCCAGTGGATCGACCTCGTCAACCTTTTGGGTCCAACTGTTGTTGGCTGACATGTCTGGCAGCAAGCCTCCAGCGTCAACCGCCGTGCCAGCCAGATGGGCCTCGAGTGAAGCAGCTCCAGCCGACAGGCTCAACGACGTGAGCTGGGCTGCGGTGTGGGTCAGCCGAGCAGCCTCTGGGGATTCGCCATCATGATGGGCCACTGGCTCGGCGCTAAGGGCGCCGGCGATGGCAGCGGGGTGCGCTTCGGAAATCCGGTCGAAACTGACCATCTCGGGTAGTGCGATATTGGTCGGGAGTGGCGCGGACTCCATCTCGACCAAGGCTGAATAGGCGCCGGGTGTACGTCGTACGGTCTGGCAGGCATTGTTGATCAAGATGTCGAGTGGCCCATCAGCGGCGACGTCGTCAGCAAGCGCGATCACCTGGGTCGGATCTCGCAGGTCAATCCCGACTATCTTCAAGCGGTCAAGCCAGTCTGGCGCGTCTGGGAGCGTCGAGAAGCGCCTGATCGCATCGTGGGGGAAGCGGGTCGTGATCGTGGTGTGGGCACCGTCGCGCAAGAGTCGCAGAGCGATATACATCCCGATCTTGGCGCGCCCGCCGGTCAGCAGCGCGCGACGACCGGTCAGATCGGTGCGTTGATCACGCTTTTTATGTGACATCGAGGCGCAACCTGGGCACAGCCAGTGATAGAAGGCATCCACCAAGGTGAAGTCCTGCTTGCAGATGTAGCAGCCACGAGCCGTGATCAACTCGCCCGCGAAGGCGCCACTGGCGGTGGAAACCAGCGGGATCCCAGCTGTCTCATCATCGATCCGCAGGGCCGAACCAGTCGCGGTCTGCTCGATGATCCGTTGATCGTGCTCCTGACGCGTACGCCGGATCTCGGCACGACGGGCCTTCTTTATCATTTTGTACATATAGGAAGCAGCACGTTTGACCGTACGGATGTCTTCGTGTTCGGGAGGGAGTTGCGGCAATTCCTCCAAGACCTTCAAGGTGATCGCGAGTTCAGCCGGGTCGATTCTGGGTTGGTCCATCTTTGTTGAGTCAGCTCTGAAGTGTTGGGCGGCGAAGGTGGTCAGCCGTCAACCCTAGCAAGGCGCGTGTTTTTCAAGCAGCGGGAGTTTTGCCGTCACCTTGACACTCGGCCTTGGGCAAGCGGATGGTGAAGGTCGACCCCTCGCCTGGTGCAGACACGACATCGATCTCGCCATCATGGAGGTCAACAATGGTCTTGACGATCGACAGGCCGAGGCCAGAGCCAGGGATGGCATCGCGCTCCGCGGACTCTGCTCGGAAGAAGCGAGTGAACAACAGGGCTTGCTCTTCTTCGCTCATCCCGCGACCAGAGTCGGCGACACTGACTCTTACGGATTCCTCATCGGTCACCAGACTCACGCGCACCGTGCCGTCCGGAGGAGTGAACTTCGTGGCATTGCTGAGCAGGTTGATCACGGCTCGTTCAAGCTTTTCCCCATCTCCGGTGATGCAAACAGGCGACTCGGGCAGGACCACGGTGATCTCGGGTTGGTGGAGCCCACTGCCTGCGGGCTTCACCAAGTCAGCTGAACTCCTGACGATGTCGCGCAGATCGAAGGCCGCGGTCTTCTTCTCCAGCCCCTTTTGTTGGACCCTGGAAAGCGTGAGCAGATCATTGACCAAGGACAACAAGCGTCGCCCGCTGAAGCTGATCCGGGTAATGGCTTGGCCCTGTTCTTGGCTCAATGGTCCGAGATCGCCGTCTTCGAGAAGTTCGGTGTAGCCGATGATATTGGTGATCGGAGTGCGCAACTCATGGCTCACGGTGGAGATGAACTGGTCCTTGACCCGGTCGACTTCGGCGAGCCTCAATACCGCTTCGCGTTCCTTGCTCAGAGCCTCGTTGAGTGATCTTGCCGAATCCACCCGGCGGGTCACGTCTTCGCAGGTGCCCACGAATCCGACCAGCCGACCGTGTTCATTCAGTTTGGGTGCGACGAATGTCGATGCCCAGCGAGTGCGACCATCCTTGTGGGTGAACTTCCAGTCGTACCCCTTGGCAGGTCGAGTGATTGCTCGCTTGCCGAGTGTGTAGCCAATATGGTTGTAGCGGTCTTCATGGGATTTGTGTTGATCTGGATCCGGCTCGGGGACACCGGCGCGACGAGAAACGTCGATGAGGCTCTCGGGAGAGAAAAAGATCGCAGGGGAGCGGCCGAGTACTTCTTCGGCGGCGTACCCAGTCATGAGCTCAGCGCCACGAGAGAAGAACACGGTCTTGCCGAGCAGGTCGGTCTCAACCAGTGCTGTGCCCGTCGCGGTTTGCAGGGTCTCCTCAAGTTGAGCGGCCGTCTCCTTGAGTTCGCCTCTCACATTGGTCAGTTGCTCATTGGTGATATTGGCGATGATCACCACGAACAGGCAGACCAAGGTCAACGTGCTCACCGGTACCAGATGCAAGTCAGCCGGGAGCGGGATGCTGAAGGTGGTCTTGATCGCATGAGATCCGGGAAAGAGGCCGTATTCGAGCACTACTGCCGATCCTGCGATCACCCAGACTTGCCCGATCGCCTCCCTGA
>Ga0116151_10004227_pt1 | contig 12613 bp, 7 predicted proteins | sample AD_UKC117_MetaG_FD_89893 | JGI IMG/M metagenome (GOLD analysis project Ga0116151, IMG submission 89893) | Active sludge microbial communities of municipal wastewater-treating anaerobic digesters from Hong Kong - AD_UKC117_MetaG | ecosystem: Engineered > Bioreactor > Anaerobic > Digestate... | reverse complement strand
TCCTCGCCGCCAACGCCGCCGGCGCCGCGCTCTGGGTCGTCCAGACGCCGACCCAGAGCGCGGCGCCGGCGGCGTTGGCGGCGAGGAACACCGGCCAGCGCATGCCGCTCGTGCCGGCGACCAGGCCGTTGAGCTGGCGAAGCACGACGAAGAAGCGCGCCACGACGACCATCGCCGGGCCGTATCGGCGGGCGAGATTTTCCATGCGGTCGAGATTGGCCTCCGTCGCGCCGAAGCGCGCGCCGTAGCGGGCGATCACCGGCCGGCCGAGCCGGCGGCCGATCACATAGCCGATGCCGTCGCCGAGCACCGCGGCGAGGAAGGCGGCGAGCGCTACCGCGCGGATGTCGAACTCGCCCCGGGCCGCGGCGGCGGAGGCGATCAGGATCGCGCTCTCGCCCGGAAGCGGCGCGCCGAGCGCCTCGAGTGCGACCGAGACGAAGAGCGCCGGCACGCCGTAATGGGCGACGAGATCGGCGAGATGCTGGGCGAGCGCGTGCAGGTCGGACCTCCGGGCGCCCCCCGTGCCGGTATGGCCGGGGTGCGGGGCGCGAGCATCGGCCATACCGCCGCGCCGCACAAGCGCGGGGCGACGTGCGCCGCCCGGGCGCGGCGGCTATTCGGCGGCGCGGGGCGTGGGGCCGGTTACCGGGTGCAGCGTCGGTGCGGTCTCCGTCCAGTCGATGTCCTCCGCCGGGGCGCGCCGGGCGGCGCGGCGCAGCAGGCGGTCGCGGACGGCGGTGCTGTCGCTGCCGCCGATCCAGCCGCGCAGGGCCTGACCGAAGGCGGCGAGGCCCGCGGAGAGCCAGACCCGCGCCGCGAGCAGCGAGGGTGTGACGATCAGCGTGAGCACGGTCGCGAGCCCGAGGCCGAAGACCACGGCGGTGGCGAGCTGCTTCCACCACATCGCCGAGGGCGAATCGATGGTGTAGCCGCCGTTGAAGAAATCCACCGAGATGCCGAAGACCATCGGCGCGAGGCCGGCCATGGTGGTGATCGTGGTCAGCAGCACCGGGCGCAGGCGCGATTCGGCGGTGCGCGCGATCGCCTCGAGCGGGTTCATGTAGCGCCGGTAGTCCTGGAATGTGTCGATCAGGATGATGTTGTTGTTCACCACGATGCCGGCCAGCGCCACGATGCCGGTGCCGGTCATGATGATCGAGAAGGTCTGGTCCATCACCAGCATGCCGATGAGCACGCCGGTGACCGAGAGCACCACCGCCGTCAGCACCAGCGCGGAATTGTAGAAGGAATCGAACTGGGCCAGCAGGATCACGAACATCAGGCCGAGCGCGGCGGCGAAGGCGCTCATCAGGAAGGCCTGGCTCTCGGCCTGGTCCTCCTGGTCGCCGGTCCATTCCCAGGCGATGCCGGCGGGCAGTTCCGCCTCGCTGCCCAGCCAGTCGGTGATCGCCGCGATCTCGGCATTGGCGTTGCCGCCCTCGGCGACATCGGCCTTCACGTCGAAGAAGCGGCTGCCCTGGTAGCGGTCGATCTGGGCGAGCGAGGGCACGGGCTTGCGGGTGATGAAGGCCGAGAGCGGCACGAGCCCCTGGGGGGTGCGCACGCGCAGGCTGTCGAGCGTGGCGAGCAGGCGGTCGTTCTCGGGCAGGCGCACGCGGATGTCGATCTCCTCGTCGGAGGTGTCGACCCGCATGGTGTCGAGCGCGAGCCCGCGGGTGACGAGCTGGACCATCGCGCCCACGGTGGCCACGTCGGCGCCGAAGCGCCCGGCCTGTTCCACGTCCACGTCGATCTGCCAGTCGATGCCGGGCAGGGGCAGGGTGTCCTCGATGTCCACGAGCCCCGGCATGGTGTCGAAATGCGCGCGCACATAGGCCGCCGCCGCCTTGAGATCCTCCCAGTTGTCGCCTTCGAGGCGCAGATGCACCGGCTTGCCCTGGCCCGGGCCCTGGGAGGCTTCCGAGATCTCGGCGATGATGCCGGGGATATGGGCGAGGCGGGCGTTGATGTCGGCGAGGATCGCCTTGCCCGGCGCCCGGCTGCCCCAGCGATCCAGCTCGATCTGGACCTGGCCGATGGCGTCGCGCGGCCCCTGGTCGCCGCCGAGATTGTTGAGGCCGCCGGCGCCGGCGAAGGAGAAGATCGAGGCGACCCCGTCGGTGTCGGCGATCACCTGCTCGACCTGGCGCACCAGGGCGTCCTTCTCCTCGAGCGAGAGATTGCCGCGTGCACGCACGTAGGCCACCGCCCGTTCGGGCTCGGTTTCGACGAAGAATTCGACGCCCTTGCTGTGCTGGCCGTAGTAGGAGAAGACCGACATCACGAAGACCGCCACCGCCGCCACCGCGACGAAGGGCATCACCGGATTGCCGGTCAGAAAGCGGATCAGGCGTCCGAAGAGGCTCGGCCGGTAGCCCGCCTTGCCCACGGGCGGCACCCTGCGCGCGCGCAGCGAGCCGCCGACCAGCGAGAGCGCGAGGCAGCCCGCGACGAAGAGCACGAGCCCCGGCAGGGGCGAGCGATGCACGAGCGCCGCGAGCCCGGCCAGCAGAACTGCCGCGGCCGGCAGCAGCAGCGCGCAGCGCAGCCAGAGCGGCAGGGCCGCGTGCAGCGCCTCGGCACCGTGGTCGACATGCCGCGAGATCCGCCCGGCGATGCCGCCGAGCACCGGCAGATAGATAAGCGCCACCACCAGCGAGGCCGAGAGCACGAAGATCAGCGTGACCGGCAGGTTGCCCATGAACTCGCCCGCGACGCCGGGCCAGAAGAGCATGGGCAGGAAGGCGCAGAGCGTGGTGGCGGTCGAGGAGATGATCGGCCAGAACATGCGCTTGGCGCTCTCGCCATAGGCGCGCATCGGCCCCTGGCCCTGGTCGATGCGCTGCTCGGCGTATTCGGCGACGACGATGGCGCCGTCCACCAGCATGCCCACCGCGAGGATCAGCCCGAACATCACGATGTTGGAGATCGAGATGCCGAAGGCCGCGAGCAGTGCGAAGCAGAGCATGAAGGAGGTCGGGATCGCGAAGCCCACCAGCAGCGCCGAGCGGGTGCCGAGGCTCGCGAGCACCACCACCATCACGAGGCAGATCGCGGTCAGCACCGAGCCTTCGAGCTGGCTGACCATGCTCGAGACGTCGTTGCTCGCGTCCATCGAGAAGCTGACCTGCACCGCCTGGCGCAGATCCTCGGGCCATTTCCCGCGGGCGGCCTCGACGGTCCGACGCACCGCGGCGACGGTGTCGATCACGTTCTCGCCCTTGCGCTTGACCACCTGGAGCGCCACCGTGGGCTCGCCGTTGAAGCGCGCGGTGCCCTCGCGGTCCTCGAAGGTCAGGCGGATGTCGGCGAGGTCGCCCAAGGTCACGACGCTGTCGCCGTTGACCTTGACCGGCAGCGCATAGACGTCCTGGGGCCCGCTGAAGGCGGCGGGGATCTTCACCGAGAAGGCGCCGGTGGCCGCATCGACCTCGCCGGCGGCGATCAACTGGTTGTTGCGGGTGACCACCGAGATCAGCTCGTCCGCCGTGACGTTGTAGGCTTCGAGCTTGAGCGGGTCGATCAGCACTTCGAGCATCTCGTCGCGATGCCCGGCGAGGCCGGCCTCGAGCACCGCGGGGATGGATTCGATCTCGTCCTGCAGCTCCTTGGCGACGCGCAGCAGCGAGCGCTCGGGCACGCTGCCCGAGAGCGAGACGATCAGGATGGGGAATTCCGAGAAGTTGATCTCGGTGATGGTGTACTGGTCGGCGCCTTCGGGGAAGTCGGCCTGGGCCCGGGAGACGCGGTCGCGCACGTCCGCGAGCGTCGCAGTGCGGTCCCAGCCGAATTCGAATTCGAGCGCCACGCCGCCGTAGCCTTCCGCGGCGGTGCCGGAGATCTTCTTGAGGTCCGAGAGCCCGCGCAATTCGGTCTCGAGCGGCCGGACGAGCAGCTTCTCGGCATCCTCCGCCGAGATGCCGGGGAAGGGCACGGAGACGAAGAGCGCCGGGATCTCGATGTCCGGCTCGCCTTCCTTGGGCAGGTTGACGTAGGCATAGCCGCCCGCCGCCAGCGAGAGGATCACCAGCGCCACGATCATCCTGGCCCGGCCGGTCGCCCAGTCGACGAGGCCGGTCACGGCAGCGGATCCCGCATGCTCACCGTCACCGGCTGGCCGTCGGTCACGAAATCCTGGCCGACGACGATGACGTCGAGGCTCTCGGGAAGGCCCGAGACCCAGACGCCCTCGGCGGTGTCGCGCACGACCTCGACCGGCAGGAAGGCCGCCGCGCCCTCCTCGACCACGCGCACGCCCAGGCGGCCGGCATCGTCGAGCGTCAGCGCCGACTGCGGCAGGAGATGCGCCGCGGAGCCGGCGAGCGAGACGAGGATCTCGGCGGTAGCGCCGTCGCGGATCGCGAGATCGGGGTTGGGGACCTCCGCCTCGACCCGGAAGGTGCGGGTGGCGGGATCGGCCGAGCGCGAGACGAAGGTGACGCGGCCGGTGAATTCCTTGCCGTTGAGCAGCCGGGCGCCGACCGTGGCGCCGGGCTCGATCTGGTCGACCGAGCGCTCGGGGGCGAAGCCGATCAGCTTGATCGGGTCGAGGTCGATGATCGTGGCGCATTCCGAGCCCGGCTGGAGCAGCGCCCCGAGCTCGGCGGTATCGGCCTCGAGCAGCCCCTCGAAGGGCGCGACGATCCGGAGGCGGTCGATCTCCCGGCGCGCCTGGTCGATGCCGGCCTGCGCGCTCTGGAGCGCGGCGCGGTTGGCGATGGCCGTGGTCTCGGCGGTATAGCCGCGCTCGGCGAGGCGTTCGGAGGCGGTGCTGTTGGCCTCGGCTTCGGCGAGCCGCGCCTCGGCCTCGGCGAGAAGCGCCGGCCGGTTGCCGGGATCGAGCTCGCAGAGCAGGTCGCCTTCGGCGACGATGGCGCCGCGCCGCAGCGGCTCGGAGATGACCAGCCCGGTGGTCTGGGCGCGCACCTCGACCCGGCGGTTGGCCTCGGTGCGGCCGCGCAGCACCATGCCGCTCGCCACCTCGCGGGCCTCCGAGCGCATGGCCACGACCGCCACCGCCGCGGCGGCTTCGGCCTCGGGCTCGGCCACCGCCTCGGGCAGGGCCTCGGCCCCGGCGATCGCCCGGAGAGTGTCGCGCTCCATCACGAAGGCGTAGAGAAACGCCCCCACGACGATCGCGGTCAGGATCGGAAACACTCGCATCACCCACTCCCGGTTCCTGCGGGCGGCCGGCGAAGGATCGCCCCGCCCGCCCCGGACAGCCACCGCACGGCGATGCGGCGCAGATTATCAAGATCGCGGCGCAATACATAGAGGCGTCGGGCGGGGAAGCAATGGCGGGGGATCTGCGTGTGGCGACGCGACCCCGTCAGGCAGAGTTCCAGGCAGGTCCGGCGTCACCATCCCGCCCGGCGGGCACCGCCGGGCAGCGCCCGCCCCGCCCCGTCACGCCGAAGGCGTGCCTCCGGCACGACGCGGGCGCTCCGCACCCGCCGGGTCGGGCGCTGCCCTCATTCGTGGCGGGACGGTCGAAGGAGAAAGAATTTGCCGGAGATGCGATCGCTCGGCGGGCGGTGGCAAACGCACTTGGCACCGTATCGGCCGGAAGCTATACCCCGCCCCTGACCCTTCGGAGAGCGGGCGTGCACGAGAGCGATTCCTTCATCCACGAAGTCAGCGAGGAGGTGCGCCGGGACCGGTTCTACGCCTTCCTGCGGCGGTGGGGCTGGCTGATCGGCGCCGTGCTGGTGCTCATCATCGGCGGTGCCGCGGTGCACGAATGGCGCAAGGCGCGCATGCAGGCCGCGGCCGAGGCGGCCGGCGACGCCATGCGGGCCGCCTATCTCGAGACCGATCCCGCCGAGCGGGCGGGGCGGCTCGGCGAGATCGCCGCCGAGATTCCCGAGGCTGCCGTCCTGGCGCGCTTCGCCGAGGCCGGCAGCCGGATCGAGGCGGGCGAGCGCGATGCCGCGGCGGCGCTGCTCGCGGAGCTTTCCACCGACGGCGGCGTCTCCGACCTCTACCGCCAGCTCGCGGCGCTGCAGCGGGTGATGCTGCTCGGCGCCGATCTCGATGCCTCGGAGCGGCTGGCGACGCTGGAGATGCTGACCGGGGCGGAGGCGCCCTTCCGGCCATTGGCGCTCGAGCAGCGCGCGCTGGCGCGGATCGATGCCGGGGATGCGGAGGCGGCGCAGAGCGATCTTCAGGCCATTCTCGACGATCCCGCCGCGCCGGAGCAGGTCCGTGCACGCGCGCGGCAGCTCATCGTCGCGACGGGCGGCGAGGTGGCGCCGGTCGAGGCGGCGCCGGCCGCGACCGTCGACGGCTGAATCGGCGATCCATGTCCGCTTGCACGCCCCGCCTGTCCGACCGAGGCCGCCGATCGCGCCTCCTGGCGGGGCTCGTCGCGCTCGCCCTCGTCGCGGCCTGCTCCAAGGACGCGCCGCTTCCGGGCGAGCGGATCCCGGTCCGTCCTGAGGCGCCGGGCGTGGCGGCAGGGCCGCGCGCCATTCCGATCGCGCTGCCGCCGGCCACCCTCAATGCCGACTGGAGCCATCGCAACGGCGCGGCCCAGGGCCGCCCGTCGCATCCGGCGCTCGCGGCGGTGCCGCAGCTGCGCTGGTCCACCGGGATCGGCGAGGGCGACGCCAAGCGCCGGCGCATCCTCGCGGGCCCGGTGGTCGCCGGCGGGGTCGTCTTCGCGATGGATGCCGCCGGGCGGATCTCGGCGGTGAACCGCGCCGGCCAGGTCGTCTGGACCCAGAGCCTGGTGCCGGCGGGCCAGACCCCCGACGGCGGGCCGGGCGGCGGCATGGCGGTCTCGGGCGGCGTGCTCTACGTGACCACCGGCTTCGGCGACGTGCTGGCGATGAATCCGGCGTCGGGCGGCATTCTCTGGCGCCAGACGCTCGAGGCGCCGATCCGCTCCGCGCCGACGGTGCATGACGGCAAGGTGATCGTGGTCCTGCGCAACGATTTCGCCTATGCGCTGAACGCCGCGAACGGCGGGATCGAATGGGGGCTGCAGGGGATCGGCGGCACCGGGCTGCTCGGGGGCGCCTCGGCGGCGGCCGATGGCCAGCTGGTGGTGGTGCCCTTCGCCTCCGGCGAGGTGCTGGGGGTTCTCGCGCGCAGCGGGCTGCAGGTCTGGGGCTCGGCGGTCACCGGCGGGCGGCGCAACCTCGCGCGCAACCAGATCAACGACATCAGCGGCGATCCGATCATCGCGGGCAATGCGGTCTTCGCCTCGAACCAGAGCGGCCGCACCATCCGGCTCGATCGCGACACCGGCGAGCGGCTCTGGACCATGCCGGAGGGAGCCTATGGACCGGCCTGGCCGGTGGGCGGGTCGATCTTCCTGCTCTCCGACGAAGGCGCGCTGGTGCGGGCCGATGCCGCGACGGGCGAGCTGCTGTGGGAGATCCGGCTGCCGGAATTCTATCCGGTCCGCCGGACACCGCTCTCCTGGCTCGGCAAGGGCGGGGTCCCGAGCACTGCCGTCACCTATTACGGGCCGATCCTCGCCGGCGGCCGGCTCTGGGTGGCGAGCGGCGACGGGTTCCTCCGCGGCTTCAGCCCGTCGGACGGGGCGCTCCTCGCCGAGATCCCGCTGCCCGGCGGGGCGGCGGCGCCGCCCGCGGTGGCGGGAGGCGTGATGTATGTGGTCAGCCGCGAGGGGCAGCTTCTCGCTTTCCAATAGCGGTGCGAGCGGATAAGCAACGCCGCGCGAGCGCCTTCGCCCGTCCGGCTCCGAGAACCCGTTGATGTCGTTCACTCTTGCCATCGTCGGCCGTCCGAACGTCGGAAAATCGACGCTGTTCAACCGGCTGGTCGGCCGGCGGCTGGCCCTGGTCGACGACCAGCCGGGGGTGACGCGCGACCTACGCGAGGGGGCAGGGCGGCTGGGGCCGTTGCGCTTCACGGTGATCGACACCGCCGGGCTGGAGGAGGCGGCCGGGGAGAGCCTCCAGGGGCGGATGCGGGCGCTGACCGAGCGGGCGGTGGATCTGGCCGATGTCTGCCTCTTCCTGATCGATGCGCGCTCGGGCGTCACGGCGCTCGACCGGGTGCTCGCGGATCTGCTGCGCCGGCGGGCGGCGCGGGTCATCCTCGCGGCCAACAAGACCGAAGGGCGGGCGGCGGAGGCGGGGCTGCTCGAGGCCTGGGAACTCGGCCTCGGCGAGCCGCTGGCGCTTTCCGCCGAGCACGGGATCGGCATGGACGACCTGATGCGGGTGCTGGAGCCGCTGGCGGCCGAGCACCCCGACGCGGCCGAGGTCGTCGAGGTCGCCGAGGAGATCGACGACAGCGTCGACGAGGCGGGCGAGGGCGTGGCGCTGCCCCCCGGCCGGCCGATCCAGATCGCGGTGGTGGGGCGCCCCAATGCCGGCAAGTCGACGCTGGTCAATGCGATCCTCGGCGAGGACCGCCTGCTGACCGGGCCGGAGGCGGGGATCACCCGGGACGCGATCGCGGTCGAGACCGAATGGATGGGGACGGGGTTCCGGATCTTCGATACCGCCGGCATGCGGAAGAAGGCGAAGATCTCGGAGAAGCTCGAGAAGCTCTCGGTTTCCGACGGGCTCCGGGCGGTCAAGTTCGCCGAGGTGGTCGTGGTGCTGCTCGACGTGCAGATCCCCTTCGAGACCCAGGATCTGCGGCTCGCCGATCTGGCCGAGCGCGAGGGGCGGGCGGTGGTCGTGGCGGTCAACAAATGGGATCTGGAGGCCGAGAAGCCGGCGAAGCTCAACGAGCTGCGCGAGAGCTTCGGGCGGTTGCTGCCGCAGCTGAAGGGCGCGCCGATGGTGATGGTCTCGGCCCTGACCGGCAAGGGGCTCGACCGGCTTCACGACGCGATCCTCAAGGCGTATTCCGTATGGAATACGCGTATTTCCACGGCGCGGCTCAACCGCTGGCTCAGCGCGCAGATCGCCGGGCATCCGCCGCCGGCGCCCGGCGGGCGGCGCATCCGGCTGCGCTACATGACCCAGGTCAAGACCAGGCCGCCGACCTTCGTGCTCTTCGCCTCCCATCCCGAGGCGGTGCCCGAGGATTATCGCCGCTTCCTCATCAACGGCCTCAGGCGCGACTTCGACATGCCGGGCACGCCGATCCGCCTGCACCTGCGGGCGGGGGAGAATCCCTATGCCGGGCGGCGCAAGCCCAATGTCACCGCGCTCGACAAGCACAAACCGCGGCGGCTGACGGAATAGCCGTGCGGGGATGCGGATCGCATCCGCGGGATTTCCGTTCAGGGTCTGTTAGGGAACCGCACGAGTCGCGGGCGATCGGCCCGCGCGAATTCGGGGACGATAAGCCCGTTGGAAAGTCTGGAAAAAACCGAAGCTGGAAAGTGGCTGGAACTGGGCTGGAATCCGGCTTGCCACTTCCTTGCGGGCTGTCGACGCAAGGTAATTACCCGCAGGCCGTATCAGGATGGCAGTGGCGGGGGGCGCCAGTCTTGCCGCTTGAGCGCAACCAAAGGAGAAGCCTGCCGCCTTGCGCGAGGCGGTGGCCGACATGTTTCGAACTCGGACAAGCGAAAAGAAAGTAAGCGGCTGGCTTGCCGCCTAGACGCCTTGGTCGGAAATACTTGACCAAGCCTGAATAGGCCATGACTCATACCGGCGGCCCTTGCCGTCGACGCCTGTTCCTTCCGCGGTCGAGGGGTTCCGGCCCGATCGACCGGTGGCGATCGGGCCGCGCCGGCCCTGCCGGGGGCCGGCGCGCGTCGCACGCCGTCCAGGGCCGACGCGGCCCGATCCTCGACCGATGGTGACATTGCACCCCCCCTCGCCCTGCGGCTCGCGCCTTCGGCCGACCGGACCGGGCAAGGCGCCACTGGCGCCTCGCCTTCTCGGTCCGGGGGCATGTGATGCGAGCCACGCGGGACGCTGCCTTTTCCCTGTCCCGAGGTTCGGCCTCGGGCCGCAGGATCGGTCAGTCGGTAGATCCGCTGGCTTGATACGGTTCGGTTTCGCGGCAAGAACTGCGGGCACCGATTGAAACAGGCGGTGCAAGTCGGCGCCGGGGCAGGGATTGGGAAAGCATTTGGCGCTATGGTCGCCCGGCGCGGCCGTTTCCGGCCGTCATATCCCCGAGACACCCTTGCAATGATCGCCCCGCCGGGCGGCCGTCCTGCGGGCGGGCGATCCGGAGCGATCCATGAAACGCATCGTCATCGCCTGCGACGGCACCTGGAAACGCATCGACGCCGAGCGGCCCACCAATGTGGCGCGGCTGGCGCAGGCCGTGCTGCCCGCGGCGCCGGACGGGGTGGCGCAGGTGGTCTGCCATCTCGACGGGGTGGGGACCGGGCGCGGCACCGGCGGGCTGGCGCGCATGCTCGACCGCACCCTCGGCGGCCTCTTCGGCCAGGGGCTGACCGCGACGCTGGCGGCGGCCTATCGCTTCCTCGTCTTCACCTATGCGCCCGGCGACGAGGTGTATCTCTTCGGCTTCTCGCGCGGGGCCTTCACCGCGCGCTCGCTCGCGGGGCTGATCCGCAATTGCGGCATCCTGGAGCGCGACGAGGCTTCGGCGATCCCCGCGGCGCTGGCCTTCTACCGCGACCGGGGCGCCGCCAGCCGCCCCGACAGCCCTGCGGCGCTGGCGTTCAGGGCGCGCCACGCCGGCCATGTGGTGCTGGGGCCGCAGGAGGCGGCCTGGCGGGCGGAGGCGGGCGGGCCCGCCGGGCTGGCGCTCAGGCTCGTCTATCTCGGCATCTGGGACACGGTGGGGGCGCTGGGGCTGCCCGGGCACATGCGGCTGGCGGCGCGGCTGAACCGCGGGCTGGCGTTCCACGACACCGCGCTCTCCGGCTGCGTCGCCGCGGCGCGGCATGCGGTGTCGATCGACGAGCGGCGGCGCGGCTTCCCGCCGACGCTCTGGCACAATCTCGCGGCGCTGAACGGCGGCCGGGTGCGCGGCGCCTATCAGCAGCGCTGGTTTCCCGGCGACCATGGCTCGGTCGGCGGGGGCGGGGTGGTGACGGGGCTCTCAAGCGACGCGCTGGTCTGGGTGGCGGAGGGCGCCGCGGCGGCGGGGCTCGCGCTCGACCCGGCCGCCCTGGCCGGCTGGGCGGCGGAGCGGGATGCGGCGGCGCCGCTCATGGCGCGCGGCGCCGCGGCGCCGGGGATCATCGACCGGATGCTGGAGATCGCGCCGCGCCCGCGCCGGGGGCCGGGCGCGCTGCTCGACCTCGCGCCGGCCGCGCTCGCCCGCTGGGCGCGCGACCCGGGATATCGGCCGCAGGCGCTGGCGCGCCTGGCCGCGGCGCTGGAGGCGGCGGCGGAGCGGGGCGCGGCCTGATCCGGCTTCCGGGTGATGGCCGCGGACCGGCGCCGGCACTTCGGGTCTCGGGAGAAGGCCGCGCCCCGTGCGGCCCGCGTCGCATACCCCCGGACCGAATAGGCGAGGCGCCGGTGGCGCCTTGCCCGGTCCGGTCGCCCGGAGGCGAAAGCCGCAGGGCGAGGGGAGTGCAGCCTCACCATCGGTCGAGGATCGGGACGCGTGGGCCCTGGACGGCGTGCGAAGCGCGCCGGCCCCCGGCAGGGCCGGCGCGGCCCGATCGCCGCGGGTCGATCGGGCTGGCGACCACGCGCCTGCGCCCATTTCCCGCCGTCGCTGCCGGCTTTGCCCGAAGGGTTCGACCGGATGTCGTATCAGCGCTCCGCGAGCACGAATTCCGCAATGACCGTGCGCTGCAGGGCGAAGAAATTGTCGTCCGAGATCAGGGTGACGCGGGTCTGGCCCGCCTCGTCGCGCCAGACGGACATGCCCTCCATGTTGTCCATCTCGCCGATTCGGGTCTCGAACAGGGTGATCTCGTCGCCGAGCCCCGCCGGGCCGAGGGTGAAGCGGCGGATCCGGGTCGCGAAGCCGCCGAGCCAGCGGAAGCTGCGCTCGAGCACGTAGAGCCTGCCGTCGGGACCGAAATCCGCGTCCACCACCAGGAACTCGCCGTCGCGGCGCAGGCGCAGGTCCTTGTCCCAGCGGCCGTTGCGGAAGCGGTAGACCGGGAAGGGGCGGTCGAGCGCGCCGCTGCGCTCGGGGATGACGTAGAGCGTGCCCTCGGCGTCGATCGTCAGCGCCTCGAGGCCGGAATTGTTCTGCAGGCGGGCGAAGTCGGGATGGGGCGGCACGGAGGTGGCCGGGCCGTCGAGGCGGTCGTAGCGCCGGACGCGGTGGAAGGCCTCGAAGGAGACATAGGCGCGGCCCTGGGGATCGAGGTCGAGCCCCTCGGCATCCACGTTCAGCCCGTCGAGCGGGGTGCCGGAGATCTCGTGCAGCGGCCCGTGGCCGGTCATGGTGATCCCGGTGAGCCTCCCGTGCTCGCGCTCCATCCGCCCGGTCGCCCAGGTGCCCTTGTCGGAGACGGTGACGAAGCTCCTGCCGTCGTCGGTCACCGCGAGGCCCGAGAAGCCGCCGAAGCTCGCCTCGGGCTCGGTCCAGGGGATCTCGGCGTCGAGCAGCAGCGCCGGCCCGGCCGCGGAGGCGGCGGGCGCCCAGAGCAGGAGCACGAGGATGGCGGCACGGATCATCGCGCGGAGAGCACCTCGCCGCATTGCGGCGGCAGGTCGGCGAGCCGCAGCGGCGGCTTGGGCTTCGGCGTCGGGGCATTGGGGTCGGGCGGCTCCAGCGCCTCGGT
>Ga0116151_10004226_pt1 | contig 12614 bp, 6 predicted proteins | sample AD_UKC117_MetaG_FD_89893 | JGI IMG/M metagenome (GOLD analysis project Ga0116151, IMG submission 89893) | Active sludge microbial communities of municipal wastewater-treating anaerobic digesters from Hong Kong - AD_UKC117_MetaG | ecosystem: Engineered > Bioreactor > Anaerobic > Digestate... | reverse complement strand
GCATGTCCGGAGGGGTGCTGCCGGATTGACTGAGACCGGTCAACTCGTGACAGGCTTGATTCGTGGCCATCAAACGGCCCTCGTCATCGACCAGCGCGATTCCCAGTGATGAAGCCCCATAGACGGCGCTGAATCGTCCCTGAATTCTTCCCCGCGCTTGTTCGGCTTCGTGGGTTTCAGAAACATCCAGGATGGTGACCACAAGACCTCCGTCAGGAAGCAGGCTGGGCCGGAAGTCCAGATGCCTGGGTGACACTTCATCGGAGCCCTGGCAGCTGATGATGCGGGGGATCTGGTCACGCCAGAGACCGGTCAGCCAGGCCTCAAGAGGTTGGTTGGGCAGGGCGACCAGCTTGAGCCAGTCGTCGAGAGACTCTGCCATAGGTCCCCCGTCCGGCAGCGCTTGGCAGGCCCGGTTGCAGAAACGGATGATCTGGTTTTCATCCAAGATGACGACCGCCCCCTGTATTTCTTGGAGAATGCCCTCCCAGGGCGTGTCAATGCCCTCAGGCCCCTTGGGACTGGGCGCCTCGGTTCCCGGCGGAGGCGCGACCAGGGTCGCCATGGTGACGGGGGCTGCGGCTTCCGGCAGATTGGCCTCCTCAGCTTCCTCATCGATCGAAAACACATTGGCCGGGGAATTGTCCCTCTCGATATGACCGCGTCCGGCCATCAGAGGGTCAGATGGGACGGCCTCGGCAAAGAACGTCGAAGGCGTCGCGAAAGCAGGAGGACCGGGAGTTACAGGAACTTTCCAAGGTGCTTCTCCGGGATCCGAGGGAGGCTCCATTCCCGGATCGCCCAGGGAGTCCAGCAGGGAGTCTCCAAAAATCATCGATGGGGTCTTCCTCTGCCCGCCCGAGAGCTCTTCCTCGGGGCGTTCCATATCGGGCACCGGGCGCGTGTTGCGCTCGGCATTGCGTTTCAGGGCAATTCTCCGAAGGATGCGTTCGAGAGCTCCTTCCACTGCGGGAACCGTGGCTGAAACTTGATGCACCAATTCCTGACCCATGATGGTCGGGTTACTGGCCCCATTTTGTAGCACCAGAACGAAGGGTCGGGTCGCTACTTTTTGACTGAGGAGCCAGTAGGAAATCGCTTTGCACTCGCTCGCGGGCAGGGTGTGACCCAGCACCACCAGATCGTGGGAAGAGAACAGGGAACGGACGCTTGAAACAGAGTGACATTGCTGCACCTCAAATCCATGCCGTTCCAACAAACGGGCCAATCGCTGCCGCGAATCCCCGTCCTGCTCCACTATCAGGGCAGTCGTGGTTGCATTCGAGAGGTCCAGTGAATTGACCACGATTCCGCAGCTCTGAGAAATTTCCTAAAAGTGAGTATTTAGGAAATATTAGCGACTATAGCAAGCGCTTTGTGAGTTCGGCGGGAGAAAAGTCACGATTCGGAGCCGTCTTCACGGTTTGCAATGACTCGCAGTTTGATGGCATTGCGTGTAAGATTTCGGCTCCTTGTGCCATTTCATGGCCTTCCCTGATTCTTCCAACCCTCCCAATCCATGCCCTCGAAGTCATTCTTCAGCTCCCGCGTCTTGTTCCTATTCTGCTTGTTTGGTCTCTTTTTGGGGAAGCTGCCGGCGGTGGATACGGGAGGGCTTCATTTTCCTCCCAAAGACGGATCGGCCAATGGGAAAAAAGTCGTCCTGATCTCCGGAGATGAGGAATACCGCACCGAAGAGAGTTTTCCGATGCTGGCGAAAATCCTCAGTCAGAAGCACGGGTTCGATTGTGTGGTGCTTTTCGCCATCAATCCCGAAGGCGGCTACATAGATCCCAATTTCCAGAAGAACATTCCCGGCACGGGCGAGTTGGCAAATGCGGATCTCCTGATCATTGGCACCCGTTTCCGCCAGCTTCCGGATGACCAGTTGGCTCCGATCGCGGCCTTTCTCAATGCGGGAAAGCCGGTCATCGGACTGCGCACCGCGACCCATGCCTTTTCCGGTCCGGCAAAGACGGGAGATTTCAAATGGTCGGAATTCGGCCTAAAAATTCTGGGAGAGAAATGGGTCAGCCATCATGGACGCCACAAGGTCGAGGGTACCCGCGGCATCGTGGAGCCCGCTCAGGCGGGGCATGAGGTGCTCCGCGGGGTGGGGGAGATTTTCGTGCCCACGGACGTCTACGGCATTGCCAATCTGGATCCGAAAACCACCACGATCCTGTTGCGCGGGGAGGTCACGGAGAGTCTGGATCCGGGTTCCAAAGCGGTGGCCGGTGCCAAAAATTCGCCCATGATGCCCCTGGCCTGGATACGGGATTACGCGACGCCCGATGGCAAAAGCGCAGGACGCGCATTCTGCACGACCATGGGAGCCTCGGTCGATCTTTTGGATGAGGACCTGCGCCGTCTTGTGGTCAATGTGGCGTTCCATCTGGTGGGGCTGCCAGTGCCCGGGAAGGCGGATGTGGCTTTTGTCGATCCTTTCGAGCCCACCTTTTACAGTGCGCAGAAAAGCGATTACTACCAAAAGCGGAATCTGAAGCCTGCCGACTACGTGCTGGGCCGCAGTCCCGCTACTGGATTGGCCAACCCCGAGCCGAAAAAGGACGGCCCAAAACCGGGCAACCAGCCAAAGAAGGACGAAAAACTGGAGGAGGCTCCGGTCCAGCCCCCGCACGCTCCCAATGCTGAGCCGCCGGCCGCCACTTCTGCCCGTCCCCAGGCTGTCGCGCCGCCATCCAAAGGCGAGCGCATCGTTCTCATTGGCAACGGTCTCGCGGAGCGCGATGTCCACTACGGACGGATCGAGACGGAACTGCATCTTCGGTACCCCGACCGGGAATTGTTCTTCCGCAACATGGGGCACGTCGGGGACACTCCGGGATTCCGGCCGCATCCGGCGCGGGTCAGCCAATGGGCGTTTCCGGGAGCTGAGAAATTCCACCCCGAACTCAGCATTCACAACGGCAAGGGATTCTTCCCCACGCCGGATCAGTGGCTGACCCATCTGAAGGCGGACACCATCGTCGCTTTTTTCGGATTCAATGAATCGTTTGACGGACCGGGCAGGGTTGCAAATTTCCAGGCAGAACTGGATGCCTGGGTGCTTCACACCTTGGGCAAGGCCTACAACGGCAAGGCCGCTCCCCGGATCGTGCTCGTGTCCCCCGTGGCCTTTGAGAATCTCTCGGCTGACCGGGATCTGCCTTCGGGCGAGAAGGAAAATGCCAACCTGATTCTCTATGCTTCGGCCATCGAAACCGTCGCCAAGAGTCACGGACTGACATTCATCGACCTCTTCACCCCAACCAAGGCGCTTTACGCCCAATCGCAACAGCCGCTCACGACCGGGGGGTTTGTGCCGAACGACGAGGGCTACCGGCAGATCGCGGGTATTCTGGCCGACGGATTGTTCGGGAAACAGGCCCACGCGTCAAAAGCCTATCCGGCCATGGTTCATGACGCGGTGCGGCAGAAGGATTGGTTCTGGAACAATGACTACAACACCCTCAACGGGGTCCACACCCATGGTCAACGCTACAATCCCTTTGGCCCCCAGAATTACCCCGATGAATTCCAGAAGACGAGGGAAATGGCCGCGCTGCGCGATGTTTTGATCCATGACATTGTCTCCGGGAGGAAAAACGATCTCGATGTGGATGACAGCAAGACCCACGCCCTTCCTCCGGTTCCGACGAACTACCAGCCGAGTGCGAAGAATGGCAGTGAAACTTACCTGTATGGCGAGGATGCTGTGAAATCGCTCACGGTCCCCGAGGGATACAAGGTGGAGCTCTTTGCGAGCGAGAAGGAGTTCCCCAACCTCGCCAACCCCATGCAGCTCTCATTCGACGACCAAGGGCGCCTCTGGGTGGCGGTGATGCCCACCTATCCGCATTACCGTCCTGGTGATGCCATGCCGAATGACAAACTCCTGATTTACGAGGACACCAACGGCGACGGCAAGGCCGACAAGGAAACAGTGTTCGCGGACAATCTGCATCTTCCGATCGGATTTGAGTTCGCCCCGGAAGGTGTCTACGTCTCCCAGGAGCCGAACCTGGTATTGCTGCGCGACACCAACGGAGATGACAAGGCGGACAGCAAAGAAATCATACTCGGAGGCTTTGACACCCACGACACCCATCATGCCATCGGGGCCTTCACCGCCGATCCCAGCGGCGCCTTCATGATGTGTGAGGGCGTGTTCCTGCACAGCAACGTGGAAACTCCCTACGGACCGGTCCGCTGTGTTGACGGAGGATTTTATCGTTACAGCCCGCAGCGGGGACAGTTGGAGCGCACCTCACAACTCAGCATCCCGAATCCCTGGGGCGTCGCCTTCGATGCCTGGGGGCAGGATTTCTTCCTCCACACGTCCGGGACCAGCATGAACTGGCTGCTGCCCGTTTCTGTCAAGCCGGCCTTCGGCAGCAAGACGCCGTCGACCCCCGACCTGATCCCCTCCGAACACAAAGTGCGCCCCACCAGCGGGCTGGAAATCGTCTCCTCGCGACACTTCCCCGATGACGTGCAGGGGGACATCATCCTCTGCAACGCGATCGGATTTCTCGGAATCAAAGAGCACCGGATCGAGGACAACGGCACCGGCTGGAAGACCAGTTTCCGCCAGGATCTCCTGCGCAGCAGCGATGGTAATTTCCGGCCCGTCGATCTGGAGTTCGCGCCCGATGGGTCGCTCTACGTGGTCGATTGGCACAATGTTCTGATCGGCCACATGCAGCACAATGCCCGCGATCCCTTGCGCGACCATGTCCATGGACGCATCTACCGCATCACCTATCCCTCCCGACCGCTGGTGAAGCCCGCCTTGGTGGAAGGCGCCCCGATTGCCACCCTGTTGGACAATTTGAAGGAGCCCGAGCTGCGCACCCGTTATCGCAGCCGGAGGGAACTCCGGGGCCGCCCCGCTGAGGAAGTGCTCCCTGCCCTCCAAGCGTGGGTGGCCCGTCTGGACAAGAAAGATCCCCGGTATGAGCACGATGTCCTCGAAGCCCTTTGGACCACGTGGGGATTGAACAAGACCGATGCAGGACTGCTGCGGCAACTGCTTTCGGCGCGGGATTTCCATGCCCGGGCCGCCGCCGTGCGGGTTTTGCGTTACAACACCCACCACCTGACCGATCACGTCGCACTCCTCGAGAAAGCCGCGACGGATGATCAGGGCCGGGTAAGGCTGGAGGCCGTTGTGGCGGCTTCCTGGCTGCCTGATGTGGAGGCGGCCAAAAAAATTGTCGCCCTGGCCGCTGGACGTCCGCTCGACGAGTGGAGTCAGAATGCGGTCAAAACTGCCTCCGACCGGCTTGCCGGCATTGCTGAGAAACCGCAGGCCGAATACGTCACCGTGCCCCCTCCGACTTATCTCAGTCCGGAGGCGAAAAAGCAGTTCATTGCGGGACAGGAAGTCTACCACCGCGAAGGGCACTGCATGACCTGCCATCGTGGTGACGGCAATGGACTTCCGCCGGCCTTCCCATCCATCGTGGGCAGCCCCTGGGTCACCCAGGACAGCGAGCGCCTCATCAAAATGGTGCTCTATGGCTTGATGGGGCCCCTCGAGGTCAACGGCAAAAAATTTGACGGACAGGTTCCGATGACTCCTTTTGGAGGGATGCTCAAGGATGACGAGATCGCCGCGGTGCTCACCTTTGTGCGGAATCATTTCGACAACAAGGCAGATCCCATCCAAGCGGAGCAGGTCAAAGCGGTTCGCAAGGCCACGGCCGGGCGCCTCAGTTTTTACACTGTGGAAGAGTTGCTCAAGGAGCACCCCCTGAAGTAACCCTCCTCTGGTTTTTGGCGAACCTTGTGGGAACCCGTTGCGCCCGGGTTCCCACGGGGACGTTTTCCCTCCAGACTGGTCCTTTGCGATGGAAATCATCCGGAAGGGGCTGTTCAGGAAGCGGCCTGTTTCCGTGACACGGGATGAATTTCTCGCATTCTGGTGCTGTCCAAGCCATATTGGAACCGCACGCAGGCTCCCCACATATGAAATTCCGATTCGGCATCCGCGAGAAATTTGCCCTCATCGCCATCGTCCTGGTATTTGCCGCGGCTTGGTTCGCTCCCACGTTTCTGTTCCAACAGACCCGGCACATCGTGGAAGAGCACGAGTTGGTGGATCTTCAGGATGAAGCGGATCTGCGCTGTTGGCAATTTGTGGATCTGGTCAACCTGTTGCGGGCCCACGTCAATGAGGCGTCCCGGAATCCGGAGGCCCTCAAATCGCTCATCAGCTACCTCAAAGAGAAACCCGACAAAACCGCGCCGGAAGCGGGTTCTGACCGTGGCCCCCCTGCCTGGTGGGATCTGATTGTGGCCGTGAAGCAATTGAAGGATGATGGCACCGCCCAGTCGCTCTACGAAATCCACATGCCGGAGGGCACGCACCTCCCGGACCCGCCTTCGGATTGGCTGGCGAGGGCGAGGGCGAATCAAGGCATCCCATTTGTCTCCCCCATGCTTGCCGCCGATCTCCCGGTGGACAGGCAGCCGGGAAGCCGCGATGACACCGTGAAGGAGAAGGGACCGGGCAAAGACTCCGATCCCTCCGCAGGTAGGCTTCAGCGCACGCCGGTCATTTGGGGCAGCAAGCGAGTCGAGGGCTCCGACGCCCAACTCTGCATTCTGCTTTCGTTGGAGCAGGGCCGTTCCGCCCGACACCTCTCCATTCTTATGGATGCCCAAGGCGATTTCCTCATGCACCCTTCGAACACGGGCCATTACGATCAAACCTTCGGCAAATTCAGCATTCTTGACACCAAGAATGACATTGAAGAAGGCCGCAAATGGAGGGGGGAGGAATCCAACGCCCAAACCCAACGGGGGCCTTTGTTCCAGAAGGTCCGGCTCGACACGCCGGTGTGGTTTCTCGAAGGCCGTGTCACCGATGAATTCCAGGCAAAAATGGCGGAACTGGAGGACAAGGACCGCTATGCGCTTGATTCTTGGACCACGGATCTGCGCCGACGTTGCGAGGAAAAAGGCTGGCACTTCAGTTCCGCCACGGCCCAGTTCCGGGAGGTCCGTCTCTTGGCCCTCGACCGGACCAAGCTGGAAAACGCCCGCTCCACTGTGATGGAGACCTACCGGAAAAAACTCGGTGAGGATGTGGGCTCCGGCGTCGACTGGAGTGTGCCGGTCGCTTGCGAACACGGTGACATTCAAATGATCAAATTCTATCTCAGGCTCTCACCCTTGGAAGCGGGAGCGCCCGATCCGCCCTACTATTTTGTCTATGCGGCTTTCCGCGAGGAATTGGCCTCCGGTATCGAGCATGAGATGGACCACCTTCGCAAGGCGGCCGCCTGGCTGGCCCTTTGTGGTGGGGTGGGAGCCTTTTTCATCGCTCTCTTCTTTGTCCGTCCGCTGACCCGCATCACGGGCACGGCCCAACAGGTCTCGGCCGCGGACGACACCCAGCTCCAGCTCCAGCACCAGATTGAAGCGGTGCGGGAGTCCTTGCCCACCCGGCGTTCGGATGAGGTGGGAGACATTGCCCGGGCATTGGAGAGCCTGCTCAGGCAGGTTCTGAACGGCCATGAACGTCTGCGCCAGCTCAATGCCGATCTGGAAGACCGTGTGGTCAGCCGAACTAAGGAACTGAGCGAAGCCAATGAGGCTCTCAAAGGCCTCGCCTCCGCCAAGGACGCTTTCCTTGCCAGTGTCAGTCACGAACTGCGGCAGCCGCTCAATTCCATTTTCGGCTTTCTCCAGTTCCTTGAATTTTCGAATTTGGACACTGAACAGCGGCAGGATGTCGGCAAAGTCAGGAATGCGGCGACCTACCTCCGCCGACTCATTGATGACATCCTCGATTACCAGAAGATCATTATGGGGGGCATGGATCTGGAGCCTGACGAATTTGACTCCGCCGAGTTTTTCTCCAATCTGCAGGACAGCATGCAGCCGCAGGCGGCCGATCGGAACAACAAGCTGGTCTTTGAGGGAACCAATAATCTGGGGGTATTGCGCAATGACCGCCAACGTCTCCAGCAGATCATGGTGAATCTCCTCTCCAATGCCTGCAAGTTTACCGACCAAGGCACCGTGACTTTACGGGCGAGCCGGGAGACAGATTCCATGGGCCGCGACTGGATCTCCATCGCCGTTTCCGACACGGGGCGGGGGATGACTCCGAAGGAGCAGGGTGATCTTTTCGTCCAGTTCAAGAAGCTGTCCGCCAAGGAGGGCAACAAAACCGGCACGGGACTGGGCCTGGTCATCTGCCGAGGGCTCGCCAAACTCATGAATGGGGACATTTCAGTTCACAGCGAATATGGCAAGGGCACGACCTTCACGGTCCACATTCCGGCACGGGTGGGCGAGGTTGGTGACTCACCGGCCCCGGAGGCCGTGGACCTGCCTCTTGTGGTCGTTACCTCAGGCGAGGGGGTGCCCAGCACGGCCCCTCCGGGCAATGCTCCCCTCGTTTTGGTCATTGATGATGACCCGGCGGTGCGCGAGTTGATGGCCCGCTTTTTGGGCACCAAAGGTTTCCGCACCATCACCGCCGAGGATGGGATCACCGGCATCGAAACGGCACGGCGGGAGAAGCCCTCGGTGATCACCCTGGACGTCGTCTTGCCGGGCGCGAGTGGCTGGGATGTGCTGACCACGCTGAAGCATGATCCGGCCACGGCGGATATACCGGTGATCATGGTGACCTTTCTTGAGGACACCCGGCGGGGTGTCGCTCTGGGCGCGGCGGACTATCTCGTGAAGCCCATCGACTGGACGGTGTTGCAGCGTTCTTTGCAACGGCTGCTGACCCATGGAGAGCCTGTGGGTCCTGTGCTCGTGGTGGATGATGATGAGGGCACGCGTGAACTTTACCGGCGGACTCTGGCCCAGAACAATTGGGAAGTCGCCGAAGCCGAGAATGGGGCGGAAGCCATAGCCTGGCTGGAGAAAAACCGGCCTTCGGCCATGCTTCTGGATCTGATGATGCCGGTGATGGACGGCTTTGAATGTCTCGCCGAGATGGATCGCCATCCCGAATGGAGCGACATTCCCGTCTTTATTGTCACGGCCAAGGATCCCACGGCAGCCGAGCGTCAGTTCCTCGATGGCAAAGCGGAGGTGATCCTGCGCAAGGGCAACTTTCAACAGAGCCAGTTGTTGGAAGAGATCCTGCGCCATGTCGTAAGGCACACCTCGGTGTGAGGTGGCTTGGTGGCCAGTCTGCGGGCGGAGCGGAGATTCAGTCTTCCCCGTCGTCCTTTCGAACAGAGGCGTCGGGATTTTCCTCAGTCTCCGGCAGCCAGACGAATGCCGGCTCCAAAGGGCCATGGTAGCGCTGGTAAAGCCACCATCCCAGACTGCCCAGACCGGTCCATTCGAATGCCAGGGTCATCCAGGAGACCAGGATCCAAGTTTCACCCATCACCAGAGGAGTCAGCGACATTCCTGCGATGAGAGCCAAGGCCCAGAAGGGCGAGGGATTATCGCCATAGACAATGGCCAAAAAGGAAAATCCGATCAACGGCAGGCACACCAGGAACAGCCAAGGAATTTTAGCCAGCCCGACCAGCACAAAGACCGGCCAAAATAGGAAGACCATGATCTCATGGGGGCCTTCGAAGATCTGGGAAAAGGCGTGCCCTGGATGCAGGAAATCCTCCCATTCCTGAAAAGCCGTAGCGATCCTCCCGAGGAGCAGTCCCACCCATCCGTACGCGAAAAAGGCGAGGATTCGGCGGAACAGAGAACCGCCGGTGCTCGTCAGAAGATCGATCGGGTCAAGAGACATGTCGCGGGTTCAAGATGGGAGCCTGATTTTCGGATCGGAAGTGTTCAGAAGGTGCTGTTCCATCCAGGATTTCAAGGCTCGGGCCAGAACCATGGCGAAGTGCTCCCGTTCCTCTGGAGTGCCCCGCACGGATGGAAAGGGTGTTTCGATTTGGATGCCGAGGACGGGTCCACCATAGTCCGCAGCCACATGATGGGTGATGGTGTAGCCGCCCTGGAAATACGGATGGTCGCCTGGGGCGGGAAGGTCCGGCGAGGGCACGGCTGAATAGCCTTCGCGGCTAAGGAACGCCCCCAAGCTTGCGGGACCGCGCAGGGCCTCGACCAAGCCCGCTCCATCCGCTCCGGGCAGCCTGCGCAGACTGCATTTGCGGACCTCCGCCGACTGCGCAAGCCGGGCATCGGAAAGGGTGAGGGCTTCGGCGGAGAGGAGATAGCCGAGTTCGACCCGCCTCAGGGCATGGGCGTGGCCATGCAGATCGAGCAGTACGGCACCTCCATGAGTCCGGACAGCGGTCCGGCAGGCCCCGGCGATATGGTCGTGGTAACGTTGCCAGATTTCTCCGGTGACGGGATGGCCCTGGGCGGCTTCATCGATCTCGCGGTTCGGGTCCAGTTTGATGCGGTGGAGGCAGCTGAGAATGCGGTGAGGTTCTGCCCCAAAGACCGTGGTCACCGCCTTCGTGAGGGCCTTTGTGAGCTCGGCAGTATTGCGGTCCGCAGAGAGAACGCCCGTGGTGCGGTCAGGAAGGTCCGCCGGGCGAAGCCGTCCTCCGTGGGGAGACGAGAGCACCAACGGCAGGGTGCCGGGGTGGACTTCTAACGGGGCCCCAGGTTCCGCTGATCTGCCACTTTCCGGCCACGCCGCGAGGCTGAGCGCGGTCGCGGAGTGGAGGAAGGCGCGGCGCTTCATCGGACGGGGGGCCTCAGGGACTGAGTCGGACGCATTCCCAGATTCCGGATCCACCGTCCAGGCACCGGTATTCCAGCCGGTCGTGGAGGCGGCTGGGGCGCCCCTGCCAGAACTCAATGGTCTCCGGAACGAGACGGTAGCCTCCCCAGAACGGTGGCAGGGGAATTTCACCATCGCCAAACTCCTTCTCGAAGTGGCGTTCCCGTTCCTCGAGCCACTCCCTGTTGGGAATGGTCCGGCTCTGCAGCGACACCCAGGCGCCAATCTGGCTGGCCCGAGGCCGGGAGTGGAAATACACTTCAGCCAAGCTCGAGGGCAGTTTTTCGATCCGGCCCCGCAAGGAGACCTGACGCTCCAGTTCCTTCCAAAAAAACAGCATTGCCGCGTGTGGGTGGGCTGCCAACTCCCGGCCTTTGCGGCTTTCGTGGTTGGTGAAGAAGTCGAATCCCTCCGCGCTGAAACCTTTCAGCAAAAGGGTCCGTGCCGAGGGGGTGCCGTCTTCTCCGACCGTGGCCACGGTCATCGCGTTCGGTTCGACGACTCCGCCTTGGCGGGCTTGTTCGAACCAGCGGGAGAACTGGATGATGGGGTCGGAGGCGACCTCTGACTCCAGCAGACCACCGGCACGGTAGTCTTGACGCAGATGGGACAGGTTCGGCGGCGGAGGCGATTCAGGCATGGTGGTTGGAAGCAAGATCGGAAATTTCCGGGAGGGTCGCAAGAAGAAACCGCAGGTACCGGCGCCTGATGGAAGGAAAATCAACCTCCCGGGGAGGCGCTTTATGCCTGCGCGTGTCGGCTCCGGACACGAAAAAGCCGCCTTGGGGAAACCCCGAAGGCGGCTGAAATTCGCAAAGGGGCGCGAAGATCGCGGCTCCCGGGATCCGTTACTTTTTGAGCTTCGGAAGCAGTTTGCCGACTTTGCGGTTCAGGTCTTTGCCTGGCTTGAATTTCACGACCGCACGGGCCGGAATTTTCACTTCGACTTCCGGTTTGCGGGGATTCCGACCGACTTTCGGCTCCGTGCGCTTGACGAGGAAGGTCCCAAAATTGCGTAGCACAACTTCCTCGTTTTTGGCAAGATGGGCGGCGACTCCGTCGATGAAAGCTTGAACGACTTCCTGGACCTGACGTTGCGTGAGATCCGACTTGTTGCTGATTTCGACCACGAGGTCGCGTTTGGTGATTGAGGACATATATTGGTGGTTAACTTTTTTTGGGGGAGGCAGGCAGATGGTTGCAGGCCCGGAGATTCACTTTTTCCGAGATGGGGTCGGCCCGGAGAGATGATGAAACTCGGTTGGTAAACTAGTACCTTTGTCTCCGGGTGCAAGTATTTCTTTGTAAAAGATTGACTGTGTCCCCGATGGGTGGGGCGATCCCTGTTGTTGGAGGTTTCTTTGAATGATAAGAAACTCAAAGGTCTCCTAGCACGATCGCGCTAGTGCGGAAGTGCATTTTGGCCACTTCTGCCAATTTCTCCCGGCCATGGTGGTTGACGAACGTTTTTCCGGCTTCGGTCACCGCCGGGGAGGCGCCTTTCGGGAGCTTTACCTTCCAAAGGGATTCAGCATCAGCGAGCCAGGACACAAAGGCATCTCGCGCCAGCACCGAAGCCGCCGCCACAGCGATATCGGACTCTGCTTTGGTCCGCTGATCCACCTGGATGGTCCGGCCCCGGCTTTGCAAAGCTCGCTCCAGCTCCCTGGGATTGGCGAATTGGTCGCTCAAAGCGCGGGGGCAGTCGGGCACTCGTTCGAGCAGGTTTTCGATGATTTTGGCATGCCCCCAGGCTAGTAGGCGGTTCAGATTCCCGAATTTGGCATAGAGGGCATTGTAGCGGGATGGACCGAGGGTGATGACCTCCCAACCGCAGGCCGGGGTCGTCCGGACGAGCTCGGCCAGCTCGGCAATGCGGCGGTCCGAGCCGATTCGCTTGCTGTCCACGATGCCTCCCGCGAGCAGG
>Ga0116151_10004222_pt1 | contig 12622 bp, 12 predicted proteins | sample AD_UKC117_MetaG_FD_89893 | JGI IMG/M metagenome (GOLD analysis project Ga0116151, IMG submission 89893) | Active sludge microbial communities of municipal wastewater-treating anaerobic digesters from Hong Kong - AD_UKC117_MetaG | ecosystem: Engineered > Bioreactor > Anaerobic > Digestate... | reverse complement strand
TCGCCGCTCTGTCTGGACGAGTCCATCACTTCTGCCGACCATGCCCGCTACGCCATCGCTTTGCAGGCCTGCGACATTATCAACGTAAAGCCCGCGCGGGTGTCCGGATGGACCGAAGCGCGCCACATCCACGATCTGGCACGGGCGGTGGGGCTGGGCCTGTGGGTAGGCGGCATGTTGGAAACGGGCATTGGCCGGGCAGCGCAGTTGGCGCTGGCCGCGCTGCCCGGTTTTACGCTGCCCAGCGACATTTCGGCCACCGAGCGGTATTATCATCAGGACATTGCTACCCGCTTTACTCTGAATGCCGCCGACAGCACCATTACTGTGCCCACCGGGCCGGGATTGGGGATTGAGGTGGATGAGGCCGCGTTAACGGCCGTTACCCTGCAGCATTGGACCAGCAGCCCGGCGTAAAACTGGAGCGCGCCGCAGAAATCGCCACGCGATTGCGTGGGCACTAGTCTAAAAGGAAGAGATATGTTTCAAGATAAAAAAATTGCCTTCATCGGCAGCGGCACCATGGCAGAGGCCATGATTCGCGGCCTGCTGGATCAAAATATCATCACCGCCGACCAGATCATCGCCGCCGACCCCTGGCAGGCGCGACTGAAATATCTGCATGAGCGCCACGGTGTACACACCACAGGAGACAACACAGAAGCGGCCGAAGAAGGGCAGGTGGTGGTTTTTTCCATCAAGCCGCAGAATCTGGCTGAAGTGATGCCCTCCGTTCGCGGCCATCTGCGGCGGCAAGACCTCGTGTTGTCTATTATCGCCGGCGCGCCCATTCGTAAGCTGGCCGATGGCGTGGCGCATGCTTCGGTGGTGCGTGCCATGCCCAACACCCCGGCGCAAATCGGACAGGGCATTACCGTCTGGACAGCCACACCGGAGGTTAGCGAACTGCACAGGCAGCAAACGCAGGCTATTCTTGGCTCTTTGGGGCAGGAAATTTTCGTGGACGACGAGCGTTATCTAGACATGGCGACGGCGTTGAGCGGCTCCGGGCCAGGTTACGTTTTCATGATGATGGAGGCCATGATCGATGCCGGGGTCCACATGGGCTTTTCGCGCCGCATCGCCACGGATCTGGTGACGCAAACCATGCTGGGGTCGGTGGAATTTGCGCGCCGCTCCAACAAACACGTGGCGGAGCTGCGTAACCAGGTGACCTCTCCCGGCGGCACGACGGCCGAGGCGCTGTACCACATGGAAAAGGGTGGCCTGCGTACCGTCATCTCGCGGGGCATTTGGGCGGCCTACGAACGTTCCATCGCCCTGGGCCGCGGTGAAGAAGCCAAAGGCCCCCAGTAAAGTCCAAATCCGAAATGGTAATCATTCAGGATGGCGCGCGCTGGCTGTTTTTTAGGGAGCCGGTGCAGGTGGTGACGGTGAGGAAACCGGAAGAAGTGGCGGCGGCGCTGGCGGTGGTGGAAACGGCCGTTTCCACCCAAAATCTGTACGCTGCCGGTTTTCTTACCTACGAAGCCGCCGCTGCGTTCGGGCTGGCAGTGCACGTGCCGCGCCCAGACGACCCCCCCCTGCTTTGGTTTGGCCTCTACACCGCTCCGGAAATAACCGCCAACCTTGACGACTTGCCCCTCGTTGCCATGCCGGAAGTGGGAGAATGGCAGCCTGGGCTGGACGAAGCGGGGTATGAAACGGCCGTTACCCAGATCAAACACCATATCGCCGCTGGAAACACATACCAGGTCAACTTCACCTTTCCTCTCTGTGCCTCGTTTCACGGCGAGCCGTGGGGCTTGTTCCGGGAGCTGGTACGGGCGCAGCAGGCCAGCTATGCGGCCTACGTGGACACCGGGCGGCACGTCGTCTGCTCCGTTTCGCCGGAGTTGTTCTTCCGGCTGGAGGCCGGTGTACTCACTTCACGGCCGATGAAGGGTACGGCCGTGCGTGGGCGCACCCTGGCCGAAGACGAAGCACAGGCCGCCTGGCTGCGCCAATCCGAGAAAAACCGGGCCGAAAACGTGATGATCGTAGACATGATCCGCAACGACATGGGGCGCGTGGCGGCTGTGGGCAGCGTGCGCGTGCCGGAGTTGTTCGCTGTGGAGCGTTATCCCACAGTGCTGCAAATGACCTCCACCGTGCAGGCGCGCACCGCTGCCTCGCTCGGCCAGATTTGGCGCGCCATGTATCCCTGTGCTTCGATTACCGGCGCGCCCAAAGTGCGCACCATGCAGCTCATCCGCGAATTGGAGGCGGGGCCGCGCGGCGTGTATACGGGAGCCATCGGGGCGGTGGCTCCGGGAGGTAGGGCACAGTTCAACGTGGCGATTCGGACGGTGGTGGTAGATAAGGTGCGGGAAACGGCCGTTTACCACGTTGGCAGCGGCATTGTCTGGGATTCCGATCCGGCGGCCGAGTACGCGGAATGTTTGCTCAAAGCGCAGGTGCTGTGGACACAAAGAGCGCCTTTTGACCTTTTAGAATCTTTGTTGTGGACGCCGGATGAAGGCTACTATTTGCTGGAGCGGCACGTGGCCCGGCTGCTGGACAGCGCGGCTTATTTTGACTTTGCCGTAGCGGAAACGGCCGTGCGCGCAGCCCTGGCAAAGCTGGCAGACACGTTAACGGAGCCGTGCAAGGTGCGGTTGGTCGCGGGGATAGACGGCCGTTTGCAAACCGAATCCATTCCCCTGGTGGCCGGCGCGGGCGCATGGGCCGAGCCGGTCCGGGTGGCCCTGGCGCACCAGCCAGCAGCCTCTGGCGACCCGTTTTTATGCCACAAGACGACCCATCGACAGGTATACGAAGCGGCCAAAGCGTCCCAACCGGACTGCGATGACGTGGTTTTGTGGAACGAGCGCGGCGAACTGACAGAGGCCAGCAGCTCTAACGTGGTGCTGGCCCTGGACGGCGACTTATGGACGCCGACAGTAGCGTGCGGTTTGCTGGCGGGCACGCTGCGGGCAGAGATGCTGGCAAACGGCCGTATACGCGAACGGGTACTAAACAAAGAAGACTGGCAGCGGGCGTCCGAGGTGTACCTGATTAACTCCGTGCGGGGCTGGCGGCGGGCGCAGAAAATAGATTAAAAATAAAGCAAAGGAGACGCTATGACACGAATCTTGGTAACGGGCGGCGCAGGCTACATCGGCAGCCATGCTGTGTTGGAGTTGTTGCAGGCCGGGTACGAGGTGGTGGTGGTGGATAACCTCGTCAATAGCAAGGAGGAGTCGTTGCGGCGGGTGGCGGAAATTACCGGCCAGGCGGCGACGTTTTATCAGGTGGATTTGCGGGATAGGGTGGGGTTAACGGCCGTATTCACCCGCCATCCCATCGACGCCGTTATCCACTTTGCCGGGCTAAAGGCGGTGGGCGAATCCGTAGCCATGCCGCTGGCTTACTACGACAACAATCTGGGGGGCACAGTTACGTTGTGCCAGGTGATGGCTGAACATGGCGTGAAGAACCTGGTGTTCAGTTCCTCTGCGACGGTGTACGGCGATCCGGAAACCGTGCCAGTGACGGAAGATATGCCGCTGCGTGAGGCGACTAATCCATACGGCCGTTCCAAAGCCATCATCGAAAAAATATTGCAAGACCTCTACATTTCAGACAACGCCTGGAATATTGTCCTGCTGCGATATTTTAACCCGGTGGGCGCACACAGCAGCGGCCGCATCGGCGAAGACCCAAACGGCATCCCGAACAATCTGCTCCCGTACATTACCCAGGTGGCGGTGGGCAAACTGCCCTTCCTGCGCGTGTTCGGCGGCGACTATGATACGCCGGATGGCACTGGCGTGCGCGATTACATCCATGTGGTGGATCTGGTGATTGGGCATTTGCGGGCGCTGGACAAACTGGCGGAGAACCCGGGTGTGGTGGTTTACAATCTGGGCACGGGTGTGGGCTACTCGGTGCTGGACGTAGTCAAAGCGTTTGCTACAGTGTCTGGGCGAGAAATTCCATACCAGATTGTGGCGCGGCGGCCGGGCGACGTGGCCAGTTCGTACGCCGATCCGTCGCGGGCTGCGCGGGAATTGGGCTGGCGTGCCCAGCGCGACCTGGAGGCCATGTGCGCCGACGCCTGGCGCTGGCAATCGCAAAACCCCAATGGGTATGAATGACAGGGATTCAGTCTGTCTGCTGACGCCGTTTTTGCCTTCTCAGAATGAGAAGCAGAAGGGCCACCAGCAGGATGAGGGTGAGGGAAAAGGCAGGCGAGAGCGTCCGGCGTGCTGGCGTGCCGCTGTTCATAAGGGAGGCAGTCGGCGCACCGCTGGCTACGCTTTCGGCCGTGCCGTTTTGTAGGAGCTGTTCCAGGCGCTCCAGGCTCTGCCGCACGAGGGCGCGGGCGCTAGTTTCTAGCAGGGGGGCAGCGCTTTGGGCCAGATCGCCTTCGACTTCGGTGTGAGCTTCGTAGTGCAGGTGGGTACGGCCGTTTTGCGGCTGTAAGTGAAAACGGCCGTGGCTTTGGAAACGGCCGTTTTTGCTCTGAGCAGTAAACCGGAAGGCAAATTCGACGGGGGGCAGTATCTCGCTCAGGCTTAACTGCACGTCATATGTGCCAGCCAGCGGCCCCAGCCATACCTGCACTTTTCCGGTATACGTTTTTTCATTCAGACGGGTAATTGCCTGTCCGCCCGGCACGATATGGGCGAGTATATGGGGTTCCAACAGCAGCGGCCAAAGTGTTTCCGGGGAGGCGGTTAACAAAAAACTTCCGCGCGTTTCCATAGCGATCAGGGTGTGTCTTGACCCGCTGCCTCTTCTTGTTCGGTCAGCGATTCAATCTTGCCGGCGAGGTCATCCAGTTGGGTGATAAGCTTTTGCACTTCGTCACGGGTGGGAATGCCTCTGGAGCGCACGATCTTTTCGATTTCGTTGGCCGTAGCGTTGAATTTGTCTTCGGCGATGCGGGCCGGATCGCTGAGGAGCTTTTCGCGGAGGCGAATGGCTTCTTCTTTGGCCAAATCGCCGCGTTCGGTGAGGCTCTGCAGGCGTTTGTCAATTTCCTGATCGACGTGGTTTAGCAGTTCGAGGGGCGAGGTGAGGCTGCGCCGCAAGGTGTTGACGGTCTGGCCGCCAGCCTGAACCAGCCCGGTAAGCACGGCCGTAGGCAGGAACCCGCTGCTCTTTTTTTCTTGCTCGAAGATGATTTGGGTGAGGGTAACGGCCGTTAAATCTTCATCGGTGGTGTGGTCTACTACCTGTATTTCTTCGCCACGGCGAATGAGGTCAGCGATGCCATCGAGGGTAATATACTTTTTAGCTTCGGTGTCGTAGAGTTTGCGATTGGGATAGCGTTTGATAACCGGCATGGATTTGCTCCTCTATGGTACACTGCGTCAATTTTCTCGATTATAGCCCGATCTCGTCGGATGCAAAAGGACAGGGGGAGAAAACGATTTGTTTTCTCCCCCTGAGCTCTCTACCCCAGAGTGTACCGAGTGGAGTGTTCCCTTACCGCTTAAAGCACTACGGTAATGGTTTTATGTTCTGTGTAGGCCGTCTGGTTGCCAAAAGCTAGGCCATTGTTTTTTTGAGGCTTTCTACTTTGTGGGTCAGTTCCGTGACTTTTGCGTTGAGGGCATCGATGTCGCTTTTGGTCGGGATATTGAGTCGATCCAGCATGCCTTCGAGACGTTTGTCAACTTCTTCCTGGGCGCTTTGGGTGCTGTCTTGGGCTTTCTTTTTACGCTTTTCGACAACTTCGTTGATGAGTTTACGGCCGTCTTTTTCTGCAATTTCACCACGGTCAATCAGTTTGTTGACAAATTCTTCCACTTCTTCCTGGGCCAGAACCACAGCCCCGATACCGGCCATCAAAACACGACGAACCGCATCGAGCAAAGCGTTGGATTCTTCGTTGACTTCTTCTTCGATAATTTCGATCTCAGCCATGATTTAATCCTCTTTCCAGTTAACTAAGGCTGTTAGTAATGTAACGTGCTTGATGCGTACCAGATCAGGCTACTGCTTCCTGGTTTAATTCGTCGATCTTCTTGGACAGCTTGGTGATCTTGGTGTTGAGCGAGCGAATTTCTGCGCGGGTGGGCATGTTCAGGCGATGAAGAACCGTTTCCATGCGCTTGTTCAGCTCTTTCTCAGCCCGCTTGTTGGCTTTTTCAGCTTCCTTTTTGCGTTCGTCCACCATGTCGTTGACGGAATCGCGGACTTTCTTTTCTGTGTCTTCGCCGTGTTCCACGAACTTGTCTACCAGGTTGACCAGTTCATCTTGGGCCATGGCCGCAGCACCCAGACCAACCAGGAATACCTTGTGTACGTTTTCTAAAATCATCCCCGGTAATTTGCCGTTTTTTTCTTCTGCTACTTCGATTGTTACTTCAGTTGTCATGATTAAACCTCCCAGGTTTTTGTTGTTGATGTGCCAATGTAGAACACAGTGAATTAAGTTTCATAGTCGCAGCTCTTATGACGCACTGCATCATGAGAAAATATAACACACTGCGTCATAGATGTCAATACCTAATCATCTGGCTGGCGAGCAGGAGTGATAGGGCGCTTAAAGAGGTTCGGAAAAAAAGAAGCGCGCGGTATAATACATGCTTAATTTTCCGGGAGGTGAAATAGCAATGAGTGAAAGTGTCGTGCGTTGCGCTGCCGTAACGAAAGCAGGAACACAGTGTAAAAATTATGCTCAGCCGGGTTCGGTATACTGTCATTTGCATCAGGATCAGGCCACGGCCGTAGAGCAAAACGCTTCTGTCGGGCGGCTGGAGGATCTGGTAGCCGAACTGGACGGGTTGGTGACAGATTTGAAAACGACGCTGGCCAAAGAAGCACCGAAGGATCCGGCCATGTCGGATTATCCGCTGCGGCTTGTTGGGTTGGTGCGCGAGAATCTGAGTCGTTTTTCCCCCGATGTTCAGCTAGGCATTTTGGAAGGATTTGAGGAAATGACGGTTGAAGATCTGACAGATCTGGATACGTGGAAGGGGATGGCCTATATGTTCGCTTACTCTGCCCGTTTCCAGGCCGGGCAGGTAAAAGATCGTGTCAATCAACATCTGCCGGAAGCGTTGCAGCCAGATACGATGCTGCGTTTTGTGCGTAATCATCTGGATCGCTTTACCCCGGAAGTGGCCAAGGATTTGATGAACAGTCTGGAAGGAGCCAGCAAAGAGGATTTGTTGGACCCGGATACGTGGAAGGGTATGTGGTATATGCTCAATTATTCGGTGCAGTTTCAGGCCGAGCAGTTGAAGCAGCGGTTGATGGGTGGGGAAGCCAACGGGGAAGAGGAATAGCGCCCCCAGTATGGGTCCACGATATGGCAATTTATACAAACGATGAGCAGCTTTATGGCGTGCTGCGCACTTTATTTGCCCGAATGGCCGCGCAGAATGCGGACGCAGACGCGGCGTTGTTAAAATCGCGGTTGCGGATTCGCCTGCGTTGTGTGGAACCGGCGGCGGTAGTGGTGTTTGATGCGCGGGAACGGCCGTTGCAGATAACTTATGGCGGTGATGGGACCCAAACGGCCGTCGACCTGGACGTCGACGTGACCACCGATGCCCTGCACGAGATTTTGCTGGGCAAACTCCGCCTGACAAAAGCCGTGGGGAGCGGCCAATTGAAGCCCCACGGACCGGTGTGGAAGGTAACGGCGCTGGCCGATTTGTTTCACGCGGCGCAGGCGATTTATCCGTTGATAGCGCAGGAACAGGGACTTATTTAGCCGGATTCGCTGGGGGCGGTGGGGAGACTTGTTTGTCCCTCCTGTTTGCCTCGTGTATTATTCGGCCCACTTTGATGCGTGGAGGAAATGTTGGAAGAAGAGATCGATTTACGGCCGTATTTTGCAGCCCTTATAAAGAATTGGAAGTGGATCGTCGGCACGGCCGTGTTAGCAGCTGTCGCAGCATTCATTGTTAGTTCGCTGTTACCTCCTACCTATAAGGCCATGGCACTTGTAGCCGTTACCAAGCCCGGAGAACTGGTGCAGTTTGATCCTCGTTTTGTGGCTGTGTCGGATACCCAGCCGCTCAAGGCCTATCCGGAACTGGCGACCAGCGACCAGCTTTTACAAGAGCTTTTACCGGAGGTAACGGCCGTAGCCCCGGATATCGACTCACTAGAAGCTCTGCGCCGCATGGCCAAAGCCAGTTCCGGTGCAGATCCCAGCCTTCTGCATCTAACTGTCGTCTACAGCGTGCCTACAGTTGCCGCCGACATAACCAACAGGTGGGCAGAGCTTTTTGTTACCCGGGCTAATCAAGTGTTTGGCAACCAGAGCGGCGATCAACTGGCCTACTTTGAAAACCAACAGATGAGCGCGGCTGAAGAACTCAACCGGACCGAGCAGGCGCTCATCGATTTCCAGATGCGTAATCGAGCAGATATTATTACTAATCAGTTGATGGCGTTACAAAGCACCCAGGCTACTTATCTTGCTAACCAGCAAAAGCTCTCTGTTTTAGCCGATGACGTCTACGCTTTGCGCGAGCAGCTTAACCGCGATTCAGGCAGTGACGCTGTTACAGTGGCTGATCAACTGACCGCTCTTTTTTTGCAGTTGAAAGCGTTTGGTGCGGATAGCGTTACGCCAATGCAACTGCAGGTAGATCCGGCCGTGACGCTGGCTTCGGCCACCCGTACGGAGCAGATCGCCTTTCTGGATGGTCTTGTTGAGACGCTGTCGGCGCGCTCTGCGGCCATTGATGCTGAGCTGGAGATGCTGGAGCCGGAGATTCTGGATTTGCAGCAGCAGAAGCAAGAGATGGTCACGGAGAGCAATCAACTGACTCGAGACTATACAGTGGCCGAAGAAACGTATACGGCCCTGGCGCGCAAAGTAGAGGAAGAGCGGATTACCTCGCAAGATACGAACAGCGGGGTGCGCTTGGTGAGCAAAACGGCCGTGCCGCGAGAGCCCACCCGGACCAACCGTTTGACTATTACGGCCGTTGCAGGTGTGCTCGGTGCCATTATTGCGGTGGTTGTGATAACGGCCGTATACTGGTGGCAAGCACCAAAGAATGCTCTCTCCCCATCCACTGAAGAAAGAACAGCCTGAGAAAAGACGAGGCTTTTGTGTTAAAAAATGGCTTTTACAATGCCCTAGGAGGCATTGTGCGGATGTCGATATCGATTATTGTAATCCCTTTCCTCATCCGTATTGTGGGTCTACAAGAGTATGGAATTTGGGTTTTGGCTTCCGCAGTCCTCGGCTTCGTTCAGCTAGTAGAAGCCGGGCTTTCAATATCCACAACCGTTTTTGTTTCCCAAAATATTAGCCAAGAAGATTCTGTCGCTCTATCTCAAACACTATCTGTAGTCGTAGGCGGAATGTTTGTGCTGGCCACGTTCGCCGCCACCGTTTTGTACTTTGGCTCACCCCTCATTGCCCGTTACTTGCCCAAGCTTGAGCCAATGGAGAGTTATGCCATTTTGCAGGCGCTTCAAGTGGGCAGCCTGGTAGTCTGGTTCCAACTCCTGCAAAGAGTATTCGTTGGTGTGGAACAGGCACATCAACGTTATGGCATCATCAACATATTGGTTGCAATGGAAGCCATTCTTACCAATGTTGGGCTCTTAGTGGTGGCAAAGTTGGGGGGACATACCGTGGCATTTATGAAATGGTATGCCGCTGCCGGACTGATCATGTTTCTACTGCACATCACCTTTGTTTGGTGGTTGCTGCGCCACAGACAAATACGCCCCAGTTGGAACCGTGAGAAAGCCCGTGATGTTGTGCAATACAGTAGTTTGACTTGGATTTCTACGTTAAGCGGAGCACTTTTCACCCAGTTTGATCGAGTCATCGTGGGGGCCGTTCTCGGCCCGACAATTCTGGGAGTCTATGCGGTGATCACCACAGTGGCAAAGAAAATTAACTTTGTTTCCACACTCCCCATTCAACCCCTTTTGCCCACCCTAAGCAAGATATACTCCGAAGAAACGAGCGATCGCCAGCCCATGATTAACTTGGTCAAAAAAGCGCTGCAACTGAACATGGTTGTGGCTTTAAGCGCCGGAATCTCTGTTTTTATGCTGGCAGACATTGTAATGCGCATAATGATTTCGGATGCCATACCAGAAGGAGCTGTTTTAGGACTACGCATAGCTGCTGTTATTTATGCGCTTTATACTCTGAATGCAGTAGGCTATTTCACCTTGATGAGTACAAAAGCGGCCCACATATGCGCTGCTATACAGATCAGTGGAGCGCTCCTGTCGCTGGTGTTAATTGCCATAGGTGGCCACTATTACGGCCTTATAGGAGCGGTGGCCGGCAACGTCGGTAATTTGGTTACGTGGCTAATGGTGGTATGGGGTATGAAGCGAGTCGGCATTCTGAACCACTCTTGGGTTAAGTGGGTGGCGTTTCCACTACTTTGGTTTGGTGTAATTATTTCTGTGGGAAGCCTTGCTTTGGATAATCTTCTTTTGCAGATACTTTTGGCTGCGATAGGAGTAGTCGTTCTTGTTGGCTGGCTGATAAACAGTCAGCAGATCGATTTGTGGAGTTATCTGTCGAAGGTCTCCCAAAGTCTAAAGAACATTTTTCTGCCTAAACCGACCCACGTAAACTGAACTTCATTGTTGCGTTAGCGTACAAGCAAAGAGTTTGATGCTAATAGGACTACAAACATGTGGATATTTTGCTGTGGCATGATGCGGTCTGGCTCTACTGTTCAATACCAGATCACGAAAGATATTGTGGAAACAAGCGGTAAAGGGTATGGGTTGGGTTGGGTTGAGGTGCATGATTTTGCTGAAGTTTACGCGAGTCACCTGGATGAAGAGCAACGACTTGTTGTGAAGACTCATGCCTTCACTCCAAAAATTGGTGAACTGATTGCCTCCGGTGAGGGAAGAGCTATTTATGTTCATCGGGACATTCGCGATGTTACGGTCTCACTCATGCATAAACGAAAAAAGTCGTTCTGGTATATTTTGCTAGCCACACCTTTTATAGAGATGGTGCTAGAGAATCATAAGAATTGGACTTCTCAACCGGGCATACTGATTTCTAAGTACGAAGAGATGGTGTCAGACTTAAAGCAGGAAGTACTGAGAATAGCTCGTTATTTGGAGATTCCCCTAAAAGAGACAGAGGCCGAACAGATTGCTAGCAAGTATACTCTTGAGCGACAAATTGCTAAAGTCAAACAGTTGGAAACGAGTGAAAGGCAGTCGGGAAAGATGGTGGACTCGGAACTGCTGTTTCATCGCAACCACATTCATTCCGGGCAGGTGGGGCAATGGGTGACCAGTCTGACAACGTTTCAGGTTCATTTGCTGGAGACGTTAGCCAGGGATACATTTGGGGCTTCGGGAGATTTTGGGGGCGATCATACAAACCTTATAGTCGTGCGCGGGGTAAAAATTTTGAACAAAGTTCTTGTTTTTAGCAAAAGTAAGCTTTTATCGGTGCGAGGCGTTTTGAGTCGCTAGTTTGTTATACATGATGGATGTAACGACAAGTACGAAAGAGGTATCGCGTGAAGTGAGCGATGCTGTAGAGCGCATTGGCTACGTGGATGCTTTGTCTTTGTTTTTGCCTGTAGCTTTGGTGATCGCCAGTTTGATTTTTGCCGGTTTATCGGCGACAACTTTGCTTCCGTGGCGGAGTGTTGCTGGCAGTGGCTCGGTTTTGCGGTTTTTGTCGTTTTTTCCTGTGCTTTTTGCGGCCATTGTTTTTTCCGTTACCTTGAGGCCGGGGCGTTTGTTGCAGAATGTTCGGCTGACGCTTAAGACGAACTGGTATCTCACGCTGTTAACCATGTTGGCTTTACCGGGTGCAGTGTATGCGCGTTTCGTTATCAAACTGCCATCTTCTTATTTTACGCAGACGTTTATGCTGCTGACATTTTTTGTGGTTTACTTTGTCCTTTTGCGTGTGCCGGACAGTTATTGGCGACAGGTTCAGGGTTGGCTGGTTTCTGCGTTTGCTGTGGTGACGGTTTTGGCGGCAATTGATGTTTTCCGCAATGTGTTTGTTGCCGGGGCAAAATCGCAGCCGAATACGATATTGATTTTGCTGATGGGATTTGTTTTGGCCTTTTATGTCACTGCCAGGCTGGTGCGGGTGTTTTCGTTAACGTTATTAGGCGCGTTGGTATTTTTTACTTTTAAGAACACGGCCGTTATCGCCTTTTTGGCTATCGTTGTCGGTTTCTATCTTTTCCCCAAAAAATCTTTAAGAAAGATTTCCATCTACAATGTTTTTGGGTTTTCCGTAGCCGCTGTTCTAGTTGCAGGTTTGGCAATCTTCGGTTATTGGTTCTTGCAGACACAGTTTGCCGCTTTTTCCAGCGGCAATACGACTTTTAGGACGATAATTTATCAGTATCGTTTTGACCAATTCCTCGCGTCTCCCCTCTATGGGCAGTTGTTTACAGGCCAATCCGTCTATGAATTCGAAAACTTATTTAGTGGGGCGATAGTACCGACACACAGTGACTGGCTCGACATACTAGCTCAGGGCGGTCTGGCGGGCATTTTTCTTTTTGTTGGCGCTATGATGCGCACAAGTTATCTCATGATAAAGACCAGGCGCGTTACGATAAAAAGCGATCTCCGATCGGCTGCAGTTGCGTCATGGGTGTTGGTCTCTTTAGTGGCTTTTGTGGTGATGTCGCTTTTTAACTCCATTCTTAACACGCCGGAAATCGCGCTT
>Ga0116151_10004219_pt1 | contig 12624 bp, 9 predicted proteins | sample AD_UKC117_MetaG_FD_89893 | JGI IMG/M metagenome (GOLD analysis project Ga0116151, IMG submission 89893) | Active sludge microbial communities of municipal wastewater-treating anaerobic digesters from Hong Kong - AD_UKC117_MetaG | ecosystem: Engineered > Bioreactor > Anaerobic > Digestate... | reverse complement strand
ATTGACAATGCCCTGCACCCGCGTCAGTTCGCTCTTGACCTGGTTCAGACTGTCGTCGAGTTGCAACCCATCGACCAGCCCCAACACGGTTTCATAGGTGGCGTCCAATTCACCGGTGATCTCTGCGGGGCGGATGGGCAGTAACTTCGCCTTGATGGCCTCGAAACGCGCATCGAGATCGGCCAGAAAGCGGGTGGGATCGGCCAGCCGCATGAGGCGCTTGAAGGTTTCCGGGTTGAGCAGTTGCTGGGCATAAGGGGGCAACAATGAGAGCAGCCGCTCGCGCATTTGGGCATAGAGATCACTCAAATCGGGAATGGCCACGTTGGTCTTTAACCCTTCGAGCGCGGCAATCAAGATATTGTAGGTGGCAGCAACCTCGCCAAGCAGGTCGTCGGGGTCAACATAGCCCGCCAGTTCCACCTTGGCCTCGACACCCCCTGCGTTCACCGCGGCGTTAAAATCAAAGTAGCTCGCCTTGAGCTGATTGTAACGGGCGGGAAAATTCGCCGTGCGTAGGGCCGCCAATACGGCGTCGATCTGCCCCTGGATGTGCGACGTCAACGTGTCGGGTTGCAAGCGGTCCAGCACGGCCAGCGGCGCCTGAAAGATGGCAAAGAGCGCGTCAATCGTCTCCTGTTGGATCGTTTCGAGCAGGTCGAGCAGCGGCGTGGCCAGATCGGCCACCGGGGCAAAGACCACCGATGGTTTGAAGCGATCCAACTCACCTTCCAACCGCTCAAAGTCGGCCAAGAGCGGTGCAAAGAGTTCAGATGGTCTGATCGCTGCGATCTGTGCCTGGACATCGGCCACCGCGGTCAGCAGATCGTCGATCCAACCGGTGATGTCAATGGCAGCTACCGTTGTTTTCAACGCATCCAGTTGGGCCACCACCGGCGCCAGCAAGATCGAACTGTCCAGCGTGTCAAAGATGGCCAGGAACTCCTGGAACGCGTCGCTGAGCGGTTCCAACAGGACCGATGGTTGTAGTTGGGCCAGCGGCTGCACAAGATATTGGTCGTGCAGATCGTCCAAGGGCTCGAGGAGCGTGGCGACGTCAATCGAACTGACAGCCTCTTCAATAATATCGAAGGCGCTCAGCAGCGCGTCGAGCAGTTGGGTGGGGCTGAGCGCATCCAACATGCCAAGCGCCGCTTCGTAGCGCGCCTGCAACTGGTCCAGCGCGGCTTGAGGCAGCGCTTTGACCTGGGCAAATTGCTCTTTGAGCGGGTTGCTGATCTCCACGGTAAAGTCAATCGAGATAACAACATCCAACGCAACAGCCAGGGCTTCACGTAACAGGTCGTTGAGCGAGGACGCGTCGATCTCACTGAGCTTGGTCTGATTCTCTTCGATCTCCTGCAAAATCGGGTCGGTGATGGCCGCAAAATCAATGGGCAACAGCGCGTCCAAGATTCCTTCCACCTTCTGGCGCAGCTCTTCCAACAGTGTCGGCATATCCAGCCCGCTGACAAAGGCCGTGAAGTCATTGATGCCATTGACGGCGGCAGTGGTGGCGTCGCCGATCTCGGCGGCAACGGGAGTCAACAGCCCGCTGAGTTGGTTCAAAAATTGGTCAACGGTGCTCTGAAATTGATCGAGCGATGTCGTTAAGCTGGCTGCGCCTGGGTTGGCCGGGTCGCCGGCCAGGGCAAGGCGCGCCCGGTTGAAGAGTTCGCTCAGCTCATCCTGAAAATCGTACTGAAAGCTGCCATCGGGCAGAAAGGTACCGAACGACTCAGTCAGCGAGCGAGCTTGGACCAGCAAATTGTCGAAGAAGGCCTGAATACGCGTCAGCAGGTCGGTCACGCCCTGTTGAAGGGTATCAACGGCATTGCTGACCACCGCCAGTTGGCTCTGCAACAAGTTCCCGACATTACCGATATTGGCCTCTTCAATCGCCGTGCGCGTGTCGGTAAAGAAGTTGCTGATATCGTCGCTGATAAAGGTCAGGTCGATCTCCTCAATTGCAGCGTCAATACGGTCGAGCAGCGCGTTGTAGGGACCGTCGATCTGCTGCACATCCTGGACGGGGATAGCCAGGGCTTGTGCAAACTGTTCGCGCAGATACCCTTCTAGGGCATGGGGTTGAAAGATCTTCGCACCCGCAATGCGTTCGACAATTTCCAGCACGGCCCGCAACCTGTCTTCCATGCCATGCATGGTATCGATGGCGGCGACCGCGGTCGCGCGGAACTGCGGCCAATCGGCATCGACGACACCCGGAAGATCGGCATAGGCATCAATGGCCAGATCGAGCGCTCCGGTGAGGTCGGTGAGCAGTGTGGCATCAAGCGCGTTGCCGGGGAAATCATCTAAAAAGGCAACGAAGCGTTGAATCTCGTCAAAGCCCAAACGGCCCAGGAAGTTGTCAACCACGTGCTGCACGACTTCGATGGCCAGCGTCTCGGGATTGGGCGCGCTTTGGGCCGCTGCGATGAGCGGCGCCAGGCGTGCCTGCATCCCCGCCAGCGATTGAATCCACGCCTGGATGGCATCGGCCTCCGGCCCTGATAGACTACCGAGCACCGCCAAGATCTGGTCCAGCAGGGCGCTGACAATGGCAGAATGGTCCGGCGGCACGCCGTCACGGATGGCATTGATTGTATCGAGTGCATGCTGCAAGGTGGCCAGAAAATCGCCATTGGCCGCGCCGTCGACGGCGCCGATCTGATCGACAAAGGTTGTCAGTTCCGCGGTCGGGGATGCCTCCACCTGCACGGCCAGATCGCCGAACAAATTGCCAATCGCAGAGAGGGTACTTGCCGTGTCCAAGTCGAAGAGACCCTCGACCTGTCCGGTAAAGGATGCCTCAAAAGAGAGAACCTGGTTGCCTGGTGAGCCGACCGCAATGTGTGCCGCTCCCGCCAGCCCAGTCCCCGTGCCGTCATCTTCCGGCGCTGCACCGAGCAACGTTTGGATCCCTGCAAAGGCTGTTTGTAGTTGGTTGATGTTGAGAACAAGCGAGCCTTCAGCCATTCGCTTTCCTATTCATCCGACCCAAAGATATCATTCAAGGGCGTGAGAACATTCTCTAAATCGCTGGTGGCGCTGGTAATGCCATCCAAAGCGCCGGTCAAGGGTGGAGTTGGGTTGCTAAAATCCGGCACATTGCCCAACGCGTTGAGCACATCGAGCGCACCGGTGACCGAATCGAGAAAGTTGCCGGCCTGATCGAGCAACCCAGCATCAAGGCCGCCCAGTGGATCGGGCGGCGGTGGCGGCGGTGGGCTCTCTTTGAGCACAATCCGGTAGTCGATCTGATCGGGCTGGATGCCGCTTTCGGTGAAATGCAACTCTTCAATGATGACATATTGCACTTCCGTTGCCGTCAGAATATCGGCGACAAAGGTGACCGCTTCGCCTGCCTGGAACTGTTCACGCACCGTCTCCAAAAATTCATCGCGCACCTCATCGCCAAAGAGGCTTCCCACGATGACGAGGCGTGTCGGCGCGCTGTTCATGTCTTGAAAGAGACTGCCAACACGACCGGGTACAGGAAATTCGACAAACCGGCGCTGTTCGGCTGAGGCCACGCCGCTAATACGCGGAATCTGCCAATCGCCCAATACCGGATGTACTCTCATGAAAGGTCCACTCCATGGCGTCGGGCCTGATTAGCCAGCGCCTCATTGACCCATTCGGCCAGCGTGTCGGGATCAATTCCCTGCCCCAAGGCAGTAGACAGCCCCCCTGTTGGGACAAAGTCGGTGGGAGTCCCGACCTCATGCTGCGCCCGGGCCATCGGCTGGCGCGGCGCCTTACCATCTGTTGCTGTCACGAATCCGAACGTGTTGGTTGCTGCCTGACTCGGCGCGGCATCCACCCTGTTCTGTCCAGCAGTCTCAGTGCCACTGCTCTGTCCACGATTGCTCAGCGACCGCACCGTGCCATTGGTCGGCGGTTGGGCCATGGGCGTGGGGCTTGGCGTGGCAACAAGCAGGTCGCTGCTTAACGCGTCCAACAGTTGCCAGCCGGTTGTGACGGAAGGTACCGGCGTCGCGGCCAGTGTGTGTGCAATCTCTTGTTGGGAAGCCCCATTAGCGTTCGCGGCTTGATGGCGGTTTTCCCCTGCAGTGCGCCCAGGCACGGCCTTGGTTGCGCCGTCGGGTTGATCGGTAGACCGGGCACCTGCCTCCGCCCCTGTCGACGCTGATTGCGGTGCATTGGAAGAGCGCTGCTTTGCACCGGTCGGGTTTGGTCGCTGAGCTCCGTGCTCTTGCGCCAATCGCGGCTGCTGACGACGTTGCCGCGTTGTGCGCTGTAGCGGGATAACCGTCTCTGTGCGCTCAGCGGTGTTTGCCGGCGGCGCTTCTCTGCGCTCATCCGCGGTGCGATCGGACAGCGCCGCGACTTGCTGGGTAGCTGTGGCGGCCCGTCTGGTAGCCTTTGGTGCGTGGGCAGCATGGTTGGGTTGGCGGTCATGGGGTTGCAGCAAAGCAGTACTTTGTGTGTCCCTGTCGGCCAATGATACGGTCTGTTGTTGCCGCGCGCGGCGACTATTACGCGCCTCGGTCTGCTGGCCAGGGTCGCGCGCCAGAGTCACACCGGGCAGATGGCCGAAGGGATCACTGGCGACCAACAGTTCCGGCAGCCCTTGCGCCGTAAGTTGCTGCGTAACTGCTTCCAGCCGGTTGATTTCCGCCAGCAGGGTTTGTGGCATCTGGCTAAAATGGCGCATCGTCCTGCGAAATGGTTGCGCCAACCGCCGTAGATCAGTATCATTTTTGCGCATAGTTCAACTACTCGTGACCATTCTGCAACAGTTGCAAGTGCAGGAGAACCTGCCCCAATGTCAGTTCATTGACCTGCTGCGGTGTCCAGCCGAATTCCCGGGCGAGAATGAAGGATGCCTTGGCAAGCGGCGCGGCGATGGCCGTGGTCAACTCATCTTCGGTGGTGGCAATACCGCTGATCTGATTGACCTGTTCAAGCAAATATTGGACAAGGCCGGCATGCAGCGCTGTGACCTGCACGACACTCAGTTGCGGTTCAACCAGCGCCTGTTGCACCATCAAGGTTGCCACAAGGGTGTCATTCTCTTTGGCGGCGCGCGCAATTGTCTGCAGATCGCGCAAGGTCAACGGACGCAGACGGACGCAATTTTGCGCTGGTGCCGCTTGCTGTGCCCCCTCTGCCGGCTTTCCCGACTCCCCTGCCAACGAAGGGTGCAACACCTTGGCTGGAATCTCAATCTGAAAGGTCAACTCGCTGCCGGCCAGCAATTCTTCGGCGGAGAGCATTAGGCCGCATCCTCAACGGTGACAAAGAGGGCACGGAACTTGACACTTTCCAGGACAAAGTCATCTTCCGGCATCCCATAGATCCAACTCTCGAGCTTAACCCCGTGTAGCGTGAGCGTGTTGTTGATATCGGGCAGCGCCGGATTGTCAAGGAGCAACGTCATGTTGAAGGCCGGCTGGGCCCAACTGGCGGCGGGGCGCCCATCAGCTGCTTCGCCCAACAAGAGACGCAACATGGCGCCGTTGATGTAGGCACGGCCAATCGTGCCATAGATGTTAACGTTGCCGGGGCGCAGTTCGGTGGCATAGCGCTGCCCAATTTCGTGAAATGCCTTCACCGCGGATTGAACTTCCACCTGGACATTCTGAACACGTCCCACAGTGATCAGTTCGTAGGCATCAAGTACCGCCTGGGCCTGTTGCCCTTCCACCCCCTCCGGTGCCGACAGCGTGAGCGAACCATCGGCGCCCGTATATACACTCGTATTGGCCATAACATTTATCTCCTATGCTATCAGGTCTCCTGGACCCGTATCATGCAAGCGCTTGTCGGGTTACTGTTCGAGTTACTGTAACGTCAGGGTAACGGCGATGAAGTCAATGCTGAAGGTCGGTTTGAGAATTGCATTGACAATTGCACGACCGGCGATCTCATCATCGCGCGTGGCCGTTACTTCGAGCGCGTATTCGGTCAGCGCCTCATCCTGCACCATGGTGGTGAGGAAACCATCGATCGCACCTTGCAGGGCTTTGCGCACGCGCTGATTGTTCAGCCGCCCGATAAAAGGATTGCTGACCTGGCGGATGCCGGCCTTGGCAAAGTCGACAATACGGCGGGTCGTGATCTGCTTAAACGGACCATTCGACGCCATCTCGGTGGTGATGCCGCGCACCGCACGCACGCCCAGCCGTTCCTCCATGACAAAGACACCTCCGGTAATCAGATCCTTGGTTTCACTGTACGAGAAGCGCTGACTCAACTTGGTGACGCCGACGATCGCTTTGTTGGTTGGGCTGGATTGGGGGGTAAGGGTACCGAGTAGACCCGCCACCACCGCGGCGCTGTAGGTGCCGCTCAGCGTGACATCGACGCCGGCGGTGCTATCATAGGCCTGAATGCCCGGTGCCACGAGAATGAGCCGATCGTTAGCCACAACCTGATCAGTGATATCACCGGGGGTACTGGCATCCGAGCCCACAACCGCCAGCAGATCCTGGCCGTTGTTTTCCGCGGTTTCCAAGAGCGATTGGAGGACGTTAATGGCGTTGGTCGTGGTCAGTTCCGGTGCAATCAAAATATTGACATTCTCTTTGAGCAACTCATTAAAGGCTGCGGTGTAGCTGGCGTTGCCGGGCGGCGTGTCGTTGGCCTGTAGATTCAGCGCCCTGGCATAGACGGTACGGGCGCCGTTGCGAAAGAGGACTTCCATGGCGCGAGTCAGGTTGAAGCGCCCGGTATTGTTGGCATCGTAGGGACCCAAGGTGGCTTGGGCGGTTGCGTAGTCTGAGAAGAGATGGGTGGTACCGTAGAGGTCGCGTGTCACCAGCCGTGCGCCGTCGAGCACCGGCAGACCATCGCTATCGACGACAATCAAACGGCCTTCGTCTTCGGCACGAATCACGACGTTTTGTGGCGTATCCTCATCGGTCTGTAAAATTGTGCCGGTGGTACTGTCGGTCGTTTGGAGTACCCCGTTGGTCACAACCGGAATCCCCTCTGCGTTGACGGAGACAAAATCGCCAGCCGAGTCGGCGGGCACGGGAATGGGACGGCCAGAGGCTGCCTGTAGGACATCGGTGGGACGGGCCGTGCCGACGATCCCCACATTGCCCGTGGAAATGCCGCCTGCGCTGATTAACCCCTCTGCCCTCACGCGCACATAGGTACCCGGGATGACAAATTCAGCGACGTTAAATGTTTCTGCCATGTGAAATCCTCCTGAACTCAACGCTGTACATTGGTGGTACTATCATGGGGAAAGCGGCCCTACGCTGGGTGCGTCCCATTCTTTTGGAATTACAGCAAAGGGCCACCTAAATCGTCCGACGTATTCCAAAAATGTGGTACACGCCCACCTACGGTGATAGTCGAGCACCGTAGAGTGCAGTGACGAAAAAACGCTATCCCAGATCAACATTTAAGGGGATCTCCTGAATGATATCCCCCGCTTCTTGCGGAACTTGCAGATACTCGTAAAGCACATCAAAGGTCACATTGACGGTGGAATCGGTCGGCAAATGGGGTGGCAGGGGCTGCAAGTGGAGACGGAAAAGACCCTCCTGACGTAGCGTCCTTGTATCCAAGCCAAGGAAGGTTGCGGTCAGCAGGGCAATCGCTTCATCGATGGGGACCGTCGTCACGGTGACGGTGACACTTGCTTCTGCATGGACCAAACACCCAAGGATATCGCCGGTCGGATCATTGTGGGCAGCCACAAAGCTGCCGATCCCAAGTGGTGAGATGGTCAGCGGTTGGAGGTAGAGCGTATATGTCGTACCCGGCTGCGCTGGTATCGGCAACCGGTCTTGTAGAAGCTGAGTTCCTTGGGTAATTGCCTGTTGACGCGTGTCAGCCACAATGAAAATTCTCCCATTGTACAGCACCTTGACTTCAACTTAAGCGGGATAGAGCAAACTTCTTGAGACACAATATGTTCCACACATGCGCTCGCTATCCACTAAAGAGCGAGACCACTTATGGGCGGAATTTTGCTACCTGCACAACTATCGGCATCAGAAGTGACAGAGGAGAAACATCTCTGTTTTCATATCTACTATCAACTCTCTATCGATAGACAGTGATATAGAAAGAGACGCGGCAAGTGGAGAAAACTGTTACTTGTTGCGTTTTACCGCAACGATAATTTGGGTCGCTCATCAGCCGAAAGTGTGAGTTGAGCGCCAAAGCATTGCATCATGGCCTCTGACAACTCACACTTTTCACAGATGAGCCTTTGGGTAGTCTACCGGGATGGAGTTGGTCAGGTGTAACCGTCAACCAAAATTTCCACTATATTCAGGCGACAACAACTCCATTGGTGGAGATTACCACAATTTGTTTTGCATAAAAGACAAGTACGATGCCATTTGGGCGGCCCCCGCTTTGCAAATACCTCGTACTCGTGTGTAAATCCTAGAAGGTAAGTTAGTAGCGGAGATCATACCATAATCTGGAAGATTTTACAAGAGGAACATTTGTTCCAGGCAGGACAATCGCGAACTTTGCCATCGCGTCGGATAAATCCGGCAGCTATAGTGAAGTCAAGTTGAAAACCGGAGTTTGGATAGCAACTCGGATCGCGTGCGTCGCACTGACCAACAATTGTTCCCACGCCGTTAGTTGCCGTGGTCAGTGCGACGCACGCTGGGCAAAACTCCACTTCTCATTCTGATTTGAGTATAACAGTGGAAAGCCGCCGCAGCGGCTGTCTCATCCTCTAATTGGCAACCGCAACCACCATTGTCTTACATAGGCTTCAGTGATAAACGGTCCGCTGGCAGACAGCCATGCAACGCAGGCGTGGTCCGTTGTGTTAAGAAATGATCCATCTCTTTGGCGGCCATGGGACGCGCCAGATAGTACCCTTGGCCGTACTCGCAGCCCATTGCACAGAGGGTGGCCAGCTGTGCGGCTGACTCAATTCCTTCGGCGGTGACGGCCAACCCCATCGACTGTGTTAAGGCAAGAACGGCGCGCACGATGGTCAAGTTTTCCGCATGCCGTTCTAGCTCCATGACAAAGGACCGATCGATCTTAAGGCCATTGAGGGGAAACCGTCGCAGATAGGCGAGTGAGGAGTAGCCGGTGCCAAAATCATCGAGCGCCACACTGACTCCCATCATTTGCAACTGCCGCATGATACTGGTGGCGAGATCGGCATTTTGCATTGCCGTATTTTCGATAATTTCGAAGTGTAGCTGTTCCGCGGGGAAGGCCGTCTGGTGGATAATAGCCATCGCCTGTTTGACAAAGGCTGGATGTTGGAGCTGGCGCGGCGACAGATTGATGCTCAGATAAAGGGCCTGTTGATAAAATCTGCGCTGCCAGTAACCGACCTGCCGGCAGGCCTCGAAAAAGACAAAGTCCCCGATATCGTTGATCACACCGCTGCTTTCGGCTGCATTGAGAAAATATTCAGGGGTGAGGATTCCCCGTTGTGGATGATCCCATCGTACAAGTGCTTCGACGCCAACAACCTGATTCGTCAGCAAGTGGAAGATTGGCTGATAGTAGACACGGAACTGCTCCTGACGTACGGCGCGGCGCAACTCTGCTTCGAGAGAGAGTTGGCTCTTGGCCTGGAGGTTCATCTCTTTATCAAAAAATTCATAGCGGGACTTTCCCTGGCGCTTGGCAGCGTACATGGCCGCATCGGCGTTGCGCAACACTTCACTGGCCGTGCCGTTGGTATCGCCGGCAAACGCAATGCCAATGCTTGTCGTCACGGTAACTTCGCAACTGCCGACGACGATGGGCTCTTTGAGTTCGTATTGAATGGCATGGACAAGTTGCATGACATGGCTCAAGCCTGAAACAGTTTCGATCAAAATCGTGAATTCGTCTCCACCAAGTCGTGCCACAAAGGCCTGATTGTGCAGGCAACGGCGCAAGCGAGCGGCAACGGCTACGATCATTTGATCGCCTGCTTCGTGGCCAAGGCTATCATTGACTACCTTAAAACCGTCTAGATCCATGAAGAGCACAACGACATCGCGGTTGTTACCGCCTTGTGGAAGCGCTTGTGGCGCCTGTCGTGCCTGTTGCTGGTTCACATCCGCCAAGCCAGCGGCGTGTGTTCGCCGCGCTCCGCAATTGGTTGCTTGCAGCGCTTCCGCTAACCTTTCCAGGAAAAATTTTCGATTGGGGAGGCCGGTCAGCACATCATGATTGGCCTGGTAGTGGAGCTGCGCTTCTAAGATTGTCCGTCGTTTAACTTCACGGTGTAGCAACTGCGAGCGCTGCAAAAAGAAAACCCCAAGACTAATCGTGAGCGCCACCGGCAGTGCCAAGAGTTCGTCAAGTTCAAATTGTTCGTAGTTGGCGGCCCAGTGAAAGTACGTTTCAGCTAATTCAATGCTCCAGAAGAGGCTGAGGAGGAGTGCCGTGTGGGCGAGAAAGAGAAACCAGCTCGGTCGCGACAGGGCAGATTGCGGCTTGAAATAGTGGTGATTCACAACAGTTGCCTTTGGTTACCAACAGTGAAACTACGCAGCCACCGGAGAACACAAGTACCATGTCGCTGACTGCTTTTCACCGGCGTCCGTTCTCAGTGCGTAAGTCGTGGTAGAACGATTCTCGCAGCCTTAATATCAGGCTTACGCACCTTACGTTCTATTGTAACCAAAAGCCACCTTACAAAGATTACGGTATCTTTACAGTTTTTCTCTTTCCAGCTTAGGTGGCAACCGCTGTTTCCAGCGCATCCCACAATGTGCGGGCGCCAATGACCTCGATTCCTTTGGGTACACTCTCTTCCGTTTTGCCTTTGAGTGCGCTGCGCGGTACGAGCGCACGCGTAAAGCCCAGCTTTGCCGCTTCGTTAAGCCGTCGCGGCAGTTGACCGACGCTGCGCAATTCGCCGCTGAGCCCCACTTCGCCAATGATCGCCAGATCGGCTGCGACCGGTTTGTTGCGGTAACTACTGGCAATGGCCGCCGCCACAGCCAGATCTACCGCCGGTTCATCAATGTGCATACCGCCAACGATATTGACAAAGATATCTTGATCGCTGAGATTTAATCCCACCCGCTTGGTGAGCACCGCGCTGAGCAACAGCAGGCGGGTCATATCCACACCATTGGCCGTGCGCCGTGGTTGGCTAAAAGAGGTATGACTACTGAGCGCCTGGACCTCGACCAACAAAGGGCGTGTCCCTTCGAGGGAGACGGCAATGGCGCTCCCCGCCGCATTGGGTAAGCGTTCGGCCAAGAACATTTCGGAGGGATTACGCACTTCGACCATGCCCTTTTCGCCCATTTCAAAGATGCCGACCTCATTGGTGCTGCCAAAGCGGTTCTTGATGGAGCGGATCAAGCGATAGGCGTGAAAGCGTTCCCCTTCCAGTTGCAACACGACGTCGACCATGTGCTCCAGTACCTTGGGGCCGGCAATGGAACCCTCCTTGGTGACGTGGCCCACGAGAAAGATTGGGATATTGTGCTGTTTCCCCGTGCGCAGGAGGGTTGCCGCACAATCGCGAACCTGGCTCACTGTCCCTGCTGCGCTGGTGCTGTTGGCACTATAGATCGCTTGCACCGAGTCGACAATGACCAAGGAGGGCTTCATCTGTTCGATCTGTTCAACAATACCCTCCACTTCGATTTCGGCCAAGACAAAGAGCTTGTCGTGTTGGATGCCGAGACGCGCGGCGCGGCGACCCACTTGATGGGCGCTCTCTTCCGCACTGACATAGAGCACCGGCCCAACCGCCATGGCGATTTCTGCAGCCATCTGAATCAGAATGGTGCTCTTGCCAATGCCCGGCTCTCCCCCGACAAGTACGCAGCCCCCAGGGACAATTCCACCGCCCAAAACACGATTCAACTCGGCGATTTTGAGGGGTAAGCGCACCATGCTCTCTTTGGGAATATCGGGCAGGGCGACGGGCCGGATGGGGCCGGCGTTGCTCAACGCGGTTGCGCCGCGGGTCTTTTCCGGTGCGCGCACCACGAACTCCTGGAGTGTATTCCATTCCCCACAGTCGGGGCACTTCCCCATCCACTTGGATTGTGAGCTGCCACATTCGGAACAGACATATTGAATTTTTGGTTTGGCCATGAGCTTCCCTTGGCAAAAGAAATAGGCTCCTATGGGCGGTAAACTAACGTAGCATGAGTGTTCAGAAAGAAAAAGCGCAGGCTCTTCCGGAATGCAGGGGATTGCCATGGATCCTTCCAGGAAGAGGCGCAACGGTTCTGCTCAGACCGACATATTTCTGCCTCTTCCTGGAAGGGTAATCCCATGAGATCCAGTAGAACCAAAGCGCAATCTCTGCCGCTATACCTGTCTGAACCAAGAAATAACGCTACCCGCGAAGCCACGACGGACGCTATATCATCAGCACACGATGCGTGAAAATTGTCCAAAACAGAACGCTTGTGCTATCAATTATACGAAGAATGGTGTGATCTGGCAATTGCTTTACACGCTTGGAGCAGAGCAATTGCGAACTTAGAACCTGTCCGCAATTTTGCTTGTGGCCCAGCGGGAACAGAGAATTTACGATAGGCACTTAGCACAGACTGCTGGGAAATGAATCGCCCCGGCTCCCAAACCACGCCTGATGATGAATGTTAATTAAACAGATCGGTAAACAACCGGGGGATGCACTACTTGCCAACGAATCGGTAGTGCCGCGCTTGCACACCGTGAAACTCGGCT
>Ga0116151_10004217_pt1 | contig 12627 bp, 10 predicted proteins | sample AD_UKC117_MetaG_FD_89893 | JGI IMG/M metagenome (GOLD analysis project Ga0116151, IMG submission 89893) | Active sludge microbial communities of municipal wastewater-treating anaerobic digesters from Hong Kong - AD_UKC117_MetaG | ecosystem: Engineered > Bioreactor > Anaerobic > Digestate... | reverse complement strand
TCACCGGAGGTTGACCCATCACCGTCGAATGGACACGGTTCCCCTGAAGCAGATCCGTCACCGTCGAACGGAGTGACCTCGCCGGAGGTTGACCCATCACCGTCGAATGGACACGGTTCCCCTGAAGCAGATCCGTCACCGTCGAACGGAGTGACCTCGTCGGAGGTTGACCCATCACCGTCGAAGGGGCACGGTTCCCCTGAAGTAGATCCGTCACCGTCGAACGGAGTGACCTCGTCGGAGGTTGACCCATCACCGTCGAAGGGACACGGTTCCCCTGAAGTAGATCCGTCATCGTCGAACGGAGTGACCTCGTCGGAGGTTGACCCATCACCATCGAAGGGACATGGTTCCCCTGAAGCAGATCCGTCATCGTCGAACGGAGTGACCTCGTCGGAGGTTGACCCATCACCGTCGAAGGAACACGGTTCCCCCGAAGCAGATCCGTCACCGTCGAACGGAGTGACCTCGTCGGAGGTTGACCCATCACCGTCGAAGGGACACGGTTCCCCTGAAGCAGATCCGTCATCGTCGAAGGGAGTTATATCCCCGGAAGAAGGCCCTGAATCGGGGAAGGGACTGATTTGTCCGGGTGATATCCCGGTATCAGTGAATGGAGATGGGCTCGCAGCTGAAACAGAGTTTGTAAAAGCCAAAAACGCCAGTGCTACCGCTAGCAAAAATACATATTTCTTACTCATCCGCCACCTTGATTGCAGTTTTTACCAAGTCAGGAGAGATACCTCATCATCCTGCACCACAGGTATCGATCCCCTCTTTCCTGATACACGATATCTCACCTCCGCTGTATATAAACCTGATTCAGGCGGATGTGATGGAGAAAATTCATGGATAATTATCCTTTATCTTTCTAAATGCAAGGAAGAATGCGAGAATTTTTACGGGATGAACTGGTAATAGTGAAGGAGTAGACCGGAACCGGGTTCGAACCGGGACAGGGAGAGATCGATGAACCAGGATGATGATGAATACACGGTAAAAATCGTGAAAGAATGGGATGAAGAGTCTCTTCTCACACTTTTTCGGGCAGGTGGCTGGTGGAGAGAAGAATGGGACCCTGCCCACATCGCGGACCTCGTACAGGCGAGTTTCGCATTCGCGGTTGCCATACATGTCGCCGACAGTGTCACTGCCGGGATGGGCCGGCTGATATCTGACGGAACATCGGATGCATATATCCAGGACCTGGTTATCCTCCCGGAGTACAGGGGAAGGGGCATTGGTGCAGGAATTGTCCGCGCTCTTGTAGATCATTGCATGAGCAACAACATTACCTGGATTGCACTGGTCGCAGAACCGGGGACCGAAGACTTTTACGGCACGCTCGGCTTTTCCAGGATGAGCGGGTATGTCCCAATGCTTTTTACAGGAGGAAGTTCGTGAGCATCACGTTCGGGGATTTCAAGCCTGTCACTCTTGACGATAAAGAGATGTTCCTCTCGCAGTTCTCCAGGTTTCCACCGGGTCACAGCGACAACTCATATATCAACATGATCTGCTGGAATCATTTTGCACATTACCGGTATGCAAAGACCGGGGACAGTATCCTCATATCCAGTACGATTGGAGAAAATACAAAATTCCGACCCCCCATCGGTCCGAAGAACCCCGATCTCATGAGAGACCTGTTCCGGACCGCTGTCGCGTATGGCGACGAGAAGCCTGTCGTCCTCATAGAAAAGGATACCAGAGACTGGATACTGGAACAATACCCGGCACTTCCCCTGTATGCTGACCGGAACTATTTCGAATATGTGTACCATACTGACGACCTCGCGGATCTTCCCGGACAGAAATACCAGAATATTCGCCGTCATCTGAACAGGTTCCAGCGCAACTGCAATCCGGCCGTCGAACTGATAGATGATGGCAATCTCCTCGAGGTTCAGGAATTTCTTCTTGAGTGGTGTGAATGGAGGGACTGCGACTCCGAACCGTTTCTCCTGTACGAAAAAGAGGCTATACTCTTTGCCATCTCACATTTTGGAGAACTTGGGCTTTCAGGACTCCTGATCCGGGTTTCGGGAAAGATAGGTGCCATCGCGCTCTTCGAGATACTGAGTCCGGATACCGCGGTGGTACATTTTGAGAAGGGTCTTCCTGACTGCGAAGGCATATACAAGGCGATCAATGCCGAGACAGCGCGCTTCCTGAAAGGACGGGTAAAATTCATCAATCGTGAGAGTGACATGGGAGTCGCCGGACTGCGAACGGCAAAAACCAGGTATCGTCCCCACCACATGGTTGAGGTCTACTATGCACAAAAGGAGGATCTGATACAGATTCTACAGGATGGTTCTTGAATTTTTAAAAATTTTGCATCGGGAACACCTTTTCGAATCCAGTATGGTGCCTTCTTTAGGATTCATTCTGCCGGCCGTCCGATATGGTACGTATCAAAAGTGCCTCCATGGATGTGGCCTTCTCTAATTTTTCTCTCTCTCGCCTGGATTGTTTGGATCGCATCAGGGCAGGGTTTGCCGATATTCCCGGCCTGAAAGCGGGCTTTTGCCTGCAATTGGCCATTATCCGAAGTTTATTCTCTGATGAAGGGAAAATGAATATCATGAAGACTCCCTTCCACCTGATGCTCGTTCCAACTCTTGGCTGCCCTGCACGATGCAGGTATTGCTGGAGTTCGGAGGAAGGGTCACCCACTATGAGCATCGAGACTGTCAAGGATGTTGTCAGGTGGATGCGGGATTTCCAGGATAATCCGGTGACGATAACGTTTCACGGGGGAGAGCCTCTCCTGGCGGGGGCAGAATTCTTCCGCACGGCGCTCCCCCTTCTCTCCGAAGGTTTATCCCGCCTGTCGCCGTCTTTTGCCATACAGACCAACCTGTGGAGGATGACACCTGAAATTGCCGAAATACTGGCTGAATACTCGGTTCCTGTCGGTTCAAGCATAGACGGCCCTGAACACATCAATGACCGGCAGAGAGGCACAGGCTATTTTAAAAAGACCCTGCGGGGATATGAAATTGCCAGGGCACACGGGCTCGACGTGCGGTTCATCTGCACGTTCACATCGCAGTCTGTCGAAGCAAAGGAAGAGATCTTCAATTTCTTCCTCAAGAACAATCTTACACTCAAGCTGCACCCGGCATTACCATCCCTGAGAGATGATAAACCGGAAGAATGGGCTCTATCACCGGAAAAGTACGGCGAATTGCTGCTTTATCTCCTGGACAAGTCCCTGGACCACATACACGAGATCGAGGTCATGAATATCAATGATCTCTGCAGGTGCGTGTTTACCCGCCATGGAAATGTCTGTACATTTGCCGATTGCATGGGTTATACGTTCGCAGTCGGGCCGGACGGAGATATATATCCCTGTTACCGGTTCATTGGAATGGCCGAGTATGCAATGGGAAACGTGGCCGACAACCCGGGGATAGAGGAACTGGCAGAATCTCCGGCATGGAAGCTCATGCACCGGTTCAGGGACTATGTTGATGAAGAATGCAAAGAATGCCGGCATATCAGGTACTGTCGCGGGGGGTGCCCGTATAATGCAATCACACCTGCAAAAGGAGAGATTAAAGGTGTCGATCCCCACTGTCCGGCATACAAGATGATATTTGATGAGATCTCGGAGCGCCTGGACGCGGAGATGTTCGAATCTCCCATGATGGAAATGGGAGGATTCGGCGCGAAAAGGGAGCGGATGAAACCTGGGATTATGTCTCTTGTACACAAGATGGTTTCGGGATAATCCTTTTTCCCGCATAAAACCGGAGGCAGATTCCCGCCCGCGTCAGGGTATTTTTTTGGATTCACAGGGTTGGACGAAAAGTCTAAAAAACCGGGTTTGAAGAGCTCTCCTCTCACCCGGTGCGCGTCAGAAAAAAACGAATAATCTGTGCCCAATTCCAAATAAGGCAGATTTTGGCTCAAATTTCCGGAAAAGACAATTAATGAGGCGATAATATTGAAAAAGGCGGTCAAATATCCTTTGGAATGATACAAAAGTTTAAATCCGGGAGATCAAACCTCTAAGAAATAGTTCGTGAGAACTAGCGTTGGAGAGAGATGATGCTCGAGATGAAACACAAGAAGATCGTCCGCCCTGGAAAGGACGAAGACGTTGTACAGAAGTTTAGAAAAGAGAATGCCTGGGGTTTGTGCACAAGTGTTGACCTCAAGGACTGCAATCCGGAGACGATACGAAACCCGGAAAAGATCCGGGAGTTTATCATTGAGCTCTGCGATCTTATCGAGATGAAGAGATTCGGGGAACCTACAATTGTCCATTTCGGACCAAACGAGAGGGTGGCAGGGTATTCAATGACACAGCTCATTGAGACATCGCTCATATCCGGGCACTTTGCCAATGAAACCGATTCCGCGTACCTGGATATCTTCAGCTGCAAGGAGTATCACCCGGAACAGGCGGCGGAGTTCTGCAGGAAGTTTTTTGAAGCCGGATCTGAAAAGCACACAGTCCTGTTCAGGTACTGAGGAGAGACCTCCTCACGTGGATTTTTCATAGAATTACTCATACGTACTCTTTGCCCTGGGGGTGGCGATAGATGGAGGGGTGTCGATATCCCCAAGAATCGTTTCATTCCCCTTTTTCGTTGATATAAGCCATTTTGGAAAAATCGCGCTTATTATACCGAAATTATCTCAATACCTATCGATCAAGGGCATATCCCACGAAGATATGCGTTGACGATCCTGGTCGGATTTGGATATTGGATCCTTCCCCGAGATATTCTCCCGGGTGATGTATGCCGAATGCCACAGGAGACCGGCCGGGATGATCATCCCTGGAGCAAACAGATCGATTCACTATCAGAAAACTCTGTCTCCTGCAAAAATGGGGGTGCTCCTGATATTTGATCACCTGATCGATAGGGGGGGTTGATGCCAGATTCTGGGGGTGTCCGGCAAAATGAAAAAACCAGGTGACATATCAAAGAGCACTATAGATTGTCATCTTTCTGGTTAAAAAATTTTCATATTAGTGTCTGCCTGATTGGCTCATAACGGACAAAAATACCTCTCTTCAGGAGGATTTTTTTTTGATCGCAGGAAACCCGCCGGTCTCGACGATTACGTGGTTTGCATCAACCGGTTCATGGGGATGTGCAGGAGGTGAAATGAGGGAATTTTTTTACGAGGCCAGTTCACGCCTGTCTACCAGTCTCTTTGGGCGACCTTTGGTGCGGTGAAGTTCAAGCCCTCCTGGAGGAGCGATATGGAAGACTATATCAAAATTCTCCCCGTATGCATCTGCAAGGCGTGGCTTGAAAGAGAAGAAAGACTCGAGAAAACGATCCTGTATCAACGTGCTGTCAATTGTGCCGGGATCCATGCATTCCATGCTGACTCTGAGTACTGCGCTCTCTTCATCCTCCTGCTGGTAGACGAAGGCTTCGTATTCCCCGGTGAGATAATCCATGTTATCCCTCTGGAAGACCCCTCTCTCGATATCCACCCGGTTGACAGGGGTTTCAAGTACCCATACCGTCTCCGCTTCACGCTCCGGGGAGAAGATCTTCATATGGGTTCTTCCGCACGGGCATCTCTCCCGTGTCAGCACCACGGTGGTATCTTCTGTATCGTAATTCAGGAGCAACGTCCCGCACCGTTCTCCGACAGGGATGAGGGTCGTCAATACGGCACGCCCGCATTCCCCGTCTTTTACGAAAGACTTCAAACCGGGATCATATACATCAAGGTGGACCAGGTCTTCAGGGACATGAAGGCCGTCCGTCTCCGCACATTCGCCGCACATGGTCCCTTCGGTGCTCCCATACGTGTTGTATACATCCAGCTGCCATAATTCAGCGAGATATGAACGGGATTCTTTTGCAAAACTCTCTCCTCCAACCACCAGGCGCTCTAACGAGGTCTCTTCCGGAGAGATACCCTCCTTCTCAAGCCTTCTCGCAAGTTTCAACAGCTTGAACACGCTGCCGACTATCGCGGTGGGTTTATACGACGAGATCATCCTGACGGGGAAGTTGCACTTTCCGGTAGGGATTATGGTCATTCCAATCTCCCGTGCTGCAAGTGTCATCGTGTTCGCACCAACATTCATTCCATATGATGCGCAGATGATCACCCGATCCCCCGTTCCAATGCCCTGCGAGAAGAAGATACGTGCGTATTTCTCTGCGTATCGTGTCCAGTCCTGCCAGGTAAGAAAGAAACTCTTTGGAACTCCGGAAGTTCCGCTCGTCTCATGAATGGTATAAACATCCTCCCAGTCGACACTTTTGAACATGAACTCCCCGGTCACCGGGGGCTGGTTTCTCCTGATCGAAGCACTTGAGATGAGGGGAAGTTCGAGGAGATCGCCATGTTCCCGTATATCTCCCGGATCAACATGATTCTTGTTGAACCACTTGCGATAAAACGGGGAATGATCATATGCATACCTGACCGTGTAACGGAGACGCTCGTCGATACACGCATCGAGGTCGGATCGCGGCATTGTCTCAATCGCCGGATTGAATATTTTCGGAGTGTCCATTGAGGAGTGTGTATCGATATCGCGCATCAAAAACATTCGTATTCGGGCTGTATGCCCTGACCATAACGGCTGGAGATGTTTTTTTCCGTATAACCGCATGAAAGATCGGAATTCAGCAGAAACCTACCAGTATGGAATTGAAATCTCCTTTTCGGAAGATCACGGAACCGGTTATGTATTCTATCGTGAATGAATGGTTCCGAGAGAGATATCTATAAATTTTATCCGCGGAAACAACCTGTTGCCAGAGGTGTGTAAATGACAAAGCAAACCCGGTATAAATGCAAGATCTGCGGCTATATCTATTCGCCGCTGAGAGGTGAACCGCATAACGGAATCCCCGCGGGAACTGCGTTTGAGGATCTCCCGGAGAGTTATCTATGCCCCATCTGCGGTATGCAGGGAAAAGGCAAAATTGGCAAGTGGGGATTTGATGAGTGGGTTCCCACGCGGTATCTCTGCTCCGTGTGTGGGTATGTGTATGATCAGAAGCGTGGCGAACCACATCGGGGAATAAGAGCAGGCACAGCGTTCGAGGATCTTCCGGACGATTATACCTGCCCCATATGTGCACTCGACCCAAAAATTGCCAAGGAATTCGGGAAAGTGTTCAAACAGGGATTCGAACCCCTGGATATTTGATAATACCTCTTTTTCTTCCCCCACATCTGGTCTGGAAAGGATGAATGAACCAGATGCATCTTCTGGGCGCTGCCCTCCGCAACACCCCCTCGCGGTCTAGTGGGCTACCTGCATCGCCGCTTCCAAAGGACGCTCCTGCGTCGGTTGGAGTGTCCCAATCAGGATGAAGGCAATCACTCCGTCTGTTCTCTCTCCTCACACGATCGCGAAGAGGTTTTCCAACGAATAATTGAGAATTTGCCGCCGGACCAGGACACCTGGTATTTCTCGATTTGTCATGGTCCCAATCCTTGTTCCACACAGGTAATCTGGAGATTGCGAATTGGCCGTTTTGTATATCGCATCATACGGTTCATGCTGTTTATTCTGCATATTTTCAAGTCAAAAAGCGATACCAGTCCCGGGAATTTTCATCGTTGCCGATAACGACCAGCAACACGGGACACCCTGCCTTCGTCTATTCCTGAATCGGTCCCCGAAGGTTCTCAAAATTTTTGAGATTATGCTATATATCTTCATGACAGAATGTAGAATACGGCAGCGTGAAGTGCGAAATGTTTGAAAAGGTATTGTTACCAACAGATTTTTCCCTGGACGCCCACAGGACCCTGGAATATGTTCATGAGATTCCTGGAGTACGGGAAGCAATTCTGCTGCATGTGACAGAAGAGGACCGTTCGGACGGGAAAGCATGGATTGCAGGGAAGGATTCCGTCTCCCCGGCAGATCGTGCCTGGAGATCACTCCAGAAAGAGAGGGAATTTTTGGCGGCGAGAGATCTTCATGCTGTCACGAAGATGGTGGGCATGGAGAGCGGGGATATAGCAGGGGCCATACTCGCATACGCTGAGAATGAAGAAGTATCGCTCATCATGATGGGATCACGGGGAAAAGGCATTGTCGGGGGGTTTATCCTTGGAAGTGTATCGGCAAAGGTACTCCGCAATGCACGGACACATGTCCTCATCACCCAGCACCGCCAATCAACCAAAAAAAACATCGGAAAATGGGGTGATCCCCAAAAAGAGCAGCAACCGGGGCCTCTGTTCCGGAAGATTCTCATCCCGGTCGATTTCTCGCGGTTGTCCACCGAGGTTATCGAGTTTGCAGGGGATATTGAAGGGATCGAAGAGATCGTCCTGCTTCATGTCATCTCCCATGGCGAGAGCAGGAAGGAACTGGAGACGAGGATGAAAGATTCATACAACAGGCTCCAGTACCTCTCGGGCAAGCTCGATTATGACCTCACGGTCAGGATCCATATCCGGTTTGGCAGTCCCGCCGAAGAGATCTGCACCCTCGCCGAAGAAGAGGGGGTTGGCATGATCATGTTCTCCCGGTTTGGGGTGACCGGAGAGATCAGGGAGATCCTGATAGGGGGCACGGTACTGGAAGTTGCGAAAAAGGCGAACAGGCCGGTTTTTGTGAAATATCCTGCCTTCTCACCGGTACTGATGGCAAGGGAGCTGCAGCCGGCCGAATACCCCCTCGCAGAGGAGATCTGGACACAGTTTCGCCGGCAACAGGCGGATCAAAAGACCGACAGGATATTTGGTCTCTTTATCGGGGAGACTCTCGTATCCGTGGCGCGGTGCAGGCGCTACCCGGGTGGCCTGGCGGTGGACGGTGTCTTTACCCGCGACGAGTTCCGGGGGAAGGGGTACGCCACACGGGTTATGGACCGGCTTGTCGCATCCTGCGGGAAAGAGACGTTATACCTGCACTCTCCACAGAAGCTTGTGAAATTCCACGAATTGTACGGATTCGGAACAATCGGTATGCATGAGATCCCGGAATCTGTCAGGAATGGAAGTATTCTCATCATTGGAGAGAGCGCACTGGCCAATCTTCAGCCCATGAAACGGGAACCCGGACCGCCCGTAGCATAGGTGGTCCGGATCTCAATACGTGAAGAGCTCCTGGATATGGCCGGTGCCGGATGTCCGGACAACCAAACAGGGACGATTCACACCTGCTTTCTCTCGAAGGACGGGGTTCATCTCCCTGATCTGTATCCCTGCTCCATTCTCTTCATCATCTCTATGAGCACGGCAAAGACCGCCGCTTCGAGGGGGTCTTTCATCATTGCCATGTCGTCGTCTTCGTGCATGCGTATCATGCCAACAAGCTCTTCGGCATAGTCCCGGTCAGCTGCATGCAGGGCTCTTCTCGCCCTCATCCAGCGATCGGCGGTAACGAGGAGGTCGTTATGCCCTATGCGGTTATTTCCGGGATCAACCATAATCCATCAGCCTGATGTTTATCAGGACAAGGATTAACCCGGTGCCGGGCGGGGCGAAAGTGGCTCTTCGTGAAGGCATTTCCGGCGGAAAACGGGAGTTTTTCCCATTCATACTTTTATTAGATGTTTTCGAGAACCTGCGACGCTCCCTGGGACTACGCTTCGCCTGCGCCTGTCGCTGCGGCGAACCCCAAAAGGCGATAGGGACTGTAATGGGGCAGAGAAGATCAACCCTACACTACCCCGATCCCCCCTGCCCACAGAATATCGCCAGCGGGGGGTCGGGGGGTGCAACCCCCCGTCAGCACGTTGGCAAACCCCAAAAACGCGATAGGGACTGTACTGTGGGTTTCTACAACCCGATCCTCCCTGCCCACCGGATATCGCCAGCGGGGGGTCGGGGGGTGCAACCCCCCGTCAGCACGTTGCAGCGTCCCCAAAAAACGCGATAGGGACTGTATCCTTGCGATAAACCCGATTCCCCCTGCCCACCGGATATCGCCAGCGGGGGTCGGGGGATGCAGCCCCCCGTCAGCACGTTGCAGCGAACCCAAAAACGCGATAGGGACTGTATCCTCGCGATAAACCCGGTCAACCCTGCCCACCGGATATCGCCAGCGGGGGGTCGGGGGGTGCAGCCCCCCGTCAGCATGCGTTCTTGGACACTCCCTGGGACTACGCCTCGCCTGCGCCTGTCGCAGTGGCGAACCCCAAAAACACGATAGGGACTGTAATGGGGCAGAGATGATCAACCCTACACTAACCGATCCCCCCTGCCCACCTGACATCGCCTGCGGGGGGTCGGGGGGTGCAACCCCCCCGTCTTCATGTAAAAAACTTTAACCACGTTGCGCTTACCATTGCCACTCTTCCCACCTGACATCGTCTGCGGGGGCCAGGAGGTGCAGCTCCCCTTCAGCATGCACTTTTATCCGCTCCCAGGGGCTAGGCTTCGCTTGCCCCTGCCACCCTGCGGGTGCCCGGACTACGTCCTACTTGCGGCGAACCCCAAAAACGTGATAGGGACTGTAATGGGGCAGAGATGATCAACCCTACAGTACCCCGGTCAACCCTGCCTGCCAGATATCGCCTGCAGGGGTTCAGGGGGCGGCAGCCCCCTGTCTGCATGAAAATGAGATTGTTCTCTTCTCTAAAACGAGAAGATTCACAAACAGGTAATCAATTACCTCACAGCCCAGGGAAACCCTGTCCACAGGATATCGCCTGCAGAGGGTTCAGAGGGGGGTGCAGCCCCCCGTCAGCACGTAAAACTTTACCCACGCTTCGCTTGCCCCTTCTCCTCCGGAGCCCCGGACTTGCGTCCTATCGTTGCGTCGAACCCCAAACTGCGATAGGGCCCGGACTGGTTGATAGATAGTCTGATTCCTATAATCGTCGGTCTAATCGAGGGTAGTAACAGCGCCTGAAAAAAAAGTTAGATGAGTTTGTAGAATGGGTGGCTCTCAGCAATGCACTGGACGCCAAGCTGTTGGGCTGCCTCAAGTACGGCGATGTCGGTATAGGCCTGCGCAGTGATCATGGCCTCTACATTCTCGATTGGCCCATACATGATCAGGTCGGCACCGAGTGTGCTGGCGATCATGTTGCAGCCGATATCGGGTGCGGACCACGCTGCCTGGATGACACCGTCCATTCCGCCCTTGTAGTGGTGGAAGAGCTGGGCTGTGTACTTGTCCTTGCCCTTCAGGCCTTCTGCCAGTGCCGACGGGTTCTTCTTGGTACCCTTCCAGCGCTTGAGCCAGGTCCAGGAGACCGTCATGTTGTGGTACGCACCACCGGTGGGGTAGCCGTGGATGGCCTTGCAGGCCAGGATCTCACGGTATGCTCCACCGGAGCCGATTCCAAGGGGAGTAGCTGCGGTATCGAGGATCGGGCGTGTAATTCCTGCCTCTTCCGCAATCTGCAGCATTCCCTTCTCCTGCCCGGCAACACCACCCTCGACCAGGACCTTCTCCCTGCCGACCACTGATGGGTCACCGGGGTTGAAGGCCAGGACGATAGCTGCATTCACATCGCTGTTCTTGATGGCCTCGATGTTCTCAGGCGGAATTGACCCGTTAATCGAGTTGTAGATCGCACGGTCGGCAAGCCCGACTTCTGTCGTATACTTGCAGGCATGTGCGAGTGCTGCCGGAACTGATGAGTCCATCAAAAATGCGGTCTTGTTGTCGATACTGTCGAACCAGGTAAAGTAGCTCTCAAAGGCCTCGGGATATTCCGCGATAATCTGGATAAAGTGAGGAAGGCCGGTCAGGTCTGAAAGCTCCTGGCACCTGTTCCAGAGGGCCTCTGCTGTTTCTTTGTCTATCTTTCCGGTCTTGTCGTCAAGCACCACTTCATGCTTGTTGTAAAAGATAGAAGCGGCAAGTACTGTCGGGTATTCGCCTGGCTGTCCTCCGATCATGGTGCCGTTGAAATCCCAGACACTTTGCTCTTTTTCGAATCTGAACATATGTTTTCACACCTCCATTACATAATGACGTTTAACTTCGGGAGCAGCACAAGCAGCATGACAAATACTGTAAGTCCTGCTACAAGTCCATAGAGGATACCAATATCCCGACCGATTTTCCTGCCCACGCGCTGGGCAATCTCTGCATCCGTAAACTCGATCTGGCTCTCAATCTTGTCCAGCCTCTTCTCGATCTCGAGAAACTGCGGGTTTACGCCTGCAGCTGCGACTTCGATACCGCCTTCGGCCTCCTTGACCTCGACGACCATTGGATCGGCTGCGAATGCGCCCGGGTCCTTGCCCGTGAGTTCATCGATCTTTGCCTTGATGGCGCCCATATCTTCGGCTTCCATGATGTTGACCAGTTCGCACTGCTCCTGGAAGCGCTTGATTGCGTCATCTGCAAGGTTCTCGATGAATGGGATTGCACCCTCTGCTCCGACGACCCGTCCGTCTTTCACTCCGTTTTTGTGGAGTGCCTCCATGGTCTGCCCTGCGAGGTGACCCTTGACTTCGGTCCCGCAGAGCATGATGAAGCGGATATTGGGGTTGGAGATGATGTTGGCGATGACCTTCTCCAGTCCGAGATTTTCGGTTTTACAGGAACCGCAGATGGCGGCACCCGCATCACAGATTCCCTTCTCATCGAGGTGTGAACCGCAGGTCATGACGGCCACTGGGCTGTTTGAATCTCCCGCCTGAAAGTCCCCCTGGACGATAGGCCAGCCGCTTGCCGGTGATTTCTTTTCTGCCATTTTT
>Ga0116151_10004215_pt1 | contig 12628 bp, 9 predicted proteins | sample AD_UKC117_MetaG_FD_89893 | JGI IMG/M metagenome (GOLD analysis project Ga0116151, IMG submission 89893) | Active sludge microbial communities of municipal wastewater-treating anaerobic digesters from Hong Kong - AD_UKC117_MetaG | ecosystem: Engineered > Bioreactor > Anaerobic > Digestate... | reverse complement strand
TGCGGAAGCCCGAGCGTCTCGCCGAGCAGCAGGAAGCCGAACAGAGCGCCGTAGAGCGGCAGGGTATTATAGAACACCATCGCGCCCCCGGCGCCGAGCAGCTTGACGCCGGCGTTCCAGCACAGGAACCCGAGCGCCGCCGGGACCAGCCCGACGTAGACGACGAGGCCGATCAGGCGAGGGGACCAGGCCGCGGGCTGCGACCTGTATTCCAGGAACGCCAGGACGAGCAGCACGGGCAGGCCGATGAACATCGAAAGCGCGGTGGCCGATACCGGCGAACGATCGCGAACAGCGCGGCGCGTGGCCACGGAATACAGCGCCCAGAACGTCACGGCTAACAGGATCAGCAGGTCGCCGGCGTTGAGGGACAGAGCTTGCCCCGAACCCGACGCGGTCCCGAACAACAGGACGGCGACGCCGCCGAGCGCCAGGACCGAACCGCCCAGCTGCCGCCCCGAGAACGGCTCGCGCAGCAGCCAGGCCGCGAACGCGGCGGTCAGCAGCGGCCCGACGCCGTTGATCAGCGTACCGTTGATCGCCTGCGTGCGAGCCAGGCCGAAGTACAGGGTCGGCGCGAACAGCACGACCCCGGTCAGCGCCATCGCTCCGAGCAGGAGGCCATCCTTCCCGATACGCCGTTCCTCCGCGGGCCTTCCGCGCAGGACGATGGCGAAGACGATGGACGCGACGACGTAACGAGCCGCCGTCAGCGTCAAGGGGCCGATCTGGTCGCGTACCATCCTGCCGATCATGATATTCGTCGCCCAGGCGCAGGTCGCCACGTTGACGAGCGCGATACCCTCGAGCCGTCGCTTAGCCTCTATAGTCACCGCCGAGCCTCCTCGTCGAACCGTACTACGGCGAGCCGTCGCCGGTATAGCCCGTCCACTCAAACAGCATCGGAAAACGAGCGCCGAAGGCCCGTTCGAGTACGGCGCGGGCCAAATCGAACACCGGAGCCTTCGATGAGGCGACCAGGACCGAATCCGAGCTCGCGATGGCGTCTCCGTCGAAGGCGGCGACGACGGGATCAGCCGACGCCGCGACCATAACTTCAACGGAGGGACAGAGCTCGCCGAGGCGATCGCGCAGAGCCGCGGCGTGCATCGCGCTGAACGACACCGGCGCGTCGAGCGCGACAGTCAACGAGCCCAGCTCAAACGCTCCGATCCCCACAGCCAGCGCCTCGAGCGCGCGCTCGAAGCCGTTCGTTCCGGAAAACCGTCCGTGAGACGCGCCCGCGTCTCGTAACAGCCCGTCCGTCGCGACGAACAGCGGCGCGCCGCGCATATAGTTCCAGAGCGTAAACAGCACGTTGTAGCCATCGACGCAGAGACTCGCCCCTGGCTCGAGCGAGCCGAGCCGTTTCGCGGCGTTCGCCCGCGACCGTTCCGCGTCGAGCACGCCCCGCATCAGTATCGTCCGCTGTCGCGCGTCGAGCCTATACCTGTTTCCGACGAGCGACAGCGTACTCGCGCCTGGATACCCTCGATCCAGGAGATACCGATAATCATGAATCGCGAAACCCAGGGCCTCGCTGACGACATACGTGCGCACGTCACAAGTTTAGCGTTTCACGTGAAACATCGCGAGAGGGACAGAGCTTCATCTTGGGGACAGAGCTTCATCTTGGGGACAGAGCTTCATCTTGGGGACAGAGCTTCATCTTGGGGACAGAGGATCGCCTTTGGGGACAGAGCTTCGTCGCCTGTTTCACGTGAAACATCTAAAACCAAAAAAAGGCCGCGATCCCGTTTGGAATCGCGGCCGTGTCAGGCGGAATACTCTCAGGAGCCCTTAATCGTCCGAGTTCTCATCGCCGTCAGCGTCCGTTGCAGCGGGCATATCCTCGGACTCGTCTTCGATCGGATCCGTTTCTACGGGCTCTTCTGCCGGCGCGCTTCCCTTGGCGTCTTCGTCATGGGCCTGCTTCGATACGGCTATCTCGGCCTCCTCGTTGACGATGCGGTCCATGCCGATCACGAAGTCGGGGCTGTCGATGTTGACGATATGGACGCCCCGGGCGGTCTTGCCGCAGAGGCGGACGTCGGCCGCCCTGGTCTTGAGCGTCTTACCGAGGCTCGTCATCACGACGACGTCGTCGTTCTCCTTGACGGTGATGGCGCAGACGATCTCGCCGGACTTCTCGTCCGGATCGTAGATCCTCTGTCCCCGCGTCGCGCGGCCGTGGGCGTTGAAGTTATCGAACTCGGTGCGCTTGCCGTAGCCGGTCTCGCTGATCAGCAGCATCTGCTCGTCGGGATTGACGCGGAGCATCGCGTTCAGCTCGTCGGCGTCGGAGAGCTTGATGCCGCAGACGCCGCGGCTGCCGCGGCCCATCACGCGCACGTCGCCCTCGCTGATCCTGAGAGCCTGCCCGAGGCGGGTGATGAGCACTACCTCGTCCTTGCCGCGCGTCCTGCAGGCCGACACGAGCTTGTCGCCCTCGTCGAGGTGGATGGCGATGATGCCGCGGGTCTTGGCGTTGACGAACTGGCTGGTAGCGACGCGCTTAACGACGCCGCGGAGCGTCCCGAGCATCAGGTAGGTGTCGTCCGAGAAGCCCTTGAGGTCGATCACCGTGGTGATCTCCTCGTTCGCGCCGATCGCGAGGAGGCTCTTGAGGTGGCCGCCGCGGGCCGCGCGCGACGCCTCGGGAATCTCGTGCACCTTCTGCCAGTAGGCCTTGCCGGCGCTGGAGATGTACATCAGGTAGTCGTGGGTGTTCGCGACGAAGATCTGCTGCACGTAGTCGTCTTCGAGCAGCGACGCGGAATTCGAGCCCTTGCCGCCGCGGCTCTGGCTGCGGTAGGCGCTGACCGGTACGCGCTTCACGAAGCCCTTGTTCGACAGCATGATCACCATCTCTTCCTTGGTGATCAGGTCCTCGATGTTGATGGCCTCGACCTCGTCGTGGACGATCTCGGTCCTGCGGTCGTCGCCGAACTTATCGGAGATTACCTTGGTCTCGTCCTTGATCACGCCGAGTATCTTCTCCGGATGGGCCAGCAGGTCCTTATAGTACGCGATCTTGGCGCGGACCTCGGCCAGCTCGGCCTGGAGCTTCTCGATCTCGAGGCTGGTCAGGCGTCCGAGGCGCATGTCGACGATGGCCTGCGTCTGGGCTTCCGACAGCTGGAAGCGCTCCATCAGCGCGACCTTGGCCGCGTCGACGTTCCTGGACGCCTTGATGATGCGGACGACCTCGTCGATGTTCTCGATCGCGATGACCAAGCCCTCGAGGATATGGGCCCGTTCCTCGGCCTTGCGCAGGTCATAGCGGGTGCGCTTGGTGACCACGTCGACGCGGTGGTCGACGAAGCACTTGATCAGGTCCTTCAGGGATAGCGTCTTGGGCATGCCGCCGACGAGGGCCAGGTTGATCACGCCGAAAGTCGTCTGGAGCTGGGTATGGGCGAAGAGGCGGTTGAGGATCAGCTTCGCGACCGCGCCCTTCTTAAGCTCGATGACGACGCGCATGCCCTCGCGGTCCGATTCGTCGCGGATGTCGCTGACGCCCTCGACGACCTTATCGCGTATCAGCTCGGCTATCTTCGCGACGAGCGTCGCCTTGTTGACGACGTAGGGTATCTCGGTAAAGACGATCTGTTCCTTGCCGCCCTTGAGCGTCTCGATCATGAACTTGCCGCGGACGGTCAGCTTGCCGCGGCCGGTCGTGTAGGCCTCGCGGATGCCGCGCTTTCCGAAGATGATGCCGCCGGTCGGGAAGTCGGGGCCCTTCACGTACTTCATCAGGCCGTCTATCGTGATCTCCGGATCGTCGATATAGGCCGCTACCGCGTCGGACACCTCGCGCAGGTTGTGAGGCGGCATATTGGTCGCCATGCCGACCGCGATGCCCGAGGAGCCGTTGATCAGGAGGTTCGGTACCGCGGCCGGCAGGACCGACGGCTCCTTGAGGCTCTCGTCGTAGTTGGGGACGTACTCGACCGTCTCCTTCTCGAGGTCGGCGAGCAGCTCGTCGCCGACCTTGGACAGCTTGGCCTCGGTATAGCGGCTGGCCGCGGGCGGGTCGCCGTCGACCGAGCCGAAGTTTCCCTGGCCGGTGATCAGCGGATAGCGCAGGCTGAAGGTCTGGGCCATGCGTACCAACGCGTCGTACAGCGACAGGTCGCCGTGCGGGTGGTACTTTCCCATCGCGTCGCCGGTGATGCGCGCGCTCTTCTTGGTGGCGGCGGTCGGCTTGAGGCCGAGCTCGTCCATCGCGTAGAGGATGCGCCTATGCACCGGCTTGAGGCCGTCGCGGGCGTCCGGCAGGGCGCGGCTGACGATGACGCTCATCGCGTAGGTCAGGTACGCGGTCCGGACCTCTTCCTCGACCGCTACGGGTATTATCTTTCCGGTTAGTTCTGCCATGTTACACGTCCAAGCGGGAGACCGACAGCGCGTTCTCCTCTATAAATCGCCTTCGGGGCTCCACCTGCTCGCCCATGAGCGTCGAGAAGACCGTCTCGGCCTCGACGACGTCCTCCATGTGCACCTGGATGATGTTCCGGTGCTCCGGGTCCATCGTCGTCTCCCAGAGCTGGTCGGGATTCATCTCGCCCAAGCCCTTGTAGCGCTGGATGGCCACCTTGTCGGGATCCTTGCCGCTCTCCGCCAGGATGCGATCCTTCTCCGCGTCGTCGTAGGCGTACTGGATCTTGCGGTCTATCACGATCTTATAAAGCGGCGGCATCGCGAGGTACACGTGGCCGCGGCGCAGGAGGTCGGTCATGTAACGGAAGAAGAAGGTCAGGAGCAGGGTGCGGATATGCGAGCCGTCGACGTCGGCATCGGCCATGATGATGACCTTGTGGTAGCGCAGCTTCGACACGTCGAAGTCGGCGCCGATGCCGCAGCCGAGCGACTGGATGACCGGGCTAAGCTTGTCGTTGCCTATCACCTTGTCGATGCGCGTCTTCTCGACGTTCATCATCTTGCCCCAGAGCGGCAGGATGGCCTGGATGGTACGATCGCGTCCGCCCTTGGCCGAGCCGCCTGCCGAGTCTCCCTCGACGATATAGATCTCGCACTTGGACGGGTCCTTCTCGGAGCAGTCGGCCAGCTTGCCCGGCAGTCCAGAGCTCTCGAGCGCAGACTTGCGCCGGGTCAGCTCCCTGGCCTGCCTGGCGGCGATACGGGCCCTGGCGGCCAGCACCGACTTCTCGAGCAGCTTGTCGATCACGCCGGGGTTGGTCTCGAAGTACAGCGTCAGCTGGTCGGCGCAGAGCGAGTCGACGATGCCCTTGACCTCGGAGTTGCCGAGCTTGGTCTTGGTCTGTCCCTCGAACTGCGGGTTCTGCACCTTGACCGACAGCACCGCGGTCAGGCCCTCGCGCACGTCGTCGCCAGACAGCGTATCGTCGAGCTTCTTGGCCAGCTTCGACTTCCTGAAGTACTCGTTGAGGATGCGGGTCAGCGCGCTCCTGAAGCCGACGAGGTGGGTGCCGCCTTCCTTGGTATTGATGCCGTTGACGAAGGCGAACATCGTCTCGTTGAACGAGTCGTTGTACTGGAGCCCGACCTCGACCTCGACGTCGTCCCTGGTACCGCTGAAGTAGATCGGGTCCTGGTGCAGGACCGTCTTGCTCTTGTTCAGGTAGGTGACGAACTCCATCAGGCCGCCGTCGAATTTGAACTCGTGCACCTTGGGCGTCGAAAGCCTATCGTCGGTCAGCGTGATCAGGAGGCCCTTGTTGAGGAAGGCCAGCTCGCGCAGCCGGTTGGCCAGAACGTCGAAGCTGTACACGGTCGTCTCGAAGATCGTCGGATCGGCCGAGAAGCGGACCACGGTACCGCGTTTATCGCTCTCGCCTACGACCCTGACGGCCTCGACCGGCAGGCCGGTCTTGTACATCTGGTAGTGCACCTTGCCTTCCTGGTGCACCGATACCTCGCACCAGGTGGACAGGGCGTTGACGACCGATACGCCGACGCCGTGCAGGCCGCCGGAGACCTTATAGGTGTTCTTGTCGAACTTGCCGCCGGCGTGGAGCCTGGTCATCACGAGCTCGAGCGCCGATACCTTCTCGACCGGGTGGATCCCGGTAGGGATGCCTCGGCCGTTATCGGTCACCTTGACGATATCGTTCTTCTCGAGGACCACGTCGATTCGGTCGCAGTACCCGGCGAACGCCTCGTCGATGGAATTGTCGACCACCTCGTAGACGAGATGGTGGAGACCGTCGATGCTCGTCGAGCCGATGTACATGCCCGGCCGTTTCCGGACCGCTTCCAAGCCTTTCAGGACCTGAATGCTCGTTGCTGAATACGTTGATTCCATTGTGTTTTCCGCGGAGGTATGAGTGATAGAGGCCTTGTGGGCATCTCGTATTGGTTCTATCCGCCCGGATAGCATCGACTGCGCCGAGCGTGCCTGCGAGTGCGCAGTATATCTTCGATGCTCTAAAAAGTAAAGGATACGAGCCTATATATAGAAGGAAGCACCACTGTATACCGCATGTGCAAAACTTGTGCAGAATCTGGTATTCCTCTATCAGATATAGAAAAGACGCATATCGGAATATTGGAGCCAAACATGAGCGACAAAGGCATATGGAATATAAGTATTTATCATATATGTATTTATATACATCCACTACATGGATTTTTAGTAGATTTCACAGAGATGGCTTCTTTTTTTTGAATTTGCCGAGTGATATACTCCCCCCGTCTTCTGTGATAGATTGTGGAAAAGTTGTTGGAAAACTTTATCGGGAGATACGTAAACGATGAATAGCTGGGATTATCAAGTCTTCTGGAACGAAGCGATGAGCCAATTCTCCAACGAGCTGAGCGAACAGGAATTCTCGATGTGGTTCAACATCGAGTACGACTCGTCGACGCAGGACTCGATCCTGGTGCGGGTACCGTCCGCCTTCTATAGAGACCAGCTGGCGAAGTCGTATCAGAAGGCCATAGAGGCCAAGCTGTTCGAGCTATCGGGCAAGCGGCTGACTATCGAATTCGTCGTGGTCAGGCCGGATTCATCGAGCTCCGTCCCCAAGACGGCTCCGGCGCAGCGACAGGAGACGAAGCCGGCGAAGCCCCAGCCCGAACCGGAGAAGCCGCGCGAGAAGCATCCGCAACTCAACCTGGCCCACACCTTCGAGAACTACATCATAGGCGAGAATAACTCGTTCGCGGCCAACGCCGCGATGGCCATAGCGGCGAACCCTGGCACCGCCTACAACCCCTTCCTGATCTACGGCGACGTCGGGCTCGGCAAGACGCACCTGATGCAGGCGATAGGCAACCGCGCCTGGGCTCTCAACCCCAAGCTCAAGATCATCTGCGTCTCGGCGGAGAATTTCACGAACGACTTCATCCACTCGATCCACGAGAAGGCGATGTCGTCGTTCAAGAACCGCTACCGTACCGTCGATATACTCCTGATCGACGATATACACTTCTTCGAGAACAAGGAGGGCTCCCAGGAGGAGCTGTTCCATACCTTCAACGCGCTGTACGACGGCAACAAGCAGATGGTCTTCACCTGCGACCGGCCGGCCTCCGAGCTCAAGAACCTATCGGACCGGCTGCGCAGCCGCTTCGAGCGCGGCCTCAACGTCGACCTGCAGCCGCCGAACTACGAGACCCGCTACGCCATACTCAAGAAGAAGGTCGAGACCAACAACCTGAACATCCCGCCGGAGGTCTTCGACGTGATAGCCAGGAACATCTCGACGAACGTGCGCGACCTCGAGGCGGCCCTCGTCAAGCTCAACGCCTACGCCGACCTGGTCGGCAAGGAGATAACCCTCGAGGTGGCCCAGCAGCAGCTCAAGGACGTATTCAGCCAGACCAGGCACGGCAACGTGACGATAGACCATATCATCCGCACGGTATCGGAGGCCTACAAGGTCAGCGCGAACGACCTCAAGGGCAAGAAACGCACGAGGAGCATCGTCGTCCCCAGGCAGATAGCGATGTACATAGCCAGGGAGATAACAGAGTACTCGACCACGGAGCTCGGGCTCGAGTTCGGCGGGCGAGACCACACGACCGTCATGCACTCGTGCCAGAAGATAGACGAGCAGCTCAAGCTCGACCCCATGCTCGACGCCAAGATACAGAAGCTTATCCAGGCCGTCAGGCAGATGAGCGTGAAGAGCTAGCCGGTTGACGGGCGGGGGCCTTCCTGTAGAAAAGGCCTTCGTCCCGGCGCCCCCGCGCGGTCGCCCGTGTACATGTGCAAATCCGCGCTCGCGGGGCGACGGGGTTATCAACAGCGCAAGTCTCGGCGTAGCATGGACCGAATGGGCTTTTCCACTTATACAAGGCCCTTACTATATCTATTACGAATTTATATAAATTCAAGTTCAATAAGGACGAGAGCCCGAAGTCCCAATATCCTTTTATTGCGCGGCACGACGCATCCGTGATATCCTAGAATGAAGAATCCGTACGAGGTTAGCCATGAAATTCGTTTGCGAAAAAAGCGCGCTGCAGCGGGAGATAGCCTTCGCCCAGGAGATCATCTCCTCCAAGAGCGCCATGTCGGTCGTATCGAACGTGTATCTCGAGGCTCGCGAAGGCTCGCTCCTGATACGGGCTACCGACATAAAAATCGGCTTCGAGACCAGGATGCCCGTCGAGGTTCAGGAGGAAGGCAGCCTGACCGTCTTCTGCGACAAGCTGACCGGCATACTCGCCAGCATCCCCGAGGGCACCATCGAGGTCGACCAGAAGGACGCCAAGGTCGTCATCAAGCCGAGCTTCAAGAAGGCCCAGTTCAGCCTCAAGACCATAGGCAGCGAGCAGTTCCCGCAGCTTCCCGATATCGACGACGACAAGTACTTCTCCATACCGATAGCCGACTTCAGGGATATGATAGGCCAGACCATCTTCGCCGTCTCCGACGACGAGACCAGGTACTTCATGAACGGCGTCTATCTCGAGCGGGCCCAGGACGGCCTCGTCATGGTGGCGACCGACGGCAGGCGGCTCGCGTATATCAAGCGCGGCATCGTCGAAGGCGTTCCCGAGTTCAAGGGCGTCATCATACCGCCGAAGCTCCTGTCGGTCGTGCTCCACCGCGCCGGCAACGAGGGCCAGATAGACCTGGCCGTCAGCGACAAGAACCTGTTCATCAAGTTTGGCCAATACCGCCTGAGCACCGTGCTCATCGAGGGCCAGTTCCCGAACTACCAGAAAGTCGTGCCCGAGAGCCAGAAGTACACCGTATCGGTCAAGCGGCAGGACGTGATCGACGCGCTCAAGCGCGTATCGATCTTCGTCGAGCAGAAGTCGCGGCGCACCTTCTTCGCCCTGTCGGCCGACAAGCTGGTCATATCGTCCGAGGAGACCGAGATAGGCACCGCGCGCGAGGAGATACCCTGCGCCTACGAGGGCCCCGAGGCCGTCATAGCGATGAACTACAAGTACATCGAGGATCCCCTGCGCGCCATCTCGACCGACGACGTCGCCATGCGCTTCACCGAGACCTCCCGGGCCGTTACCGTAGCGCCCGATCCCGAGTCAGACTACTTCCACATCCTGATGCCGATGCAGGTAGACTAGAGCGGCAGACGGGACTCCATGCCGTTCAGCCGCATCGAGAGCGTATCCTTTCGCAACCTTGCGGACGGGGCCATCCAGACGGAGGCCCCGTCCGTTTTCGTCGTCGGCGAGAACGGGCAGGGCAAGAGTAATTTCCTCGACGCGGTGTATACGCTGTGCTACGGCTCCAGCTTCCGCGGCGGGCAGGACGCCGACGCCGGCAGGGACGGCGAGCGATCCTGGTCGCTGCGCGGCACTGGCCCCGACGGCTCGAGCTGCGCTGTAGCCTGGGAATCGGGGATCAAGGCGATCAAGGAGGACGGTAAGCCGGTCCGCGACCGCAAGCGCCTCGTCGAACGCAACCCGGCCATCGTCTTCTGCCACGAGGACATGGAATTCGCCCGAGGCGAGCCCGAGCGGCGACGCTTCTTCTTCGACCAGACCGCCAGCCTCGTATCGGTCGGCTATATCGACCTCCTGCGGGCCTACCGCCGGGCGCTCAAGGCCAGGAACCAGGCGCTCAAGGACCGCAGCCTGGACGTGCTCGAGGTGCTCGACCTCCAGGTGGCCAGCTACGGCATCGGGCTGCGCGACGAGAGGGCGGCGATAGCGCGCGAATTCGACGAGCGCTTCGCGCCTCGCTTCGAGAGCGTCGCCAGGCTCGGCCAGCGCGTCGGCGTGTCGTACCGGCCGTCGTGGCGGCTCGACGAGGGTTCGGACGACGTAGTCGCCAGGCTCGCGGCCGCCAGGGATCGCGAGCTTGCGCTCGGCACGAGCCTCTCGGGCCCGCACCGCGACCGCTTCGTCTTCACCGACGACTCGGGCGACTTCTCCGACCGCGCCTCCACGGGCCAGCTCAGGCTGCTCAGCCTGACCCTCAGGATAGCCCAGGCCGAGCACTACGCCGGCGTCTCGGGCCGCAGGCCGACGCTGCTGCTCGACGACGTGCTCCTCGAGCTCGACCCCGAGAAGCGCCGTAGGTTCATGGAAGCGCTGCCTGAGGCCGAGCAGTCGTTTTTCACCTTCCTGCCCGGCGAGCCGTACCGGGATTACCAGCGCGACGGCACTATCGTATACTGGACGGACGATGGACGATTCACGCGTACGTAAGGCTTCCGACCTGCTCGGCGCCCTCCTATCCCCCGAGGCCGCGGCCAAGGCCGACGCCTGGACTAAGTTCTTCTCGTTCTGGAACCGCGCCGCCGGCGAGAACCTCGCCGCCCACTCGCGGCCGGTCGACCTGCGGAACGGCATCGTCTTCGTCGAGGCCACCCACCCCGGGTGGATACAGCTCCTGCAGATGCGCCAGACGCAGATCCTCGCCGCGATACGCCGCGCCTTCCCGGAGCTCGACGTCTCCGGCATAGCCTTCAGGCTGGCCAAGGACCCGAGCCTGCCCGGTACCGCCAAGATAGCCAGGCCGCCCGAGCCGATAGGCGCCGAGGGACGGAGCTCCGAAAAAAAGCGAAGCTCTTTCCCCAGCGCGTCGACCTCTGTCCCCAACGCGCCAAGCGTCAGCGAGACCATCGGCAAGGTCGAGGACGAGTCGTTCCGGAGCATCCTATCGTCGCTCGCGGAGACGCTGGGCGGCTCCGGGGACGAATAGCGCTTGATTTTTATGGGAGTTCCCCGTATCGTGACGATCCTACGAAGCCTATGAACCAGAAACACGATATAGACGTATACGGCAAGGCGGCCGACCTCATCTGCGCCGGGTGCTCCCACGCGACCGAGGGCTCTTCCGAGCAGGGTTGCTCGACCTGCGCGCCCGGCGCCAAACGGGCGACCATCGACCTGGTCGACGAGTTCAGGCGGCTCCTCGAGTCGTCCGAGCTGGCCGATCGATACAGGGTGAGCTTCTACGAGTCGACGCCGGAGAACATCGCGCGCGACGCCGACGTTCAGCGGCTCCTGTCGATGGCCAGCCTCGAGCCGGTCATCTGCATCGGCGGCAAGATAGCGTACCTAGGCGGCTTCAGCCCCGAAGGGCTGCTCGCGGAACTGCGTAAGCGATAAGGCAAGGTGTGACCATGGAACTGAACGACGAATTCATAGCCGGGCTCGAGGTCGGCAAGGCCGACCTGCTCAACAAGATAGCCTCGCAGCTGAGCATACGCGCCAGCCAGGCGGCCGCGGTCGTCGACCTGACCGCCGAGGGTTGCACCGTGCCGTTCATCAGCCGCTACCGCAAGGAGCGGACCGGCGAGCTCGACGAGGTGCAGGTCCGCGACGTGGTGCACCTGCACCAGAGCCTGACCAACCTGGAGACCAGGCGCATCGAGGTGATCCAGGCCATCCACGGCCAGGGCAAGCTGACCGAGGAGCTGTACGGCAACATCCGCAAGTGCGCGACGCTGACCGAGATCGAGGACATCTACGCGCCGTACAAGCGCAAGAAGAAGACCCGCGGCATGATCGCCGTCGAGAAGGGCCTCGAGCCGCTCGCCGAGATCCTGCTGACGAAGGACGCCGCCGCGGTCGAGGCCGCCGCTGCCGGCTTCGTCCGCGAGGACGCCGAGCATCCGGAGCTGGCCGTCGCGAGCGCCGAGGAGGCGATCAAGGGCGCGATGGACATCGTCGCTGAGCGCGTATCCCAGGACCCCGAGAACCGCGCCGCCGTCAAGAAGCGCTACCTGCGCGACGGCGCCATGGTCGTCAAGGGCGTCGGCGACGAGAAGAAGAAGGAATCCTCGACCTACCAGATGTACTGGGATTACCGCGAGCCGCTCGCGTCCCTCAAGCCGCACCGCGTGCTGGCGATCAACCGCGGCGAGCGCGAAGGCGAGCTGGACGTCAGCCTCGAGGTCGACGAGGACGACGCCGTGGCGCTCCTCCAGGCCCGCTACGCGCTAGCGAACAAGTACCACGCCGAGGCGGTCGACGACTCGCTCAGGCGGCTCGTCTCTCCGGCGGTACTACGCGAGATACGGTCCGAGGCGATGGACGAGGCCGACGGGCACGGCATCTCGGTGTTCAGCGAGAACCTCAAGAACCTGCTCCTGTCGGCGCCGCTCAAGGGCACGCGCGTCCTCGGCGTCGACCCGGGCATTGCACCGGCACCAAGTGCGCCGCGATAGGCGAGAACGGCAAGTACCTCCGCTACTTCGTTATCCACCAGGAG
>Ga0116151_10004214_pt1 | contig 12631 bp, 10 predicted proteins | sample AD_UKC117_MetaG_FD_89893 | JGI IMG/M metagenome (GOLD analysis project Ga0116151, IMG submission 89893) | Active sludge microbial communities of municipal wastewater-treating anaerobic digesters from Hong Kong - AD_UKC117_MetaG | ecosystem: Engineered > Bioreactor > Anaerobic > Digestate... | reverse complement strand
TGGGCTGCGACCCTTGGCTGGCTGGTTGGGTCAGGGCCGGGCGCGGGCATTGCACTCATGTTTGTCTGTACAGCCCTGTGTGGCAGCACCATGAGTCTCGGCGCTTACTTGATACCAGCCATCCGTCGGGTTGAAGTCGATCTGCCGGACTATGATTGCCCGACAGACCCTCCTTACCAAGCGACGTAACTGCTGTGGTTCTACCCTACTTCTGATGAAGTCGCCGTGGCGGTGACTAACGCTCCACGGTAACGGCATAGTGGCCCTCAATGTAGGGAAAACGATCTTCCAGGCCCTCTGCCAGATGAACGCCGAACCCTGGGCCATCCGGCAGAGTTAGCTTGCCCTTTTCAATTGGCGGCGGATCGGCCAAAATCTCCCACTGCAACGGCCCCTGGATCATGCACAGTTCCAGGGGGCGCGGTGTTGACAGCGCCGCCATGAGATGGGCATGGGCCATACACATGAGACCGTTGTGCCAACTGTGGGGTGCAAAGTCGATCCCATAACGTTCGGCGGCTTCGGCAATTCGTAAACATTCAGTAATGCCGGCAATGCCTGCGTCGGGTTGTACAATGCCATAGGCTTGTTTTTCTAAGTAGGGGCGGAATTGTTCCAAGGTCGCGTACTGTTCCCCACCAGTGATCGGCATGTCCACAGCCGCGTTGAGTTTGGCGTATCCCCCGATATCGGTTTGGGGAATCGGTTCTTCAAACCAGGTAAAGCCAAGCCATTCCAACTCTTGCGCAATCAACAGTGCATCCTCCATATTAAGTCGTTGATTGCCGTCGAGCATTAATTCCATTCGCCCGTTGACTGCCTCGGTAACTTCACGAACCAGACCGAGAAAGCGATCAACGGTAACATTGTCCCAACTCCATTCGGTGCCGATGCGAAACTTCATTGCGCTGTACCCTTGATCCATGTACCCCAGCGCTTCTTCCACCAGTTGATCGGGGTGGAGGCGCCAATCGTAGCGGCAGCCGCTTGATGCGTAGAGGCGAATATCGGGTTTGGCGTTCGAATTGAGCAGTTCACTCACGGGCTTCCCGGCAATCTTGCCCCGCAGATCCCAGAGCGCGCAGTCAATACCGGCCACAGCACAATCGTACGGACGGCTGCGACCGTTGGGGTGGGGCACAATGGTGGGATCAGAGGGATCTTTGCCAACGAGAGAAGGCGCCAGCCAATTCACCCACTCGCGGATCAAGAGCGGCCACCCATAGGCGCTTGCCTCACCGGTGCCGACAAAGCCATCATCCGTGTGAATAACAACGATAGCGCAATCTGCTTTCACGGTTCGATAGCGTGCGGTAATCCACTGACGATGGCGCTCATGCATCCTCGAAAGACACAATGTCTCTAGCTTGGTGATTTTCATGGCCTCTTCTCCTGCCCTTCTTGTGTGCTGTCTCTTGATTGGCAGCAAATGGGGCAATGATGGTGGTGATTAACAGTGGCCGCAACAGCTTACCTGAGATTGCCGTCACTGTATGTTATTTTTTTCCCTTTAGAATCTGGTTCTACTGGATCTCATGGAAGTACCCTTCTAGGAAGGATCCATGGCAACCCCCTGCATTCCGGAAGAGCCTAGAATCTGAGAATCTATCTGAGACTTCCCTATGCCGCTGGGCCACGGGAAAGTTTTAGACAGAGACAATTTTTGCTTTTGTCCGCTCTTTTTGTCGCCTGGATTCAGCCTGTTGCAAGTGAACTGCGTTGCATGAGGAAGAGGGAATGTGCCGGCGGTTATCTCGATCGTCGCTGCAACAGAAAAACACTTTGCACGATACTTCAAATATGATATAATCCACCGACATCTACTTTTGACATAGGGTACTGTCATACTTACTATTGAGTTTTCATGGCATAGTATTTTGTCATGTAGGATATACGTATGTGGTCGCTTTTCCATTGTGATGAGCGATTCGAGAACGAGCACTTAGCATGAGCACCTGAGACCGATGAGCAGACGTTGAGTGTAGACGCTGTGGATAGCGGGAGAATTTTTGATGATCGAGGTAACAATAGCAAGTATTCGCGTCAGTTTAATGTCGCAGAATCGCATTGTGGAGTTGCGCGAAGAAGGGGGTGACCGCATCCTGCCCATTTGGATCGGTCCTTTTGAGGCAGAATCGATCACGTTACAACTGCAGAGCGTGGATGTTCCGCGCCCTTTAACACACGATCTGCTGAAGTCTGTCATTGAAACATTAGGTGGCGAAGTCCTTCACATTTTGATCAGCGGTCTGGAAAAGAGCACCTACTTTGCCCGGATTGTCCTGGATGTTGACGGTGACACGATTGAGGTTGATAGTCGTCCCAGCGATGCGATTGCCTTGGCCGTGCGAGTCAATGCTCCCATCTATGTGGCCGAAGAAGTAATGGATCAAGCCGGCCTTCGTCCTGAGGAAGAGGTGCGTCTCAATGAACAAGAGACGCAAGGGGGCGATCAACCGGTGGCGGATGAGGATCTGGGCGCCTTCAAAGATTTGATTGAAGGATTGGATCTCGATACCCTGCTTGGCAATTAAAAATCTGTCCGAAACTGCGGCTGCGGCCCAGCAGGAACAGAAAATGTTGGACATACACGAAGACCAAAACTCCTCTTTTGTACCGTTTTTGTGAATTTTCTTCGTAGGCAACGCAAAGATGCCTATTGCTTCAAAGCATTTCTAAACGGCGAGGCCACCTTTTTGGCTTCGCCGTTTTTTGCCACAAAAATTGGCGGTATGCTGAAAGTTGTGTGAATCGCCAATCCGCTCTCTGTGCCAGTTGCGATTTACATAGTTGCTCCCATGGGCGAAGCGGTGAAATCGTTGTCATTCGTACCGAGAAGCTACCCGATTTCACCCGAAGTCCTATATGAGCCTTACATAATTCGTGCGATACCGCCCAAAAATTAGTGAAGACCATGAGTGAACTCGAAGTTCCGACCCGCAGCATCCCCGCCAATGTGGAAGCTGAACGTGCCGTGTTGGGTTCGTTGATGATTGATCCCGATGCGATCATCAAGATCGCCAATTTTCTTCGGCCCGATGATTTTTTCCGCGAGCGCCACGCATTGCTCTATGAAGCGATGTATACGCTCAATGAACGGCGTGAACCCCTCGATTTTGTGACCCTGGTGGATGAACTGGAGCGGCGCGGTCAATTGGCCGATGTGGGGGGGCCGGCTTATCTCACAGATCTGGTGGCGGGTACCCCGACTGCGCTCTATGTGGATCACTACGCGCGTATCGTGGAGCGCACGGCGGTCTTGCGGCGCCTGATTGCCTCTGCCGGTAAAATTGCCGAATTGGCCTACGATGAAAGCCTCGATGTGGATGATGTGGTTGATCGGGCGGAGCAGATCATCTTTGGAGTGACCGAAAGCCGCATTCATCGCGATCTCACTCCCATCCGCGCCATTATGACCAATGTCGTCGATCATATTGATTTTCTCTCCCGGAACCCCGATCGCCTTATGGGGGTTCCCACGGGCTTTACCATGTTGGATCGCATGTTGGGCGGCTTTCAAAAGAGCGACCTGGTAATTTTGGCTGCGCGGCCGGGCATGGGCAAATCTTCTTTGGTCCTCAGCATTGCCCAAAATGCGGCCAAGCGGCACAATGCGCGTGTCGCTTTCTTTAGCCTGGAAATGAGCAATGAGCAGATGGTGCAGCGTCTGCTGTCGATGGAAACTGCCATCGATAGTCATCGTCTGCGCATGGGGGCTGTCCACGAGGAAGAGTGGCCGATCGTGTTGGAAGCAGCCAACATGCTGGCCAATACCAGCATCTTCATCGATGACACACCGGCCGCTAGTGTCACCGACATCCGCACCAAGTGCCGGCGCCTTTATGCCGAGCACGGGCTCGATATCGTCATCATTGATTACATGCAACTCATGACGGGCCAAAGTGGCGGGCGCAACGACAATCGCCAACAGGAGATTAGCTATATCAGTCGTTCGCTCAAGGCGTTGGCCCGCGAACTCAATGTGCCGGTCATTGCGCTCAGCCAACTCAGCCGGGCCGTCGAGAGTCGTTCGGACAAGCGCCCCATGTTATCGGACTTAAGAGAATCTGGATCCATTGAGCAGGATGCAGACGCCGTTCTCTTTATTTATCGCGAAGATTACTATATTGAAGATACGGATCGCCAGAACATCGCTGATATTCTGGTCGCCAAACACCGCCACGGTGCAACCGGTACGGTCAGCCTCTTCTTCCGCAAAGAGTTAACCCAGTTCCGCGATTTGGAGATCCAACGGACTGATCTAGAATACTAATATATTTGGGTGCAAGTAAAGCCGAAAGGGAATGGCCGGAAAGCGGCAACGGGATTGGCGCCCTCCTGTACGAGAAACATTTCGGCATGTGGTAAAGGGTAGATAACCAACTATGGTCCATCAACAAAGCGGTTTTATTGGCTTTCCCGATGTCAAGATGAAACCGGTCGTGATTCCCGACCACTTTTTCACAGAGCTGCTGGCGCAGATCGATGATCTGGCCGAACTGAAGCTGATTTTGCACTGTTTTTGGTTACTTAACGAACAGAGCGGCGAGTTTCGCTACCTGCGCGGCGTGGATCTGCGCGAAGATGAGACGCTATTGGGTAGTTTGGCCAATGAGCAAGGGCTGCGTGCGCCGGAAGCCGTGTTGGAAGACGCCTTGCAACGGGCCGTCGCACGTAACGTGCTTCTGCGGCTGGAGATTGAATCGCCGACTGCTACGCCGGCCACTGATGAGAGGGCAACAGTCGAAGATTGGTATTTCATGAATACCGTGAAAGGTCGGCAAACGATCGCTCTCGTGCGCCAGGGTAAGCTTCACGAGTTGCAGTCTGCCATCCCGGAAGAGGCACGGCTGCGGGTCGAGCGCCCCAACATCTTTGTGCTCTACGAGCAGAACATCGGCTTGATGACGCCGCTCATCGCCGATCAACTGCGCGATCTCGAAAAAACTTATACCCCCGAATGGATTGAAGAAGCCTTTGAAATTGCCGTCAGTCGCAACAAGCGCTCGCTGCGCTATATCCAGGCAATTTTGAAGCGGTGGGAGACCGAAGGGAAACAAGGCGACACTTATGAAACCTCTGGGCGATCTACTGAATCGGAACGGAAACGAAAATACATCCCGGACGAATTTGCCGACATCATCATCGGCTGATGAGGCCGATGACGTCGCAGGCCGCCAACGTCTATCAGTCATTCCACCGGAGCCAATCGTTCGCAAAAGTGCCCTGGATCCCCAGGCTTCTCGCATGACGCGCCCGTTGCACCCCAGCCGTGCCCAGGCCTACGGCCCCAGTAACCGCATGGAACATACGTCCTGTCCCATCTGTGATGGTATCGGCTACACTGTCCCCGATCTACCCCTTGGTCATCCCGATTTTGGGAAGGCGATCCCTTGTCGCTGTCGTGAGCAGGAACGGCTGGCGCGCCGTCTACGCTCCATGCAACGTATGGGCACGCTCGACACATTGCAACGGCTGACCTTTGAGAGCTTTATCCCCGAACCGACCCATCTTTCGCACGAAAAGGCATTTAACGTACGACGTGCCTTTGAAACCTGTCGCTACTTTGCCCAAGAGCCGGAAGGATGGCTGCTGTTGACCGGCACCTATGGCTGCGGTAAAACTCACTTGGCTGCCGCTATCGCCAATGCACGGATCGATTTGGGTCAGCCGGTGCTCTTTATGGTTGTTCCCGATCTTCTCGATCATTTGCGCAGCGCCTTTAGTCCACAGAGCGATGTGACATACGACGAGCTTTTTGAACAGCTACGCACCACCACATTGCTGGTGCTCGACGATCTGGGCGCACAGAGTAGTACGCCTTGGGCACAAGAAAAGCTCTTCCAACTGCTCAACCACAGGTACAATGCCCAACTGGCCACGGTGATTACAACCAACCAGCGCCTCGAAGATCTGGAACCGCGGCTGCGCAGCCGCTTGATGGATGTCAACCTTGTCAACCACTTCGCCATCATCGCGCCTGATTTCCGCGCCGGCAAAAATCCTGTGCAGAGTGATCTAAGTTCTCTGGCACTACACAATGAGCAGCGCTTTGATACCTTTAACGCGCGTCGCACCGATATCAGTGGAGAAGAGCGCCTCAATTTGCAGGAAACCTTTGATGCCTGCCGGGCTTATGCCGCCGATCCTACCGGTTGGCTTGTTTTGGCCGGCATCAGTGGCTGTGGCAAGACTCACCTTGCGGCGGCAATTGCTCATCAGCGCATGGCCCATGAACAGGGGGACGTCATGTTTATCGTGACACCGGATCTGCTGGACCACCTGCGGGCTGCCTTTAGCCCCAATGCAACCACCCCCTACGATCGGCGCTTCGATGAAATCAAAAATACGCCAATGTTGATTCTTGATGATTTGGGCACCGAAAGCGCCACCCCATGGGCCAAAGAAAAACTCTTTCAGCTCTTGAATTATCGTTACAATGCTCTGCTCCCCACCGTGATTACGACCAGCGCAGAACCCAAAAAAATGGAACCGTGGTTGCGCACGCGCCTGTTTGATACCAGCCGTTGTCAATTTCGCGCGATCATCGCCCCTGAATATCGTGGCAATCGAGGGGCATCCCCATCGCGGGGTGCACCACGCTCCGGACGTCGCTAGCCGTGGCTCGCGTATGTTTATCATCTTGCAAGGTACGTTTGGTCATCTCTCTCTGACAATGCGTAAAGCGCAAGACGTGAAAGTTTGGCAAGAGTGGGAACTCGCAGTACACTGATTTCGTCAAAAAATCAATGTCACCTTCAATGTCGCCAATCGAAGTTGCGCATAAATCTACGCTCATATGGGCGAAGCGGTGAAATTGGAGCGATTCTCTCTGAGAATTTTTGCAGTTCCACCCGAAGACCTATATGAGCCTGCATCTATTGCAACATGTACATTATTGCAACATGTAAATGGAGAGAACAGATTGTTGTATTGGGAAATTCAGGAGAATTGAAATCGCAATGGCATGTTTTAGACACTTTTCATCAAGTCTACTCATTGGTCTTGTTCTGCTTATGATGGTGGGGCTCACCGGCTGCCTAAACCTGATGGCCACGGATGCGGAACCACTCGATCCAACGCGTACCCCGATCCCAACCTTTACGCCCACAGACATACCGCCTACTGCCGATGTCGCCGCCACGGAGGCGGCACAAGCAGCAATGGCCCAAGCGACAGCAAATGCAGCTGCCACCGCCGCGGCGGCACCCACAGATACACCAGTGCCTTCCGAGCCGACAGCAACGCCAACGCCCGATAGCGCGGTCGCTGTGGTCAATCAAGGGATGAATGTTCGTAATGGGCCAGGGACGAATTACTCAATCATTGGTGCGGCACAAGCCGGCGATCAGTATGTAATTACCGGCAAAGATAACAGCGGTGCCTGGTGGCAGGTGGATTTCAATGGTCAATCCGGTTGGCTTTTTGGTCAGTTGGTGACAGCGAGTAACAGCAGTGGTGTTGCCGTTGCGCAAAATATTCCGGCACCGCCGCCACCGACCAACACGCCGGTGCCGGCCCCCACGCAGGCGCCAGCGCCAACCCAGCCACCGGCCCCACCGTCGCCGACCTATAAATTTAATGTTGTCGTTGTCAGCAGGTGTGAACGTCAGCCTGCCGGCAACTGGTTTGAAGGCAAAACCTATGTCAACGGCCAACCGGCTAGCGGTTATAAGGTCGTCTTTAGCTATGCTGCCGATGGCCCGCCAATTACGTCACCGGTCGTTACGGGGCCTCACCCTGGTTACGAAGGCTGGGATGCCGGATACTACAGCCATATTATCAATGCCAGCGGCCCCAAGGCAGGCACGTGGTATGTGTGGGTTGTTGATGATAGCGGCAACCGGATTTCCGAAATAGGCCAGTGGACCAGCACCGGTCCCGGCGATGGATGTAATCAAGCGGTTGTCGACTTTGACAGCCGGTAAAGGTGTTCCAAGTTCGTAACGATCCATATTTTGAAGGGCAGAGTTTGTGAAGCCACCTGTGCCTTCGAGGATCTTGCTCGTTACTTCCATGATTGTTGTCCGTCACTTACGATAAGTTATGGTTCTGTAAGGAATGCTGAAAAGTTGATGTGCTAGAATACAGCCATTAATCATGCGCCTGTCGCACCGGGAATGAACGCTTGATGGGAGCTAAGCTCCTGGTGTTCCTTCTCCGGTGGCAGCGTAGGTCCAAATTCAGTAGCTTGCCGAACTGTAGCAAGGCCGCCTCCGCTTTGCTATGCTTGTGATCAAAGCCAAAGTGCTGTCACTGCCTGAATGCCCGCTTTGGGTTGGTCGTGATCGCCAAATGCAATTGAGCTTTGACCCAAGATGTCTGAGTGAATGAGAGATCAAGGGTAAACAATCATGACCACCCCCGAGCGCAATTTTGTTGTGTCTGTTTCACCAAAGTATGTCTTACCGATCGTGATCTTGTTGACCGTTGCTGTGACAGGATGTGCACAGCGGGTGAATGCTGGGCCGCCGCCGACCCGGACACCCATTCCAACCTTTACACCATCACCAACTTACGATGTGCTGGCGACAATGGTCTTTGAAGCCGCGGCGGCAACTGCGACAGCGGAAGCGCCCACGATTACACCAACGCCAACCGAAACCGAAGTGCCCACTGCCACACCGACCGAAACGCCGGAAATCGCCCAGGTGATCATCCCCCGTGCTGTCAATATTCGCAGTGGGCCTTCCACCTACCATTCTGTAATCGGCTCTGCCGATAGTGGCGAGTCTTACCCGATTTTGGGCAAAAACAACGATGGTACCTGGTGGCAAATCGATTACAAAGGACAGCCTGGTTGGGTCTTTGCAGAGATCGTCGAAGAAAAGGCGGTAGAGGATATTCCCGTGGCAGTCAACATCCCGACGTTGCCACCGCCACCGCCGACAAATACGCCGACCATTACACCGACGCCTGAGTTCACACCAACACCGGTCTATACGCCAACACCAACGCCGGATTATACGTACACGCTCTCAAATACGGGTACCTGTGAATCCACAGATGGGTTGCCGCAATTCCGTGGGAAAGTGAAATATCTCGATGGCTCACCACGCAACATGGCCTGCGTCCACATTGCCTTCTGGGGACCACGGCAAACCCAATGTTCCGGCTGTGACCGTGCCGGTGATGGAAATTGGGGCTTTGCGCCCTTCGGTGATACCGCGCCCGGTGATACGGTTGTCGAACTCTTTGTTGTCAACTGTCCATCCAATGGAGTTCCGCCCGGCGGACAGAATGGCGATTTTGTCAATTTGACTCCGCTATCGCCCAAGTGGACCCACAAGGTCAGTGGTAAGGAACTCTGTACAGATATTACCTTTACCAGCGAAGATTAGTACTACAACGAGACTTTGCAAAGGTGACTGTCATTGCCCACGAGCCGTCGGATAGCAATCATCTATCGCCGGGCAGTGACAGTTATCTCGAAGCTTCCGAAGTCTCGTTGTAATGTTAGGCGGTATGCCGAAAATTGTGTAAATCGCTACTCTTATAACCGTCTTTCGTTCATGAATCGATTCATTATTGCACTACGTCAACTCGTGATTCTGTGGGTCAGTCTGCTCCTATTGGGTGGACTGACTTTTTTGCTTGTCCGCCAACCGTTTGTACGAACCTGGCTTTGGAACCAGACCGGAGAAGAAGCCCTGGCCGCGCAGCTAAAAGGCGCAACTGATCTCGCTGCCGCCTGGCTGCGGCCTCCGTTGGCTTTGGCGGCCGATGTTGAAATTGCCCATGCCGATGTGAATCCCTTTGGCATCAATGTCTTTCTAGAACAAGAGGCCGAACCTGCCAAGCGGGAACTCGCCATTGAATTCGCGGCCGATGCCGGCTTTCATTGGCTACGTCAGGAGTTTACCTGGGAAGATATTGAGATCCATGGCAAGGGGGACTTTGAAGATCGCCGCCATGAACCCTATCGCTCTGCCTGGGCAAAATACGATCATATTGTTGAGCAGGCCGAAGCGCATGGTATGGAGATGATCGTACGCATCAGCAATCCGCCTTCGTGGACCCGAGTGCTTACCGACACCGTGGGCACTTACGCTCCGCCCGACGATTTTCAGGACTTTGCCGATTTCGTTACCGCGGTCGTCACCCGATATCGTGGACGCATTCACTACTACCAATTCTGGAATGAGCCGAATATCTATCCCGAGTGGGGCGTCTATCCCATCAATCCGGAACGGTACACCGAACTGTTGAAGGCCGGTGCAACGGCGGCACGCGCGGCAGACCCGGAGGTGGTGGTGATTGCCGGAGCGTTGGCGGCCACCATCGAGCTATCTCCCAACGCGCCTGCGGGAGCCAACAATCTCAACGATTTGATCTTTTTGCAGCGAATGTATGATGCCGGAGCTGCTCCTTATTTTGACGTTGTGGCACTTCAAGGATATGGCCTGTGGAGTGGGCCAACCGACCACCGGATGCATCCGCGTGTGTTAAATATTGCGCACCACTTGTTTGTGCGCGATCTCATGGTCAAAAATGGTGATGCTCACAAACCGATCTGGCTGGCTGAGATGAATTGGAACGCTGCGCCCGACGGTGTACCCCCCAATTACGGCAAAGTGACACTGGAGCAGCAGGCGCGTTATCTGCCATTGGCCTATACCCGCATGGCCGAGGAGTGGCCCTGGATTGGTGTTGCCAATGCTTGGTATCTCAAGCGCGCCACGGATCAGTGGGAAGTGGAAGGACGACCAGAAGCCTATTTCCGTCTTTTGCAGCCGGACTTTACCCCGTTACCTGTCTATGACGCCATGAAGCGCTACATCCACAAGTTGCCCGCGGCTACGACGCAACCCTAAGCGCCGATCTTTGCCATGTCTGTTCGCTTCCTTCACCCACCATCTCAGGAACGAAACTCTGTTCCGCTGCCCCTCTTCTTGCATAGAGGACTGCTTGGCTTGATCCTTCTTGGCGCGGCAGTTTTGCGCTTTTACCATCTCGGCGCATCCAGTCTGTGGAGCGATGAGGGCAATACGTGGGCACTGCTTAGCCGTTCCTTTGGGCAGATTGCCCGCGATGCCGCCGCTGATATCCATCCCCCAGGGTACTACTGGCTCTTGAAACTTTGGAGCATCCCCTTTGGCACGAGTGCCACTGCCATGCGGAGTTTTTCCGCCTTGTTGGGTGTGCTGCTGGTTTACCTGATCTATTGTCTTGGTTGTCATCTCCGACCTGCCCACCACCAATTGCGTCTTTCCTGGCCTGCTCTGGTTGCCGCTTTCCTGGCTGCGCTTAACCCCTTTCAGATCTACTACAGCCAAGAAGCGCGCATGTATCTGCTTCTGGCCGTTGCCGGGGCAGTGCTAATGTTAGCCCTCTTTTCCTATCTGGCGAGAGAGACCACACGGAACACGGCGTGGGTTGGACTTGGCGGTTACGTGGCAGCCGGCACCGTTGGTCTGTGGACCCACTATAGCTTTCCCATTGTATTGGCTGCTGCCGTCTTTGGCTACTTGTTAGAACTGCGACGTTCGATCCCTGACGGCAGACGGTGGCGTTCCACGATCTACTTTGGATTGGCCAATCTCGTCGTGGTATTGCTCTACCTGCCCTGGTTGCCGACGGCCATTGCTCGTGTGCTGGCCTGGCCGGCGGGCGGCGAGGCTGTACCTGTTTTGCAAGGGATACAACTGACGATAGCAACCTTGCTGGTTGGACCCCAAGGGGTTGTGCCCCAGCCCCAGTTGCTCTGGAGCAGCTTGGGATTGTTGTTCCCACTGCTTGGGCTGTATGCTTTGCGACGGAGCCGGGGCAGCTATCTGCTCTTTCTTTGGTGGGCGCTGCCGGTGGGGCTCATGTTTGGGCTGGGTCTCTTTAGCGAGGCTTTTCTCAAATTTCTGCTCGCTGCATCGCCAGCCTGGCTTCTGCTCTGTGCTGTCGCGCCGTGGCTCCTGCCGTGGCCTCGGTTGGGGATAACGATGTTGTGCGCCGGTGCCCTGGCGTTGGCCGCGATAGTTTTGCCCACCTATTATCGTGACCCGGCTGTGCGGGATAACTATGCGGGTGTCGCAGCCTATATCGCGGTCACCGCCGATCCCCAGCAAGATCTTGTCCTGCTCGACGCCCCAGGGCAACAAGAAGTCTGGCAATACTACGATCCCGGTGTGCCAACGCTAGCCCTGCCGCAACAGCGCCCTGCCGATGTCGCAGTGACCATCGCCGCCTTGGCCGATGCGACCACCAACCGGCGCAACGTTTATGCACTCTTTTGGGCCACCGATGAAGCCGATCCCAATCGGATCGTGGAGAGTTGGCTCGACCAGCACGCGTTTAAGGGCTTGGAGCGCTGGCAAGGCAATCTGCGCTTTGTCATCTATACATTGGCCGCCAATCTCGCTTGCACGCCACCGCCACCGACTGGGGAGCTACTTTGGGGCGATCGCATTGTGTTGAAGGATCTGTGCCGTGCTCAAGGACAACAGGCCGTTTCCGCAGGAGAGGCGGTGCTTCTTGGCCTTCATTGGCAGGCAACCGCAGAACTCACCACCCGCTACAAAGTTTCCGTGCAACTGCTCAATGAGCGGAATCTCGTGGTGGAACAGCATGACGGCGAACCAGTGGGTGGTTCGCGCCCCACCGACACCTGGCAACGCGCGGAACTCATTGTTGACAATCA
>Ga0116151_10004209_pt1 | contig 12642 bp, 9 predicted proteins | sample AD_UKC117_MetaG_FD_89893 | JGI IMG/M metagenome (GOLD analysis project Ga0116151, IMG submission 89893) | Active sludge microbial communities of municipal wastewater-treating anaerobic digesters from Hong Kong - AD_UKC117_MetaG | ecosystem: Engineered > Bioreactor > Anaerobic > Digestate... | reverse complement strand
CTTTACAACGAAGCCTACTCCTACTTCTACGGACCTGTGTTCGCCTTGCTGCTGCGCCCCCTGGCCTGGCTGCCGGACTGGTGGGGCGAGTTGATGTGGGGCCTGTCGGGCGTGGCATTCCTCGCGCGCAGCCTCGTGCTCCTGGGGCGGTGGAACCAGGCTGCCCAGCTCGATCGGTCCCAGCTGGCGGTCTCCATCATCGCCGTCGTGGTCTTCGCTTTTCAGCCCATCCGGGACAACCTGAACGCCGGGCAGACCTCCTTCCTGTTGCTGTGGACCATGCTGGAGGCCATCGCCCTCGCTGAACGCGGGAAGTGGTTTGGGGCCGCCTTGTTGCTGGCCTTCGGCACGGACATCAAGCTGCTGCCGTTGGCGGTTTGGGCCTACCTGCTGTATCGCGGGCATTGGCGCACCGCCGCGCTGGCACCGGTGTTGTTGGTCGTCCTGTCCTGGGGCCTGCCCGCCCTGATCTTCGGGCCGGAACGCAGCACGGAACTGTTGAACGACCGGGTGGCGTTGATCGATCCCGGCGATCCACGCCACGTCCTGGACGAAGAGGAACCCGACTTCCTTTCCATCGGGGCCGTGCTCAGTGCCTACCTGAGCGCCGAGGGAGGCAACAGGTTCACGCTGGACCTTCCGAGGCAGGTCATGGACCTTCCGCTTTCGACCATGCTGATCCTGATCCCGGTCGCCCGCCTGGTACTGGCCTCGTCGCTCCTGTTCGTGCTGGGCTGGCCACCGTTCCGGGCACGTTCCACGGAGCGCCTGGCAGGCAGGGAACTCGCCTGGTTGTTCGCACTGATCCCCCTGGTCTTTCCGCATCAGCAGACCTACTCCCTGCTCTATGCCCTGCCTGCAGTCGTCCACCTCGCGGTCCGTTGGTGGGCTCCGGACGGCATCCTGCGGAACGGGTGGGCACAAGCCTTGTTGCTCCTTGCCTACGCCTGCCTCAACGCGCACCTCTGGCTCGGTCATTTCGGGCCGGTGTACGACCACTACAAGTTGCCGGTGCTGGGCCTGGTGGCCCTGGGCGTGCTGGTGGCCCTGGACGAGCCTGGTACCAGGATGGCCGGGCCCACCGGGGAACGCCCCTCTGCGTCAGGCGCATAGCCCCCTGCCCGACACACGCTCCGTGCCTGTCAAAGTCGTACATTTGCCGCCCCGTTCGCACGCCCTTTGTACCGGTGGCGGGCGCTGAAGCATGAAGATCGACGTCAAACTCCCCGATGGCAGTGTCCGTTCCTACGAACAGGGCGTGACCGCCATGGACGTGGCCCGCGACATCAGCGAGGGCCTGGCCCGCAACGTGCTGGCCGCCAAGGTGAACGGTCAGGTGTGGGACGCGGGTCGGGTGCTGCCCGGCGATTGCGACCTGCAGCTGCTCACCTGGAACGACGGCGAGGGGAAGAGCACGTTCTGGCACAGCAGCGCACACCTGCTGGCCGAGGCGCTGGAGGAGCTTTATCCCGGGGTCAAGTTCGGCATCGGTCCCCCGATCGAGAACGGGTTCTATTACGACGTGGACCTGGGCGACCGCACCCTGAGCGAGCATGAGTTCCCGGCCATCGAGAAGAAGATGCTGGAGCTGGCCCGAAGGAAGGAGGTCTTCGAGCGTCGGGAAGTGCCCAAGGAGGAGGCCATCGCCTACTATCGGGAGAAGGGGGACGAGTACAAGCTGGAGCTGATCGACGAGCTGAAGGACGGTGAGATCACCTTCTACAAGCAAGGCGAATTCACCGACCTGTGCCGCGGTCCGCACATCCCGGACACCGGCTTCATCAAGGCCGCCAAGGTGCTGAGCGTGGCAGGGGCCTACTGGCGTGGCGACGAGACGCGCAAGCAGCTCACCCGCCTGTACGGCATCACCTTCCCCAAGCAGAAGGAGCTGGACGAGCACCTGCACCTGCTGGAGGAGGCCAAGAAGCGGGACCACCGCAAGCTGGGCAAGGAACTGGACCTCTTCACCTTCAGTGAGCGCGTGGGCCAGGGGCTCCCGTTGTGGCTGCCCAAGGGTACCGCACTGCGCGAGCGGCTGGTGAACTTCATGAAGGCCGCCCAGGAACGCGACGGCTACGAGCAGGTCGTGAGCCCGCACATCGGCAGCAAGCAGCTGTACGAGACCAGCGGCCATTGGGAGAAGTACGGCAAGGACAGCTTCAAGCCGATCAACACCCCGCACGAGGGCGAGGAGTTCCTGCTGAAGCCCATGAACTGCCCGCACCACTGCGAGATCTTCGCCAGCCGGCCGCGGAGCTACAAGGACCTGCCCCTGCGCCTGGCCGAGTTCGGCACGGTGTACCGCTACGAGCAGAGCGGCGAACTGCATGGACTCACCCGCGTGCGCGGTTTCACGCAGGACGACGCCCACCTGTTCTGCCGGCCCGACCAGGTGAAGGAGGAGTTCAAGAAGGTCATCGACCTGGTGCTCAAGGTGTTGAAGGCCCTCGACCTGAACGACTTCGAAGCCCAGATCAGCCTGCGCGACCAGGTGGACCGGAGCAAGTACATCGGCTCCGACGAGAACTGGGAGAAGGCTGAGCAGGCCATCATCGAAGCCGCCGCGGAAAAGGGGCTGAAGACGGTGGTGGAATACGGCGAGGCCGCCTTCTACGGCCCCAAGCTGGACTTCATGGTGCGGGACGCCCTGCGCCGGAAGTGGCAGCTGGGCACCATCCAGGTGGACTACAACCTGCCGGAGCGTTTTGAACTGGAGTACGTCGGGAGCGACAACCAGAAGCACCGTCCGGTCATGATCCACCGGGCGCCCTTCGGAAGCCTGGAGCGCTTCGTGGCCGTGATCATCGAGCACCACGGCGGGCGCTTCCCGCTATGGCTCACGCCGGAGCAGGCCATCGTTCTCCCGATCAGCGACAAGTTCGTGGACGATGCCCGCCGGGTGGCGGATTCGCTGAAGAACCACGATATTCGCGCCTCCGTTGACGAACGGAACGAGAAGATCGGCCGCAAGATCCGCGATGCGGAGCTCGCCAAGGTCCCGTTCATGCTCATCATCGGGGAAAAGGAGGCCTCCACGGGGACGGTCTCCGTGCGTGAACACGGCCAGGGCGACCTGGGCGGCATGACGGCCGAGGCCTTCGCCCGGCTGGTGAACGAACGCGCGGAGGCCCAGCTGCAGGGGCTTTGAACGACGTAGAACAGGACCTGAAAGGAACCGAAAACAGCGCATTTGAGAAGGAAACCTTCATTCCCGAGACGACCAGGCGGACGCGGACGTCCTCCCCGCCGCTTCATCAAGGAAGACCCGCACCGGATCAACGACCGGATCCGCGGACTTGATGAGGTGCGTGTGGTGGGCGAGAACGTCGAACAGGGCATCTATTCCGTGGAGGACGCACGGGCCATGGCCGAGGACCTCGGTCTTGACCTCGTGGAGATCAGTCCCTCCGCCGACCCGCCCGTCTGCCGCATCATCGACTACAAGAAGTTCCTCTACGAGCAGAAGAAGAAGCAGAAGGAGCTGAAGGCGAAGCAGCAGACGGTGGAGATGAAGGAGATCCGCTTCGGCCCCAACACGGACGAGCACGATCTGAACTTCAAGCTCAAGCACGCCCGCAAGTTCCTGGAGGAAGGTCACAAGGTGAAGGCCTTCGTGTTCTTCCGCGGCCGTACCATCGTGTTCAAGGAGCGGGGCGAGATCCTGCTGCTCAAGTTCGCCCAGGAACTGGAGGACGTGGGCATCGTGGAGAGCATGCCCAAGCTCGAAGGCAAACGCATGATCATGTTCATCGTGCCCAAGAAGAAGAAATAACCACCCAACGCAGAGAGGCCATGCCCAAGATGAAGACCCTGTCCGGCGCCAAGAAGCGGTTCAAGCTGACCGGCACCGGCAAAGTGAAGCGCAAGCACGCGTATCACAACCACATCCTGACCAAGAAGCACAAGAAGCGCAAGCGCAACCTCGCCAAGTTCACCCTGGTGCACCCGGGCGATGAGAAGAACGTGCTCGCGCTGCTGAAGTAAACGACCCTTCTACCGGGTAAGAGGTAGTGTTCACCAGGGCGTGTCGCCCATCAAGATCCCGCCATTTGGCGGGGCGCGCACGACCGAAAACCAAACGAAATGCCCCGCAGTCAGAACAAAGTGGCCAGCAAGGCCCGCCGCAAGAAGATCCTGAAGCTCGCCAAAGGCAGCTTCGGACGCCGGAAGAACGTGTTCACCGTCGCCAAGAACAGCGTGGAGAAAGGCCTCTCCCACGCCTACATCGGCCGCCGGTTGAAGAAGCGTGACTTCCGCTCCCTCTGGATCCAGCGGATTAACGCCGCGGCCCGCGAGCACGGCATGAGCTACAGCGTGCTCATGGACCGGCTGAAGAAGGCCAACATCGACCTGGACCGCAAGGCCCTGGCCGAGATCGCCTACTCCGACGCCGACGGCTTCAAGGCCATCGTGGAGAAGGTCAAGTGACCCGCACCCACCACCGAACGAACGAAAGGGCCCGGCGGGCCCTTTCTTCATGGACCGTACCTTTCCATCCATGACCCTTCTGCGCATCCTGGCGCTCGGCTTGCTCACCGTGATCTGCGGTGCCGGCATCTACGGGATCATCTATGCGCCCCGCTTCTTCAAGGTGGCGGCCATCCTGATGCTCGTACTGGCCGTGTACCTCACCTACCTGCTCATCAGGCAGTGGCTCGGGGGCCGGCGCAGGCCCGGTGATGACATCCCCGAGGCCGAGGTGATCGAGGAGGACGAACGACCCTCATGAACATGAAGAACAACATCCCTGCCCTGAGCGCCCTGATCACCATCGTGGTGGTGTTCGTGGTGCTGCTCGCCAACTCCTTTCAGAGCGTGGACCCCGGTCATGAAGGCGTCCTCTACCGACCCTTCGGCGGCGGCATCGATACGGCCATGGCCTACAAGGAGGGCGTCCACTTCATCATGCCCTGGGACGATGTGATCGAGTACGACATGCGCAAGCAGACCCAGGAGTTGGACCTTTCGGTCCTGGACAGCAAAGGGCTCACGGTGAGCATCTCCATGAGCGTGATCTTCCGCGTGATGAGCAACCGCTCTCCCCTGCTGCACAACGAGATCGGGCCGAATTACGCCGAACGGATCATCAAACCCCAGGCGCTGGCAATCGTGCGGGACATCGTGGGCGGGTTCAGGGCCGAGGACCTGTACAGTGTGAAGCGGAACGAACTGCAGCAGATGGCCGAGGACCTGCTCAGCAGCGAGCTCACCCGCTACCACCTGGTCACGGACGCCCTGTTGATCAAGGACGTGGACCTGCCCGACCAGATCGAGAAGGCCATCATCGCCAAGGAGGAACAGGAACAGCGCAACCTGCTGGCCGAGAAGAAGAAGACCGAGGCCTACGAACTGGCGCTGGCCAAGGTGCAGACCGCCAAGGGCGACTCGGCCAAGCGGATCATCAACGAACAGGCCGAGGCCGAGGCCATCCGGATCAAGCAGCAGCAGCTGGCTCGTGCCCCGCAGTACATCGAGTACCTGCGTGCCCAGGCGGTGCTGGAAACGGCTCGCAAGTGGAACGGGGAGTACGGATCGGGCAACGTGTTCGGGGATGCGCCCGTGTTGCTCAAGAATATGAAGTGATCGACGATCTTTGCGCCCTCCCGGGGCAGTAGCTCAGCTGGCTAGAGCGTCGCGTTCGCAATGCGAAGGTCGGGAGTTCGAATCTCCTCTGCTCCACGAACGACCCCTGCTCCGGTGGGGGTCTTCGCATTTCAAGGGGCACCCACGCGGACGCCCTGGTCCGACAGGCGCTGAAGCCCCAGCGCAGCCAGCTCGAAGTCCGGCTTCAGGTCCAGCGCCTCCCGATAGTCGGCCGCCGCGCTGTCCAGCCGGCCGAGCCGTTCGTTGGCCACGCCCCGGTTGAACACCGCCTGGTGGTAGCCCGGCAGCAGCCGGTAGGCCTTGTCGAAGTCCGCGTGGGCCTGCTCCAGGTCGTTCAGGTGCTCGAGCCGGACCCAGCCGGCATTATACCAGGCCGTGGCGTTTCGTGGATCGATCTCCCGGATCCGGTCGTAGCAGGCGAGCGCCAGGCTGTCCTGACCATGCTCCTGGGCGAACATGCCCTTGTTGTAGAGGGCCTCCACGCTGCGCGGCCGCAGCTCGAGGGCCGTGTTGTAGTACTGCAGGGCCAGGTCATCATCGATGGCCGCGTGGAGCAGCCCCAGTTGAATGAAGGCATCGTAGAAGGAAGGGTCCTGTTCCACGGCCGTGCGGATGCTGCTGATCGCCCGTGTGGTATCGCCCGTCTCCTTGTAGATCCAGCCTTTGAGGTAGTAGCCTTTGGCGAGGTTGGGGTCCGTGCGCAAGGCCTCGTTCACCGCGTCCATGGCCAGCTGGTACTGGCGGAGCACGAGTTGGATCTCGGCCATCTTGAGGTGTGCCTCGGTGAGCCCGGGGTCCAGTTCGATGGCACGTTCGAACCGGGGAAGGGCCTGGGCCACCTGAAGGGAGAGGTAATAGGCCTCGCCGAGGGCCAGCTGGTATCGGGCATTGGTGCTGTCCAGCGCCAGCGCTCGTCTCAGGTCATTGATGGCCTGATCGGTGCTGTCGAATCGCAGGTACAGCCGGGCGCGCTCAGCGAACAACGCAGGATCCGAGGGATCCGCCACGATGCGTTGCTCCAGATCGAAGAGGCCGGCCGACAAGCTGTCAAGCTCCCCGCCTCCTTCCTGTGTGGCGGACCGATCGCCACCGCCCGGCATGTTGCAGGAAGCGGCCAGCAGCAGAAGGACGGCAAGGACACTGTTCACCGTGAGCGGGTACCCCATCGTGCGAAGGGTCCCACCTGATGGCGGGACCCTCCAAAGGTAACCGGTGGCCTCCTGGCCCTGCCCGCCGAACGAGGGCAGGACTTGTCCTACCGGGCAAAGGCAGGTCCCGGCAGGTGGCGGCCGATCCCGGTCAGGCAGTGGCCTGGGGCTCCTGCGGCTGCATGGCGGCCTTGATCCTGGCCTCCAGCTCCTCGCAGAGCTCCGGGTTGTCGTCGAGCAACTGGCGGACCATGTCGCGACCCTGGCCGAGCTTGTTGTCCTCGTAGGAGAACCAGGAACCGCTCTTCTTGATCACACCGAGCTCCACGCCCATGTCGATGATCTCGCCGCTCTTGCTGATGCCTTGGCCATAGAGGATATCGAACTCGGTGCGGCGGAAGGGCGGCGCCACCTTGTTCTTCACGACCTTGATCTTCACGCGGTTGCCCACCACGGTCTCGCCGTCCTTGATCTGGGTGGCGCGGCGGATGTCGATCCGGATGCTGGAGTAGAACTTCAGGGCATTGCCCCCGGTGGTCGTCTCCGGATTGCCGAACATGACGCCGATCTTCTCGCGGAGCTGGTTGATGAAGATGCAGCAGCAGCCCGTCTTGCCGATCGTTCCGGTCAACTTCCGGAGGGCCTTGCTCATCAGGCGGGCCTGCATGCCCACCTGGCTGTCGCCCATTTCTCCCTCGATCTCGGCGCGCGGAGTAAGTGCGGCCACGGAGTCCACCACCAGCAGGTCGATGGCCCCCGAGCGGATCAGGTTGTCGGCGATCTCCAGGGCCTGCTCCCCATTGTCGGGCTGGCTGATCAGGAGGTTCTCCGTGTCCACGCCCAGGTGCTCCGCATAGAAGCGGTCGAAGGCGTGCTCCGCATCGATGATGGCGGCGATGCCGCCCTTCTTCTGCACCTCGGCGATCGCATGGATCGCCAGGGTGGTCTTACCACTGCTCTCCGGGCCATAGATCTCGACGATCCGGCCCTTGGGATATCCGCCCACGCCCAGCGCCAGGTCCAGACCGATCGAACCGGAGGGGATCACCTCCACCTGCTCGATGGCATCGTCGCCGAGCTTCATGATGGCCCCCTTGCCGAAGGTCTTCTCCAGCTTGTCCATCGTGAGCTGAAGGGCCTTCAGCTTCTCCTTGTTCACTTCCACAGCGGCCATGTTATGATGGTTTTTATTGGTTACAGGACGATCGGGCCGTTCAGCCCTCGAGCACCTGCCGTGCGTGCTCCTTGGTCTTCACCTTGTCGATGACGCGAGCGATGCGGCCTCCTTCATCAATGAGGTATGTGGTCCGGAGCACGCCTTCGAACTCGCGGCCCATGAACTTCTTGGGGCCCCAAGCTCCATAGGCCTTGATCACCTGCTTGTCGGGGTCGGCCAACAACCGGAAAGGAAGGTCATACTTGTCGACGAACTTCCGGTGCTTCCCTTCGGGGTCGGGACTAACACCGATGACCTCATAGCCGGACTCTCGCAATTCATCATGCGCATCACGCAGACTACAGGCTTCCGCGGTGCATCCCGGCGTGTCGTCCTTCGGATAGAAGTACAGCACCACCTTTCGTCCTTGGTAGTCCTTCAAGCGCACCGGCTTGCCTTCCTGGTCAACACCGCTCAACTCCGGTGCCTTCGCTCCCACCTCCAACAAGCTCATGCGGGTTCGCTATTGACGATATTGCTGTCAGTTGTTCGACGGACAAATAAGCAAGCGTTCCGGATCCCGCCAAATCTCATGTCGGAAAAAGTTGTCAACAGGTCCGCTGACTACCCTTCCAGTGCTGTCGACGAATAGGCTCTTTCCATCGATGAGCACTTGACAAGGTTCGACCATCACACTTACTTCGCGTCACTCTTCGTTGACGATCGACCTGCGAGCGGGAGGTCCTTGAACAAGGAAACTCCCATGCGGCGAACGAATCACACCCTTTCCGGGCGGCCCCAAGAGAGGCCCCTCATCCCTGGATCCGGCCACCTGCTCGACCCCGAGCTCTGGTGCCTGTTGTGCATCGGCGCCTTGCTGGTGCTTGCCCATTGAATCCTGCCGTCCCACTCTACCAACCATTAGTCATGGAACACATTACCCGACTTCTTAAATGGCCAAGGGAATGGAGCCGCTGGCTTATGCTGCTCCTTCCGCAACTGGTCCTCGGTCAGTTCTCGGACCATGCGCACGACCACGAACTGGACGAGCTGCTCCACCACCACGAGCAGCAGCTCGAATTCGTGGAGAACAACGGTCAGTTCGGTGATCGCGTGCGCTACCGGCTTGATCTTCCCCACGGACAGGCGGTGGCCACGCCGGAGGGCATGGTCATCTCCATGTTCGATCCGGCCAGTGTGGCACAACGCCAGCGTGAAGGCATCCTGATCGAACAGGAGGTCCAGCGTGGCCTGCCTATGCGTGACCTGACCTGGCGGCAGCGCGGACATGCCTGGCTGATGCGCCCGGTGGGTGCTTCTCCGCGTATGCGCGTGGAGGGCCGCCATGCGCATCGGGGAACCTCCAACTTCTTTCTTGGTGACCGACAGGCAATGGACGTGACCAGCTACCAGGAGGTCTGGTACAGGGACGTCTATCCCGGCATCGACCTGCGCTACTACCCGGCGGAGGACGGCTCCTTGGAATATGACCTGCTGTGCAACGCCGGAAGCGACCCGAACGACATCGCCCTGGCCTTTGACGGCATCGAAGGTCTGCGGTTGAACGCCGAGGGGGAGCTCGTCCTCCCCACCCTGCTTGGTGAGGTGAGCTTCCCGGCCCCCTACGTTTATCAGCAGGTCAGAGGCCGTGAGGTGGAGGTCCCCTCCACGTACCGGATCGATGAGGAGGGCCGTCTGCGCTTCACGCTGGGCGACCACGACGCCACCATTCCCTTGGTCATCGACCCCATCGCCCTGCGTTGGGCCACCTGGGTGAACACCGCCTCCACAGGTGACAATCACGGCCACTGCATCTGGGTGGATCCGAACGATGGCGCCATCTACGTGGTGGCACGGGTGGTGGGCACCACCGACCAGATCACCCCGGGAGCCTTCGACGTGACCGCCAACGGGAATCTGGAGATCATCATCGGCAAGTACCTGGAACCCGCCACCATCGGGGGCAGCGGCACCCGCGTCTGGCAGACCTATGTGGGCGGCAACGGTGACGACAACCCTTATGCCATGGAACAGGGCCCGGATGGCAACCTGTACATCACCGGGCAGACCACCAGCACCAACTTCCCCCTGCTCGGCGGACCCGATTTCTCCGGCCCCAGCATCGACCAGCAGGGACAGTCCGGCGTGGACGTCTTCGTGTTGAAGATCAACACCGCCGGCACCTCGATCAAAGCCTCCGTGATCGGCGGTAACGGGACCGACAACAATTTCGATGTACGGCTCGCCGCCAACAACGACGTGTTCGTGTGCGGCAGCACCACCAGCACCAACCTGGCCACGTTGAACCCCGGCACCGGTGCCAGCAATACGAACAACGGTAGCAACGATGTGCTGGTCTTCCGACTTGGGCAGGACCTGTCCTCATTGGTGTGGATGGAGAATTACGGGGGTAGCGGAAGCGATGTGGGCAGCATCATGTTGCACGACCTGGTGTCAGGCGACCTTTTCGTCGGTGGCAACACGAGCAGCAACAACTTCCCCCTGCTGCACGCCCGGCAGAGCTCTCGGGGCGGTTCCTCCGCAGGATTCATCCAGCGCCGTCTGGGAGCGACCGGAGGGGCGTTGTGGTCCTCCTACTTCTCCTCATCCTCCGGGGATGACGCCAATCTGCTTTGCATGGCCTTCAACAACGACCGCACGGAGATCTACTTCGGCGGAGTGACGGAAGGGCTGAACAGTGCGAACATCACCACAGGGGTCTACGATACCGGTCACAACGGGAGCAACGACTTCTATGTGGCCCACATGGACATCGACCAGAACTTCATCGCAGGCACCTATATCGGAGGATCCGGGAACGAGGTGAACATGATGGGCCTGAACACGGACCAGAACGACGATGTGTACGTGTTCGGATATACGGGCAGCGGCAACTTCCCCACTTCGGCCGCTCCCGACGTGCCGCTACAGACCTCGAACAACGGGGGCGACGACAAGGTCTTCCTGAAGCTGGAAAGCGATCTGGCCTCCCTCGAGTTCAGCACCTATTATGGAGGAAGCCAGGACGACTACGACCCCGTGGGTGAACGCGGCATCAAGTTCAGCAACTGCCGCATCTACACGATCGTCACTTCGGAATCCAACAACATCCCACTGACCCAGGGTGCACTGAACACTACCAAGAACAGCAGCAGTTCGATCTATGAACCCGGGCTCGTGGTCTGGGCCAATCCACCCGACCTGCTCGGGAACACGATCACCGGCAACCAGACCGTCTGCGCCGGAGACGTCCCCACCGACATCACCGGCTCTGAGCCCGCCTACGTACTGCCGACCATCGTCCGCAACAACGCGGCGTCCAGTTATCCCTCACTGGGAAGCGCCGCCACGTACCAGTGGCAGATCAGCACCGACAGCCTGACCTGGAACGATATCCCGGGCGCCACGGCCCAGGACCTGCCCGGAGCACTCGTCGGTCCTTTGACGCAGAAGACCTTCATCCGGCGCATCATCGGTGGTGATGCCTGCATCCTGGCAGGTGCGGCCGACCAGGTCGTGACCGTGCGCATCATCGGGGTCACCGCACAAGTGACCAACGTGACCTGCAACGGGGCGAACAATGGCAGCATCACCGCCCAATCCGATGGTCAGCCTCCGTTCTCCTACCAATGGAGTTCGGGACAGACGACCCAGACGATCACCGGTCTGACTCCGGGCAACTACACCGTGACCGTCACGGACGGTAGCGGATGCCAGGCATCAGGAACGTTCCAAGTGAACGAGCCTCCCCTGCTCACCGCATCGGTGAACGTGGTAGACGCCACATGCAACACCAGCAACGGCTCAGCCTCCACCTCCGTCGCGGGCGGAACGCCCCCCTACATCTATCAATGGAGCAACGGCAGCTCGGGCAGCTCGATCTCGGGCGTACCGGGTGGTGCATACAGCGTGACCATCACCGATCAACTGGGGTGTTCCATCACCCTGCCTACCAACATCGGCAACACCGGCCTGCCCGGTGCCGATGCCGGACCCTCCATCGAGATCACTTGCTTAAATGGTCCCGCTGTACAACTGTCCGGCTCATCACCAACGAACGGGGTCAGCTTCGCCTGGACGGCCAGCAACGGAGGGAACATCGTTTCCGGAGCGAACACGGCCACACCTGAAGTGAACGCACCAGGCACCTACACCTTGACGGTGACGAACGACCAATCGGGCTGTACAAGTTCGGACCAGGTCGTCGTCACGGAAGACACTGATCTTCCGGATGCATCGGCCTCGGTATCCGGTATTCTCACCTGTGCGGTCACCTCCGTTCAAGTGAATGGCGCCAGCACCACGGCAGGTGTGTCCTTCTCCTGGACCGGGCCGGGTGGCTTCAACTCCTCCGACCAGAACCCCGTGGTCACCACGGCAGGCACCTACGTGCTGACCGTGACCGGTGCCAACGGATGCACCAGCACCGCCAACGCCCTGGTCGATGAGGACCTGACCCTGCCCGGAGCTTCGGCCACCGGTGGCACCCTCACCTGCGATGTCACCTCGGTGATGCTCATGGGCGGTGGCAACGGTTCCTACAGCTGGACCGGGCCGGGTGGCTTCACCAGCTCCGACCAGAACCCCGTGGTCGCCACGGCAGGCATCTATGTGCTGACCGTGACCGGTGCCAACGGATGCACCAGCACCGCCAACGCCCTGGTCGATGAGGACCTGGACCTGCCGGGCGCTTCGGCCTCCGGCGGCACCCTCACCTGCGACGTCACCTCGGTG
>Ga0116151_10004205_pt1 | contig 12651 bp, 13 predicted proteins | sample AD_UKC117_MetaG_FD_89893 | JGI IMG/M metagenome (GOLD analysis project Ga0116151, IMG submission 89893) | Active sludge microbial communities of municipal wastewater-treating anaerobic digesters from Hong Kong - AD_UKC117_MetaG | ecosystem: Engineered > Bioreactor > Anaerobic > Digestate... | reverse complement strand
TAATGCCGAGCCGGTCGGCAATGGCGTTGTTCGACAGGCCGAGGGCGACCTGCGTCAGGATTTCCTTCTGCCTCGGTGAGAGGGCGGGCACCGGCTCTTCGGAGATGCTATCGGACGCGAGCTCGAGATAGCGATTGTGGGTCACCTGGCAGGCGAACTGCAGTTCGAGCAGATCCTCACGGGGCAGGTTGATCGTTCCCGAAAGGCGGCCCAGGCCGAAATAGGCCATTGTCCCCATGGGGCCGAAAATCGGAACAGCGATGCCGTCCGTGAGGCCGGTGCGTCGCAGCTCCTTCAGGAAGAAGCGTTGTTCCCGCGTGAGCCGGACTTTGTCCTCGACGTCGAACCACCGAAAGGGCTCAGCCTCCAGCCGTGCCTGCTGGATGACGGGATCGATGTCTTCATAGTGTCGCGCGAGATAGGTCTCGCGCCAGTCGTCGGGGAAATTCTCGCGGATCAGCCCTGTTTCCACCGGAACGGCGCGAAGGCGCTCGGCGGTGATGTGGTAACAGGAAACATCGATCCCGTACGGCTTGGTGAAGCGGTCAAACGCGCGGAAGAGGTCTTCCGTTGTTTCGGCGGCTTCTGCCTGCTCGATATAGGTCCGTAGGCCGTCCGGCACGCACCGTCCCCCGTATGCGGGATGCAACCTAAAGCACTTCTGCAGCAGAAACTATAGCTTTGAGCGAATTTTTGTGGCGAGCGGTTCGAGCTCTTCCGGGGTCGCCATTCCGCCTCCGGCGTGCCGGCCGAGCGGCACGCCGTCCCAGCGCGGAATGACATGGAAGTGCAGATGGAAGACAGTCTGCCCAGCGGTCGCGCCATTGAACTGGGTCACCACCATGCCATCGGGACTGAGCGCTGCCTCGACAGCACGGGCGACCTTCTGCACGCGCAGCATGTACGACCCGAGATGGTCGGATGGCATGTCGATGAAGTTGCGGGCCTGCTGGCGCTTCGGAATGATCAGTGTGTGTCCCTGGCTCTGCGGGAACACATCCATGAAAGCGAGCGCGATATTGTCTTCGTAGACCCGGACACATGGCATCTCGCCACGCACGATTTTCGCGAAGATGTTGTCTGGATCGTAGTCAGCGTGAAGGGTCATTGCGGGTAGTCCACAGTCTCAAGTTTCGAAGGTCGCGTAGCATATTCTGCGATTACAAGGAAAAGCACTATGCCAAGAAATATCAACGCGTAACGTGTTCGTGGCGCCACCGTACTCTCAGTGGGCTTGCCGCACAGAAGAACTGCGCCGTTGTCGAGGACAATGCTTGTCGGATCCGCTGTTCTCTGGTCCGCGGAGGGCATAGGTGTGCAGCCCGCCGGGTATTCTGGAACTGAAAGCCATTGAGCGGGGAGAAGCGACAGTACGCCAGCGACGACTGCAACCATCAGAAGCTGAACGACGCCGAAAAAGACGGCCAGCATAGTCCACGCGCGCCACCGGTTTTTGTTGCTACGCCGCATCGCGCCAGCAAACTCAGGATTTCTTGATGCTTCATCGAGGTCTTCCTTCAGGACCCGGCGAGCTTCATCCACCTGGGCACGGGGAAGGCGCACCGCAACACCTCCCAAGGCAGGCACAACCGACCAATCGACCGACGCGTGTGAGATATTGTCGAGAGAAGCGGAAAACCCGCGAGACTGAAGGAAGCTAGCCAGTACGAGAGCTGCCTCGACGCTCGGTGCGCGATGGATGATGATCGAAGGACTCAATCCAATTTCCTAAAAGGCGTTCTCTCGTTGAGGTAGTCGAGATCGTGCTCGACGGCCAGACGCTCGCGCTCGAGATAATCGGCCACAGCATCACGCAGCCCGGGATGGGCGATCCAGTGCGCCGAATAGGTCATGACGGGGACATATCCACGCGCCAGCTTGTGCCCGCCCTGCGCGCCCGCCTCGACCACACGCAGGCCGTTCGCGATCGCATAGTCTATGGCCTGGTAGTAGCAGGTCTCGAAGTGCAGCATCGGCCGGTCGACCAGCGTGCCCCAGTAGCGGCCGTAAAGCGTGTCGGAACCGATCATGTTCATGGCGCCGGCAATCGCCTCGCCGTCCTCCATGGCAAAGACGAACAGCATGTCGCCCGCCATGCGCTCGCGTAGCAGCGAGAACGTTTCCCGCGTCAGATAGGGCGAGCCCCATTTCCGGCTGCCGGTGTCCATGTAGAATTCGAAAAAGCGGTCGAGGTGCGCTTCCGTGATTGCGTCGCCGGTGAGGTGGAGGAATTCGAGCCCCTCCTGTGCCTTCGCGCGCTCCTTGCGCAGGTTCTTCCGCTTGGCGGACGACAAGTCCGCAAGGAAGGCGTCGAAACTCTCGTAGCCATTGTTCAGCCAGTGGAACTGCTGGTCGGTCCGTGTGAGCAGCCCGGCGCGGGTAAGCGCTTCGGACTCTTCGGGCTCGACAAAATTGATGTGGAGCGACGAAAGCCGGTTCCGGCGCGCTAGCTGGAGCGCAGCGTTGAGCAGTGTCGCCTCGATGTGTGCGCTGTCGGGGCCCGGAGCGGCCAGGCGCCGCCGGCCTGTCACAGGCGTGAACGGCACGGCACTCAGCAGTTTCGGATAATATGCGCCTCCCGCGCGTTCGAAAGCGTCGGCCCAGGAGTGGTCGAAGACGAATTCACCCCGCGAATGCGTCTTGGCATACAGGGGCATCGCGCCGCGGAGACGGCCAGCCGCGTCACGGACAAGGACATGATAGGGCATCCATCCTGTGTCGCGTGTTGCGGCACCGGAACTTTCGAGCGCTTCGAGAAATTCCCAGCTGAGGAACGGGTCCCGCCTCAGGCCCGGCGGATTGGCAACTGCGTTCCACTCGTCCGCGTCGACTTCTACCAGAGCGGTGACAAGTTCGACCTGGAAAGCGGTGTCATCCATTCCGGCAATCTAGGACGAGAGGCGCCGTGAGACCAGTTCCGGAGAGAGATGTTCGAAAATGACAGCCGCACCGCAAGCGGCGGCGCGCGCCAGGTCGTCTTCCGTTCGGACCGTCCACACGACAACCGGCAGGCCCGAGCCTTCTGCCTTGCGGGTGGCGCGTTCGACGTCGGTGTGGTGAACCGACAGGTAGTCGATGCCATCCCGGATCGCGCGGTCCACGGTGCCATCGAACTCCGCTTCGCTGGAGTGCGAGACCGAGCGGACCAGCTGTCCGCGCATCACGCCGCCCGGCAGCGCACGCACGGCCTTCTCTGAGAAACTCATGGCGGCGGCAAAGCCCTTCCAGCGCGACAGCCGGTCGCCCACACGGCGAGCAAAGGCCTCGGGGTCGGTCTTGCCGTCGATCTTCAGTTCGGCCAGCAGGGGAAGCTGGTAGGGCCAGATGCGGAGCAGGTCGAGAAAGCTCGGCAAGGTCTCCCGCGATCCGGCCAGGGACAGGCGGCCGAGCTCTTTTGCGCTCAGCAGTTCAGCCAGGCCGGTGCGGCTGGTCATCCGGTCGAGCGTGTCGTCATGGAAAACGACCGGCGTACCGTCGCGCGCCGGCCGCAGGTCGAATTCGATCCCAAGTCCCTTCGATCGCGCTTGCCGGAACGCTTCGAGGGAATTCTCGGGCGGCCCGTCCGGCGACCAGAGGCCCCGATGGGCGTAGCGGAATTTGCGTGGATCGAAGTCGGTGGCCATGATCAGTCTGCAATCTCGATGATCGCGTCGACTTCGACGGCAACACCGAGCGGCAGGACGGGACAGGCCACGGCTGACCGGGCATGGCGGCCGGCATCGCCGAAGACCTCGACCATCAGGTCGGAGCAGCCATTGATGACCTGGGGAATATCCTTGAAGTCAGGGTGCGCGTTCACGAAGCCGCCGAGTTTCACGATGCGCTTCACGCGCGACAGGTCGCCAAGGGCCGACTTGCACTGCGCGATGATGTTGATGCCGCACTGGCGGGCCGCTTGTTGACCTGCCGAGAGCTCCATGTTGTCGCCGAGCCGTCCGAGCATGCGTCCGTCATGCGTCGCAGACACCTGGCCCGAAATAAACAGCAGGTTGCCGGTGATCACGTAAGGCACATAGGTCGCGACCGGCTTCATCGGTTCCGGAAGGGCAATGCCGAGGGCGTCGAGGCGGTCTTCAGGTGTGGACATCTGCAACTCCGTTGATGGCTCTGCCGATCCCTTGCCCGAGTGCGGCAGGCTGGGCAAGGCTGTCCGTCCGCGTCACGACTTGTCCTTGTCCGCCATCCGTGCCGCCCGGCCGGTGATGACGGCATCCTTGCCGAACTTTGCCCGGGCCGCGTCCGAGGCGCGTTCAGCGCGGGCGCGCTTGGCGACCAGCGGGTCGAGCAGGTCCGATGCGTCGGCCCGGTAGTCTTCGAGCTCCGAGATGCCGACGCCGATCAGGCGATAGCGCGTCCGCCCGTCTGTCTCCTTCTCGAGCAGGGGACGGGCGGCGCGGAAGATGGCCTGTGCGATCTGGGTCGGTTCCGGCAGGGAGACCCTTCTTGTGAGGGGTTTGAAGTCCGCCGTTTTGAGTTTCAGCGTAATCACCGACCCGACGACGCCGATCGCCTTGGCCCGGTCTGCTGTCTTCACGCACAGCTTCCAGAGCTGGTCCTCAAGTGCTGCCGGTTCTGAAAGGTCGATGCGGAAGGTCGTTTCGGCCGAGACCGATTTTCGCTCTTCGTCCGTCCGGACGGGACGGCGGTCGATGCCGTGGGCGACCTGCTTCAGCCACATCCCGGTCTCACCGTAGCGACCAATCAGGGCCTTCAGTTCCGCCTGCTGAATGTCGCCCACGGTTTCGAAGCCATCCTGCGCCAGCCGCGCGGCGAATTTCGGTCCGACACCGTGCAGGAAACCGACCGGCCGAGGCGCGAGCAGCGCTTCCGCTTCCTCGGGTGCGATCACCGCAAATCCGCGCGGCTTGTCCAGCTCGCTGGCCGTCTTGGCGAGGAACTTGTTCGAGGAAAGCCCGATCGAGACAGTGATTTGCAGGTCCCGTTCTATTTCGGCGGCGAGCCGCGCCAGGGAGGCCGCGGGCAGGGACCTGTGGACATTTTCCGTGCCGGAGAGGTCCAGATAGGCCTCATCGATCGATACGGGTTGGACGAGCGGCGTGAGCGCTTCCATCTTGTCGCGCACAATCGCGGCGGCTTCGGTGTATTTATTGCGGCTCGGCTTCACCACCGTGGCCTGCGGACACAGCTTCAGGGCCTGGAACATCGGCATGGCCGAGCGGACGCCGTACAGCCGCGCGATATAGCAACACGTCAGCACCACGCCGCGTTCGCCGCCGCCGACAATGACGGGCTTGTCCTTCAGGTCCGGATTGTCGCGCTTCTCGATCGCGGCGAAGAAGGCGTCGCAATCGATATGAGCGACGCTGAGATCGCGAAGCGAAGGATGCGCGACCACGCGCCCGCTGCCACAGGCCGGACAGGTCTGGCTGTCCGTGTCCGCAACATGGAAACAGTCTCGGCACAGCAGGGTCATGGCGCCAATGTTCTTGGCATGTTCCGGTGGTGACGGCAATCCGACAATTGATCGTAAATACCCGTTAAGACTTTCGCGTATAGCTGGGAATTGGTGGAGAGTACCCGTGCGAATCGTTGAAATCGTGAGGAAGAATGGCAGAGTCGAACGCCAGAAAGGTGCTGGTTGTTGAGGATAATGAACTCAACATGCGCCTCTTTTGCGACCTGCTGGAGGCTTACGGGTACCAGACATACCAGTGCCGGGACGGAGCCAAGGCCGTTGAGATCGCGCGGCGGGAGCTGCCCGATCTGATCATCATGGACATCCAGCTGCCGGAAGTCTCGGGTCTCGACATCACGCGCTGGCTCAAGGACGACGACAAAGTCGGCCATATTCCGGTCCTCGCGGTCACCGCTTTCGCGATGCGGGCAGACGAGCAGCGTGTGCGGGAAGCAGGCTGTGAAGGCTATCTGTCGAAACCCATACAGATCACCACCTTCATCAAGGCCGTGGAGGCGCTGATGCCGAAGGAGCCGGCATGAGCGCAAGGATCCTGGTCGTAGACGATATCGAAGCCAACCGCCGCGTCCTAAAGGCCAAGCTCGAAGTCCAGTATTACACCGTCCTGCAGGCCGCGAATGGCCCGCGGGCGCTCGAGATAGCCAAGAGCGAGCAGCCGGACATCATTCTCCTGGACGTGATGATGCCGGGCATGGACGGTTTCGAAGTCTGCCGTCGCCTGAAGGCCGACCCGGCAACCAGCTACATTCCCGTCGTCATGGTCACCGCACTTAGCGATTCGGAAGACCGTGTACGGGGCCTGAATGTCGGGGCCGAAGACTTCCTGAGCAAGCCGGTGGACGATTTCGCCCTGATGTCGCGCGTCGGGGCGCTTCTGCGCTACAACGCAGTCGCTTCAGAGCTGCGCCAGCGCCAGGCGAGCGGACTTGGCGCGAACGCCATAGACGAGCTTGCCAAGGAAGAGGCCGACCGTCCTGCGCGTATTTTCATCGTGGACGACAATGCACGCGCGTCGAGCCGGCTCGCTGATGTCCTGCGTGACGCCGGGCACACGGCTGTGACCCTGACCGAGGCTGGCGGCATGGCGGACCTCTCGGGTCTGGGCGTCGATATCCTGATCCTCTCCGTGACCAGCAAGACGTTCGATGCGCTGAAGATCTGTGCACACTTCAAGGTCAGCGCCGCAACCCGTGCGATTTCGATCCTGCTCATCTGTGATCCCGACGACCGTGAGCGTGCCGCAAAGGGACTGGAAATTGGTGCGAGCGACATCATCCTGTCGCCGGTCGACAAACAGGAGCTGCTGGCGCGGGTTCGCACGCAGGCGCGCCGGTCGCGCTACATCGAGATGCTGCGCCGCCGCGTCGACAAGGGCCTTGAACTTTCCGTCATCGACCAGCTGACCGGCCTCTACAACCGCCGCTACATGATGAGCCAGCTGCACCAGCTGATGCAGCGCTCGATCATGGGCGGCAAGCCGGTCTCGGTGATGATGGCTGACATCGATCACTTCAAGTCGGTCAACGACAGCTACGGCCATGACGCCGGCGACGAAGTGCTCCAGGAAGTCGCCAACCGTCTGCGTGAGAACGTGCGCCCGATGGACGTCGTTTGCCGACCGGGAGGCGAAGAGTTCCTGGTGATCATGCCGGATACCGAAGGTGACCTTGCCTGCGCAGCTGCGGAGCGGATCCGGCGGGCGGTCGCGGGCGAGCCGTTCCGTGTCAATGGCGGCGAACGGGACATCTCGATCACGCTGAGTGCGGGCGTCTCCACAATTTCCGGGCCGAACGACACCATTTCCGACCTGACCAAGCGCGCCGACACGGCCCTGTACCAGGCCAAGACGGCGGGCCGGAACCGCGTCGAGAGCGTCGCTGCCTGATTGACACTGTGCCCGGCTGTCCGCACTTGTGCCGGACAGCGCAGGGGTGAGGGTGTGACAGATCGGTTCTCGGCATTCCGGCACGCTGCCTACAGCCGCTATTTCGCATCCCGTTTCTGCACCTCGCTGGCGGCGCAGATCGTGTCCGTGGCCGTCGGCTGGCAGATTTACGACGAAACGCAGAACGCGGCCCTGCTTGGCTGGATCGGCCTTGTGCAGTTCCTGCCGGCGCTGGTGCTGGTGGTTGTGACGGGTGTCACAGCGGACCGGTTCGGCCGGCGTAACGTGATGGGGCTGGCCGTCTTTGTCGAAATGGGGTGCGCGCTTGCGGTCCTGGCGCTGGCGCTGAGCGGCAGGTTCGATCCGGTGTGGGTTCTGGCTGCCCTGACAGTCTTTGGCGTCGCGCGGGCATTCTACGCGCCGGCCTCTTCCAGCCTCGCTGTGAACCTGGTCCCGAAGGAGGATTTTGCCAATGCCGTAGGATGGGTGACGGCATCATGGCAGCTGGCATCGATTATCGGGCCGGTCCTTGGCGGCCTGCTGTACGGAATTGCTGCGCCGGTGGCCTATTCGACGGCGGTTGTCCTGTTTCTGACGGCCGGACTCATCATCTTCACCATCCCCAAACCGGCCCAGCGAAACACGAAGGAGCCGACGACGCTGTCGACGCTGCTCGGCGGCTTTTCCTATGTGTGGAAAGAGAAGGTCGTGCTCGGCGCGATTTCGCTGGACCTGTTTGCGGTGTTGCTGGGCGGGGCCGTGGCGCTACTGCCGGTCTACGCGCGGGACATCCTGGAGCTGGGGCCATCCGGGCTTGGATTGCTACGTGCAGCGCCCGGGATCGGGGCAGTGCTGATGATTGCGGTGATCACAGCGTTTCCGATCCGTGACCATGCAGGGATCATCCTGTTCGCCTGCGTCGCGCTGTTTGGCCTTGCGACAATGGTGTTCGGCGCATCGACACTGGCCTGGCTGTCGATCTTCGCGCTCGCCCTTGTGGGAGCGTTTGACATGGTGTCGGTCTACATCCGCGAGATCCTGCTGCAGCTGTGGACGCCGGATGAGGTCCGCGGGCGGGTCAGCGCGGTGAATTCGGTGTTCCTCGGGGCATCGAACGAGCTGGGCGAGGCGCGTGCGGGCTTCATGGCGCACTATCTGGGAGCGGTAGTGACCGTGGTGGCGGGTGGTGCCGCAGCCATCGGTGTGGCTGCGCTCTGGTCGGTCCTGTTTCCGGCGATCCGCCAGACACGGCACCTGCACCGGGACTGAACCATGAAAAAAGCCCGCTCGGAGCACGAGCGGGCCTTCTGAAACTTCTTTGGAAACAGGATCTTACTTGATCTTGCCTTCCTTGAACTCGACATGCTTCTTGGCGATCGGGTCGTACTTCCGCTTGACCATCTTCTCGGTCATGTTGCGCGGGTTCTTCTTCGTCACGTAGAAGAAGCCGGTATCTTCCGTCGAATTAAGGCGGATCTTGATGGTGGCCGGTTTTGCCATGGCGCGGGCTCGCTTATGCTAGCGTCTGAAATCGGAAAGCGGCTTAATGACGGGGTGCGGGGCTGAAGTCAAGCGCCGGTTGCTGCAGTTTACAGCCGGTCGGTGAGATGGCCCTGCCGCGTCCAGCGCAGGAAAGGCGGGCCCTTGCGAGAGTCCGGCGTTGCGAGCCGCTCTGCAATCTCGCCCAGCATAAAACGGGTGACGCTGGGTAGGTCGAGATCGAGGGCATCATCAAACGTAACCCATTGTAAATCCGAGAGTTCTGCGCCGTCGACGGGCGGGCGTTCGTCGATCAGGGCGTCTTCGGCCTCGGCCATGAAGAAGCGCGCGTCAAAGCGGCGGGGGCGGTAGGGCGGGGTGATGGCCCGGCCGATGAAGGTGAGCGGGCTGAGGTGCGGTGCGGCGTCCAGTTCGTGGAAGCGGGCCCAGCCCTTCGGGGCGCTGGATGGCATTTCGGCCGGGCGGGCGACCAGGAGGCCTGTCTCCTCAAAGGTCTCGCGGATGGCAGTGAGGGCGAAAGCGCGGGGCTGGCGGCGGGCCTGGATGCGCAGCTTGTCCTCCACCTCGGGCCTCAGTTCACACCAGGATACGGCACGGCTGTCCCCCGGGTCGACGCGGCCGCCGGGGAAGACGTATTTGTCCGGCATGAAGACATGCCCGCCCGACCGCTTGCCCAGCAGCACGCGGGGCCGGGAGGCGTCCCGGCGCACGAGAATCAGCGTTGCGGCGTCTTTCGGGCGGGGGGACGGCTGGTTCTTGAGGATGACGTCGTCATCGCCCTCCTTGTCGAACGCGGAGGTGATCATGCCGGGTTTGCTGGCGTGATCCTGCGTGACCGACGTGTCGGTACCCGTGATCCTGGAGGCGGCTGCGGTGACGCGCTGGGTCATTTCCGGCTCCTCCTCTTATGCTTGGGCAGGGTCTTCTTGTTGAATTTGGGCTTGCCGCGGCGCGGAGGTCCACCCCTGCCGCGAGGTGAACGGCCCTCTGTGTCGAGCTTCTTCCGTGCCGCTGCGCGTCCCTTGGGAGCTGGTAACGGGTCGGAGAGCATCTCCAGCAGGAGGCCTCCCTGAAGGGGCGTTACCTCCTTCAACCGCACCCGCACCGTCTGTCCGAGCGCATAGGTCTTGCCGCTGCCGCGCGCGTAGATTTCCATCGCGGCTTCGTCGAGCACCCAGTAGTCGTCCGAGATGGAGGAGATGGGGACGAAGCCGTCGGCGCCGGATCCGGCGAGCGCCACGAACAGGCCGGAGGCGGTCACGCCCATGATGCGGCCTTCAAATTCGGCGCCGACCCGGTCCGCCAGGAAGATGGCGAGGTAGCGATCCGTCGCTTCGCGCTCCGCCGCCATGGAGCGGCGTTCCGTCATGGTGATGTGCTCGGCGATCTCTTCGAGGCGCGCGGCATTTTCGTCGCCAAGGCCATCGGGCCCGAGCTTCAGGGCGCGGATCAGGGCGCGGTGCACGATCAGGTCGGCATAACGCCGGATGGGCGAGGTGAAGTGGGCGTATTTGGCGAGGTTGAGGCCAAAGTGGCCGAGGTTCTCATCCGAATAGATGGCCTGTGCCTGCGAGCGCAGCACCATCTGCGTCACCATCTGGTCGTAGTCGCCGCCGCGGATGTCTTCCAGCAGCTTGTTGAATTTGTTCGTCTGCGGACGTTCGCCGATATGCCATTTGATGTCTATGGTCTGCAGGAACTCCGCAAAGGCGGCGATCTTGGCGTCGGTGGGCAAGTCGTGGATACGGTAGACGAGCGGGCTTTTCTTCTCTTCCAGCGTTTCCGCCGCCGCGACGTTCGCCTGGATCATGAACTCCTCGATCAGGCGGTGCGCTTCCAGGCGTTCCTTGGCGATGATGCCCTGTATCTCGCCGCTCTCATCGAAGATGATACGGCGCTCGGGCAGGTCGAGGTCCAGCGGGCTGCGCTTGTCCCGCGCCTTGGCGAGGGCGGCATAGGCTCCCCAGAGCGGCTTCAGCACACGGTCCAGCAATTCTCCGGCCTTGCCGTCGGGTTTCCCGTCGATCGCGGCCTGGGCTTCCTCGTAGGAGAGCTTGGCGGCGGACCGCATCATGCCGCGCAGGAAGCGATGGCGTCGCTTGGTGCCCGACTTGTCGAAGATCATTTCGACGGCCATGCAGCAACGGTCCTCGCTTTCGCGCAGGGAGCATTCATCGGCTGAAAGCTCGAAAGGGAGCATCGGCACGACGCGATCCGGGAAATAGGTGGAGTTGCCGCGCTTCAGGGCTTCCTTGTCGAGGGCGGAGCCTTCGGTGACATAGGCGGCGACATCCGCGATGGCGACAATGACGCGCCAGCCATCGTCCAGCTGCTCCGCCCAGACGGCGTCGTCATGGTCGCGGGCATCGTGGGGGTCGATGGTGATGAGAGGAATATTGGTAAGGTCCTCGCGTGGCGCGGCCGCGGGGACCGCGTCGCGTGCCTGTTCGAGGGCGGCTTCCGGAAATTCCGTCGGAATGTCGTGCGCGTGGATGGCCAGCAGGCTGGCGGAACGCGGATCGGTGATGTGCCCGATGATTTCGGTGACGATTCCGAGATTGGGCCCGTATTGGCGGCGCGCCACGGGCTTCGGCTCCGCGATGACGAGGTCGCCGTCCTGAGCGCCCTTGCGGTCCGCTTCCTGGATCAGGAATTCGCGCTTCTCCTTGCGGGATGAGGGAACGACCTTGCCGCCGCGCGGGCCCTGCTCGTAGAGGCCGACGATCCGGTCGGACAGGCGCTTTTCGAAGACCGTGATTGCGCGGGCCAGCCATTCGCCGTCATGCTCCGAAATCTTGCAGAGCGCGCGGTCGCCGACGCCGGGCGCTTTTGCCTTCGGCTTGCCGGAGGGGCCGGCATAGCGGATCTCCGGGCCGAAGAGGCCGCTGTCGCCGACGGACTTGCCGATCAGTTCGCCGTCATCGTCGAGATGGGTGAACTCCACGACGCCGGTGGGCGGCGGACGGTCCACCTGCGCCCAGGCGCGCTTACCGGTGCGCTCCAGCACGCCTTCGGCCTCCAGCTCCTTCAGGATCTGGCGCAGCGTGTTGCGCTCATTGCCTTTCACGCGGAGGCCGCGGGCGATCTCCTGCTTGGTCGTGGCGTTGGGATTGTCCTTCAGATAATCGAGGACGGTCTGTCTGTCTGGAAAGCTCATGAGGCCCATATAGGGCGATTTGCGCGGGATTGCGCGCGGGATTTGCGGTCGGGCCTAAAGGCTACGGCCGATGGCGGAGAGCGGGCCCGCCTGTGCGTCGGAAGGCCTGGCCGTCGAGGGGCCCGTGGTCAGGACGCCGATGCCAACGACCACCAGCAGAAGCCCGACGATCTGGCGGGCGCCATAGCTTTCGGACAGCAGCCAGTAGGCCGCGAGCGAAGAGAACAGGATTTCCGCCGCAATGATGATCACCACCGTCGTGCCGAATTCTGCAGATTTGAGGGCCTGGATCTCGATGAAAATGCCGACAAGGGCGAGGAGCGCGACGGTTCCGATCGAAATGACGAGCGGGAGGTCGTGCGAGTACTTCATCACCAGATTGGCGAGCATGAAGAAAAAGCCGGCGCTGAAGGCGAGGGCCACGCCGTTGGCGGTGATCATGGAGGTCTCCGTGCATTCTGCATGGGTCAGTGTGCACGGGGCGCCGACGCGGCGCATACCCAGAATTAGGGATGCGGATTGAAACAGGTCTCTGATTTCAGGGCTATTTCTTCTTCGCGGTGGCTTTCTTCTTTGCCGGAGCCTTCTTCTTCCCGCCACCTTTCTCCGCTTTCGCATTGATCAGCTCGATGGCCTGTTCGAGCGTCACGGTGTCCGGCGTCATGTCCTTGG
>Ga0116151_10004204_pt1 | contig 12652 bp, 6 predicted proteins | sample AD_UKC117_MetaG_FD_89893 | JGI IMG/M metagenome (GOLD analysis project Ga0116151, IMG submission 89893) | Active sludge microbial communities of municipal wastewater-treating anaerobic digesters from Hong Kong - AD_UKC117_MetaG | ecosystem: Engineered > Bioreactor > Anaerobic > Digestate... | reverse complement strand
TAAAATATCACCTTTTTGGAGAGTCTGCGTGGTCTTACCCGGCAGTTCCATCTCTCGATCATCTCGCAGCAATATATTCCGCCCAATTTGACCCGGTTCTCCGCCGGAAGCGCCGTAGGGAGCAAATCGTCGCCGTTCGGTCAGCAGCGTCAACTGGGCCTCATGCAGGAGTTCTATTTCCCGCCGGATGCCGTCGCCGCCATTTTGGCGACCGATCCCGCCGGAGCCGCGCCGAATTTCATAGCGATGTACTCTGAATGGGTAGGCGTACTCTAGCGCCTCGATGGGGGTGTTGAGAGTGTTGGTCATGTGGCACTGGATGGCGTCGGCGCCGGGCGCGCCGGGTCCGGCGCCCATGCCTCCACCGATAGTTTCGTAGTAAGTATAGGGCCGCTCGCGTTCCGGGTTCCACCCGCCGATCAATGTATTGTTCATCGTTCCCTGCGACGCCGCCGGAACGCGCTCCGGACTGGCTTGGGCCAAGGCACCCAACAGCACATCGGTGATGCGCTGCGAGGTTTCCACATTGCCACCGGCCACCGCCGCCGGCGGTCGAGCGTTGACCACCGTTCCCGCCGGCGCGATCAACCGAATCGGGGCCAGACAACCGCTGTTGGCCGGAATATCCAGCCCAATCAACGCCCGAAACACGTACAGTGTAGCCGACAGCGTCACCGCGTAAACCGAATTGACGCTGCCCTTCACCTGAGACGCGCTCCGGCTAAAATCGACTGTGGCTTCATCGCCGGCAATGGTGATGGTCACGCTAATCTCAACCGGTTCCGGGTCGATGCCGTCGCTGTCCAAATAATCCGTAAATTCATATGTACCATCCGGCAAGTCGGCCAGCAGCGCCCGCGTCATTCGCTCGGCGTACGCCAGCAGACCGGTCATGTAGTGAGCGACTTCGACCTGCCCATAGCGCTCGATGATCTCTACCAGCCGCTCAACGCCTTTGCGATTGGCCGCTAGCTGCGCCCGTAAATCACCGGCCCGTTCCTCGGCAGTCCGCACGTTCGCCAGAAGCAAATCCATCACGCCTTGATTGAGTTTCCCGGCCTCAACTAACTTCAGCGGTGGAATAATAATTCCTTCCTGAAAAATCTCCGTTGACAACGGCATCGACCCCGGCGTCATGCCCCCCACATCGGCATGGTGCGCCCGGCTGGCCACGAAGCCAAACAACTCTGAGGATTCCGTCTCGGCCTCTCCCACAAATACCGGCGTAATCATCGTGATGTCCGGCAAATGGCTTCCCCCGGCAAACGGATCGTTCAAAATTACCGTATCGCCCGGCTTAAAAGTCAGCCGCTCGATGGCTGTTTTGACCGAGATCGGCATCGCGCCCAGATGCACCGGAATGTGAGCGGCCTGGGCGATCATCTGACCGGTCGAGTCGAACAGAGCACAGGAAAAATCGAGCCTTTCCTTTATATTAGGTGAATAAGCCGTACGCCGCAGTACGACCCCCATCTCTTCGGCGATGGAGGCAAAGCGATTTTTGAATAGTTCAAGTTGAATCGGATCATAGTCGTTCGCGCTCATATCGCCACCTCAATTATCAGGTTACGGTAAGTATCGACATTTAACCCCTCATCAGGCCCGATAAAAACCGTTGTATCCGGCTGAGTAATAATGGCCGGACCACTTAGCTGCTGGCCAGGTTGAAGATCCTTCCCCAAATAAAACGGCACATCACTCACACCCGCCGCCAGCACCACCGGCCGTTTCTCAAACGGGGCCGGTGGCTCCGACGGCGAAAGCTCGACTTTTGGTAGCACCGGCTGGGCTAACGTGCCTATCGCCCGCAGTCGCACATTGACAATCTCGACCGGCACACCCGGCTCGCTGTGACCGTAAGTTTGGGCATGGACGGCGTGAAAGGCCTCGCCAAAATCCGGCGAGAACGGGATGGTCAATTCATAGGATTGGCCACGATAACGCATATCGAGCAGTGGTTCGATGGTAATATTGTCCACCGGCACACCTTCCGCCACCACGTCATCACGCCCTTGCTCGACCAACGGCGCGATCAGTCGCTCTAGCTCAGAAAACGGCGTGTTGCCGGGACGCATAATGGTCTGGACATAGTCCTTGATCACTTCGGCCGCCAACATCCCAAAAGCCGATAGAGTCGCCGCCGCCGGTGGAATGATCAGCCGCGGAATGCGCAAGCTGCGGGCCAAATCGGCGGCATGGAGACTTCCCGCGCCGCCAAATGAGACCAGCGTGAACTCACGCGGGTCGTGCCCGCGTTGAATAGAAATGACTCGTAGAGCGCGTTCCATGTGGGCATTGACGATGTCGATCATCCCCAACGCCGCCGTTTGAGCCAGACTCAAACCCGGTTTGGCCGAGAGATGGGCCTGTCGCGCTAGCTCTGCCAAAGCCGCCTCGGCGGCGATCACATCTAAAGCCATCTGACCGCCTAAAAACTGATCGGCCGCCAACCGGCCCAAAATGAGATTGGCATCGGTAACGGTCGGCTGATGGCCGCCACGACCGTAACAGACCGGGCCGGGATCGGCCCCGGCGCTCTCCGGTCCGACGCGCAGCGCCCCGCCGGCATCGACATACCCAATCGATCCCCCACCCGAACCGACGGTGTGAATATCGATGACCGGAATGCGAATCGGCAGCCCGCCAATTTCCGACTCGGTCGTTACTTGAATATCGCCCGCACAAAGGGAGACATCCGTGGAGGTGCCGCCCATATCAAAGGTCAGCAAATTCTCGAATCCGGCCGTCTGAGCCACGGTTCGCGCTCCGACGACGCCGCCCGCCGGCCCCGACAGAACACAGCGAACCGCCTCCCGCCGGGCTTGGTCGGCCCGAATGCTGCCGCCGTTCGACTGCATGACCCGAAAATCGGCCGCGCCGCTCTCCCGTTCGAGCCGCTCCAAATAGCGGTCCATCACAGGCGAGACATAGGCATTAACCACGGTTGTACTGGTGCGTTCGTACTCACGAAATTCCGGTAACACCTCGCTCGACAGCGAGACTGAAAAACCGGCCTGTCGCAGCCGTTCGCCGATGTGCTGCTCGTGCGCTTTATAAAGGAAGGAGAAGAGTAAACTCACCGCCACGGACTTAACGCCGCTAGCGTGAAACTGGTCAATTAGCTGATCGAGCGAGTCGAGTTCAAGCGGTCGAATAGGTTGGCCGTGATGATCAACCCGCTCCGGAATCTCAAAGCGTAAATCAGCCGGGACCAGTGGTAACGGACGCCGGCCAAACAGATCGTAGATGTCGGGCCGATTCTGGCGGCCAATCTCCAAAATATCACGCATACCTTCGGTCGCAATTAGGGCCGTAACAGCGCCTTTGCGTTCCAGCAGCGCGTTCGTCGCCACAGTGGAGCCGTGTACAATGTAGAGATTGGGGATTGGAGACTGGGGACTGGAGGTTTGAGATTGGGGAGATGAGATTGGCGATTGGGGGCTAGAGGTCGAGGCTTGGAGATCGAGTTGTGAGCCGGTTTTTTGCGTGGACGGTTGAGTTTTTTCTTCGGGCTGCTGGCCAATTAACAATTGGTCCAAGCCGGCCAAAACCGCCTCTTCCGGGGCATGTGGAGTTGATAAAACTTTAAAGGTCGAAAATTCTCCGGTCGCCTCGTCAAATAGGACAAAATCGGTAAAGGTTCCGCCAATATCTATTCCCATGCGCACGAGAGCTAATTCCTTCCGCTTTAGATTTGTAGTTTACTGATGATAAAAAAAAGCATCCTATCTTAAGGCAATGATAGGACGCTTTCGCCTCTGACCAATCCAAGTAATATTTATCAATTAGCCTTCAATGGCAACCAAAACCGAGTTTTCGCCGGCCATGCCGTCCGGCACGTATTTGTCGGCTTGGTCGTCGTTATACCATTCGCTGCCGTTGACCAGATATTTGAACTGGTATTCCTTACCGGAATCAAGCTTAAGCGTCGTTTTCCAAACACCTTTGGTTTTACGCAAAGGATTGGCGCCTTCATCCCAATCATTGAATTCACCAACAATACAAGCTTCTGTGGCCTCAATTGTTTCCGGTAAGAAAAATGTGGCCTGGCAAATCGGCTTGCTTTTCAAAAACTTTTTTTCAACCATGATGCTCTCCTTCCAAAATGACTAATTTATGAAAAATTTTTCGATGACCTGTGGAAAATTAAACCACCTAACAAGTCAGAGACTAAAAAATTCATCGGTTTTTTCGATGAAATCTACCCCTAACATCTACTTGATGCTATATTTTGGCAAAAATTTTTCTCATTCAAGCGAAAATCTAAAATTTTTGGCCTTGGAAACAGTGATTTTTAAATTTATCAATCAATTTCCGTTGAAGATGGTAACTAAAGCTGAATTTTTTGTCAAGTTGCAAAAAAAAAAATCAAATTCTGATACACCTAACAATTTAATAAATTCATACTCTTAAAAAATCACCTAATAATGGGGGCAATTACAGCGGTTTTTTCAATCGGTAGACGGTTCAGTTTGGAAACTTAAGATTTTTAACGTAAAATTTTAGTCTGCGTATGATGTTTAAAAGTAAATAGCCTTATTTAACCCCTTGCTCGGTAAAGGAGGCCTTTCATGCAAACTGCAATGAGTGCCAAAGGATATTCCACCGTAATATTAGTGTTAGATATGAACCGATTTATTGTGCCGGAACACCGTGAACGCTTTGAAAGCGTACGCGGTTCGGCGGCATTTGCGGATGTACTGCGCCATACTTGGTTTAAATCGGTCCAGGACCAGAAGGCTTTTTACCCTGTTGATGGTCCATTCTCTGAAAACGGCGCTGAAGCCCGTATGTCCACCGAGGAAGTCGGTTTTGTGACGGGCGTATTTCGCCAGTCGATGCTGGAGCATTACACCAGCCCGTGCTATGGGGTACGCAAAGGGCAAATCGAATTCCCTGAACTACCGGTCGATAACCTTCAGTTTAAAAAACTCTTTATGGATGTCTGGCAGCGCTGGAATTTCTTTATAAGGCCCACCATGACCGGAATGTTTGTCGTCACCTTAAAACGGGTTTACAAAAAACCAACCCCGCTCCTACGGATTGCCTCAGATATAATTGGCTTGCAGGTTTCCTTTGATGTCCCCGGCGCCCTCCAATGGCAGGACAAAATAGAAGAGATTTACGCCGATGACGAAGAAACCCTCCGTGAGAAGCAGGAGTCGGTCCAAAAATTTCTTGAATGGTTGGGAACATCGGGCCAAGATGATAGGTTAACTTTAGGTTATGCTCCGGTCCAATGGCAGATTGCGATGGAAATTTGTCGCCAATTCGTCAAAATGCTCAATCTGCGCATCGAGCTTAATGATCACCCGACCATTAATATGTACGATCCCAAAGCCAGTCTCTCGACCCCACTACACGATTCATACGTTGTGTATCACCTCGATGAATTATTGGCCCCGCCCGCAATGCTTCAGGATGATCAAACCGATGATGACGCGGACGACGATGATCGTGAAGCCGCCCCAACCAACCGGCATCCTGAGTCAACACAGGTGTTAGTAACGCCCCACTATATTCAATCGTCGTCGCAAATCCGGCGAAGTTTGATCCAACTCATTGAAGGGGCCGTTCTACGGCCATCTCGTGGAAAAACCACCTCTAGCGGCCGCCAGTTTCCAAAACATCGGTTAAATTATGTCGATCAGGTTTTCAGGAATGACACGGCGACCTGGATCGACGAACTCTGCCTCCTCACCCCCCGAGCCGCCCTCATCGTGCCATCGCGCCATTTTAGCCAGCACGAACTCTTTATTTCGACCCTGCCGACCAGTACCAGCAAAGTGATGTATCAATGGTATTGGGAAGCGTTGGAGCGAATGTTAGAGTTTATCATCGAAGTGCGCGTCCTGGCCCAACTGGTCGAGCGAGCCAGCGCCAAAGCCCTTAACGATTTTGTTAAAACATCCAGAGAAACCCGCGAGAGCGTGGTCAATGAAGCCATGCATGTCGATTATGAAGGATTGACCCAATTATCCGATCGGGCGGCTAACCTGAGCCGGCTAGTTAGCGTTTGCCAAACGCTGAGTAACCCTCAAGTTTGGAGCCGAGCTGAATACGCCGCCAATAAAGCCCGCCACCTTTTACGCCAATTAAGCGTGCCAACGCTCCTCACCCATGCTGAGCGCAACGTCAACAACATGACCAACCTGCTCAACCACGTCGATGATCTGTACATCGCCCTCATTTCCAAACGGAGTAGCCAATTGACCTTCTGGCTGTCGGCGGGTCTGGCGGGCGTTTCACTGATTGTCATCCTTTACTCATTGCCCTCATTTTGGGCCGATATCGATCAACTCGAAAGTCACATTATTACCACCACCATCAGAAATGCGGTGCTGCCTTACATTATGCAGTTGGGAAACGGCCTGGCTCCGCTGGTCATTTTGATCTCATTCGGCATCATCTTGATGTCACTTTGGCGAGCTATCGCCGCCTGGCGAAAAAGTATGATGTAGCCGCCAAGTCGCCGACATCCTGTTTTTGCCAACTCTTTTTAATTTGATTATCATTATTCTCCAACTTTAAGCGATCCAAACCCGCAGCCCGCCCTATCCCGGCGGGCTACTTGTTCGTTAGTGACGGTGTTAGGGTTTGCCATAGAGGCAACAATTTGAACGAAAATCAAACTAATTCCAAATGGACGCTCGCCATCGAGTGGCTGGTGGTCATCGCCATTGTGGCGCTGGCGACCTTCCTGCGCTACTGGCGCATCGGTGAGGTTCCTCCCGGCTTCAACTCCGACGAGGCGGTCGGCGCGGTGGGTGCGTTGACCACCCTGCGCGAGGGCTTCAAATATTCTTATGAAGGGCAAGGCGGCGGTGGGGCGCTTGGCTTTTACTTTGCCGCCGTGGCTTTTTATCTATTTGGCCCATCCATCGAAACAATCCGTGGGCTGGCGGCCTGGGCCGGCGTAGTCAGTATTTTTGTCAACTACTGGGCCGTCCGCGAGGTCTTTCGCAATACCGGCCTCAATCGCGCTCGCTGGCTGGCCGGGCTGTCAACGCTCGGACTGGCTGTCTCGCTTTGGCATGTCGCCGCCAGTCGTATCGCCTTTGCCGGCATCGGCGTTCCCTTCCTGATGCTGCCCTCGGTCTACTTTCTGTGGCGCGGCCTCAACACCAACACCCGTTCCCTCTCATCCAATCACCAACCCTCAACCATGGCCTCCTCCTCACCGGCTGTTTCAAATAATTCTTCATTCTCCATTCTTCATTCTTCATTCTCTTACCTCCCTTTCATCGCCAGCGGTATCTTTCTAGGTGGATTGATGTACATCTATCTATCAGGCGTCTTCTTTCCACCGTTTTATGCGATCTTCTTCGTTAGCCAGTGGCTCATCGTCAAACTGGCTCAAAAACTCAAGTGGCCGGCTAATCCGCCCGAAGCTTACATGACCACGCAATTCTGGCGTCTCTTCGCGACAGGGTTGACCGCCATTCTGCTGCTGCTACCGGTCGTCTTTGTGCTGCTCTTCCGGCCTGAACTCGAACCGGGCACGACTCGCGCCAGCCAGGCGATCTTCACCAACCCCCAGATCAACCAAGGTGATCCCTGGGGCCTACTCTGGCGCAGCATCGTCGGCAATTTTGGCGGATACGGCATCTCGCTCAACTGGTTCATCGGCCAACTGCCGGCGCGGTTGACGTTGCCGCCCACCGTCGGATTGATGGTCTTTTTGGGCTTTTTAATTTCGATCTGGCAAAGTATCCGACGCGGGCAGGCCGCCTATCTATTCACGCTGCTCTGGTTCTGCGTGCTGCTCTTGCCCAGCATTCTGTCACCCGATATCATCCCCCACAATCTGCGCACTATCGGTGCAACCACGCCAACCTACGTCTTCGCGGCCATTTTTATCGTGACCTTGTTTGAAACGCTGTGGGCCGCCGGTCGGCGCTGGCTCCGGCCGAACCTCAAACCAGACCACTTTACCTGGCTGGCTCGAGCCGCCGGCTTGGTGATTGCCGTGGGGCTAACCTGGCTGTTGTGGCAGGCCAACAGCCGAGCGCTCTACAACTATTTTGTGCTCTATCCTCAAACCAACGATGCCAAGGCCGCCTACCACGTCTACGCTGTCGAGATGGCCGAAACAATCAATCGTGAACCGAGCCGCGATGTTGCCTTCATTCTGCCGCGTAACACTGCCGCCGGCGATGTCTTTCGCAACTTCGCCACCGACTTCCTGACCGATCTGGCCGAACCACCCGCCGCCCACTACTGGGTCATCGACGACGAGGACACCCTGACCGATGATCTGACTGCCGCCGCCGCCGAACACACTACGCTGCGCGTAGTTCGGTGGAAAACCTCCAAGCACACCGGGGCCGATCCGAAAGAGGTCATCCCTTACTATCTTGAAAAATACGGCCATTACGAAGGCGCCGAGACATTTGAATATTTCGATATCGACACCTACCGGCTCGACGCCGCCGCCCCCGATTTTCATACGGCCGAGTCGCTCACGCCAACGGACATCACCTTTGGCGATCAACTGGCGCTGACCGGCTACGCTCTGGGCGACGCGGGTAATCCGGCCCAGATCGATCAACCTGAAGTCGCCAGTAATGATCTGCTCTGGCTGCGCCTGGGTTGGCAAAAAACCGGTGACCACGCCGAAGATTTAAAGGTATCGGCCCTGATCTACAACGAAACCGGTCAGCTTGTGACCCAGGTCGATAAACAGCTAATCAGCAACATTTTACAGGTCAGCAGCAGCGATTGGGCAATTGGCGCGAACGAGGCCACCTACTTTCTCATCGTCATGCCGCCCGCTACGCCGCCCGGCCAATACAGCGTGCGGCTGGCCGTCTATGGCGCAGAGTCGCTCAATCGCCTGCCTGTTAGTATTGACGGCCAACCAGATACCGCCGCTGATCGGCTAGTGGATCTGGCGCCGTTCCAGGTGACGCCGGCCCAAAAACCGGTCACAGCCGATGACCTTGAATTGGCGCTACCCATTCAACAAGAACTGCTGCCCGGCCTGACGCTGGTTGGCTTTGAAACGCTACCTGGCGACACCGTCCGCGCCGGTCAGGAAGTGGGCGCGTCCGTCATTTGGCAATTGTCCGGCGATAAGCTCACCGACGACATAACCATGCATTTCATCGCCAAACCGGAGGAAGGAAAAACAGAATTCGACATCTCTGAACCGGTTGGGCTGGCCGGTCCCGGCTATCCGACCTCGCAGTGGCAAACCGGCGAAATTTTGCGCGGTTGGCTCAAGGCGCGTATCCCGCCCAGCTTCGAGCCGGGCATTCACAAACTCAGCCTCAGCCTCAGCGGGCCGGCTGGGGAAATCATCCGTCTGCCGATCGGCGACTTCCAGGTTGAAGGCTGGCCCCGCAATTTCGATCCACCGCAGCCGCAGGTCGAAATCAAAGCCAACTACGGCGATCAGGCCGAACTGATCGGCCTCGACGCGGCGACTAACACCCTTTCACCCGGCGACACGCTCAGCGCTCGACTCTACTGGCAGGCCGAGTCGGAATTTGCCGAGGATTACAAAGTCTTTGTCCAACTCATCGGTCCGGATGGCCTGTTGCACGGCCAAGTCGATCAAATTCCCGGCGGCGGCCAATTCCCCACCACCGGCTGGCTGCCCGGCGAATACATCACCGACGACTACGCGGTTGCCCTAGCCAGCGACGCGCCCCCCGGCGACTATCAAATCGCCATCGGCCTCTACAATTCCAACACCGGCCAACGCCTACCGGTAGAGAGTCCCACTTGTCAATCAGATGCATGCTTACTGCCGGGGTTAACGGTCCAATAGGTGACTTGCCTTTTCCGGGCGAACTATCATAATCTAAATAAGAGTAAATTTATCGAGAGGGTATGACAATGCAGTTTACAATAGGTTATCATGCTTAATTTGTTTCTTCGAGTAAAATAATGCCCTCGCGACCATCTCAAAATCATTCATCATTCATCATTCATCATTCATCATTCCGACCTCCCCTTCTTTTACTCGTTCTGCTCATGCTCACCTACTTCACCTTCTCCGGTCTATACGCCAGCCAACGCCATCTGGCTTTTGAAACCGGGGTCTTTGACACGGGCGTCTACACTCAACCCCTCTGGAACTATAATCACGGGCGCGGCTTCGCCGTCTCGACCATCGAGGACAACGGCCCGTTACGGTGGGCCACCCACGTCGAGCCGATCCTGTTCCTGATCGCCCCCCTCTACGCCCTCTTACCCGATCCGCGCACGCTGTATTGGCTGCAAGCCGGGGCGCTGACGCTGGCTGCCTTGCCGATGTATGCCCTGGCCCGGCGTCGATTGCAAAGCGAGTGGGTTGCATTGGTCATTGTGTTGGCCTATTTCTTACTCCCGGCCACCCAATCCGTCACCCTATTCGATTTTCACGCCGTCACCTTCGCCCCCCTCTTCCTTCTATCCGCCATCTACTTTCTCGATCGCGCCCTCGCCGCCCAAAACGTCAGCTTTTGGCTCTGGCCCGAACAAGAACCGCCTGTCGATAAAGCCTCATCATTCATCATTCATCATTCATCATTCAGCTACGCCTTGTCCGCCCTCTTCTTCCTCCTGGCTCTCTCGACCAAAGAAGATATCTCCCTGCACGTTTTCATGATCGGCGTCTATCTGCTTCTGCTGCGACGGCGCTGGCAAGAAGGCAGCGTACTTATCGCCGTGGGGTTGATCTGGTTCTACGTGGCCTTTCAAGTCATCATTCCCGCCTACCGCACCGGCGGCGGCGACTCGATCTACGCCGCTTGGTTTGAAACCTTAGGTAACACGCCGCTTGAGATCGCCCTGTCGCCAATCACTGCGCCCGATAAAGTTCTGGCCCTTATTTTTCGACCCGGCAGCCTGCCGGCCTTATTGATGATTACCCTCCCCTTGGCCCTTCTTCCTTGGGCCGGTTTGCCGCTTTTCGGACTGGCCGCGCCATCCCTGGCCTTCTCGCTCCTCAGTCAAAATCCCACCCTCCGCCAACTCGAAACCTGGCACTACGCCGCGCCGATGCTGGCGTTTATTATGCTGGGCGCCATTGATGGGTTAGCCCGCGTATCGCACTATGCCACCAGGCTAAGGCTAAGTTCCAACTCCACCACTACCCCTACCACCCTACACCCTATAAACGCTACTAACGCCCAACTCCCCCACTCCATAAACTCCACTAACGCTATTAACTCTACAAACTCTCAACTCACTGTCTTAACCATACTCCTACTAACTACCTCACTCACTTACCACTATTTCCGAGGCTACACCCCGCTGTCTCAACTCTTTGTCTGGCCGGAAGTGACCGCTCATCACGATTTGGGCCGAAAAATCGCGGCAACCATTCCACCCGAGGCCAGCGTTTTGGCCCAGGCGCAGCTCATTCCCTACGTGGCTCATCGTGAGAAATTAGGCATCTGGAGCGGCCCGCTTATCACCGATTACGACTACATCTGGCTCGATCTTAGCCACCCCAAACTCCCCAATCGCTTCGACGCCCACGGCGACCTCGTCATCGGTCTAATTTACGAACACGCCTTTGGCGCTGTCACCTTTGACGATGGTTATCTCTTGCTCAAAAAGGGAGCCGAGCGCGTACCGATTGGCGACGAGTTGTTCACCTTCACCCAATTCGATGAAATACCGGATGATGCCCAACCGTTCAAGGCCACGTTCGGCGATGAAATTCAACTGAGCGGCGTCAAAACCGAAATTCCCCGGTTAGCGACCTCCGAAACCGAGCCGCAAGCGATCCTATATTTCGACGCGCTTCGCCAGCCCGACGCGGATTATTACCTATTCGTTTACCTGTTAGATCAAAACGGTGACATTGTCGGCGCCACCGATTACCCCCAACCTGCCATCTTTTGGTGGCCGACCTCGCGCTGGCAGGCCGGCGACCGCCGTCAAGTACGGGTCAACACCATTCCCTGGTGGACCGGCGATCCTTCAATTTGGTGGAATGGTGAGGAAAAAACCACGTTTGGCTACGCGATAGGGTTCAGCCGAGTCAATGATCCCTGGGACGTCTCAGCCCGTCTGAACGTTACCGTCGACGCCGACCAAAATCCTCCCGGCAGCCAACCCATCGACGGAGGCACGCTGCTGCCCATTGCTGCCTTTCATCGTTTGGCCGGATTGCCATATCCCCAACCTCTGACTACACTACCTCTCACCAATAACCAACCGCAAGTCGCAAAATAATCATGGCTCAAATTACCGGCCACAAACCCCAACCAACCAAAAAAAACAATCCTTCCTCATCCTCCACTGCCCATCCGACACCCCAGGTGCTACGTCCTACATCCTACGCACTACGCATTACACACTACCTCACCAGTCTTAACCTCAACACCCTCATCAGCCTGCTCATCTTCGCCGCCGCCCTCTATACCTACACCTACACCTTGGCCCCCACCGTCATCGAAGGCGACGCGGCTTTGTATCAATTCACGCCCTACGTTCTGGGCGTTACCTACCCAACCGGCTTCCCGCTCTACATCCTACTCGGCAAACTATGGGGCACCCTTATCCCGTTTGGGGAAATCGCCTGGCGCATGAACCTCTTCTCCGCCGTCTGCTCCGCCCTCGCCCTCCCCCTCATCTACAACGCCACCCGCCGCCTCCTTACCCTTTCCTACCACTCCCGCCCCCACCCAAAACCCCCCCCCCCCCACCCCCC
>Ga0116151_10004195_pt1 | contig 12683 bp, 9 predicted proteins | sample AD_UKC117_MetaG_FD_89893 | JGI IMG/M metagenome (GOLD analysis project Ga0116151, IMG submission 89893) | Active sludge microbial communities of municipal wastewater-treating anaerobic digesters from Hong Kong - AD_UKC117_MetaG | ecosystem: Engineered > Bioreactor > Anaerobic > Digestate... | reverse complement strand
GGCGCCAACCTCAAAGGCGCAAAACTCATCGGCGCCAACTTCAAGGGAGCGACGCTCGCTGACGCAGACCTCACAACAGCCGACCTGACTGGCGCACACTTCGAAGACACCACACTGTCGGCGCACTTCGACAAGGAGCGCACCACCTACAGCAAGCCCCAGTACCACGGCGCCGACCTCGCAGGCGCAACGTTGAACGAGGCCACCCTCAACTTCGCAGGCTCCCGCCTCAGGAACGTCAACTTCGGCCCAGCCAATCTCGAAGGTGCCGACTTCGAAGGTGCCGACCTGACCGGCGCCAACCTCAAAGGCGCGAAGCTTCGGGGCGTGAACCTCCGTAACACGAATATCCGTGACGCGGACACGACTGACGTCCAGTGGACATGACAGACGAGGTTCGCGACCGCATTCAGACCGCGAGCGCCAAGGCACTCAGAACTGGTCGTGGACAGCAACTCCATGGACTACGAAAGTTCTGGGACGGTGATAGGGACTGCTGCACACTTAGGTGACAGGCTGACCTGCCCTTCAGGTTGGTTTCCAGACCGGGTGGTGCGACAAAGGCTTACTGCAAAACTTCGCGAGTGCCTCCCGCCCGCCCGCTCGCGTTCCGCGCACAAACTGTCGTGCGAGGCCGATCGGGCGAGCCGACCGCACGACCAACCACCGCATCCAATCTGCGCAGTGCAGCCCCAGCGACCTTAGTCTGATCTAGTGCACGTACGCCGCATCCCCCTCGCAGTTGCCATCACGCTGGTGATCACCAGCGTGACTGGCTGCGGCAGCAAGGGGTTGTCGAAGAGTGACCGGGCGGTTGCCGACAGTTTGGCGGCGTACGCAATCACGCAGTCAGATGGGGTGTGGCGCAAGCGTGAAGCCCAATGCATGGCGGAGCAGTTTGTCGAGTCGACCGGAGTGCCTGCCCTGAAGGAAGCCGGCCTGGTGTCTGCCCGCGGCACCGCGGTGCCGGCAAAGGTGACCATGACCAAGCCAGTGGCTGAACATTTCGCCGATGCGGTGCTCGCGTGCATCGACTTTGCCGACCTCATGTCGCGGCAGATCGCAAACGCTAGACCCGACATCGACACCGCTAAGTTCACTGCCTGCGTGCGCAAGTCCGTGACCGAGAAGCAGGCAAGGGCCCGATTGGTGGCCCAACAGATGAATGACTCCAAGTCAGCTGCCCTAAAGGCCACAAACGCAGCGTTGCTCGACTGCGCGGAGCAAGCAACTGCGGGTTAGCTGCTCCTGGCGGCCCTCTACAGTGGGTTCATGGGATTTCTAGATGATGCAAAGACAAGTTGGGCGCCGCGGTCGACAGCCAAGGCGACAAGATCGGCGAAGGCCTCGACAAGGTCGGTGACCTGATCGACGAGAAGACCGGCGGCTCACACGGCGACAAGATCGACCTTGGGGTCGACAAGGCCAAGGATGCCCTCGACGCTCTTGATGGCAAGAACGACGACATCTCCTAAACACCTTCACTCAACCGCAAAGGCGGGGTGTGATCAGGTCCGTTGACCCGATCACACCCCGCCTTGTGCGTCTCTGACCCCTTAGCGGGCCTCACTCAAGGAGCGGGCCCACTCAGGGAGCTGCCTCATTCCGGGAATTTGGCGCCCTTCTCGGCCATGTCGACCAGATAGGGGGTCGGCTCGAAGCGGTCGCCATACTTGGCCGCCAACTCCTTGGCCCGAGCCACGAAGCCCTTCAGCCCCTGGCCGGTCTTGCCGTCGTAGCCCTCCATGAACTGTGCGGTGCCACCGGTGAGCGCCGGGTAGCCGATGCCCATGATCGAGCCGATATTGGCTGCCGCCGACGACTCGATCACGCCCTCTTCGAAGCACTTGGCGGTCTCCAAGGCCTCGATGAAGAGATAACGGTCCTTGAGGTCGACGATGTCGGCGGGCTCGTCCTGAGTCGGGAAGAGCTCGGCCAGACCGGTCCACAACTTGCCGCGTTGGCCGTCGGCGTAGTCATAGAAGCCAGCACCACGCAGACGACCTGGGCGACCTGCCTCGATCATCTTCTCGACCACGTCGTCTGCCGGGTGGGCGACATAGTCGGCGCCTGCGGCATCCTTGGTGGCCTTGCGAATCTTGGCCATGAGCTCCATGTTGAGCTCATCAGACAGCTGCAAGGTGCCGACCGGGTAGCCAGCCTGGGTTGCGGCCCGCTCCACTGACATCGGGTGCACGCCCTCGGCCAACATCGCCAGACCTTCGTTGACCATCGTGCCGATCACTCGGCTGGTGTAGAAGCCACGGCTGTCGTTGACCACGATCGGGGTCTTGCGGATCTGTTGTACGACGTCGAGCGCGCGAGCCACCGACTCATCCGAGGTCTCCTTGCCCTTGATGATCTCCACCAAAGGCATCTTGTCGACCGGACTGAAGAAGTGCAGGCCCACGAAATCAGCAGGCCGGTTGACTCCCTTGGCCAGCTCGGTGATTGGCAGGGTCGAGGTGTTTGAGCACAGCAGCGCATCGGGGTTGACGAGGTCTTGGATCTCGGAGAAGACCTGAGCCTTCAACGACGGATCCTCAAAGACCGCCTCGATCACCAGGTCGCAGCCCTTGAACTCCTGCGGGTCAGTGGTCGCGGTGATCCGGCCCAACAACTCGGCCTTCTTCTCCTCGGTCGAACGACCCCGAGAGATGGCCTTGTCGAGCAACTTCTCTGAATAGGCCTTGCCCTTGTCGGCCGACTCCTGGGTCACGTCTTTGAGTACGACGTGCATCCCGGCCTTCGCGCACGAGTAGGCGATGCCGGCGCCCATCATGCCGGCTCCGAGCACACCGACCTTGGTGGCAGTGAACTTCGGCACATCCTTGGGGCGCAGCGCGCCGCCATTGATCGCGGAGAGGTTGAAGAAGAAGGCGGTGATCATGTTTTTGGCATTCGAGCCAGTGATCAGATTGGCCAGATAACGCGACTCGATCCTTGACGCGGTGTCGACATCGGTCAAGGCACCCTCGACGGCTGCGGACAGGATCGCCTTGGGAGCCGGATAGTCAGCGCCCTTGATCTGCTTGCGCAAGATCGCCGGGAAGGCAGGCAAGAAGCCAGCCAGCGCCGGGCTGGTCGGCGAACCACCGGGCATCTTGTAGCCCTTGCGATCCCACGGCTGCGAGGCTGCCTCTTCGTTGTCCTTGTTTTCCAGGATCCACTTCTTTGCCGCCGGCACGAGCTCGTCTTGGGTGGCGACCAGATCATCGATCAGGCCCTTTTCCTTGGCCTTGGCCGGCTTGAAGCGCGGGCCTTGCAGAAGCACATCCATCAGCGCGCTCTGCAGGCCAAGCATCCGCACGGTGCGGGTCACGCCGCCACCGCCAGGCAGCAGCCCGAGGGTCACCTCGGGCAAGCCCAAGTCGATCTTGTTGTCATCGACGGCGATCCGGTGGTGACAGGCCAAGGTGATCTCCAGGCCACCACCGAGAGCGGCACCATTGATCGCCGCCACGACTGGCTTGCCGAGCAACTCGAGGCGACGCAAGTCGGCCTTGATCTGCTCACCCATCAAAAACACGCCTTCGGCGTCGTCACGCGAAGCGGCGAGCATGTTCTTGAGGTTGCCGCCAGCGAAGAAGGTCTTCTTCGCAGAGGTGATCACCACACCGGTGATCTGATCCTTCTCGGCGTAGAGCCGGTCGATCGCTGCCTTCATCGACTCCTTGTAGAGGTCATTCATCGTGTTGGCGCTGGAGTTGGGGTCATCCAGCGTCAAGGTGACGATGCCGTCGGCGTCGACGTCGTACTTCACTGCAGTTTCGGTCATTTCAAGTCCTTTGGTTGTTCGCTGCTCGGGCGCTCAGACGAGCTCGACGATGGTGGCGATGCCCATGCCGCCGCCAACACACAGCGTGGCCAGACCACGCTTGAGGTCGCGCCGCTCGAGCTCGTCAATGACAGTGCCCAAGATCATCGCGCCGGTGGCGCCAAGGGGGTGACCCATGGCGATCGCGCCGCCGTTGACATTGGTGATCTCATCGCTGATGCCCATGTCTTTCATGAAGCGCATGGCCACGGCCGCGAAGGCCTCGTTGATCTCAAACAGATCGATGTCCTTGACCTCCAGGCCGGCCTTCGCCAGCGCCTTGCGGCTGGCCGGAGCCGGGCCGGTCAACATGATCGTGGGGTCGGCGCCCGACACCGCAGCGGAGACGATCCGGGCTCGTGGAGTCAGGCCGAGGTCCTTGCCGACCTGCTCGTTGCCGATCATCATCAGCGCGGAGCCATCGACGATGCCTGAGGAGTTGCCCGCGTGGTGCACGTGGTTGATCTCCTCGATCCAGTGGTACTTCTCCAAGGCCACCGAGTCGAAGCCGGCCTGGTCACCGATGCCAGCAAATGACGGCTTGAGCTTGGCCATGCCCTCGACCGAAGACTCGGGCTTGATGAACTCATCGCGGTCGAGCACGGTCACGCCGTTGAGGTCTACGACGGGTACGACGGAGCGCGCGAAGCGACCGTCGGCCCAGGCCTTCGCGGCGCGATGGTTTGACTCGACGGCGAAGGTGTCGACGTCTTCACGGCTGAAGCCTTCGATCGTGGCGATCAGGTCGGCGCCGATGCCCTGGGGCACGAAGGCAGTGGCAAAAGCGGTGGCCGGGTCGGATGCCCAGGCGCCGCCGTCTTGACCCATGCTGACTCGGCTCATCGACTCGACGCCGCCGGCCAAGATCAGGTCTTCGAAGCCGCCGCGCACGCGGCTGGCGGCCTGGTTTACGGCCTCAAGCCCAGAGGCGCAAAAGCGGTTGAGCTGCACACCGGCCACGGTCTCGGGGAGGTTGGCGGCGAGTGCGGCCGTCTTGGCGATGTCACCGCCCTGATCGGCGACGGGGGTGACCACGCCGAGGACGAGGTCGTCGATGCGCTCAGGGTCGAGCGTGGGATTGCGCTTTTGGATCTCGTCCAAGAGCCCAACAACTAGGTCTACGGGCTTCACCTCATGCAGGGAGCCGTCCTTCTTGCCTTTGCCGCGGGGGGTGCGGATGGCGTCATACACAAACGCTTCATTGGTCATGAGAGGTGAGTGTATGCGCTATCCCCACCAAGTCACCCAGTGGCTTGGCTCACACCTGTACGGCGACGCCCGCCTCGATCAGACCCTCAACATCGTTGATCCCCCAAGCCTTGAGCGCCTCCGTGGTGTTGGCGCCAGCAGCGGCTGGCGGATTGGCCCGCAAGGTGGCCTCGGTGCGGGAGAAGCGTGGCGCCGGCGCGGGCTGCTTGAGCCCATCCTTTTCGACGAAGACGCCGCGATCAACCATGTGCGGGTGCTCCATCGCATCGCTGAGCTTCAAGATCGGAGCGACACACGCGTCGGTGCCCTCGAAGATCTCGGTCCACTCGGCCTGGGTCTTGGTGATGAACTTCGCCGCGAAGTAGGCGCGCAACTCGTCGTAGGTCGACGGGTCGTAGCGGTCGGGCGCGTCTTCGGCATCGAGCAGCTTCAACAAGACTTCATAAAACTGCGGCTCCAAAGAGCCCACCGACATGTGCTCGCCATCGGCAGTCTCATAGATGTCGTAGAAGGGCGCGCCACCGTCGAGCAGGTTGGACACCCGCTCTTCTTTGAGGATGCCACCGGCGAGCATCGAGGCGCCCATCGCGTTGAGTGAAGCGGTGCCGTCGACGATGGCCGCGTCGACGACCTGCCCTTGGCCAGACAGTCGCGACTCCAGCACTGCAGCGAGGATGCCGATCACCAAGTACGTCGAGCCGCCACCGAAGTCGCCGACCAGATTGCCGGGGAACTGCGGCTTGGCCTTCTCCTGACCCAGACCATAAAGGGCCCCGGTGATCGCGATGTAGTTCATGTCGTGGCCAGCAGCCAGAGCCAACGGCCCAGTCTGCCCCCAACCGGTCATCCGGCCGTAGACCAACTTCGGATTGCGCTCAAGGCACACGTCAGGCCCGATGCCGAGCCGCTCGGTGGTGCCGGGGCGCATGCCTTCGATCAGCACATCAGCCTGGTCGACCAACTCCAAGACCGTCTCGATCGCCTTGGGGTCCTTGAGATTGAGGGCCACGCTGGGCCGACCCCGATTGAGCAAATCATGTGGACCGCCGGTGAGGAATTGCCCGCCCGGGCGCTCCACCCGGATTACGTCGGCACCCAGGTCGGCCAAGATCATGCAGGCATGCGGGCTGGGCCCGATGCCAGCGATCTCGACGACCTTGAGGCCCTTTAGTGGGCCGGTTCCTTGTCCCAACTCAAAAGTCATGCCGCCGATTGTGACACCTACAATCGGTCAATGGCATATCCACACCTGCTCTCGCCCTTCACCATCGGTGACCTGACTTTGCGCAATCGCGTGGTGATGGGGTCGATGCACACCGGGCTTGAAGACTTCTTCTGGGACATCCCGAAGATGGCCGAGTACGTCGCCACTCGCGCCCGCGGTGGGGTCGGCCTGATCATCACTGGCGGCTATTCGCCGACCAAGCGCGGCTGGCTCAAGCCCTTCGCCAGCGAGATGAGCACCCGGATCCAGGCCGAGCGGCATCGCCGGATCACCGACGCCGTACACGAAGCCGAGGGCGCGATCGCCCTGCAGGTGCTGCACGCAGGTCGCTATGGCTACACCCCGATGAACCAAGCCCCCAGCAATCTGAAGTCGCCGATCACCCCCTTCCGGCCGAGTGCGATGACCACCAAGCAGGTCGACGAGACGGCCACTGCTTTCGCCAAGTCGGCTGCTCTGGCCAAGCGGGCGGGCTATGACGCGGTGGAGATCATGGGCTCGGAGGGCTATCTGATCAACCAGTTCTTGGCCGCGCGCACCAATGATCGTCGCGACCAGTGGGGCGGCAGCGCCACCAAACGGATGCACTTCCCGGTCGAGATCGTACGACGTACCCGCGAGCTGGTCGGCCCCGATTTTCCGGTGATCTATCGGATGTCTCTGCTCGACCTGGTCGAAGACGGCCAAAGCTGGGAAGAGACCGTGGAGTTGGCCCTGCTGGTCGAGCAGGCTGGCGCCTCCCTGATCAACACCGGCATCGGTTGGCACGAAGCGCGAGTGCCGACGATCCTCACCCAGGTGCCGCGCGCCGCCTGGACCTGGACCACCGAGCGCCTACGCAAAGAAGTGTCGATCCCGCTTTGCGCATCCAACCGGATCAACACCCCCTATGTCGCCGAGCAGATCCTCGCCGACGGGATCGCCGACCTGGTGTCAATGGCTCGCCCATTGCTGGCCGACCCAGAATTCGTCAACAAGGCCGCGCAGGGCCGCTCCGATGAGATCAACACCTGCATTGCCTGCAACCAGGCCTGCCTTGACCATGCCTTCGAAAACAAGCGCTCAACCTGCCTGGTCAACCCTCGGGCCTGCTACGAGACCGAGCTGGTGATCAGACCCTTGTCCAAGCCCAAGCGGGTGGCCATTGTCGGAGCCGGAGTCGCTGGGCTGTCGGCAGCCACGTCGTACGCCGAACGCGGCGCCCGCGTCACGCTTTTCGAGCAGGGCGAGCAGATCGGGGGGCAGTTCCGCTTGGCCATGCAGATCCCGGGCAAGGAGGAGTTCGCCGAGACGCTGCGCTATTACCAACGTCAGTTGGAGTTGCATCAAGTCGAGGTCAAACTCAACACCTCGGTCAGCCCGGCTGACTTGATGTCATACGACGAGGTCGTGATCGCCACTGGCGTAGTGCCACGCATCCCCGACATCCCCGGCATTGAGCGGGCGGTGCCATATAGCGACGTACTCTCCGGCAAGGTCGTGCCTGGCAAGCGGGTGGCCGTGATCGGCGCCGGCGGCATCGGCGTGGATGTCTCGATCTGGCTGACCCACACCGAGGAGACCCTCGACGAGTGGTTGGCGCATTGGGGGGTTGGCGACCCGGCCGAACATCGCGGCGGCCTGCAGCCGCGTGAGCCTCGCAAGGCCGCGCGCGAGGTCTATCTGGTGCAACGCAAGGCCACCCCGATCGGGATCAATCTCGGCAAGACCAGCGGCTGGGCCCATCGCGACGTGCTCAAGCAGAGCGGCGTCACCTTGATCACCGGCGCGATCTACGAAGACATCGATGAATATGGCTTGCAGATCACGGTCAACTCCGAGCCTCACTTGATCCAGGCCGACACCGTGATCGTGTGTGCGGGCCAAGAGTCGGTGCGCGGGTTGTATGACCAACTGCTGGCTCAGGGCTATCCAGCAGGCCAACTCAAGCTGATCGGCGGCGCCGATGTGGCAGCAGAGCTCGATGCCAAGCGAGCCATCCGCCAAGGCTTGGAGACCGCCATCGCGGCCAAAGATCTCGCTTGATTACCCAGCCCACCTGAGGGCGTGGCGGGCTCTAGAGGGCCCTGGCTTTGATCACTTCGGCGTACCACGCGAACGAGTCACGTGGACGCCTGGACAAAGTGTCGAAGTCGACCTGCACCAGGCCGAATCGGCTGGACAGGCCTCGCTCCCAATAGCAGCCGTCGAGGAAGGAATCGGCGTAATAGCCCCGTACGTCGGCACCTGCGTCGATTGCGGCCCGCACGGCACGCAGATGCTCGGCCAAGAAGTGGATCCGCTCAGGGTCTGACGTCTTGCTTCCTGCCTGTGGCGATGACCCGCCAGGGAATCCGTTCTCCGTCACATACTGGGGTGGCAGGTCAGGATATTTCTCGTGGAAGTAGAGCAACATGTCGGTCATGCCTTGCGGATAAACCCCCCAGCCCAGCGTGGTTTGCGGCACTCCGGGGAAGGGCCTGGCCTCGAAGGGGACCTCTGATCCTCGCGGTGCAGCAGCGACATTCATCGGGCCGTAGTAGCCGACGCCAAAGAAGTCGAGGGGTTGTTGGATCTCGGCGAGATCGCCGTCTCTCAAGGCGCTCTCCACCAACGGGAGCATCATCTCCGGATAGTTCCCGCTGAGCATCGGCTCCACATTGAAGCCATTCCAGAGCACATTGACGAACTCCGCCATGGCCACGTCTGGCTCTTCTGGGCTGGCGGCATATGCGAGCTGATGGTTTTGATCTGAGCCGACTTGTTTGGCTCCCAAGGCACGCAGGATCGACACCCCTCGCCCGTGGGCGAGGTTGAGATGGTGACCCGCGACGAAGCCCTCCATCCCCAGGATCCGGCCCGGAGCGTGATCGCCGATGGCATATCCGATCAGGGCTTGCACATTGGGCGAATAGACCGGGATCCATTTGTCGACGCGATCCACAAATCGACCGGCCACTGCTTGCACGTACTCCGCATAGCGCGCCACTGTGTCTCGATTGACCCAGCCATTACCCGGCACTTGCAGCGCATTGGGCAGATCCCAGTCATAAAGGGATGCAGTCGGGCTGATCCCGCGAGCCAATAGGCCATCGATCAAGCGCTCATAGAAGTCGAGGCCCGCTGGATTGAGCTCACCTTGACCGAGGGGTTGCACACGGGGCCAACTGATCGAAAACCGGTAGGCATCGACACCAAGGGCCTTGAGGAGGTCGAGGTCTTCGTCGAGATGGTGGTAGTGATCAGGGCCGATGTCACCAGAGCTGCCATCGACCATCGTCTTGTGCTGGTGTGAAAAGACATCCCAAATGCTGGGCCCCTTGCCATCAACTGCGGCAGCACCCTCTATCTGATAGGCATTTGAGGCCACCCCAAACTCAAAATCACCTGGGAATCTCGTTTCGCCCTGTCCCATATGGTTCATTCAAGCCGAAATAACGGCTCTACACCGCAAAACTGACAATACGACACGATGGAGTCATGGAAATCGAGTTGACCGGGCCAGACCAGCGTTTCTGCACCCACGACGCCGGTCGCACCACCTGGCATGCCTTCTCGTTCGGAGCGCACTATGACCCCACCAATGTCGGCTTCGCGCAACTCGTGGCCCTCAACGACGAGCACCTGCCCACCGGCAACGGCTACTCGCCGCACCCACACAGCGGGATCGACATCGTCACCGTGGTACTCGAAGGCGCTCTGGAGCACGCCAGCGACGTGGGCTCTGGGGTGATCACCCCCGGTCAGGTGCAAAGACTCTCGGCCGGAAGCGGCGTCGTACATTCGGAGATGAATGCGGCTAACGGACCGACCCGCTTCTTGCAGGCCTGGGTGCAGGCCAAGCACCCGGATCGGGCCCCGGCGTACGCCGCTGTCGACCTGGGCGACAACGATGGTTGGACTCGGGCAGCCGGAAGCGGAGATGCCTTGCTGAGCCTTGATGCTCACCTGGATTTGTGGTTGGCCCCACTCGCGCCCGGCGAGTCCTTGGCGCTGCCCGACCTGCCGACGATGCTGCTCTTCGTGACCACTGGCACCATCGAGATCGACCAAGATCGCCTCGATGCTGGTGGTCAGGCTCGGATCCACAACGCGGGTGGCGTCGTGGTCACGGCCCAGACCCAGGCCCACTTGGCCTTGTGGACGTCTAGCCAATCAGTCTGAACACGGCATCCGCGGCTCGGTGCCCAGACCTGATCGCGCCCTCAAAGCCCGGCAAGTCTCTGTGGTCACCGGCCACGAAGATGCCATCGCCAAGGTCCACATCGCGCTTCATCACCATTGGCGAGGAGACCACCGGATGCGCATCTTCGACCGAGCTGACCCTGAGCAACTCCCATTGCCTGGTCGAGGTCTGGAAGAGCGAGGAAAGTTGACCACGAAGCATCGAGTCGGTGGCGCTGGCCCCTGTGACTCCAGGGCGGCTGGCGGCCCCGATCAGCGCACTACCGCCCGGGGCATATCGGCTCGCGATATTGCTGACCACGGCGGCATGGGCGATTGGGCCCTCAACGAGCTGAGGCACGACGAAGACGCATTTTTGGGTCGTCGGGGCCTCGGGAGCGGCATACCACCAGGTCGTCTGTGCCTGCATCTTGCGGATGCCTGTGCCGACCAGAGCCGAAGCCGAGCGCGGGTCGGTGGCTACCACCACCGCTTTTGCGGTGAACTCACCTCCATTGGTCGCGATCACCGGCTGTCCATTGGCAACTCTGGTGATGGAGTCGGCACTGACGCCGTGCAGCACGGCGTTGTTGAGATTGCGGGCCATCAAGTCGGGCAAAGCCTGCATGCCCAGCGCGGGCAGGCTCGGGGAGCCAAGCAGGAAGCGGCGCCACATCAGCATCGCGTATTGATATGAGCCCAGCCCCTCTTGATCGCCGAGCACAATGCGCGCCGCTGGCATCAATACGTCTTCGAGAAGGCGCCCCTCCAGCCCGTGCACCTGGAAGGAGTCGGCCAGGCTCATGTCTTCCATGGCGAGGATGTGCTCGTCGCGCTGGCGCATCGGGTCACTCCACCTGATCAGCTTGGCGACTTCGGCCTGGCTGGCGATCCCATTGCGCACCACAGACAAGAAGGCCAACTGAGGCGGCCTCAACAGCCAAAAGGCCCCCGGGTCGGCCAAGACCATCGCTTGATCCCATGCCTGCGGGCGAAGCGCGGCCACATCCACCGCCGCGCGGATAACCATTGATTGGGCATCAAACCATTGCAGACCCCAGTCGCACTTGAATCCATCGACCACTGGGCCGCCAGCCCGACCACCCACCCGGTCACTCGACTCGAACACGGTGACGTCAAAGCCGTACTCGTCCAACGCCCGGGCGCAGGCCAAACCAGCAAGACCTGCGCCAATGACGATGACGTCGCCGGAGTCCTCCACCTGTCCGAGTATGACGCCTCGCCCCGACAGCACTCGCCACGGGCCGAGATTTGTCAGCCAGAAACTTGATTGTGGGCCGTCGTCAAGAAGCGCTTGAGGAGGGGGCCAGCAGTCTGTGAACCCGACTCTCCGGTGCCGACAAAAACGGCGACCGCCAGGTCACCCTGCCCTGCAACCATCCAGGCGTGAGTGGGGTACGGCGCGTGGTCGCCGTACTGAGCGGTGCCGGTCTTAGCGATCACCTCCGGTCCTGGAAGCCCGCGCAGCCCAGCACCGCTGCCCTGGGTGACCACCGCTCGCAGCATCTGGGACAACTGCGCGGATTCGGTCAGTGCCTTGGTCGGCCCAGCACTCGGATCCTTGACTGGTGTCTGATCTTCGATCAACTGGGGCACCACCGTGTGCCCTTTGATGATCGAGGCCATCACCACGGCAATGGCCATGGGAGAGGCGCTGATCTGGCCCTGTCCGATCAGGTCAGCTGCGGCCTGGGTCTGGCTCTGAGGCTTGGGCACTTCGCCGAAGTACGCCGGGAACCCAAGGTCGTGATCGACACCGAAACCGAGAGAAGCTGCGGCCTGGGCCAACGCACCCTTGGACAACTTGTCGCCAGCAGAGATCATCGCGGTGTTGCAGGAGTGGGCGATTGCTTCAGTGAGAGTGATCGCACCCAGCGCACTGGCGGGATAGTCGGGATAGTTGGCGAACTCCTTGCCATCGACCGAGATGCTCTCATCGCAGTGCACCCTCGAGCTCGGCTCAAAGCCCGCGCGCAGCAGCGCCAACGCAGTCACCATTTTGAAGGTCGACCCAGGTGCATAACGGCCATAGGTGGCAATATTTTGCCCATCCGTGCCCGGCCCATTGGCCACCGCAAGGAGGGCGCCAGTAGAGGGCTTGATCGCGACCATAGCGCTGGGTGGACCGACCCGAGACAGCAACTGGTCGGCCTCCTGCTGAAGCTTGGGGTCAAGGGTGGTCCGCAACGGCTGCCCAACCACAGGGTCGATTGAAAACAACACCCGTTGCCCGGATTTTGATTTTGCGAGCACGGTCGTGCCGTCGGT
>Ga0116151_10004193_pt1 | contig 12687 bp, 12 predicted proteins | sample AD_UKC117_MetaG_FD_89893 | JGI IMG/M metagenome (GOLD analysis project Ga0116151, IMG submission 89893) | Active sludge microbial communities of municipal wastewater-treating anaerobic digesters from Hong Kong - AD_UKC117_MetaG | ecosystem: Engineered > Bioreactor > Anaerobic > Digestate... | reverse complement strand
ATGCGGGCCGGCGACGGCGGCGAGATCAACGCCACATGCCGAGGCGGCTGCTTGGGCCTGGGGGGCAAGGTCGGTCAATCCACTCATGTCACATTCTCCTGTCGATCCATGATTGCTTCAAAGATGGTGTCTTCGTCCAGCAGCACAGTGTTGGCCGCTGGCCCCAAGGGGATGATGCTGTCTTTGCTGTTGAGTCTGGTGATTGATCCGCCAAAACCATGATCAACCAGGGCTGCCACAACTGACTCCGCCACGCCGCCACTACGCCGGGTCTCGTCGGCAATGATGACTCTTGCGCGCCCTGTTGAATGTGCGATCAACCCATCAATGGGCAGGGGCGTGAGCCAACGCAGGTCGATCACATCAACCAGGATGCCGAGGGCGGCGGCCCGGTCGCGGGCCCGCAGGCTCATGGGCAGGCCATTGCCGAAGGTGACGATCAGGGTGTCTTGGTTGTGCGGCTGATCGGAGTTGGCGGCCGGATAGCGTCCGACGCCTCCGAGGGGGATCTTTTCGGTGGGGGAGTACTCCGCCAGCCAAGCTCCATCGGCATCGTGCAGATCTCGGGAGTGGTAGAGGGCGATCGGCTCAACGAGCACACAAACCCGGCCTTCACTGAGGGCGAGTGAAGCCATGGTTCGCACCATCCCCGGTGCGTCTGCAGCGCAGGTAGGCACACCCACGACGAGTCCGGGGATGTCGCGAAGCACGGCAAGTGAGTTGTCATTGTGGAAGTGACCCCCGAAGCCGCGCTGATAGGCCAGCCCCGGGATTCGCACGACCATCCCGTTCTCAAATTGCCCATTGGAGAAGAAGCGCAATGTCGCAGCTTCGCCGCGCAGTTGGTCTTCAGCATTGTGCAGATAGGCCAGATACTGGATCTCCGGGATGGGCAGTGCACCACAGACCGCCGCCCCCAGGGCAGTGCCCAACACGGTCTGCTCGTCGAGCAGAGTGTCGAAGACGCGGCGAGCCCCAAAACGGGCGCGCAGACCGCGAGTCACGCCGTACACCCCGCCCTTGCGGGCCACGTCTTCACCGAAGACGAGTACGCCGCTGTGCGCTGCCATCAGGTCGGTCAAGGTGGCGTTGATGGCCATGGCGAGTGTCATCGGGCCGGCGGATTCGGGGAGTTGGTCATTGAATGCTTGGCTCCGGAGCTCGGCCGTGGCCAGCAGAGTTGCCGGTGCCTCGACAGGCAAGGGCTTCAGCGGCGTCATCACTTCGGCTGCGGTGCGCAGGTGCTCCACGGGGGCTTTGCTGGCACTATCCACGTGGCTTCTGATTTCTTCATAGCGCTGCAGGATCATCTGGGGTGTGGCCACACCCAGGTCGACAAGCGACCTCGCCGTGGCCAGCAATGGATCTGCGTCGTAATCGGCTTGGATCTCTGCGTTGGATCGATAGGCGAGCTCGACATCCGAGCCCGCGTGGCCCATGAATCGCACGGTCTTCAGATGGAGGACGGCCGGCCGTCGACTGGTGCGCACGAAGTCGGCTGCCGCGCTCGCCGTGGCCAGCAACTCTTGGGCGTCGTGACCGTCTGCGAAGAAGTATTCGACGCCGGTGAGATGTTGGAGTGCTCTGGCAGTCCAACCCTTGGGAGTAGGCACGCTGATCCCGATGCCATTGTCTTCGCAGACAGTGAGCAGGGGGACAGGAGCGCCCTGGTGGGTCAGATAGCCAGCTGCGTTCAGGGCGCCAAGAGCGGTGCTGTGGTTGAGCGAAGCATCACCGATGCTGGCCACCACCACGGCATCTTCGGGCCAGGGAGTTTCGACCACCCTGCGATCGATGGTGAAGGCCATCCCCACTGCTCGTGGCAGGTGAGAGGCGATGGTTGAAGTCTGCGGCAGGATCGTCAGCTTGGGGTGCCCGATCACTTTGTGGCGCCCGCCTGAAATCGGATCTTTCGTCGAGCTCATCAGCGAGGCCAGGAGATCCTCAACTGGAGTGCTGCCAGGCCCTTGCATCGCCCGAGCCACATAGAAGGCTCCCGAGCGATAGTGCAGGAGTGCTGGGTCAGAGGGGCGCAACGCCATCGCCACAGCTGCATTGGCTTCGTGCCCTGCTGAGCCGATCGTGTAGAAGGCCCGGCCTTGCTGTTGCAGCTCACGGGCTGCGAAGTCGACGTGTCGACTGCTGACCTGGGCATCGAAGAGATCTTGAAGCTCAGGAGCAGAGACTCCTTGGCCTCGCGCGCGTGGGGGCTGACCTGACCAGTTGGTGAGGGTGTCGATGAAATGCCGATCGACGGGTTGCACCTACGCTGCTGCCTTGCCGACCCCATGCGCCAGAGCGGCCCGCAACAAGTCGACGACGAGCTCGACCTCAGCCTCGGTGATGTCGAAGACCGGTGTGAAGCGCAAGGATTGCTTCCCGCCATGGATCACTCCGAGACCATGACGGCGCAGCCATTCCTCAAGCGAGCCCGCGCCATACACCTTGTGTCCGGTGATCTCGCAGGAGACGAGCAGGCCGGTGCCCTGGGCGCCGACGACAACGCCTGGGAACTCCCCAGTCAGTGCCGCGAGACGCTCGGTGAGGAGGGCCCCCATCTCGACGATATTGCGGCGGGCGTCGTCGGTCATTGCGCCGAGCACGGCCACGGCGGTGGCCATGGCTCGTGGGTTCCCGGCCATCGTGTTGCCATAGATGCCAACCGAATAGGCATCAGCAGCCCGTGGCCCAAGGGCCACCACTGACAACGGGATCTGGCCTGCGTTGAGTGCCTTGGAATATGACTCCATGTCGGGCGGCTCGCAACCAACCAAGTGCGGGTGATCAACGACGGAGAGTACGCCGTGGGTGCGCAAGCCAGCTTGGATCGAGTCGACCAGGAGCAATGAGCCGTGTTGCAGGGTCAACTCACGCGCAGTCTCGTAGAACTCACGAGTGATCGCATAGCCGGGGTTGCCCTCACCCATCACTGGCTCCATGGCCATCAACTCGATGAACCAGCCATGGCGATCAGCCTCGGCGAAAGCTTCCTTGAGGGCCGCCACGTCTCCGGGAGGTACGGCGACCACGCTGTCCTCGGTGCGGAAGCTGGCCAGCAGTGACTGGTAGGTGCCGCGGCTGGAGTCTGACAACAGCGCTGGGCGCTCGGTGCGACCATGGAAGCCGCCCTTGACGACCACCCGCTTGACCTCAGCACCTGCACGCCAACCATCGAGCCCGGTGACACTGGCTGACAGGGTGTCGGCGATCCGGCTGGCCAGTGACATCGCCTCTGAGCCGGAGTTGAGGCACAAGAAGGCATCGAAGGGGCACCGGCCCGTGGTGTGACCGATCTCGTGGCGCAAGGCTTCGACCAGGCGATGCTGAGAAGGATGCGGCGTCATGATGTTGGCCATGGGTTGCGGCTTTGCCAGCTCTGCCAGCACCACCTCTGGGTTGTGGCCCCAGCCGAGCATGCCGTAGCCGCCGGCGTCGTAGAGCACAGCGCCCTTCAAGGTGACCAACCACGGGCCTTGGGCGCCAGCGGAGACATAGGGGTTGACCACATCGGATGCGTAGAAGTTCAAGAAGCCCTCTTGCGCCCAGGCAACTTGTCCGTCCTCGTCCATGCTGAGGACTCCGGGATATTCGGCCTCGACCTCTTCGGCGTAAGAGACGGCAGCTTCAACTGCGCTGAGCAGCCGAGGGTCGCTGACTGCAAATCGGCCGATCACCTCATCGGTCAGGCCATTGGTGACCCGATAGCCCGGATGGGTGCGCAACTTCTCTAGGGCGCGGAATACCGCTGCCGTCTCCTCGTCGTACGCCATATAGCCATGTTCAGTCACTGAATAGATCCTGTCAAGCCGAATCAAAACTGGGCCAATGATTGAACGAAATCCGTCGTCAGTCTAACTGTCTGCGGAGCCGGTGGAGCGCGTCAGAAACCTGCTTGGTGTTGTTGCTCGCGCGTCTGCCCAATTGGTCGGCCAGAGTGATCATCAACTCGTCGATCACCGCGAAGACGGGCACCAATGAGTCGCCGCCGGAGAGCGGCACCATGCTGGTGCGCAGGGTCAGGTCGGCCAGGGGGCCGATCGGGGAGGTGCCCTGATCGGTGATCAACAGCACCCGGCAAGCTCGATCCTTGCAGAGCTTGGCCAAGGCTAGGCTGCTTGGCTCATACGGCGGGTTGTCGAAGATCACCACGAGATCACCGCGGCCCAGGTCAATGCTGGCCAGAGCTCTCTCATGGTTGCCTCTGGACAACAAGCTCGTGCCAGGGCGCTTCTGGGCGAGTTGGCCGATCAGATATTGGGCCGCAAGATGGGTCAAGAAGCCGCCAGTCGCGTGGATGCGCTTGGCCTTGACGAACTCCCGGGCCATCCGCAGTGGATCGGCCATCGCGAGCGTCTCCACGATCGCGGCAGTGACTTGCCCGCCGTACGACGACTCGATCAGCGCCACTCGATCGGCCTCGCCACCGGCACTGGCGCGCAATGCGCTTTGGAAGTCGGAATACTTCGGATAACCCAGCCGCTGGGCAAAGCGGATCACCGAAGGCTGCGAGGTGCCGACTGCGGCAGCAAGATCGGCCGATGAGCGCAGGCCAAAAGCAGCTCCGTTGCCCAGCAGGGCAACGGCCACACGGAGCTCGGCAGGCGGACAGTTGTCCACCGAGTCTCTGATCAGGTCCATCACATCAGCGGCCATGTGTGCACTATCGCAGAAGGCAGGGCTCGCATGTGGCCACTTGGTGGCCTAGGTTTGCCTGTGTGAATCCCAAGGTGCGTCGCCTCGTCATCCCGTTGTCACTGGTCGGGCTGATCCTGATCGTGGTGATTGCTTCGCTGCTGAAGACCTATGGCTGATCTGGCCAAGCTCGCGCAACTGTTGGCGGACTCGGAGTCTTTGGTCCGGGCGATTGCGACGGGTCGCCGCAAGGGGCACCAGGTTGACCACCGCCGCGTGGAGTTGCGCTATGTCGACCTCAAGAGAGGTCGACACCTGCAGGTGACGTCGTACGACGAAACTCAAGCGCACACGAGCAACCATGACGATCCGGGCGCGGTCATCGCCAGGCTCGTGGAAATGCCATTTGCCAACTGGCATGTCGAGACCCTCACCCACGTGCATCAGATCAAGGTGACCAAGCGCGGTGAAGTGCATTGGCATGAGCGGGCGCAGCCCGGCCGTGTCGATCGTGGTCATGACCAGGGCAAGCAGCGACTGCTTGACCCCAGCGAGCCCATCTTCACCGCCCTTGGGCTCAGCAATGCCGATGGGCAGATCAAGCCCTCCAAGCAGGCGAAATATCGCCAGGTCGAAGACTTCCTGAGGCTCTTGATGCCAGCCGTGGATGGAGCCCGCAAATCGGGACTCCTGCCAGTTGATCAGCCCTTGCGTGTGGTTGACCTTGGCTGTGGCAATGCTTATCTGACCTTCGCGGCAGCGGTGCTCCTGGCCAAGCAGGGGTCAGTCGAGGTGGTCGGGGTCGACGTCAAGGAGCAGTCTCGGGTGCATAACTCGAAGGTGGCGACCGACCTGGGCTTGGACAAAGTGCGCTTCGAAGTGGGCGAGATTGCCGAGGTGGCACTGCCCTGGCGGCCACACGTCGTACTCGCATTGCATGCGTGTGACACTGCTACCGATGAGTGCATTGCCCGCGCGGTGGAGTGGGAGGCGCCCTTGATCCTCGCCGCGCCATGCTGTCACAAGGACCTCTCTCGTCAACTGCGTGCCACCAAGGCGCCGGCCAGATATCGCGCCTTGGTGCGTGATGGCATCTTGCGGGAGCGATTTGCCGACACCCTCACTGATGCGGTGCGCGCTTCACTGCTCAGGGCACGTGGCTATCGCGTTGACGTCGTGGAGTTCGTCGACTCAGCGCACACTCCGCGCAATACCTTGATCAGGGCGACCCTGACTGGCGCAGTGCAGGCTGATGACAGCGCGGCCCTCATTGCCGAGCTCGGACTCGAGCCGAAGTTGGGCCAACTCCTCGCAGATGTGCGCCAACCCTAGGGTTGCAAGCGCTCGTGTCGCCAACCATCGGGAGTCCGCAGATAGTGGATCCGATCGTGCAGTCGATTTAGGCGTCCGTGCCAAAACTCAATCTGATCTGCCTCCACGCTGAAGCCGCCCCAGAAGTCGGGGCAGGGCACCTCGTCATCGGTGAAGCGGGCCTCTGTAGCGGCGTACTGCTGGTCGAGGGCTGAGCGTGAGTCGATCGGGGATGACTGATGCGATGCCCAGGCGCCGATCTGAGCTGCCCGTGGCCGCTTGGCGTAGTACTCCATTACCTCAGCACGAGGGATCAACGATGCACTGCCAACTATGCGCACCTGCCGTTGCAGGGGATACCAGGGGAACAACAGCGCACAGCGGGGGTCGGCCAAGAGATCGCGCGCCTTGGCTGATTCCAGGTTGGTGTAGAAGTGGAAGGTGCCCTGCTCGATACCTTTGAGGAGCACCATCCGAGAGGTGGGAGACCCATCAGGTCCGATGGTGGCGACCTCCATGGCATTGGGCTCCAGCAAACCCACACTCGCGACTTCTGCGAACCACTTGGAGAACAACTCAAAGGGGTCATCAAGTGCTGCTTCGTCGCTCAGTCCAACGGTTGCGTATTCCGTGCGGATCGCAGACAGATCGGGGAGTTCAGCGGAGCTCATAAGGCGAAGCCACTAAGGAGCGGGCATGCTCACCGATGTGGTGCAAGTGATCACCGAGTCGCTCGAGTGATTCGCCCACACTCGCCAAGGTGTCGGCGAGGTCATTCATCGAGCCAGACAGTTCGCCCAAGTGTGAGGTGGAGTCGAAGATCGGCTTGCCTGCCTCCTTGAGTCGTGTAGAAGTATTGGTCATGCCGGGCACCTTTGCGACGCTCTCGGTGGCGTCGTTGAGCAGGCGCACGCCCTTCTGCAAGGACTCCACGATCCCGGCTATGGAGTCTGCTGAGGAAGACAATGTGCCCCTAACGCCAGGGTTGCCGCCTTCGCCAATCAGTTTGTCTCCAGCGGCCTTGGCCTCTGTGCCTGCGGCATAAAGGCCGTCGGCGAGGTCGGTGATGAAGCTAGGCAGAGTGATCAGCTTGATGATGCGATCCTGCGCCAGCACGGCTGGAGCCATGGCCATTTTCATGCTGGCCATCGGGATCCCAACGACATACTTGGAGAAGTCCATGGCTGCACTCTAAATGGTGTTGTGAAGGCAGGGCCAGATGCACTGTCTGGAGTGCTGGGCGTCGCCGTAAAGGCACAGATTAGATTGTCACCATGAGAAGTGGTCCCGCCGAACGTGCCGCCATGATCGTCATGTGGGACCACATCGTTGCTCGCCAAAAGGCGACCGGCAGAATGGATCCCATGACAGAGGTACATCACGGACTTGAGGGCGTCGTTGCATTTGAGACCCAAATCGCAGAGCCCGACAAGGAAGGGTCAGCACTTCGCTATCGCGGAGTCGACATCGAAGACATCGTGGGCCGAGTGCCCTTCGAGAAGGTTTGGGGCTTGCTGATCGACGGCAAGTACGAGCCCGGACTCCCGCCAGCAGAGCCCTACAACCTACCGATCCACACCGGCGACGTGCGCGCCGACGTGCAGGCCGGGGTGGCCATGTTGGCCCCTATGCTAGGCATGAAACAGACCTATGACATCAGCGACGAGCAGGCTCGTCTCGACCTGTCCAGGATCGCCGTAATGGTGCTTTCCTATGCGGCACAATCCGCTCGTGGCATCGGCCACCCTGTCGTACCCCAAAGCGAAGTCGACAAAGGTGAGACTCTCGCCGAGAAGTTCCTGATCCGCTGGAAGGGCGAAGCCGACCCCAAGCATGTCAAGGCGATTGATGCCTACTGGAGCTCAGCTGCCGAGCATGGCATGAACGCCTCCACCTTCACCGCCCGAGTGATCACCTCCACCGGTGCCGACGTGGCGGCCGCGTTCTCGGGTGCCATTGGCGCCATGAGTGGCCCGCTGCACGGTGGTGCCCCGTCACGAGTCCTAGGGATGATCGAAGACGTAGAGCGCACCGGCGATGCTCGTGGCTATGTCAAGGGACTTCTCGACCAAGGCGAGCGCCTGATGGGCTTTGGTCACCGCGTCTACCGAGCTGAAGACCCGCGTGCTCGCGTGCTTCGTCGTACGGCGCGTGAGCTTGACGCTCCGCGTTATGCCGTCGCTGAGGAGTTGGAGAAGGCCGCTTTGGCTGAGCTTCGCGAGCGACGCCCCGACCGGGTCTTGGAGACCAATGTGGAGTTTTGGGCAGCGATCGTGCTCGACTTCGCCGAGGTGCCAGCACACATGTTCACCTCGATGTTCACCTGTGCTCGCACGGGTGGCTGGTCGGCGCACATCTTGGAGCAGAAGACCACTGGTCGCCTGATCCGCCCCTCAGCTCTCTACACCGGCCCGTCCTCGCGGCCCGCTGACTCGGTCGAGGGCTGGAACTCAGCTTGGTCCCAGGCCTGACAGAGCCTTGCCATACGACCGTGACTCAGGAGAGTCGCGGTAGAAACCGAAGCCAGGGATTTCGACGTAGCCGCAGCGGCGGTAGAGCGCGATTGCTTCGGGTTGCTGACTGCCCGTTTCCAGCACCATGGCAGCAGCACCCGTGGCTTGGGCTGTTGACTCCAGATGCGCCAGCATCTTGGTGGCCAAGCCTTTGCGATGATGAGCCGGTACGACGTACATCCGCTTGATCTCTGCGGTCTTGGTGGTGCCTTGGAAAGTCACGTCGTCGCGCAGGCGCCATGCGCCGGTGGCTACGGGCTCGTCGTCTAGATAGCCCACGAAGAAAGCGCCCTTGGGTGGATCGAAATATGAACTCTCCAGTGGGGTGTCGTCTGGGCCGCCATATCTGGCGATATAGATCTCTTGCACTTGTGCCATTAACTGCACAGCATCTGGATGGGTGAACGGTACTCGGGTGACCCGCCACGGGGAGGAATGTGCCACGACTGAAACAATGCCATCCATGACTCAGGGCACAAACTCCATCGCCATCCCAGCCGACATTCGACCAGTGGACGGACGCTTTGGTGCCGGTCCCTCTAAGATCCCGGTCTCAGCGCTGCAAGCGCTCGTCGACACCGGCACCGACTTGATGGGCACTTCGCATCGCCAAGCTCCCGTACGCAATCTGGTCGGCAGTGTCCGGCAGGGGCTGAGTGACTTCTTCGCCATCCCCGATGGCTATCAGGTGGTGATGGGCAATGGCGGCGCCACGGCGTTTTGGGATATCGCGACCTTCGGCCTCATTGAGCACAAGAGCCAGCACCTCAGCTTTGGTGAGTTCTCCGCCAAGTTCGCGGCCGCTGCAGCCGCGGCTCCATTCTTGGCCGAGCCCAGTGTGATCAAGGCCGATCCGGGGTCGCTGGCCGCACCTGTTGTCGAGCCAGGCGTTGATGCCTATGCCTGGGCGCACAACGAGACCTCGACCGGAGTGATGGCTCCCGTGCAGCGGGTCAGCGATGACGCACTCGTGCTGATCGACGCCACGTCTGGAGCCGGCGGTCTGCCGGTCGACCTGACTCAGACCGATGTGTACTACTTCGCTCCGCAAAAGTGCTTTGCCTCCGATGGTGGGATCTGGTTCGCGATCATGTCGCCCGCCGCACTCGAACGAGCAGCGAAGATCGCAGCGAGTGATCGTTGGATACCGGCCTTCTTCGACCTGCCCACGGCCATTGACAACTCGGCAAAGAACCAGACCTATAACACTCCTGCGGTGGCCACCTACTTCCTGATGGATCAACAGCTGCGCTGGATGAACTCCCAAGGTGGTCTCGACGCAATGGTTGAGCGCACCAGCGCCTCCTCTGCTGCCCTGTACGGATGGGCGGAAGCCACGTCTTACACCACGCCCTATGTGGCCAACCCGGACCATCGCTCGCTAGTCGTGGGCACCATTGACTTCGACGAGTCCATCCCTGCCGACCAGGTAGCTGCAATCCTGCGGGCCAATGGCATCGTCGACACCGAGCCATATCGCAAGTTGGGTCGCAACCAACTCCGGGTGGCGATGTATCCCGGCGTTGACCCCGCAGATGTCGAAGCCTTGACCAAGTGCATCGACTTTGTCGTCGGCAGCCTCTGAACGGTGCGACAGAGAGTAGATTGAGCAGGTGAGCCCAAGCAGCGTGCCCGACAAGATCGGGTCGCTACGCGTAGTTGAGGGCGAGTTTGGCCTCGTGCTTCGCCGGATCCGCCGGGTCATGGATGAACGAGCTCGGGGGCTTCATCCTGACTTGTCGGCGCCGAGCTATTGGATCATGGCCGCCCTCAATGAGCGCGGCCCGACCCGAGCTGCCGACCTTGTCGAGACTTTCGGGCTCGACAAGGGCGCGGTGAGTCGCTATGTGGCTCACCTGGTGTCGTTGGAGTTCATCGTCAAGGAGCGTGACCCGCAAGACGGGCGAGCTCAACTGCTCAATTTGACTGATTTGGGTCGTCAGCGCCTCGAGGCAGTGGTAGCCAAAGGGCGCAGCGATGTTGCGACAAAGTTCGCGGGCTGGAGTGAGGTTGACCTGCACACTTTCGCCACCCTCTTGCAGCGCTATAACGCCACTGCCGATCGAAGCAGCGTGCCGTCTTCACGGCGATCTTGAGTCAGGCGCCAAAGTCACGCGGGTTGACTGCGATCCAGACTTGATCGGCCTGACCAAGCAGCTCGCCGGTGGCGGTGTATAACGCCGTGCTTGCATAGCTCTTGCGACCCTCGGTTCGGCCGGTGCGGCCCACAACCACCAAGGGCATCCCGATCTGGGGTAGGGCGTCGATGCGGCCGGTGATCCGGCCGAGTACGACGAGTCGCTCCTCCATGGCGAGGGCCCAGGCGCCAGGGCAGTCCAGGGCCGCCCAGGTGGTCTCCAGGCTCGCAGTGAGGCCGTCTGTGCTGACCGACTCGTGTGGGATCCAGGTAGCCGCCACCCTGCGCTCGCCTGTTGGTTCTGAGTCGACCGGACCGGCGAAGATCTGCAGGCCGTCGGGGCGCTCGGTGCCGCAAGTAAAGCAAGTAGCAAAGGGGTGGAAGGCATGCCCGGCATAGCGAGCCTGAGCTGCCTCGGCATCCTTGAAGGCAAGGAATCCTGGCGGTGGCCCGAGCGGTTCACCGACATGACCCTGGATCACCGTCTTGCCAAGGTGTGAGGCAACCAAGTCGCCCTCTTCTGGCCGCACTGGCATCGCTGTCTCCAGTGGTGGCGGCTGGCGCAGGGTGATGGTGTACGGCGTACTCAACTCTCCTCCGAGCAGTTGGGCCAGGGCGCCAGAGGTGTAGCCGCCATTGCCAGATGCTGGGGGTCCGCAATAGCGGTGTGGGATCAGCAAGGTTGGTGAATCAGTCTCTGTTTGGATTTCACTCACGAGGCAACGATGCCCCTCGGGCAGGCAATGGGCAACAATGGGGTCGTGAGTGACCTCATTGACACAACCGAGATGTATCTACGCACCATCTTTGAACTAGTCGAAGAAGGGATCCCGCCGCTCAGGGCCCGGATTGCGGAGAGGTTGCATCAAAGCGGCCCCACAGTCAGCCAGACGGTGGCACGGATGGAGCGTGACGGATTGTTGAGGGTGGAGGACGATCGACATCTTGAACTCACTGAAAAGGGCAATGCCATGGCGACGAGGGTGATGCGTCGTCATCGATTGGCCGAACGTTTGCTGGTCGACGTGATCGGCTTGGAGTGGCAGGAGGTGCATGAAGAAGCCTGTCGCTGGGAGCATGTGATGAGTGAGCGGGTCGAGCGTCGATTGCTCGAAGTGCTCGGCCACCCCACCGAGTCTCCATATGGCAACCCAATCCCCGGACTCGACGAGCTGGGTCAGGCCGAGACCGGTGAAGACTTCATGGAGGGTGTCCAGCCGCTGAGCCAGGTGGTCGGAGAGAGCAGCGTCAGCGTGCAGATCCGGCGGATCAGTGAAGAGCTTCAAAAAGACGAAGCGCTCATGTCGGCACTCAATCGAAGTGGAGTCGTGCCCGGTCGAGCCATCGCTGCCAAGGCCACCGAATCAGGCGTCTTGCTGGGCAGCTCGGGAGAGACTGCAGAGATCCACGCTGATGACGCAGTACACATCTTCGTCACTTTGCAGGCGAGCCCAAATCAATCAGCTTGACGCTGTCGCGGCTGACTACCGCGATCCGGTCAGTGCCCAGAGGCAGTGCCCGTACTTCATAGTCCTTGGCGCTCAGTGGTCGCAGCGTCTGGGTGAAGGTGCCGTCATCGGCCACTTCGACAATCAGCAATCGGTTGGCCTTGGCTGCAGCGGCGCCAGACAAGGTCGTGATCGCACGACGAGACTCAGGTAGCCAAGTGAAGGCCTTGGGGTCATAGGTTGCCATCAAGGTGCTGTCGGCGCCGAAGCGGGCGAGTTGTATTTGCCTGACTGCAGCCGGATCGCTCAAATCGAAGGTAGCCAACTGGGCGCCGAGCATGCGCCCTTGGGTGTCGGCGTCCACGCCGATGCCGATGAGTTGGTCTTGGCCGATCGGATGCAGATAGGCCGAAAAGCCAGGGATCTTCAGCTCGCCGAGCTTTTTTGGAGCCGCTGGGTCAGACAGATCGATTGTGTAGAGCGGATCGACCTGCCTGAAGGTCACCACGATGGCCAGATCATCAAGCCAGCGCACCGACTGGATCTCCTCGTTGATCCCCAGATCGTCGATCGAGCCGATCTGCTTGAGTGTCTTGCCATCTTGCCTCAAGACCGCAACCCCATTGGCGTTGGTCTGACCACTGCT
>Ga0116151_10004189_pt1 | contig 12692 bp, 9 predicted proteins | sample AD_UKC117_MetaG_FD_89893 | JGI IMG/M metagenome (GOLD analysis project Ga0116151, IMG submission 89893) | Active sludge microbial communities of municipal wastewater-treating anaerobic digesters from Hong Kong - AD_UKC117_MetaG | ecosystem: Engineered > Bioreactor > Anaerobic > Digestate... | reverse complement strand
CCAGTCTTGGGTTTGGGCTGATTGCTGTCGCGATGACTGCGGGCCCAGTCGTGGCCGCTCAGAAGGCCGGTCCGCTGCGGGTGGTGGTCACGATCAAGCCCGTGCACGCGCTGGTCGCTCAGATCATGGAGGGGGTTGGCGAGCCTACTTTGTTGATCGAGGGGCGGGCCTCTCCTCATGCGTTCTCGCTACGCCCATCTGACGCGAAGGCGCTTAGTGATGCGGACGTCGTTGTGCGTGTCGGCCCCGCGCTGGAGCCCTTTACGGTAAGGCTTTCCGAAACGCTATCGTCCAAAACGACGCTGGTGACGCTGGAAGATGCACCAGGCGTGAAGCTGCTGGAGACGCGGCGTGGATCGCGGTTCGAAGCCCATGAACATGGCGATGCGCACGGGTCTGCTCCAGCGCCGGGTGCGCAGGATGCGCACCATGGTGCTGGTGTTGGCGACAAGGATGCTCCAAAGCATGACCATGACCATGACTATGGTCATGAGGCGGGGGGCATGGATGCGCATATCTGGCTCGATCCGGACAATGCCAAGGCGATCGTTCATTACGTGGTTGAGGTTCTGGGTGCGCGGCGTCCTGATATGAAGGACCACTTCGCTGCCAACGCTGCCAAGGCAATTGCCGGCATCGATGCGCTCGATGCAGATGTCCGAAAGCAGACCGCACCAATCGTTGGCAAGCCGTTTATTGTGTTCCATGACGCCTACCAGTATTTCGAGCGCCATTACGGATTGCAGGCTGCTGGGGCCATCACGCTCAATCCGGAAGTAAAGCCTTCAGCACGTCGGCTCTCGGAAATTCGCCAAACGTTGACCGTAACGGGTGCAGGCTGCGTTTTTGCCGAGCCGCAATTCTCGCCGCGCATTGTTGCCAGCGTTATCGAGGGTACGCATGCAAAGGCGGGCACGCTCGATCCGCTCGGTGTTGATATTCCAGCTGGTCCTGGCCAGTACGCCGCCTTGATGCGCGCGATCGCGAAAGACATGGTGGTGTGTTTGGGCAAGTAGCTGGCTGATATGTGCCGCTGGCCGACATGTGGGGATGAGACACTGTGGCGTGTCGTAAACACCGGATTTGCACCCTCGGTTTGGCGCATGTTGAGCTGAAGTGATGAACGGTGGAGCTGTGAAGAACTTGCTTAAAACAACAAGCTTGATCGTGTTTGCGTTTCGATGAAGCCTGAACACGACCAAGCCTCTCGTATCGGTGCTTTTCTTCGATGAACCAGTATCCACTTCGTCGGAAAATGCTCTAGCGGCTGGTCAGCTTCAGTTCGATGCGCCGGTTCTTGCGCAGGCTTTCTTCATCGTTGCCTGTCTCGAGCGGCGAGAACTCGCCGTGCCCGGCCGCGACGAGGCGTTTGGCGGGCACGCCGCGGCTGATCAGATATTTGACGACGGAAACTGCACGGGCGGTGGACAGTTCCCAGTTGGAAGGGAACTGCGGCGAATTGATCGGTCGGATGTCGGTGTGTCCATCGACTTGAAGTGTCCAGTCGATTTCACGTGGAATCTGGTGGGAGAGTTCGATGATTGCCTGGGCAAGCTGGTCCATGGCTCCGAGACCTTCAGGTGTCATGGTTGCCTGACCTGATGGGAAAAGAACCTCGCTCTCGAAGACGAAGCGGTCGCCAACAACGCGGATGTCCTTGCGGTCCTTCAACAGCTCGCGAAGGCGGCCGAAGAAGTCGGAGCGGTAGCGCTGCAATTCCTGGACTTGGCGAGCCAATGCGGCGTTGAGGCGCGAGCCCAGATCCTTGATGCGGTCCTGCGAGGCCTGGTCTTTTTTCTCCGATGCTTCGAGAGCTTCGTTGAGAGCGGCAATCTGACGGCGTAGAGCAAGCAGTTGCTGGTTGAGCAGATCGACCTTGCCAAGGGCATCGTCAGATACTTTCTTTTGCTGTTCCAGACTGCTTTCGAGCGAACTGATGCGTGCGGCCTGCGCTTTAGCCTGTTCATCACCCGAAACGGCAGAACCGGAAATGCGTTGGTTCTCCTCGCGCAGTGCGGACAGCGTGGCCTGCAATTCGGCAAGTTCATCGCTTGCTGATTTGGCCTTGCTTTTCTCAAGTGAGAGTAGACTGGTCAGCTCGGCGATCTGGCGGTTGAGGCGCTGCAGGGCGGTATCTTTGCCGCTGACCTCCTGGGCGGCAAAATACTGCGCCAGCATGAAGATCGACATGAGGAAGGTGACGACAAGTAGCAGCGTCGAGAGAACGTCGACGTAGCCGGGCCAGAATTCGCCGTAGTCTGCGCCGCGCCGCGCTCGTCCCCGGGCCATCTTCAGCTTCCCTGCCGCTCAATATTATTGGCAAGATCCTTCAAAACGTTGGCAACCTCTGCCTGCTGGGAGGCTTGCTCGTCGACCCATTCACGAACGATTTGCTGTTCGGAGCGCATTTGCGTGATGAGTTGACCAACGCCTTGTGCCAGATCACGCAGCTCCTTGGCCTGCTGGTCGTTGGCGTCGGAGTCGGGTGCGGTTTCACCCAGGCGGACATTCAATTCTTCGAGTACCCGCTGCATATCGTAGAGCGTGGCGGACAGCTGGCGCATGACGATGTCGCTCGCACCCGATGATGCCCCTGGTGTCAGCTCCGTGATGCCGGACAGCCACTCTTCCAGCTCATTGTAGAAGCGGTTTTGTGCGTGGCTCGCCTGTAGCTCCAGAAAGCCGAGGATCAAGGACCCGGCCAGTCCGAGCAGTGAGGATGAAAAGGCCGTGCCCATGCCTTTCAGGGGTGCGGCAAGGCCGCTCTTCAAGTCATCGAAGACGGCAACCGTGTCAGAGCCACGCGTATCGATCGTGCCGATTGCCTTGCCCACTGACTGGATGGTGTCCAGCAGGCCCCAAAACGTACCCAGCAGGCCCAGGAAGACAAGTAGACCGACGAGGTAGCGACCAGTATCGCGCGCTTCGTCGAGGCGCGAGCCCAGCGACTCCATGATCGATGACATCGAGGCTGTGGAAAGCGAGATGGAGCCGGTGCGGTCGCGCAGCATGGTCGCCATCGGTAACAGCAGGCGCGGCTTGTATGCGATAGCAAGGCCAGGGTCGGCAATGCGAAAGGCGTTGACCCAGCGGATTTCAGGGTAAAGGCGCATGACCTGGCGGAACGAATAAAGGACACCAAAACCGAGGACGGTGATGATCAGGCCATTCAATCCGGGGTTGGTCATAACCGAGCGGATCAGCTGTTCGTGGAGGATGGCTCCGATGAATCCAACGAGCGTCAGGAAGATTAACATTCTGATGAGGAAAAGCCCCGGCGGCGTGATGGCGCGATGTCCACCGTAGGCCGTATCGCCTTGTCGTGTGCGTGCCATGCTCATCCTCTTGCCGCGATGCTGCCCACGTCTGCTTCCTGCTGTGGGCGAATCGCGAGCCCTCTCAAAGCTTCCATCGTGTGTTGCGGTGCAGGCTAGAACATTTTCCGACGAAGTGGATACCGGTTCGTCGAAGAAAGTACGACAAATCAACAAAGTGAAGCTGCGATGTTACTGCCTTGCATCGAAAAACGTTTAGAGCGCTTTTCGATCCGATGGAATCGGATCGGCGCACTAGCTTCTTGTTTGGTCGCATTTTCTTCGACGAACCGGTATCCACTTCGTCGGAAAATGCTCTAGCTTCTTGTTTGGTCGCATTTTCTTCGACGAACCGGTGCCCCCTTCGTCGGAAAATGCTCTAGTAAGCCTATGGGTGCATCGCGAGAAGCTTGCAACATGCTACGCTGCTTTTTGGCCACAGCAGGGCAAGCTCCGGCGTGCATCACGATCGTTATCGCGATTTTTGCAAGGCGCCAACGAAACGAGCGCAAAGGGTTGCTATCCGATCACGTGTGGTCGCTCTTATGCGCTCCCACTTTTGAGTGTGCGGTGCGTGCTGGGCCTGTCTTATCGAGTGGTGAGCCGCTCCAGCATTCCTTTATGAATATCCTTGTTGGCCGCTAGGATCTCGCCTTTATCGATCATGGCGTCTCCACCTGAAAGATCCGAGCAGATTCCGCCCGCTTCACGCAGGATAACAATGCCGGCTGCCAGGTCCCAGGCCTGGATGCCATGCTCCCAGTAGGCATCAAAGCGGCCGGCTGCGGTCCAGGCGAGGTCAAGGGCGGCCGATCCGGTCCGTCGCAGCCCGGAAACATCCTTCATGACAGTGCCGATCTCATCCAGGAAACGCGCATGGCCAGGGCGACCGCGATGGGGAATGCCGGTTGTCACGACGGCATCGGCCAAGCTCTTGCGCGCGGCAACGCGCAGACGGCGCTGGTCATTTAGGAAGGCGCCGCGCCCTTTTTCGGCACTGAACAGCTCGTCGGATATCGGGTTGTAGACGATGCCGGCAACGAGCTGGCCGTCGCGCTCAAGCCCAATGGAGATTGAGAACAGCGGGATTCCGTGAAGGAAGTTGGTGGTGCCGTCGAGCGGATCGACAATCCAGCGGTGGGTCGTGTCGCGCCCTTCGACGGTGCCGCGCTCCTCCATCAGGAAACCATAGTCGGGGCGGGCCTTGGATAACTCCTTGAACAGGATCTCCTCAGCGCGCAGGTCGGCGGCGGAAACGAAATTAGCGGGCCCCTTGATGGAGACCTGAAGATTTTCCACCTCGCCGAAATCGCGGGTCAGGCTGCGTCCGGCCTTGCGGGCGGCGGCGACCATCACATTCATCAAGGCGGAGGCGGCCATCGGATTTTGTCTTTCTGCGCAAGGCGGGTAAGGCACGGAGCGGAGGCGGTCGGCGGATCCAGGGATTTGCGCCGTGCCGGTCGTAAGAGGGTGATGTGACGAGGTTGCCTAAACCCTTCCCCGCACCCTGGCAAGGCGGGGCGACAGGTTGATACGGCCTAACGACAGGGGAAGGGGGCCCCGTGTGTTTAATCCGTGAAGGGGCACCTCAAAGCGCGAACAGCGCCAGTTTGGTGGCGGGCCAATTTGGAAAGCCGGGATGCGCATGTGCCGCAGGGCGAAATTTCCAAACTCCGACCTGGAAGATCATAATTGGTCGTTATGGCGAACCAATTTAGCAATTCTTAGTTCTTTATCATCCGATCTTTTAACTGATCGAGCCTATTTTTGCTCAGTGGGCAAGTAATCAGCGTTCGTATCTTACACGCAAACGTTGTGATGTTCAGGAGTTATAGGCTTGTGTTTCAGCGTATAAGAAAACGAACCGGGCGTACACGTTCGCTCCAGGATCAACCTGGCAGCGAAGGTTCTACAGCCGCCACCACGCGCGGCGCGGGCAAGTCCCGCGACATCCGCGGGCTGAGCGATGCGTTGGCTCGCGCGTTCGATGCGAAAGATGAAACAACCAAGCAGCAGAAGCCTAACGTTGGTGCTGCAAATGCAACAACGATCCGCCGGGCTGTCAAGATCGGGATCGCTGCCGGCTTGGCCTTCTCGCTTGGTTGGAAGCCTTTGCTGGCCACATTGACCACGACGAGCGCCGAAGCCTTTGTCAACACAAGGCTCGTGACCTTGCGTGCGCCGATCGACGGGCGCATTGACGGTTTTTCGGCAGATACGCGCCTTGGGGTTATGATCGACAGCGGCGAAGCACTTTTTCATATCACCGAACCGCTGACGGATCGGGCACGTGAAATGGATGTTGAACGCTTATTGAACCGTGCGCGGCACGAACGGGACGTGTTGGTAAGGCGCATTATGGCGCTCGGCGTCGTGAAAGCCGATCTCGAGCAGCAGGCGAATGCTTTCGGGACGAACCGGAAGCGTCAACTCAAGGAGCGTATCGGCGAACTTGAAGAAAAGATCAGCGCGGCCGTTGCGGTTCAGAAAGAGGCAACTATTGGGGTTGATCGCAATACCAGGCTCGATAGCCTCGGATTGGCCCGTAATGGGGCACTGGCACGTGCTATCCGTGATGAAGCAGTATCGACGCGCTTGATTGCGGAGCTGAAACATCAAGTGGCCGCACTGCATGTCGAGTTGAATGCACTCAACAATAATCAGTTTGTCGGTGATAGCTACAATGACCGACCACAATCTGCACAACGCGCCGAACAGCTTGGCCAGGAGATCACGGAACTTTCCATCGAGCGGGAGGCCAAGGCTGAGGAGATCGTCGAGCTCACTGCGCAACTGACTGCGGAGAAGGAGCGGCTTGATCAGCTTTCTTCGGTTTGGGTCAAAGCGCCGAACAATGGCCTTGTTTGGGAGCTGCTAACCTCGCCTGGCGAACGGGTCACGCGTGGCCAGGATCTGATGCGGGTGCTCGACTGCTCTCAGACGGTTGTTTCGGCGGCTGTTGAAGAAGGTGTCTACAATCGCATTCGTGTCGGTGATGCCATCACCTTCCGGTTGCGAGGTGAAAGCAACGACAGGCCAGGAACAATTGTGCGCCTGAGCGGTCACGCCGCCGCGCAAGCCAATCTGGCCATTTCTCCCAATGTGCTGCTCAAGGCGCCTTATCGTGTTGCCATCTCAGTTCCAAGTCTTGGACATGACGGTATCTGCGGCGTTGGTCGGACCGGCAAAGTGACGTTTGATTCGCCACTGGCGGATGTGGCCGCAGCTTCGAAAAAACAATGAGCATTCTTGCTAATCCGCTCCTTGAGGCCGCGCTGCCCGGACTGAGCCTTGCGGCTGCAATGGCCGCAGTCTTGCCGCACGTCAATCGCAACAACACAATGATGCGTGCCGGTATGGCCGCGATCGCTCTCGTGCTGGCGGTTCGATATGTGTACTGGCGGTGGGCCGCAACGTTGCCATCTGATCTATGGAGCGTTGATTGGTTCGTCGGCATCGCATTTGCCGTAATCGAAACGGCAACGATCATTGGTACCGCGTTTACCTACCTCATCCTCACACGAACCCGATCGAGATCGAGTGACGCCAGCGCCAATCAGGCGTGGTTGAAGGCGCAAGCCAAGCCACCCCTCGTCGATGTGTTCATCTGTACCTATAACGAGGAAAAACGCATCCTGGCGCGAACCATAGCAGGAGCGCTGCTGCTTGAGCATTCCAACTATCGTGTCTGGGTGCTCGATGACGGTCGGCGCCCATGGTTGCGCCAGATGTGCGATGAAATGGGCTGTGGCTACATTACACGCGCTGATAAATCCCATGCCAAGGCCGGCAACATCAACAATGCACTGGGTGTGGTTGGCTCTTTGCCCGAGCGGCCCGACTTCATCGCCATCCTTGATGCTGATTTCGTGCCCGCGCCGCAGTTCCTCAGCCGCACACTTGCTCTTTTTCGAGCAAATGACATCGGTCTCGTTCAGACACCGCAACACTTCATAAATTCCGATCCCCTGCAATCAAACCTTGATGCGGCCAAGGTCTGGCCGGACGAGCAGCGGTTCTTTTTCGACGTCATCATGGCATCGAAGGATGCCTGGGGGGCAACCTTCTGTTGTGGAACATCTTCGCTCATTCGTTTTGATGCGCTCATGAAGATCGGCGGCTTTCCCACGACATCCGTCACCGAGGACTATCTGGTGACGTTGAAGCTGCGTGAAGCTGGTCTCAAGACGGTGTACCTCAACGAGCGGCTGTCGCTGGGTCTGGCCCCGGAAGGCTTGAAAGAGTACATCACGCAACGAAGCCGGTGGTGTCTGGGACTGGTACAGATCTGCCGTAGCGCCGATGGACCACTGTGCTTATCGAATAAGATGCCGCTGATCTATCGGCTTTCGCTACTGGAATCGTTTTTGTTCTGGTCGGCTGGCCACGCATTTCGTTTGGCGTGCATTCTGATCCCGATCCTCTATCTGCTGTACGATATCCGCGCGGTGCAGGCAGACCTCGAAACGGCCGTCAATTACGTGCTTCCCTATATCGTGGCACAGGTCGGGTTCGTAACCTGGATTAGCAGCGGTCGCGTGCTTCCCGTTCTCACGGACGTCAGTCAGCTCATTTCGGCACCAGAGATCCTGAAATCGGTTGCTGCGGGCCTGTGGAATCCCAAAGGACATGGATTCAAGGTCACCGCGAAAGGCGGCGAACGAACTAGTTTGATTGTCCAGTGGCAGTTGCTCCACTTTTATCTGGCGGCTCTGGTGCTGACGATGGCGGGGATCGTATTGGGCTTTGAAATCGATAAGTTCCGCTATCATGAAGCAGCCAGCAAGCTGGCCTTGTTCTGGGCCTGGTACAATGTTGCTTTGCTCATCATAGCTTGCTTCGTATCGATCGAGTTGCCGCGGCCGTACGATGAGCTGGCCGAGGGGCAGCTGTTGCAGATCATCCACAAGGGGCGGTGGCTCAGTTGCCGTGTCGTCGATTTCGATGGCAAGCGATTGATGTTTGACGGAAAGCCACCTTGTGCAGATGGTGGAACGGTTGAACTAAGGATCGACAATGGAACGCTGCGCGGCTTCATTGGCGAAGGTGATCGAGAAACGTTCTGGTTTGTCGCTGAAGATAGCGTCAGCAGCCGAGCAGCTCTCGTCAACTTTCTCTACGCCAAGCGCTTTGGTGAAAGGTTCCAAAAGGTAAGACCGATCTATGTCCTTGGTGCACTTGTTCAGCGCGTGTTTCGATGATGAGAAAGGCGGACTCGCGGCGCGCCGATCCATAAAGGAGGGCGATGCAGGCCGTCGTGGTGCTTTAGCTTTTTGTTTGATCGCATTTTCTGCGCCGAACCGGTGTCCACTTCGTCGGAAAATGTTTTAGAACGGCAGCAACTTGCCCTCGCGCCATGAGGTTGCGGCCTGCTCGGCGGCCTGCCGCTCGGCCTTTGGCAGGCTCGCAACGAGGTCGTCGAGGTCTTTGTCCTCGCCGAACCCGCTGGCTTTGGCAATGAGACGCCATTTGGCAGCTTCTGCCTTGCTCTTCTTGATGCCGACGCCTTCCTGATACACGTGCGCCAGCCTGTTCTGGGCTCCGGGGATGTTCTTCTCTGCAGCGGCTTTGAGGTATTCGATAGCCTTGGGCTCGTCGGCTGTGAGGCCGAGCCCTTTCAACAGCAGCACGGCATAATCGTATTGCGCAACCGCCATCCCTTGCTCGGCCGCCGCACGCAGCCATCGAGAGGTTTCGACCGCATCATAAGGCACGCCCGTCCCGTTCTGGTAGAGCGTTGCAAGATCGTACTGCGCGGCAGCGATGCCCTGCTCGGCGGCATAGCGGATGTGTTGGGCGGCGCGATACGGGTTCTCCGGCTTGCCATCGCCCTTCAGGAACAGAAGTCCCAAATTGTAGTTGGCGGCCGCATGGCCGGTGAGTGCTGCGCGTTCGAACATGACGGCAGCACCAGCCCGGTCCTTCTTGACACCACGGCCTTCCGCCAAAATGACGCCGTAGGCGAACATGCCATCGACATCGTTCAATTCAGCGGCGCGCTTGTACCACTGGGCAGCCAGCGCTTCGTTCTTGGGTACGCCCAGTCCTTCCGCGTGGATCCGGCCAATCAGAGTGTGCGCACGCGCATCACCCTTTTCGGCGAGCTTTTGGGCAAGATCGAGCGCTGTGAGGTAGCGGCCCTGATCGAAGGCCAGATAGGCGTCATCATGGCCTGGCGCGGGTTTTTCAATACCGGTGGCTGCCGGTCCTTTTTGGAATTTCTGCTGGAACTTGTTGTGCTGGGAGACGCCTGGTCCATCGAGCAGGCTTTCGGGTTTGGCCTCAGCAGTCGTCTTATGTGTCTGGTTGTGTGACTGGCGCCGGGCTGGCTTCACGTTTGCTGAAGGTTCATTGTCGCGCAGGATCCAGGAACTTGTCTCCGCATGCAGCTGTGCGGACGGTGCAAGAACAAAGATCGACGCGATCGATGCCAACACCAAACGCAGACCGCCGCGTGAATGAGATGCGGGGTGCTCAACGGTATGTTGGGGGGTGCATATCATGCGGCTTTTACGGTGGCGGCCAGGCGCCTATCCACGTCCTCAACAAAGCGGCGAATGTCGTCGCCAGCAGTGGCCGGCGGGATCGTTACCGCAACGAAATCGGTGCCTAGTGACGCGAGCATCTCGGCCTCGTCGGCGCTCGAAACATCGAAAGCGACACATGGGATTTCGAAAATATCCGACCACCATTGACATAGTTCAGCCCGCCGTTCGCTGGCAGTTTCGCGATCCTCGACATGGGAGGGGATGCCAAAGGCGATATAATCGGCACCAGCTTCGCCGATCACCATGGCGTCATGGCGTGAGCGGCCGACGTCAGCGCCCAGCATGTAGCGGTGTCCGAGGATTTCACGGGCCTCAGCGGCGCGCTGGCCGATGTCCTTTGACCAGGTCAGATGCACGCCGTCCGCCCGTGTGGTGCGAACCAGTTGTGCATCGTCAGCCAGCATGACGGCGATATCCTTGCGCTGGGCCTTCTCCAAGAGAGGCAGAACGCTCGTTGCGTCGAGTGATTTGCCGCGCGGCGGCATCAGCAGGAGCGAGGATGGCAGGGCCCCGGCGAGGGCAGCCTCAAGGCGGGCTTCACCGTTGGCGCCTGTTTCGAGCACGAGATAGAGCCTGGAGGGCGCGCTGTCTGCGGACATGATCGCTTTCCGTTCCCCTCGAAGTCGGGTTTGTCGTTGTGCGCAGCCTATCGGACCGGAATGGGGCGGAAAAGGGGCTGGAGCATTTTCCGACGAAGTGGACACCGGTTCGTCGCAGAAAATGCGACCACACAAGAACCTAAAGCATTTTCCGACGCAGTGGATGCCGGTTCATCGCAGAAAATTCGACCAACCAACAAGCTGGATGTGAACGGTCTCACCGGAGGTCAGGTTCATCACGGTTTGCTGAGAGCGCCGTGACGGGTATGCTTGGTAAAATCCCGTAGATCGGAACACGAGACAACAAGGAGACCAGCAATGGCCGCTCAATGGCGCGTCTACCTATCAGGAGAAATCCACACCAGTTGGCGCGAAGAAATCGCGCAAGGCGTGCGCGCGGCAGGCCTCGACATCCAGTTTTCCGCACCGGTGACGGATCATGCCGCCAGCGATGATTGCGGTGTCGTGATCCTCGGCCAGGAGTCCGATAAGTTCTGGCACGACCGAAAAGGTGCTGGGATCAATGCGATACGTACCCGCACGCAGATCGAAAAGGCGGACATTGTCGTTGTTCGCTTCGGCGACAAGTACAAGCAATGGAACGCGGCGTTCGATGCGGGTTACGCCGCAGCGCTTGGCAAGCAGTTGATTATTCTGCATCCGCCCGAGCATGCCCATGCGCTTAAGGAGGTCGATGAGGCGGCTTCAGCGGTCGCCGAGACGCCGGCGCAGGTTATCGACATTTTGCGCTATGTGATCAGCGGTGAACTGCCTGGTCGGCAACAGGCTGCGGCAGAGTAATTCGTGCAGCTTTCAGACGTCTTCGCTCTTAATTTCGAGTGTGATCACATCTGACGCAACCAAGTCGTCGGAAAAAAGAAAAAAAGACTCAGCCGCGATCCAACGCGGCCGAGTCTATCTTTTTTCCATGCGGCTGCGGGCGGTGCCCGGTCGCGACTGCACGCCTTGATCAGGCAGCCTTCTCCAGCTTGCCTTCCCATTTGCCCTGGGCGGCAAGGCCGTTCATGCGTGCGCGATGAGCAAACGCACGTTGGGCCGCCGCGACGTTCTCGGGCTTGCCGCCCCAGGCCTTGAGCGCCGCCGCCTGCAGGGCGCGACCATAAGAGAAGGTCAGGTTCCAGGGCAGATTGCCAATGGCGTTCATCAGCGACAGATGCTCGGTGGCTGCTTCATCGGACTGACCGCCAGACAGGAAGGCGATGCCGGGCACGGAGGCTGGTACGGTTGCTTTCAGGCATTTCACCGTCTTTTCGGCGACTTCTGCCGCTGATGCCTGGCTTGCGCACTTCTGGCCCGCGATTGCCATGTTTGGCTTCAGTACCATGCCTTCCAGATTGACGCGCGCGTCATAGAGTTCGCGGAACACCGTGCGCAGCGTCCATTCGCTGACGCGGTAGCATTCGTTGATGTCGTGCGCGGCGTGGGCGCCGTCCATCAGCACTTCGGGTTCGACAATCGGCACGATGCCCGCCTCCTGGCACAGCGCTGCGTAGCGTGCCAGGCCATGGGCGTTGGCCTTGACGCAATTCCACGTCGGGCAGCCATCGGCGATGGCAATCACCGCGCGCCATTTGGCAAAGCGGGCGCCGAGGCTGTAGTACTCGGCAAGGCGCTCGCGCAATCCGTCGAGGCCTTCGGTCACCGTCTCGATCGATGATGTGGGACCGGGCAGCGCCTTGGCGCCCATATCCACTTTGATGCCAGGAATGGAGCCTGCCGCCTTGATGATGTCGACCAGCGGCGTTCCGTCCTTGGCTTTCTGGCGAATCGTCTCGTCGTAGAGAATGACGCCGGAGATGTTGTTCTTCATCGCGTCGCTCGACCGGAAGAGCATTTCGCGATAATCGCGGCGGTTGTCTTCTGTCGATGTCACATTGATCTTGTCAAAGCGCTTCTTGATCGTGCCAGAGCTTTCGTCGGCGGCGAGAATGCCTTTGCCCGGCGTGACCATGGCAGTGGCGATATCTTCAAGCCTCTCGGTCATTGGATCCCTCGTCTCGGTGATCGTGGTTAATCATGGATGTCCGCGTCTGGCCGCGATAGCGCAGATGCAACCTTTTCGCCAGCGCTCGATGCTCGGAATGTCGTTTTACGTGGATAATAAGGGGATATCCGGCGCTTCTGACATGTTTGGGCGCATGGGGAACACATGCGGGCACGGCGTCAGCTTGGCGTTAGGTTGGGCAAGGCAGATGGCAGATCATTGGGGT
>Ga0116151_10004183_pt1 | contig 12704 bp, 12 predicted proteins | sample AD_UKC117_MetaG_FD_89893 | JGI IMG/M metagenome (GOLD analysis project Ga0116151, IMG submission 89893) | Active sludge microbial communities of municipal wastewater-treating anaerobic digesters from Hong Kong - AD_UKC117_MetaG | ecosystem: Engineered > Bioreactor > Anaerobic > Digestate... | reverse complement strand
TTTCCGAGCGGAGATGACCGGTCGCTATGGGGCGGCGCTTCACGATTTGTGCCGGGCGGTTGAGCAATATCGGCAAATCGTCGGTCATTCTCTGCCGGCAAGAGAAAAAGAAACCGCATTCCCGGCGGTGCAGAGCGGACATGAGGAAGAAGCCGTGTTGCGAACCTTGCGCGAGCGTCAGGAGGAAATCATTGAAGCGCTCGCCCATAATCTCGCCGCAACCTGGAAACTGGATGCGCGATGCACGCGAATCCTGGAGCATTTGATCGGGCGCTTGCTGGACGAGCCGGCCACCGCGCGGTCATCCACTCCGTATTCCCTGCTGCTGCATGACCTGGAGCACATTGTCCTGGAGGGGCGTACCGCTTATTACCGCTTGCAACCGCTGGTCAGGCTGTGGAGTCGCCGCCGGCAACCTCTGCAATTGGGCTTGCCCTTCCAGGGTTCGCTGAAAGCCCTGCGCGCCCTGAATGCGGCGAGAACTCGCCTTGAGCAATCATCGTGGTCCGGGGCCGAAGCCGCTTATTTCAGTACGCCTCTGCGGATTCTGGGCCATCAGATCAGTCAACGACTCCGCCAGCAATTGCAGCCGCGCCTGCGTGAATTATTCGATAGCGCGGGTTTCATCCCTCATGATCTTCATCAGCGGATGGCGCGAAATATTCTTGAGGAAGAACTGTTCGAGATCATCCTGCGCCGTTGGCATTTACGCTTTACCGACCTGCGCGACGCGGTAGCGCGCAATGAATTGCGTCTGCCGGATACCGGCTGGCGTGAACTGCTCCTCGGAGATCAACTGGCGCGCTTCGATCGCCAGGCCAGAATGACATTGCCCGGAGTTTATCAACCCGGCGAGTTTTACCTGAAAGGGTTGCAACAATTAAGCGCCCCGCTGTTTGGCGCGGCGGCGGGCCGCTGGATCACCCGCTTTTTGCTGTTGCCATTCAGCAGCGCTTTCATCGGTCTGGAAGCCCTGGGTTACTTGCTGAGCGCGATACCAGCCCTCGAAGGCCCAATACAACTGGTCAATCCTGGATCGGTGCTGGGGGTGGGTCTGATGTTGATCATCATGCTCTACACGCAACCGGGGCGGAGCATGGTCGCTGCTTTAGCGCGTGGCTGGCGCTGGTTCTTCGTAGAATTCCTGTACCGGCGATTGACGCAATGGTTGCGCTGGAAACGGGCGGTCCGCTGGCTGCGTTATCCGTTGGTTCGCAAAGGTTCGCGTTACTTGCTGGAACCGCTGCTGATCGGTCTGGTTCTGGCGCTACCGCTGATGGGTATTGCCCACGGCCTCGGTTTGCATGTCGAGGGCTTGCCGGCTTTTCTGCTGACGCTGGGTTTCATTCTCGGCGGCATTCTGCGCAACAGTTCATTTGGACGCCGGATAATGGATGGCGCTATTACCCACCTCGTCGGGTTCTGGAGACGGGTCCATCACACCCTGCTAGTCGGTCTGTTGCATTGGGTGATCGATCTGTTTAACGGATTGATGCACGGCATGGAACAGCGTCTGCATCGGGTCGACGAACGGGTCAGTCATCACCACGATGAAAGGCGGGATGTCACCATCGCTAAGGCGATCGTTGGGCCGATCTGGGGGGTGTGCAACTATTTGATCCATTTCTATGTGGCTGTACTGGTTGAGCCACAAGTGAATCCGATCAAACATGTCCCAGTGGTGCTGGTGGCGGACAAACTGATGATGCCGTTTTTTCCCGCGATGACGATCGCATTACTGGCGCTGCTCAATCCGGTTTTGCCCGCATTCATCAGTCTGCCGCTGGTCACCCTAACGGTCTTTTTGTCGCCCGGCCTGTTTGGATTTCTGGGCTGGGAACTCAAGGAAAACTGGAAGCTGTACTGCGCAAATCACCCGGATCGCGTACAACCGGCGCGCTTTGGACCACACGGGGAAACGCTGTATATCTTACTACGGCCAGGGTTTCATTCTGGCGCGCTGCCGGAAGCGTTCGCCGATCTCAGACAGGCCATCAGTTTAGAAAACGACCAGCAACGTCCGTATCCTCAACGCTTGCGCCAGGTCGAGGTGCGCTTGAGCGCAATTCTGGAAGCGCTTACGGCGTTTGCGAATCGTGAATTAGCATTTGCGCTGATCGAACACTGTCGGGAAGCCGGTTATGCGCGCGCCGAGGTCGTGGTGGCGAAATACACGGCGGCGACCACTGCATTCACGATTCAGGTTGCGCTGTATCCCTGCGGTCGAGCGGAGATCGTCGTCGAACCGATCCTACTCGACCTCGCTGTTGAGCTGCGCGGCGATCGTCTCCACGGCGCCTTGTATTTAACAGGACCCATTGAATTGCTGGGCGATGGGGGAGAGATCTGGCTGAAGGCGGAAGCAGCGCGCTTTCTACAGCGGGCGGCTGTTCGGCATTGAAGCGCAAGGGGTTTATGCCTGGCTGATTGGCTCGATGCGTTGCCGATATTGATGCAGCAACACGGCGATCTCATCAGCCGGCAGGGGTCGACTCAAGTAGTACCCCTGAATTTCATCACAGCGCTTATCCCTTAAAAAGCCCAGTTGCGCCTCGTTTTCCACTCCTTCTGCGATAACGCGCAATCCCATGCTTTCCGCCATAGCAATGACTGCGGTGGTGATGGCAGCGTCATCGGGGCAAGTGTTGACTTCCTGCACAAAGGCCCGGTCAATCTTGAGTCGATCCAGGGGGAGCTGCTTGAGTCGGCTCAGGCTGGAGTAGCCGGTTCCAAAATCATCGATAGCCAGTTGTACGCCCAACGCCTTAAGTCCCTGAAGCGTGTGGTTAGCGCCCTCGGGGTCCTTCATCAACAAACTTTCGGTAATCTCAAGTTCCAGAGCCTCGGCGCTAAGCCCGGTCTCTTCCAGAATCCGCGCCACCAGACTGGGAAAATCAGGTTGTATAAACTGCAAAACCGAGATGTTGACGCCCATGCGCGACAAACCGTAGCCAGCATCCTGCTAGGCGCGCGCTTGCTGACAGGCGGTGCGCAACACCCATGCGCCGATGGGTATAATGAGACCGGTTTCCTCAGCCAGCGGAATGAAATCGAGGGGGGAAACGAAACCCAGTACCGGATTTTGCCAGCGCACCAGCGCCTCGACGCCACAGATCCGACCGCTAGATAAGTCGAGTTGCGGCTGGTAATGCAGAGACAGTTCATTCTGCTCAATGGCTTTGCGTAACTGATTTTCCATACTTAAACGCTGCAAGGCGGTTTCATTGAGCGAAGCATCATAAAAACGATAGAGATTTCGTCCCTGATGCTTGGCTGAATACATCGCCATGTCGGCATTTTTGATCAAGGTTTCCGCATCGTCGCCATCATGGGGAAAAATGGCGATGCCGATGCTAGGCGTGATGAAAACTTCGTGGCCTTCAAGCGTCAAAGGTCGCGATAGGCGCTTCTGGATACGTTCGGCAACGACGGCGGCATCCTCGCAGCGACGAATTTCGGAAAGCAAAATCGTGAATTCATCGCCGCCAAGCCGAGCGATATTACATCGTGTCCGTGTGAGGCCGTCATCCAGATTGTCAAGGTTTTCGCGACCGACCGCGTCGCTGGCGCGCAGACATTCGCGCAAGCGATCCGCGGTGGCCTGGAGCAGCAGATCGCCAATGCGATGGCCGAGAGTATCGTTAATGCGTTTGAAATTATCCAAATCCATGAACAATAGGGCGAATATGCGATCATGCCGTTTGGCGAGTTTGATGGTTTCACCAAGGCGATCCCTGAACAAAGAGCGGTTGGGCAGTTGCGTCAAAGCGTCAGTGAAGGCCAGTTCCCGGATGCGGTCCTCGGCCCGCCGCAGTTCGGTAATGTCCTGCAAGGTGCCATATAACTGAAGCGGACGGTGCTCATCGTCAAACAACGTCTCGACTTGTTGTCGGACATGATGCACAACGCCCCGCGTATCCAAAATCCGATAATTGATTCCTTGCGAGTTGCCGTGTTTACAAACGTCGGTAAACCATTGCCAGACCTGAGAACGGTCTTCCTCGTGAACGAAGTTGAGTAACACGGGCAATGTAATATCGGGAGTTGTAGCTTCAAAGCCCAGGACAGCGCATACGCCGTCTGAAAGGCGAAGGCGCTCCTGATCCCGGCTCCACTGCCAATATCCCAATTGCGCCATACGCTGGGCGGTCGCAAGCCGCCGCTCACTTTCCTGCAAACGCGCCATCGCGGCGCTGGCGCGCAGCAGGTATCGCACCCGATAGCCCAGCAATGGATAACTGATCGGCTTGGTAATAAAATCGGTGGCCCCAGCATTGAACGCCTGATCGATCGACTCATGATCATCGAGACCAGTCATCATTAGAATTGGCAACAATGCGTTATCCGGTCGCTGGCGTAATTCGGCGCAGGCGGCAAAACCATCCAGTTCCGGCATCATCACATCCATGATTACCAGGTCAGGAGCCGTCGTATCGAAGACGGTCAGGGCGTGGCGACCATTCGCCGCCTGCTCGACCTGAAAGCCCGCCTGTTCAAGCGTCAGGCTGACCAGAAAGCGAGTCGTTTCATCGTCGTCAACCACCAGCACCCTGGGAGGTTGGGAAGAGGCTTCGGCGTTCATGTGAGGAGAGTGCCTCGGTAGCATAGGAGTGAGGTTGAGCGTCACGCGGACGCCAGGGATAGTTTGTGAGCTTCGGGCAAGGCGGTCAATGCTCCACAGGTTTGCGCGAAGATCTGTTCCAAATCGGCAAAGACGGCGACCGCGTTCTCCAGGCAGTTTTCCCGGCCTATGGTTTCCAGACTCTGGCAAGTCGTCGCCATCACCATCGCCCCCAAAGTTGTACTGGCCGACTTCAGCGCGTGTGCGGCTGCCCGAATTTGCGGAGCATCCGCCGCCACGATGGCGGCGCACAGCGCCTCGATTTGCCGGGGCGCATTTTCCAGATAAAGCTGAATCACCCGAGTCAATGGATTGGGCGATCCTTCCCAGTGTAAAGCACGAATCTGCGCCAGTTGGAATTCCTCCAGAATCGCCGATTCTTCGCTATCCTCGGTTGACTCCGTGGCCAGGGAAACCGGCGCGGGTGGAGAATGCGCGTCTGAGCCGCGCTGAGGCAACCAGCGCGTCAGCACAGCATCCCGTTGCGCCGTAGTAAACGGTTTACTGAGATAGTCATCCATCCCCGCTGTCAGACTAACTCCCGGTCGCTGGCCAGGGCATTCGCGGTCAGCGCAATCACCGGCAGTCGGTCAGCGCCGGAAGTTTGCTCTAGCGCACACAGTCGCCGGGTCGCTGCAAAATCGTCAAGTAAGGGTATCACAAAGATTCGCCCGTAAAGGTACGCTAAGGCTTATCGTTGCTGAACCATCCGGCAGGATCGGCCTCTCGAAATAGGCGTTAGGGTGGGTATGCGTCCAGAAAAACGTGAAATGTAATTTTTTCTGACACTGATGGACGATTAAAATCATGGTTTTCTTGGGCACATAGTGCCTGTTTGAACGAGCGTTTTTCTCGTCACTTTATTTGATAGAGATGTTCAATAGAAAAAATCCTTTTATTACAGTACACAAGAAGTTGAATAGTGCTGGTATACCGCTTGGCGTACATTTACGGATGAATCTTTGCAGTACCCTACGTCGGGGCGATTTGCGGGAGCGAGGCTTGCGGGGTGAACGCCAGCATGCGCGGCAACACTTCGCGGTAGATCGGATTGGCAATGGTCAAGCCTTGACCTCCAGCCATCTGGCACAGGCCCAGATCGATCAGATAGCGAATATCGTCGTCGGGAACTTCACCCAACGCCGCGCCCGCCAGCATGGGTTCGATGACCCGGCGCACCCGCGCCTCGCGCAGCGTGTCGGCCAATTGACCCAAATGCGTTACCCGGCGCAGGATCAGGTTTTCCTTGGCTTGGTCGATCCTTTCCACGGTAATCGGCTGGCTTCGATCCCGCCCTTCGCGCATCCGGAAACAGCTTTCATAGGCCAGCGCATTGACCAGCCAGGGTTGCCCTTGGGTCAACGTCCACCCTGCTTCCAACGCCTCAGAGGTGAAGATTTGCCCGGTGTCCACCGTGTGTTGCTGGAGCAGCGCCATCACTTCCGCTGCATTAACGATTCATCAAGCAGTGCTGCGGATCGGTTGCCTAGGAGGGCATTTGAACCGAAAAAGGGATGGAATGCCCGGAGTGCGGACGTTATGGCGGGGATTACAGGTACTGAGCTTGCTCGTTGCCGGCTCCCATGCCAGCGTCCGCGCAGGCCAACAGCTCTAGAGAATAAATGTGGGTAATGGTCAACTCCCGGTGGGGGAGGGGCGGTGTTTCAATCATTCACCAGTGGCAACAGACGGCGTCGCCCGTCGCATTTGCGGCAACAACTTGCCCAGGAAATCCCGGTGGAACGCCGCCCAGATCAGAATTGGCGTCACCGCCGGCAGAATCAAATACCCTAACTGATACGCCAGCGCCAATAATTCCCGCGTCAGCGGTGTTGTGCCCATCTGCTCGGCAATTGCAGGGTCCATCTGAAACACCAGCACCTTGAGCGCCTCGCAGGAAATGCCCCAGACTGGCACGGGCAACAGCAACACACCGCCCATAACGGCGCGGTACAGTTTTTCACCAATGGCGGTAGGCGCCGCCAGGGTCAGCGCCAGCAGTACTGGCAAACCATAGGCATACTTCAGGGCATTGATCGCAAACACCAATTGCCCTTGGGCATCGGGCGACGCCGCGCCCGCCGCAGGCGCGGCGACAACAAACCGCGTAACGATATCAACCGCTGTGCCTTGCTGTTCGACGGCAGCGATAGCCTGTGAAAAGAAGTGGCTGAGGGTGACGTGGGTCCAGCCCGCGACCGGCGTCAACAACAGCGGCGCCAGCGCATACCAGATTGCGAACGCCGGCGCCAACCACAACAGAACGCGGAGAAGGAAGCGATCGATCGAACGACGCGGCATCATGGCGAGACCGCCGGCGTGGAAAGGGGATTCCTGGTCGCTGGCGGCGGCAGCATCCGCACCCACAGCAGATAAACGATCAAGCCATCCAGCATGATGAGCGCCTGCCAGAGATAGAGATGCGCCCATTCAAACCAAACTGGGTTCCATTGCAACAGATAGAACAGGCTGATGATCCGGACCAGATTCAGCGCCTGAATCGCCGCAAAACCCAGTCCGAGTCCCATCAACTGGTATTTCCAACCCGCTGGCGTGGCCGCGATGGCAGCCATCACCACGATCATGGCCTCGACGCCGTTGCAGCCGGGTCGAATGCTGACGGCTGCTCCGGTCGCTGCATCACGCAACACGATACCTTCAGCTTGGACAGAGCTGTCAAACAACTGAAGCAGAATTGCGCTGGTCTGGGCAATGACGCCGGTGAACGGCTGGATAACGGCCGCTTGCACGGGCTCCAGTAATTCAATGGCAAACAGGGTCAGCAGAACGACCGCGAAGATCAGTAGCGGCATAGGGGAGGTGTAAAGCCAAATTACAACACGCTAAGCCGCGCGTTGATCTCGGTGCTCAGGCGCTGCACCCAGCCATTGTAGTTCTTGTGAATATTGACGCCATCGTAATCCAGGTTATAGCTATCGCGGTAAACAATGCTATAGCTGCGCCGGTCGTAGGGAATCTCGACCTGGGCCATGTGATCGCGCACGTTCAGGGTGCCAATGATCAGTCCGGGACGCGCATCCTTCATCTGCCAACCGAGCGAAGCGCCGGCTTGCAAAATGGCGTTGCGGACATCCCGAGCCTGATAGCCGCGCGTACTTGTGGTTACCGGCGCATCGGTGATGTTGTAGACCGGATTGGACACGCAGCCTAGCAGCGTCAAGGCCAGAATTCCGATAAGGCTTGCCAGCAATTTGAATTTCATTGCTCATCTCCCGAGTTAAGGTTTTCAGTCACTGAAAAACCTTAGCATGATTAGCCTGAAATGGGAGTCGCCTCCAACCCTGCACCCGTTGCATCCCTTCCTGACCAATCCCAGAGTTCGCGGGGAAAATCCCGATAAAGTTGCCGGAATGCCTGTTCATAGCGTTTTTCGGCGGCAATGGCCCGAACCAGCTCCCAGGGCCGGATCGGATGGCGCTCGACTCGCAAGGGATTATGCCGACTGGCCTCATGAAGCTGGCGGGCGAGCAACTCCCCAAATTCGCGCAACGGCAGGGCGGTCGGGGTGACGGGATGCATGCAATCATGCAGGTCATAAGCATCGCCGACCCAGAATGAAGGCCGCGCCGCTTCATAATCGGCGGTGCCCGGCGAGGGCGTGCAGACGGTGAAACTGCATTGCACCGGCGGCAGCGCGTTAACGTAATCACGCAACCGCTCAAACTCGGCGTAACCGTACTCTGGGCGCACCATGAACGCCGCATGGCAGGCGATGCCCAGACTGCGCAGGGTGTCCAGGGCGCGCTCGTTGTGCGAGATGGTGCCGCCCTTGCGCACCGCTTTCAGCTCTGCATTGGTGACGAATTCAAAGCCGACAAAAACGCCGTCGAGGCCAATTTCTTTCCACCGACGCATCAGCTCCGGGTAACGCAGGATCGTCGTGGCGCGCGCCCAGGCGAAGTAGCGTTTCCGGACGCCGCGCTTTTCCAGTTCCTCGGCCAGTTCAAAACCGAATTGCTCGTCGATAAAGTTCTCGTCGTCGGCAAAATAAATGTGATCGACCGGGGTGTTCGCCAGATCCTCCGCCACCACTTCAACCAGGCGCGGCATGTGGGTTGTGCCGCTCAGGAAAGGCACGATGCAGAACGAACAGGTCATCTTGCAACCGTAAGAGGTGCGCGCCATGGCCACTCGTGGGTAAAGCGCTTGCCAATCGCGTGGATTTTCGCAAACCCAGACACAGTAATACGATCGGCTGTCCCATAGGTCGCGTCGGGGCAATGGCAAGGTGCGCGGGTCCGGGTAGCGGGGCCAATTCGCGGCGGCCATCGCGTCGAAACCTTCGCCGGTCAGCAGCACATTGGCGATGCCTTCCGGTTCCTCGCCCTTGTGCAATGCGGCCACCAGATCGCGAAACGGCGCGCAGCCCTCGCCGCGCACGATGTAATCAATATCGGGAATGTTGCAGTCACCCGGTGCTACCGTGGCGTGATGGCCGCCGACCACAATGCGCGTTTTCGGCAATAACTGGTGCACCTTGCCGGCTAATCGTTTCATGGCGCCCGATTCATGACTGTAAGCCGTAAAACCGACCAGATCAGGCCGGAAGCGCGCCAGTTCCCGTTCAAACGCCGAATTAGCCCAGCGGTACAGCCGCAGGTCCAGCACCCGTATCTCGTGCTCGGCCGGGATAGCGGCGGCCAGATAGCCAAATTCCAGCGGCTCCAGACACTGAAAGCGTTGCAAGCCCAACACAGTCTGGAGGTGGGCTTGGGGCTTGACCAATAGAATTCGCATCATGTCATCCTCGGGAGCGGTACAAAGTCTGCTGTTTAGCCGACGGTGCAGTTTCGCATGTGTCCCGTCCACCAGCGATAGAACGCCATGATAACGCAACCGGGTCAGCACATCGCCCTATTCCAGAAGAATCTGGCGAGTCGGATGATTCCGGGATATTCTAATTTGCCTTTGTCTGGCGAGGGATAACCGGCGCGTACATCAGGAAGGATTAGCAATGAAGGAGGATGCCTCACTACTAAAGCAGCCATGAACCGCCTGGATCGTTTCGCCATTGCGGCCATCACCGCCTATCAACGCTATTTGTCCCCGCACAAGGGGTTCTGTTGCGCGCATCGAGTGCGGTATGGCGGCCCGTCCTGTTCGGAGTACGCTCGACAAATGTTAATGACTCACGGACTTTGGTTCACGTTGTCGCTCCTCCGGCAACGTTTGCGGGCCTGTTGCGTCGCGCTCCAGGCGTTGGCGGCCGATCAGGAGGAGCAGGAGCGCCGCAAACGCCGCCGGGACGCCGTGCTGGACTGCTTGCCCGATGCCTGTCCGGATGCCTGTGACAGCAGCGGTTGTATGCCCGATGCCTGTTCCTTGCAGGTCAGGTTTAGGCGTCCTTGAGGTCCGACATGAATCTGTTCCATCCCCTGCCGGCTGATCTGACGGAGGAAGCATTCACCGTGCTGCTTCAGCAGGGGCCAGTGCACATCGAGAGGATCGTTTCCAATGGCCATGCTTCGCCCGAGGGTTTCTGGTACGACCAGGACGAACACGAGTGGGTGTTACTACTGGAGGGAGAGGCCGAAATCGAATTCGCTGATGGCGAGCGGGTTTGGTTAACGCGGGGCGATGCGCTGAACCTGCCCGCGCAGACCCGCCATCGAGTGACGTTTACCTCACGCCCGGCTATTTGGCTGGCGGTGTTTTACTGAAGTTCATTTGGTGGGTACTTACGATTGTTTGGAGCACTAACCAGGGGTGAAATCTACCGCTCTGTTGTCGCGGGCGCGAGGTGTCCGCGACAACGCTTAAAATGAGGGGCTGGTTGAGGAGCGCCAGCGACGAAACCAATCCCTCTGGATTTTTTTGTTAGGAATCTAATCCTCTGTTCCACAGATAAATATCAAACACTCGCTCTCTAAACCAGTCTGATGAAGCAATCTCTTCCACATAAGATTTAGTGCCTTGCTGTTGGTCTACTGAGTATAGATAAACCGACGGCAACTTATCGCATGCTTGCGCTACCTCATGCTTCTTTGCCTCGTAAGCTTCTTTCCACTTGGAATAGAATGCATTTAAATCCCCAACAGGGGTTTCTAGGGCGATTCTCGCTTGTGAATCATAGATAAGAACTGGTTTTTTGAACGTAAGCCACATAAATTTTGTTGTTAAAGAAAGAACACTTCTGTTTCCGTATTGTTTTGATATTGCCTTTTCTATTTCTTTGATCTTTGCTACTGGATTAACTCCAAGATCCGGTTTTTTAACTGTTTCCAATATTTCCACCACTGGTTCATATCTATTCTTGCCGGACTCCTCTTCATATTTGCTTGGTAGATTTCTTGCTATACGGTACGCGCTCGCAGCATTTTTCAAGGCTTCAAGCTTTTCCTTCCTGTTCCCACTTTCCAAGGCTTTACAGCATTTTCTATCTGTTGAGAGCCATATATTTAGGTAACTCAACGAGCAATATTCCAGAGATTTCTTTGTCATGATAATTTTTTATTCCTAACGCTTAAATCACCCGCCGACAAGGAGGCTAGGTGTATTTATTTTGTTGATGCTAATCATCGATTTAACGGGCGACACTTGAATTCAACGCCATTGATACAAGAAACACAAGCAGAGCCTCCATCTTCATCAATAACCCTAATTTCAGAAACATACGATCCATCAGGGCATGCACTATATTCACTTGACCCATTTCTACCCTTCCAGACAACTTTCCGAATTTCTGTTGTTGGTCCCCAAGTTGCTAACTTGTCACTAAGGTTCTTATTATTATTTTCTACTGCTGAAACAATGGCTTTTGCCTTTTCATCGGCAATCTTATCAAAAGATTTCTTAGTTGAATTTATTATTTCATTAACTTCAGTTTTCAATTTGCCCGAAATAGAGTCTATATCTATATTTAGCTGCCTGATTTCCCCTTTAGCTGAGGTTAATGCAGACAGTCCAAATGCACCACCGACACCAAAAATACCTGCAACTATTGCTATAATCCAGGCTATGTTTTTTATTTTTCGATTGTCACCTTCGAGTTTTTCAAGCCTTTCTATGACGGGTTCATTAGCCATTTTTTTGTCCTCTGTTTTCAACCAAATAAATGATTATGCCGTTTCTGTTCAACTACTACAGCATGCCTCTATTGACAAGAACCCCTTCATGCATAAAGTCTTTATCCGTTGTCTATCATCATTCATCCATTATCGAGAGACGCCATCGGCCATGATGGAGCTAAATCGCCGCGCCGCACACGCTGTAAAAAACCGAGCGTTTCCCATGCCGGAAAACGCTCGCCAACTTCTAAAGGAGCCAACACCAACCCCATCGAATGCCTAAAACAATAGCAAATCCCATGCCCTTTTCTTCGTCCGGCAGATCACCCAAACATCGGCAATGCATTCAAGGCAATAGAGCCAACTTAAAACACTGACCGATTCCGACGGAACCGGTCAGTGTTTCAACTTGAAACATCGTTCGTGAACACCTTTTCATTTTGAAACAAGGGGACGCGGTGACGTTACCGCTCTGAACGAAGAGCTGCTATCGCGCGGCGTCCTGCACGAAGATTTCACGACTCATTAAATCACTTATTGATTTTATGGCTTATTATGTTACACTATATATCAGTTTCTATTTAACGATTTAAAACCGAACCTGCCATAAGGCCGGGGCGGAAAGTTACGGATCCTGAGCGATCCCAGGACAGCCGAACTGCCGAGAGCGACGCCGTTAAGGTCGCAGGGGGCGGTTCGGCTTTTTTGATGGGCCGGTTTCATCGCAACATGGAATAAGGAGAGCGGGCATGACGGACTATTGGACCGGGGCCAGGTTGGCCCACTTGGAAGCGAGAGATATTTCCGCACCGTGGGGCAGCGGTAGTTTCTGTCTCCAACGCATCGCCTTTGCCAACGAACTCTTCCAGTTCTGGTATGACGCCCGACGAAATATCGCGGCGTGTTCGGATTCCCAACACCAGACGGCAATGACTCGGGAACTGGAGGATGCAGGAAAGACCGGTGCGGGATTCTTTACCATTGACGACCTGGAAGAAGCCTTCCAGCATATCCACAGTCAGGGAGGGCGCTGGACGGACAATACGGCCTCATTG
>Ga0116151_10004180_pt1 | contig 12706 bp, 10 predicted proteins | sample AD_UKC117_MetaG_FD_89893 | JGI IMG/M metagenome (GOLD analysis project Ga0116151, IMG submission 89893) | Active sludge microbial communities of municipal wastewater-treating anaerobic digesters from Hong Kong - AD_UKC117_MetaG | ecosystem: Engineered > Bioreactor > Anaerobic > Digestate... | reverse complement strand
TTGAAGGCCAAGGCCAAGATGGAGGCGAAGATGGAGGCCAAACTCGCCGCCAAGACCGAGCGCAAACGCATCAGGGCGGCCGAGCGAGCGGAGAACAAGGCGATTCGCGCCCAACTGAAGGCCCAGCGCGATATCGACCGGACCGCCGTGAAAGTGGCCGAGGCACAACTACAGACCGCCCGCGAAGGGAAGTTGCTGGCGCCGGGCCGGATCCGCCGCACTCTGACGGCCTCCCGGCTGTTGGCGCCGGTCGTCGTGCCGATCGCCTACCGGGCCGCGATGGCGGCGCGTGGCGTGATCGACGAGCGCCGCGCCGATCGACTGGGCGTCCCGCTGACCCAACTCGGTCAGTTCTCCGGACAGGGCGGCCGGCTGTCGGCGCGGATTTCCGGAGCCGAGAAGTCGCTGCGCCAAGTGGCCGACCGCAATCCCAAGGACGCGGAGACCAAACAGTTTGTGGCCGCCGTCGCCGATCGGCTTTCCGCGCTCTCGGCGGCCGTCGCCGCGGCCGAGAACATGCCCGGTCCGAGCCGACGCTCCGCCCAGAGCTCCATCAGCGAACAACTCGACGGGATCGACGCCGACATCATGGTCCGACTCGGAGTTCTCTAGCGCGGGCCCCGGGTCCGCGGTCCGGCCAGCCCGGGCACGGCGAACTGCACAAAAGCTCACGTCGTCGCCCCTCTTGGCCTTCACGGTGACAGCGGGCGCGGAAACACCCGAGACGCGGGGATCGACGGTAAGCGAATTCCTCTGTGGCCATGAGCAATTAGAGCCTCAGCACTAGTCACCTCCGCGGCGGCGTGGGGACTGCGCCGCCAATCGCGGGACCAGTGCCTGGCATGATGGTGTCAACCCGGCACCGACACGCCGCGGCACGCTGCGTAGGACATGAAGGAGCGCCAGATGGCAGACCCGCAGGACGGGCCTGAGAACAACGCCGGGGCGACCCAGCCCGCGCCGGCCAAGGGTACGGCGAAGAAGGCTCCCGCAAAGAAAGCGGCGGCCAAGAAGGTGCCCGCCAAGAAAGCGGCGGCCAGGAAGGCGCCCGCCAAAAAGGCCCCCGCCGGTGCGGTCGCGAAAAAGGCTCCCGCCCGCAAGTCGCCCACCAAGAAAGCGCCCGCCAAGAAGGCTCCTGCCAAGAAAATGACGGCGGCGCCCGCCAAGAAGACCCCGCCGACACCCGCCCTCGAACCGGGCCATCAGTCCCCGGCCCTGGAGGCCGCGCCCACGCACGCGGCGCTGACCTCTGGAGCGAACGCGGCGCGGGATACCCCGGCACCGATCAAGACCCCGCCCCGCGATGCCGGCAAGCCCGTGCCCGCCGCCCGCGCACAGGACGGCGGGCGGCCGCGTCTCCCGCTGTCGATCGGCTTGGCGGCCCTGGGCCTGGTGGCGATGGTGCTGAACCGATTCCGCCGCGGCTGACCCGTGCAGGTGGTGTTCCGGCCGACGGCCGACCTCGTCGACGACATCGGCCCCGACGTCCGCAGTTGTGACGTTCAGTTCCGCCAGTTCGGCGGTCGCACCCGCTTCGTGGGTCCGATCACCACGGTCCGTTGCTTCCAGGACAACGCGCTGCTGAAGTCCGTCCTGTCCGAACCGGGATCGGGCCGCGTCCTGGTCATCGACGGAGCCGGCTCGCTGCACACCGCGCTGGTCGGCGACGTCATCGCCGAACTGGGCCGCTCTAATGGATGGGCCGGGCTGATCGTCAACGGTGCGGTCCGCGACGCCGCAACGCTGGCAACCCTCGACATCGGCATCAAAGCACTGGGAACAAACCCGCGAAAAAGTGCTAAGTCCGGTGCTGGCGAACGAGATGTCATCGTCAGTCTTGGCGGAGCAGATTTCATTCCAGGTGATCTGGCCTTCAGTGATGAGGACGGGATCGTCGTCACAACGGCGCCTTGACAGAGACAGTCAGCAACATGCGAGACGTTCACCAGAGTCCGATGCTCGCGTTGAGCCGCAGATATCGGCGGGCCTAGGGTTAGCGGCATGTCGGACCGATATCCACCGACCCAGGCTTCCGTCGGCAAGCTGGCATTGTTCTGCCTGCTCGCCGGGGTCTTGACGGCGGCGCTGCTGTTTCCGGTGGCGGGGACCGCCGGAATGGCCAGCAACCATGCCTCCGACCTGGTGACCCGCGGCTCCGCAGACATCCTCGACGGCGAGGTTCCGGCGGTCTCGCTGATGGTCGATGCCGCCGGCAAGCCCATCGCGGCGCTATACGTTCAGCGCCGCTTCGAGGTGCCCGCCGACAGGATCGCGGACACCATGAAGTTGGCGATCGTCTCGATCGAGGACAAGCGGTTCGCCGATCACAACGGGGTGGACCTGCAGGGCACCCTCACCGGGTTGGCCGGGTTCCTCAAGGGCGCCGATGACGCCCGGGGCGGATCGACCATCGAGCAGCAGTACGTCAAGAACTTCAACCTGCTGGTGACCGCTCGGACAGATGCCGAGCGCGCGGCGGCGATCGAGAGCACCCCGGCCCGCAAGCTGCGGGACATCCGAATGGCCCTGGCACTGGACAAATCGCTGACCAAACCGGAGATCCTGACCCGCTATCTGAACCTGGTTCCGTTCGGCAACGGCGCCTATGGTGTGCAGTCCGCGTCACGTGTCTATTTCGGAATCGATGCGGCACAGCTCAACTGGCAACAGGCGGCGTTGCTGGCCGGACTGGTCCAGTCGACCAGCGCTCTGAACCCGTACACGAATCCGCAGGGCGCACTGGACCGTCGCAACCTCGTTCTGGACACCATGATCGGGAACCTGCCCGACTTGGCCGACCAACTGCGCGCCGCCAAGGAGGAGCCGCTCGGAATCCTGCCGAAGCCGACGCCGCTCCCCCAGGGCTGCATCTCCGCGGGCGACCGCGCCTTCTTCTGCGACTACGCCCTGGAATACCTGGCTAAGGCCGGGATCAGCAATGAGGACGTCGCGCGAAAGGGCTATCTGATCAAGACGACGCTGGACCCCAAGGTGCAGGAGAGCGTGAAAAGGGCGATCAACGCCGTCGCCAGCCCCACCCTGGACAGCGTCGCGAGCGTGATGAGCGTGATCCGGCCCGGCAAAGAGTCCCATCGCGTCCTCGCCATCGCCGACAATCGCGGGTACGGCTTGAAACTCGAGGCCGGCCAGACGGTGCAGCCCCAGCCCTACACCCTCGTCGGCGACGGCGCCGGGTCGATCTTCAAAATCTTCACCAGCGCCGCCGCGTTGGACATGGGGATGGGGATCAACGCCATGCTCGACGTTCCGCCGTTCTTCCAGGCCAAGGGGCTGGGCGACAGCAGCACCCCCGGATGCCCCCCGAGGACATGGTGTGTGAAAAACGCGGCCGGCTACCGCAGTCCGATGAGCATGACCGACGCGCTGGCGTTGTCGCCCAACACCGCCTTCGCGAAGCTGATTCAACAGGTCGGGGTCGGCCCTACCGTCGACATCGCAGTGCGCTTGGGCCTGCGGTCCTACGCCGAACCCGGCACCGCCCGCGCCTATGTTCCCAAGAGCGACGAGAGTCTGGCCGACTACGTCAAGCGGGAGAACATCGGCTCGTTCACTCTGGGTCCGTTCGAGGTCAACGCCCTGGAGTTGTCCAATGTGGCGGCCACCCTGGCCTCCGGCGGCACCTGGTGCCCCCCGAGCCCCATCGAGAAGGTGCTCGACCGCAACGGCAATGAGGTCGCGATCCCGACCGCGCCGTGTGAGCAGGCGGTCCCGGAGGGCCTGGCCAACACGCTGACGAACGCGCTGGCGAAGGACACCACGATGGGCACCGGTGCCGCCGCGGCGGGCTCGGTCGGCTGGGGCCTTCCGATGGCGGGCAAGACCGGCACCACCGAATCGCACCGGTCGGCGGGATTCCTGGGCTACACCAATCAGCTGGCCGCCGCGAGTTACGTCTTCGACGACTCTCCCAAGCCCGCGGCGTTATGCGCGTTCCCGCTGCGCAAATGCGGGGGCAGCGGGAACCTCTACGGCGGCACGTCGCCGGCGCAGACCTGGTTCCTGGCAATGAACCCGATCGCCACCGCCTTCGGCCCGGTCGCGCTGCCACCGACCGACCCGCGCTACGTCGACGGCGCCCCGGCGATCGCCATCCCCAACGTCGTTGGCCTCAATCTCGCCGCGGCCATCAAACGCATCAAGGACGCCGGGTTCGGAGTCGCCGAACAGCCGACCCCGGTCAACAGCACCGCGAAGCTGGGCTCGGTCGTCGGCACCACGCCCAGCGGCCAGGTGCTGCCCGGTTCGGTCATCACGATCAACACCAGCAACGGTGTCGCCCCGCCGCCTCCCGTGTACCGGGCACCCGCACCGGTCTACAACGACTACAACAGCGGATACGACGACTACCACGAGGCGCCGCCACCACCCCCACCGGCGGAGGCCCCGCCACCGCCGGGTGTGAACATCATCAACATCCCGGGGCTGCCGCCGATAACGATCCCGGCCTTCGCGCCTCCCCCTCCGCCGGCGCCGGAACCGCCGCCGCCACCACCACCGGCGCCCGAGGCACCGCCCCCACCGCCTCCCCCGGCGCCGGAACCACCGCCGCCACCACCACCGGCGCCGGAACCTCCGCCGCCACCTCCCCCGGCGCCGGAACCTCCGCCGCCACCCCCACCGGCGCCCGAGCCGCTGCCCCCGCCGCCGTAGCGGCACCGGGCCACTCGGCGGGTTGGCTCGCCCGCCGGGGGTGAGCCCACCAGAATGGACGACTATCGACCTCACCGTGACCGCCCTGATCAGCGTGGCCGTGATCCTCTTCACGGCCGCGACGATCACGCGCGGCAACCGCGGGCTGGTCCTGCTCGCCACCGGGTTGGCCGGCCTCCTCGCGGCACTGGCGTTGTCCCTGAACGCCGAGTGGTGCTCAGCCGCCGACACTTTCGTCGCCGACTGGTTCGACACCCATCGGACCCGACGACGCGACGCCGAAGCCGGCGGCGTGTTCGGCTACATCGGCCGGCCGCTGCACGTCCTGGTCATCGCGGCGATCAGCGGCACGTTGCTCTCTCTGCGGGCACGCTCGGTGTTGCCGGCACTGTTGGTGACCGGCGGGGTAGGCCTCGGAGCCGCGGTCGAGGGGACACTGAAGGCGGTCATCGGACGCACCGCCACGACGGCTCCTTTGGAGCACTATCAGCACTCCTACCCGTCCGGCCACGTGACCGGTGCCGCCGCCCTGCTCGGGCTGATCGCGGTATGCCTAGGCGCCGCGGCCGGGCGCACTTCCAGAACGGTGCTGGCGACGGCGGCGGTGTCGGGTGTGGTGTTCGTGGCATTCCTCGCGTTGTACACCGGCGCCCACACCTTCAGCGATGTCATCGGCGGGATGCTGCTCGGCGGGTCGATCGTGGCTCTGGGCGCCGCCGCCCTCGGCGCTTGGGATCAACGGGGCCATCGGGTGGACGGCCACGCCGTGATCGGGCGTGAGGGATCGGGCCGAACCCAGGAACCCGCTAACTCAGGGGGTCATTATTCCGGACCCCGTGATAGATCCCGCGCCGGACGACCCACGGCATCAGTACCGCCCGCACCGACCACGCCGGCAGCCGGACCGGCCGCCCGTTGGGGGTGAACACCTCCAACCCGTCGGTTTGGGGCCCGATCACCGAACCCCACCGCCGGCCGGGCGGTGTGTAGCTGCGCAGTGGCCGGCCCTCCCACTCGGCGCGGATGTTGTGGGCCAGCAGCGCATCGGCACGGTTGCGCGCCGATGACCGCAGCGGGTCGGTCGCGGCGATGTCACCGACGGCGAACACCCCCCGGTGACCCGGCACCCGCAGTTCGGGCGTGACGATGACAAAGCCGTACTGGTCCAGCAGCTCGGGCGGTAGCCAGCCGGTGTTGGGCCGCGTCCGACCGATCGCCCACACCACCGCGTCGGCGTGCACCGCCGACTGGCCGGTGCTCCACCGCACCTCGCCGCTGGTGATGGCGTCGCAGCCGAAACCATCCGGGACCTCGGCGCGGCGGCCCGGATGCAGACCGACCCCAAGCCGGATCAACCTGCGCCGCAGGTGTTCCCACGTCCTCCGGTGATGCCCCGCGAGCGGGTGGTCGCCGGGGAAGTACAGATCCACCCGGGTATCCGGCCAGCGCTCGGCCACATTCGCCGCCGCGCTCACCGCCGCCGCGCCCCCGCCGATCACCGCCACCGACCCCGCGCCCGCCAGCCGCTCGTGGGTCGCGGCGAGATCCGCGGCGACCTCGGCCGGGGTCTGCAGGTCGGGTCGACGCCAGAACCCGTTGCTTACACCGGTCGAGATCACCAGCGCGTCGAAAGGTTCGGCGATCACGGTGCCGTTCCGACGACGACCATGGACTTCGCGCCGCGACAAGTCGAGCCCGGTCAGCTCGGCCTGAACGGTGCGCACCCGGTCCAGCGCCCGGTAGCGGTCAAACGGAACCCAGTAGTCACGGGCCCACTGTCCCGGCTGGGTCAGCCGCAGGCCGAGTTCCTGACCGCTGAGCAGACCCGGCTTGACCGAGATACCGACCACGTCGGCAAAACGGGCCAGCCGGATCGCGGTGAGCAGTCCGCTGTCCCCGAGACCGGCGATCACCACCCGTGGGCGGCGTTGCGGGCTCACCGCGGCACCGCGCGGGGCGGGCGCGGCACCAGCCGCGGAACGCGGTCGATGACGTCCTGGTAGTCGGGGCGGCGCTGCAGGCTGCGCTTCTCCATCATCGGAATGCTGGCGCCGAGGAACATCGCGCCCATCAACCCCACCCCCGCGAACAGCCACCAGGCATCATCCGGTGAGGCGGCAACGCCGACCAGTGCAAGGGAGAACCAGAACCCGATTTCACCGAAGTAGTTGGGGTGCCGCGACCACGCCCACAGGCCGGTGGCCATCACCGCCCCGGGCCGGCACCCGGCGACGAAGCGGCGCATCTGGAGGTCGGCGACGAGCTCGACCGTCACGGCCGCCATCCCGACCACAAAGGCCGCCCACACCAACCACTGCCAGCCTTCCCCGGGACGGGTCACGGCGAGGTAGACCGGCAGCATCCCGACGAACACCTGCAGGGTGGGAAACAGGTGAATGCCGAACAGGTCGGCCGCGAACTCCCAACGCCCGGCGCCCTGGCGCAGGATCGGGTAGCGCCAATCCTCGTGGTGCAGGCTGGCAAACCCGTGCACCCAATTGGCCGTCAGCCGCACCGACCAGTAGCCGATGAGCACCGCCAGCAGCCAGCACCGCAACGCCCCCGGACCGTGCAGACCCACGGGTCCCTGCCACCACCAGTAACCGAACAGCAGCGGCGGGACCACGCTCCAGTAGGCGTCGTAGAAACTGGAGTTGCGGTAGGCCCGGCTGAACGCGAACACCACCAGGGTGGCCAGCACGTCGGCGATCAGGGTTTCCAGCCACAGCGCGCCGGTGCGCGGCCCCCAGGCCAGCCAGACCGCGGCCACCGCAACGGCGACCACGTAGGCGACCGTGACCAGGACCAGCGCCCCGACCTTGGTCCGGGGCGCGCCGGGAACCGGAACTGCCTTACCGCGACCCATACGCATATCTCATAGCACGCGAACCCACCCGCGGGGGCCCAGTCGGTTCACTGCCGCGGCGTTCTATCGTGGCTGAATGGGGCAGAGTGATTCCAGCGCCGACGACGCCGACCGGGTCGCGGAACTGGCTCGCGCGGTGGTGGCCGAACACGATCCGGCGTCGGTCCCGATTCCGGAGTTCCTTGGCGCGTGCTACGACTCGGGTCTGTCCTGGGTGCACTTTCCGATTGGCCTGGGCGGACTCGGGGTGTCCCGCGGGCTCCAGGCTGTCGCCGACACGATCCTGCAGGGGGCCGGCGGACCGGTACCGCTCGGGCTGAACCCGATGGGCTACGGGATGGCGGCACCGACCGTTCGCGAGCACGCCCAAAGCGAGGAGCTCAAGAAGTTCTTCCTGCGACCGCTGGCCACCACCGAGGACATCTGGTGCCAGCTGTTCTCCGAGCCCGGAGCAGGGTCCGATCTGGCCGGGCTGGCCACTGCCGCGGTTCCCGACGGCCGGGACTGGATCGTCAACGGCCAGAAGGTCTGGACCAGTCTGGCGCACAAGGCGCGCTGGGGTCTGCTGCTGGCGCGCACGGACCCGGACGCTCCCAAGCACAAGGGGCTGACGTACTTCGTCCTTGACATGCACGCACCCGGGGTGCAGTGTCGGCCGCTGCGCCAGATGACCGGTCAGGCCGAGTTCAACGAGGTCTACATCACCGAGGCCCGAATCCCCGATGACCATCGGCTCGGTGCCGTCGGGGATGGCTGGCGGGTGGCGATGACCACGCTGATGAACGAGCGCAGCGCGCTGGGCGCTAGCGGCAACCGCCGCGGCTCGGGTGCCATCGCCGACGCCGTGCAACTGTGGGCGTCCCGGCCCGACCTGCACACCCCGGTCCTGCGTGACCGGCTCACGCAGCTGTGGCTGCGGGCCGAGGCCCAGCGGCTCACCTCGGAACGCTCACGTGCGGCGGCCGGCGCCGGCGGCCCGGGACCGGAGGGCTCGATCGGCAAACTGGTCGGCGCCGAACTCAATCAACGTATCTACGAGTTCTGCATGGACCTGCTCGGCCCGGAGGGAACCCTCTATCACAGCTACGCGATGCACGGCGCCAACTCCGGTGGCGACTGGCGGGGGCCGATCCAGCAGAGATTCCTGCGCAGCCGGGCCAACACCATCGAGGGCGGCACTTCGGAGGTGATGCGCAACATCCTCGGTGAGCGGGTGCTGGGCCTTCCCGGCGACCTGCGTGCCGATGCCGGCATCCCGTGGAAGGAGATCCCCCGTGGCTAGCGGCGGGCGGTTCATGTTCAGCGACGAACAGCGGCAACTACGGGCCGCGGTGGGCAGGTTCTGCGCCGAGAACTTCGGTGAGCGCGCGGCGCGGCGACTGCAGGAGTCCGGGGAGCCTTTCGACACCGGCCTCTGGCGCCGATTGGGATCCGAACTCGGCGTGCTGGGGCTGTCGGTGTCCGAGGACGACGGTGGGGCCGGCGGTTGCCTGGTGGATCAGGCGGTGGCAGTGGAGGAGTTCGGGGCCTCGCTGGCCGCCGGGCCGTTGTTCGGCACGGTGTATCTGGCCATCCCGGCATTGGCGGCCTGCCCCCCGGGACCGGACCGGACGAACCTGCTCGGCGCGCTTGTTGCCGGTGAGCGGGCCGCCGCCGTCGCCGTGGCCGACCACGCCGGGGCCTTCCGGAAGGACCGGGTGGCCGTCACCGCCGATGGGGACCGGCTTACCGGGACCGCAACGCAGGTGGTCGACGCCGCGGGCGCCGATGTTCTGCTCGTGGCCGCCAAAGGTGCTGGCGGCGTTGGCCTTTACGCCGTCGATTCGACTGACGCCGAACGGACTCCATTGGTCACCATGGATCACACCAGGCCGCAGGCCGCGGTGGCGTTCGCCGACAGCCCCGCCCGGATGCTGGCCGGACCGGGCGATGCCGAGCGGGTGATCGCCCACGCCCTGCAGGTCGGCGCCGCACTACTCGCGGTCGAACAGGTCGGCGCCGCGCAGCACCTGCTCGACCTGTCAGTCGACTACGCGAAGTCCCGGCTGCAGTTCGGCCGGCAGATCGGTTCGTTCCAGGCGGTCAAGCACCGCCTGGCCGACATGCTGGTCGATCTCCAACACGCCCGTTCCACGGCCTATCACGCGGTGTGGGCCCTGGTCGACGGCTCCGATGATCCCGATCTGGCCGCGTCGATGGCGAAGGCCACCTGCTCGGCCGCCTTCAGCCGGATCGCCGCCGATACCATTCAGGTGCACGGCGGGATCGGATTCACCTGGGAGCACCGAACACACCTGTACTTCAAGCGGGCGGCCACCGACGCGGCACTGCTGGGTAGCGCCGAGCAGCACCGCGACCGGGTGGCGGAATTGGTTCTCGACACCGCCGTCGCCGACGGCCGCGCCGTCAAAGTCGCGACGGGCCGACCGTGAAGCCGCTACCGTAGCGGGCGCATCCGAAGTCCCCACAGGAGGAGAAGCCGTGGCTGAAAGCGTTTCGGAGTCGGTCAAGATCAACGCCTCGCCCGCAGAGGTGATGGCCGTCATCGCCAACCTGGAGGACTATCCCAATTGGAGCGACGGGTTCACCGCGGTGGAGATCATCACCACCCATGACGACGGCGGGCCTCGGGACGCGTCGTTCTCCATCACCACACCGGTCGGCAAGGACTCCTACGAGCTGTCCTACGTCTGGGCCGGTGACGAGTCGGTGAGCTGGACCCTCAACAGTGACGAGGATGGCAAGCCGAAGTCCAGCATGATGAAGAAGCTCATCGGCTCCTACACGCTGGTCCCCGACGGGGACGGCACCAAGGTCACCTACACCCTCGAGATCGACCCGAAGATCCCGATGATGGGCTTCATGAAGAAGAAGGCCGCCGCGACCATCGTCGATCAGGCCCTCAACGGGTTGAAGAGGCGCGTCGAGAGCTGACGGCCGCGTTCAGTCGCGCGGGCCGGCGACGGCGACTGGATCTCCGGCCCGGATGACGTAGCGGAGATTCTGTTCGGGAGACGTCAGAACGCTGATGTCGTGCAACGGATTACCGTCGAGGACGAGCAGGTCCGCCTCGGCCCCAACCGCCAGGGTCCCGATCGTGCCCTCGAGATTGAGCAGGCGGGCTGCGGTTGTGGTCGCGGCGCGGATGATGTCCACGGCAGGCTGGACTTCCGCGCGGAGGGTGAACTCCTCCAACTGAGCGGTCTGCAACGGCCCCAGCAGATCGCTGCCGTAGACGATGTTCACCCGTGCGTTGTGGGCCTTCTCCAGCGCCCCAAGACCGGCGTCGCGTACCTGCGCGTTCTTCTGTAGCGACCGCGCCGGGATCCCGGTCTGGCGGCCGAATTTGTCCATCTGGTCGTAGGTGACCAGTGTCGGGACCAGGAAGGCGTCGTTGTCCAGCAACAAGGTGATGGTTTCGTCGTCGAGCAGGTTGCCGTGTTCCACGCAGCGCACCCCGGCCCGCAGAGCGCGGTTGACCCCGCGCGGATGGTAGGCGTGCACCGTCACGTAGCGGTTGTGGTTGTCGGCCTCGATGACTGCCGTGCGCATCTCCTCATCGCTGTACTGAACTTCCGAAACGTCGTCGAGGGGCGACGCCACGCCCCCCGACAACAGCATCTTGAGATGTGCCGCGCCGTTGCGGAACTCATCGCGGGCAGCGTGCCGGACGGCCTCGATCCCGTCGGCGATGCGGGCGAAGGAGGGCTGGGCCTGGCAGCAGGGCAACCGTTCGTCCCCACGAGCGCGCAGATCGCCGTGGCCGCCGGTCTGCGAGAGCGCCTTGCCTCCGAACACCAGTCGTGGCCCGACCGCCAAACCCTCGTCAAGGGCACGGGCCATCCCCCAGTCGGCACCGCCGACGTCACGAACGGTGGTGAATCCGCGCCGCAGCATCCGTCCGGCCTCGGCCAGTGCCCGCACCGTCGCGTATCCGGCGGTCCAGGAGGCGGCGTCCACCAGGTCGAACGTCGTCAGCAGAAGGTGGACATGGGCGTCGACCAAGCCCGGCATTACGGTGGCGCCGTCTGCGTCGATGACCTTGGTGTCAGCGGCCGGGGCAGGTGGCGTGCCGGTGCCGGAGTCGGCGATGACGCCACCGGAGATCTCCATCCAGGACCGGTCGCTGAGCGTCCCGGCGGCGGGATCGAGCAGGTGTGCATCCCGGATCAGCAGGCTCTCGGCCAACGGCGGATCCTTTCTGGGTATTCACTGCGGTGTCGTCAAGCGCTGACCATAGCCTCCGGCGTTCCCGCGGGAGCGTTGTTCGCGGTGCTACCCCACCACCGCATCCAGCGCGCGATAGATCCGCTGCTCGCTGACCGGACGCGCGGTACCCAGCTGTTGGGCCCACAGACTGACCCGGAACTCCTGGATCATCCGGGCGATGTCGACCATATCGGGCCCCGCCGCGCGCGCGGGGGAAAGCGCCTGCGCCACTTCGTCATAGGCGTCTTGAATGACCCGGACCCGCTGCATGCGCTCCCGGTCCGCCGACAGTCCGTGCGGTAACCGTTCGAGGCGCCGGGAGATGGCGGTGAGATAGCGGGCCAGGTCGCCCAGATGCGTTGCGCCGGTGGCGGCGACGAATCCCGGCGCCACCAGGGCCGCCAGCTGGGCGCTAACGTCGGCCAGCGCCTCGGCCTGTGCGGGTGGCGGGGCCTCCGGCAGCAGCATCTGGACCTCCTGCAACGCGGCCAGGACCTTCTCAGTGCGGGCGAGGACCTCGGCGGTGGTCGCCGTCAGAGCTTCGCCGACCCGTTTGCGGACGGCCTCGAATTCGGCGCGTGTCCACAGCGGGGCCGGGGCCAGAATGCCGACCGCGGCATCGGCACAGTCGTCGAGCAATGCCTGCAGCGATCCGTCGGGGTTGCCGGCCAGGGTGAGCCGGCGACGGGTATCCAGTTTCTTCTCAAGGGATTTCACCGGGGACGCTGTCGCCAGCCGCAGCAGCCGCCGTGACCCTGCCGGGGTGGCCGCGTCGCGTTCGGCCGCGGTGGCAAAGACCCGGACGTTGACGCCGGTGCCGATGTCGACCAGACCCGGAAAGCCCCGCAGTCCGCCGCGCTCGACGGTGCGGGGCAATTCCTCGAGGTCCTCGGGCCAGTTCCGGATCCCGTCGCGCTCCAGCCCGTCGGCGACCGCGGCGACCACGGCCCGGCGGGTCTG
>Ga0116151_10004179_pt1 | contig 12706 bp, 13 predicted proteins | sample AD_UKC117_MetaG_FD_89893 | JGI IMG/M metagenome (GOLD analysis project Ga0116151, IMG submission 89893) | Active sludge microbial communities of municipal wastewater-treating anaerobic digesters from Hong Kong - AD_UKC117_MetaG | ecosystem: Engineered > Bioreactor > Anaerobic > Digestate... | reverse complement strand
TGGGCGGCGCTGGCGCTTGTCATGATCATCCTGATCTCGCCGCTCCTCGTCGTGATGCCTACCGCCTTCACCGAGACCACGCAAATCCGCTTTCCACCCGTCGGCTTCACCGGAAAATGGTTTGCCGAAGTGCTGACCTCGGAGATGTGGATCGGCGCCTTCCTGAAGAGCATTCGCGTTGCGCTGGCGACGGGGGTTCTCGCCGGCCTCATGGGGCTGGGGCTCGCCCGTGCCGCATCGCGCATGGAGTCGCGGATGCTGCAGGCGGTGATCCAGGCCGCGGCCATCGCGCCGCTCATCGTGCCGGTGATCCTTCTCGCCATCGGCATCTTCGACATTCAGGGGCGGCTCGGATTGATCGGCACCGACGTGGGCCTGATCCTCGCGCATACGCTGCTCTGCGTGCCGTTGACCTTCCTGATCTTCGCCAACGCACTCGCCTTCGTCGACCTCTCGATCGAACAGGCGTCATGGACGATGGGGGCAGGTCACATCCGCACCTTCTGGCGCATCGTCGTGCCGGGCATGATGCCGAGCGTCATCGGCTCGTTCCTGATCTCCTTCGTCACCTCGTGGGACGAAGCGGTGATCGCGATGTTCCAGACCGAACTCGACAAGACCCTGCCGGTGACAATCTATTCGCTGCTCAAGAGCGGCATCACGCCCGCCGTCTCGGCCGTTGCCACCATCATCACGGCGCCGGTCCTGATTGGCGCCATCTTCTTCGGCCTCCGCGCGCTGCGGAAGCCTTCACTTCAGACATCATAGGTGACAGATCACATGACAGGATTTCCAAGCGGATCGGTTGCGATCGTCGGGGCCTTCGAGTCGCCCCGGCGGAAGGCGCCGGGCGTCCATCCCTATCAGATCCATGCCGAGGTCATCGGCGCGGCGTTGGCCGACGCCGGGATCGGCATCGAGGAGGTCGACGGCTTCGCCACCGCCGCCTCCTTCCCGTCGGAAGCCGGCTGGCAGCTCAACGTGGTGGAGGTCGCGGAATATGTCGGGCTGAAGCCGTCATGGATCGACAGCACGGACCTGGGGGGCGCGATGTCGCTCAGCCATGTCGGCCATGCCGTCGCGGCGATCAACGCAGGCCTCTGCAAGGTCGCGGTCATCAGCTACGCCTCGACCGGCCGGTCCTGGCCGCTGCCGGCCACGGATTTCAACACCGGCCGCACCGGGCCGGGACAATATGAAGTGCCATTCGGCGCCTCCACCATCTCGGCCTATGCGCTGGCGGCGACCCGCTACATGCATCAATATGGACTGACCTCGGAGCAACTGGCGCAGATCGCCGTGCAGATGCGCACCTATGCGGCGATGAACCCGCAAGCCATGTACCGCACCCCGATCACGGTGGACGACGTGCTCGCCTCGCCGATGATCTCGACGCCGCTGCACAAGCTCGACTGCTGCGTGGTGAGCGACTCGGGCGGCGCCATCGTCGTGACCTCGAAGGCCCGCGCCCGCGATACCAGGCGCGGCAAGGGCCCCGTGGTGCTGGGCTTTGGCGAGGCGGCGAGCCACGGGCAGATGAACCAGATGGCCGACATGACGACGACCGCCGCCGAATTTTCCGGCAGGCGCGCCTTCGCCTCCGCCGGCCTGTCGCCGGCCGACATCAAGGTCGCGCAGATCTATGACAGCTTCACCATCACCGTGGCGCTAACGCTCGAAGCACTGGGCTTCGTCAAGCGCGGCGAGGTCGGCGACTTCGTGGCGAGTGGCCAGCTGGGGCCGCAGGGACGCCTGCCCATCAACACCGACGGTGGCGGCCTGTCCTCCAACCACTCAGGCCGCCGCGGCATGTATGCCACCATCGAGGCAGTGCGGCAGTTGCGCGGCGAAAGTCCCGGCCTGCAATTGCCGGATCCCGAACTCTGCCTCGTCAGCGGCACCGGCGGCTGGCTCTCCGCGACCTCCACCCTCATCTTGGGCAATGCATCATGATCGAAGTCGATTCCATTCTTCCGGTGAAGGACGCCGTCTCTTCCGTCTGGTTCGACGGCGTGGCACAGGGAAAACTCCTGCTGCAGCGCGATGCGAAAACGGGCAAGGCGCAATTCTATCCGCGCGCCCACATCACCGGGGCGCCGGACCGCGAGCCCGAGTGGTTCGAGGCCTCGGGCAAGGCGACGCTCTACTCCTACACCGTGGTGAAGCGCTCCGTTCATCCGCAATTCGCATCCCATGTTCCCTTCACGCTGGCGGTGGTGGACCTCGCCGAAGGCCCGCGCATGACAACCTGGATCGTCGACGTGCCGGAAGATGAACTCCGCTGCGACATGGCGCTGAAAGTGACCTTCCGCGAAATCCACCCCGGCCTCACCATGCCCTGCTTCACGAAGGCCTGAGATGGAAACGACGTTCGACATGATCGAGGCCGGCGCGGAATACCACTCCGCCGGCCGCACCGTCACCGAAGCCGATATCGTGAACTTCGCCGGCGTGACGGGCGACTTCAACCCACTGCACATGGACGAGGAGTGGGTGAGGGCGAACACCGGCTTCCCCACCCGCATCGCCCACGGCCTGCTGGTTCATTCAATCGGCGAAGGCCTGCGCTGCCCCGCGCTCGACAGCTGGAAGATCCTGGCCTTCCTCGAAACCCAGCGCAAGATGCTGCTGCCGGTGCTGCCGGGCGACCGCATCCAGCAGAACTACAAGGTGACATCGAAGAAGCCGTCGTCGAAGGATCCGTCGCGCGGTGTGGTCGAACTGGACGTCACCATCACCAACCAGCGCGGCGAGGCCGTGCAGTCGGGCTACAACAGATACATGATCGGAGGCCGCTGATGCGGGGTTTGAAGGACAAGGTCATCATTGTGACGGGCGCCGCCCAGGGCATCGGCGAGGCGACCGCGCTGCGGCTCGGCGAAGAGGGCGTGACCGTGGTCTGCGCCGACCGCAATCTCGACGGCGCCAAGGCGACGGCGGAGAAGATCGCCGCCGCCGGCGGCCGCGCCATCGCGGTGCAGATCGAAGTCACCAGCCGCGACAGCTGGAATGCCGTGACCGGCCAGGTGACGGCGGAACTGGGCGGCATCGACGGCCTCGTCAACAATGCCGGCGTCACCCGCGACCGCTCGCTGATGAAGATGACGGACGATGACTGGGACACGGCGGTGGACGTCAACCTGAAGGGACCGTGGCTCGGCTGCCAGATCACCATCCCGCACATGCAGGCGAGGGGCGGCGGCGCCATCGTCAATCTGTCTTCCGATGCCCGCTGGGGCGCCTTTGGCCAGTCGAATTACTCCTCCGCCAAGTCGGGCCTCGTTGGCCTCACCCGAACCGTCGCCATCGAGCATGCCCGCCACAAGATCCGCGTGAACGCCGTCGCACCCGGCGTGGTCAAGACGCCGATGGTGATGGCGGTGCCCGAGGACGTCCGCAAGGAGTGGATGACGTCGGTTCCCATGAAGCGCGAGGCCGAGCCCAGCGAAATTGCCTCGGTCATCGCCTTTCTGCTATCCGATGACGCAAGCTATGTCACCGGGCAGGTCGTCGGCATCAATGGCGGCTCGGCGATCTGAGCCGTTCCAAACCTCCTTTCCTCACCGCAGGTGTCACCATGAATATCCCGAACAAGGCCGACGTCGTCATCGTGGGCGGCGGAGTCGCCGGCTGCTCCATCGCCTATCATCTGGCCAAAATCGGCATCACCGATGTCGTGCTCTGCGAGCGCAAGCAGCTGACCTGCGGGACGACATGGCATGCGGCGGGATTGGTGACGCAGCTTCGCGCCACCCAGCGCATGACGGAACTGGCGAAGTACACGGGCGAACTGTTCGGCAGCCTCGAGGCCGAGACGGGCCAGGCAACCGGCTTCAAGCGCAATGGCGCGCTGCGCATCGCGACCACCCAGGCGCGTTACGAGGAACTGGCGCGCGGCGCGTCCATGGCGCGGAACTTCGGCCTGCCGGTCGAGCCGGTGACGCCGGGCGAGATCAAGGAGCGCTGGTCGCCGGTCAATACGGACGGCATGATCGGCGGCTTCTGGTTCCCGCATGACGGCCAGGTGAACCCCGCCGACGTCACCATGGCTTATGCCAAGGGCGCGCGGACGGCCGGTGTCCGCATCATCGAGAACCTTCCGGTGACGCAGATCATCGTCGAGAACGGCCGGGCGGTCGGCGTGATGACGGAACAGGGGCGGATCGACGCCCGGACCGTCGTCATCTGCGGCGGCATGTGGTCGCGCGATCTCGCGGCGGAAGCGGGTGTCACCATTCCGCTCCACGCGGCGGAACATTTCTACGTCGTCACCGAAGCTATTCCGGACCTGCCGCGCAATCTCCCGGTGATGTTCCTCGGCGACGAGTGGACCTACTACAAGGAAGACGCGGGCAAGCTGCTCGTCGGCTTCTTCGAGCCGGTGGCCAAGCCCTGGGGCCAGAACGGCATCTCGAGGGATTTCTGCTTCGACGCGTTGCCCGAGGACATCGACCACATCGCGCCGCACCTGACCGCGGCGACCGAGCGCGTGCCGGTTCTCGCCAGCACCGGCATGCAGCTGTTCTTCAACGGGCCGGAGAGCTTCACCGCCGATGGCCGCTATCTCATGGGCGAAACGCCGGAAGTCGCAGGCCTGTTCTGCGCCACCGGCTTCAACTCGCTCGGCATCCTGTCGTCCGGCGGTGTCGGCAAGTCGCTGGCCTCGTGGATTCGCGACGGCCGCCCGCCGGTCGAGCTGATCGACGTCGATGTCCGCCGCACCCAGAGCTTCCAGCGCAATCGCAAGTACCTCGAGGAGCGCGTCTCCGAAACGCTGGGCCTCAATTTCGACATGCACTGGCCAAGCCGCCAGTTCGTCACCGCCCGCGGCGTCCGGCGCTCGCCCATCCATGACCGGCTCGTCGCCGCCGGCGCCTTCATGACGGAGCTGGCGGGATGGGAACGGCCCGGTTTCTTCGGCACGGCCGATGACGTCGCCAACATCGAATACTCCTATTACCGTCCGAGCTGGTTCGCCAATGTCGGAGCCGAATGCCGCAACACCGCGGCGAACGTCTCGCTCTTCGACCAGACCTGCTTCGTCAAGTATCGCGTCGAGGGACCTGACGCGGTGAAGGTGATGAACTGGATCTGCGCGGCTGAGTGCGACGTGGCGGTCGGCAAGGTGGTCTACACCCAGTGGCTCAACGAGGCGGGCGGCATCGAGGCGGACGTTACCGTCACACGCCTTGCCGATGATGCCTTCATGATCGTCACCGTCGCCGCCTCGCAACGCCGCGACATCTCGTGGTTCAAGCGCCACATCCCGGAAGGCGCGCGGGTCCACATCGCCGACATCACCTCGGGATTGGCGATGTTCGCGCTGATGGGGCCGAAGTCTCGCGCGCTGATGCAGCGCCTGTCGCCGGATGATTTCAGCAATGCGGGCTTCCCCTTCGGAACGAGCCGGGAGATCGACTTCGGCCATGCCCGCGTGCGGGCGAGCCGCCTCACCTTCGTCGGTGAACTTGGCTATGAAATCTATGTCGAGACGGAGTTCGCCGCGCATGTCTATGAGCAGATCGTGCGCGCGGGCGCGGAGTTCGGGCTGTCCCATGCCGGCTTCTTCGCGCTCAATTCGTTGCGCATGGAGAAGGGCTACCGCCACTGGGGCCACGACATCGGCGAGGAGGATACACCTTACAACGGCGGCGTCGGCTTTGCCGTGGCGCTCGGCAAAGCTGGCGGCTTCATCGGCCGCGAAGCGTTGCTGAAGCAAAAGGCGGAAGGGCCACTCACGCGCCGCCTCGTGCAGGTAATGCTTCTGGGCGGAGCCGAGATGCCGATGCTCTACCACAACGAGCCGGTCTATCGTGACGGACAGCACGCCGGCCTCATCACCTCCGGCGCCTATGGCCACCGCCTCAGCGCTTCACTGGGCCTCGCCTATGTCAACGCTGCGGGCGGCGTGACGAAGGAGTGGATTGCGGAGGGCGACTGGGAGGTGGAGATCGCTCTGAAGCGCTGCAAGATCGCGCTGCAATTCGCTCCCTGGTACGATCCGGCGGGCGCACGCATCAAAGCATAGCGCAAGCGGCCCAATAGGGTTCCCAAGCGTTTGGACAAGCCGGGCGCGTTCACGTCGCGACCCTGATATTCGGGCGGATCGGAATCTGTCAATCGGCCATGCGCGGTCCTGGCGGAAAGCCAATGTCGGCGCGAAGGTGATCGGAAACATATCTGCAGGAAACGCCGATTGTATTGCCGGTCCTTGCCAATGAAGATCTGTGTGGTCGCCTCGCGCTCGATCGCGACAACCTGATGACAGAAGATACGCCAGCCGCCCTTGTCCTCAATCACGTGTTTCAGATACAGCAGCCGAGCCATGGTTTCAGCATGAGTGCTGAAGGGACGTCGAAATACTTCTGTACAAGAACAGTATTGACCTGACACTTGCCGCTCGTTGAGGGTAAAGGTCCCGTCTAGCCTGGATACCAGACCACTCTCGGATCGTCCTCGGCACGCACATAGTTCCAGGAAGAGTCGATCATTGCAGCCAAGTCGATCTTGGGCGCCCAGCCCAAATCGAACCGGGCCGCTGCATTATCCATCCAGTTCGAGTGGTATTGGCTCGGGATTTCGATGCTCGGCAGTCCGCGCGTCTCGGTCAAGTAGGATGCCACCTCGCCGTAATCGACCGGCTCATTCATGCAGATGTTGTAAGTCTTGCCGCGCGCCGCGGGATGATCGAGCGCCGTTGTGATGGCCGCAACGAGGTCGGTCACGTGCACGAAATTCCGCTTCAACGGTCCGCCATGGGCATCGAGGAGCAGCGGGATCGTTCCGTCGCGCACGCATTGGGCCGCAATGTCCTCCGTAACCATGTCTTTCCATCTCGGTCCACCAAACACGTCGTCCCCGAAGGACAGGGCGTATTTGAAGTCATCTTTCTCCATGATCCAAGGCGCGCGCAGACAGCAGGCATTGATGCCATATTGGATGACCGACTGAGCAAGCATGACTTCTTCGAGGACCTTGGAGAGGGCGTAGCAGCCGGGATAGGCCATGTGGGGGGTCTGCTCGGTGACGGGCCGGCCGTGGTCGTAGAAGAAGTGACCCACGGCCGCATCGCCGCCAATCAGGATGAACTGTTGCGCCGCCGGACTCGTGCGAAATTCCTCCAGGAGCCAGAACAACCCCTTCACCGTAACGTCCATGACGTCCTCCGGGGTTTCCTTGCAGGTCGCGAGATGGATGACGTGAGTGATATCGCGCATCGCTGCCTTCACGCAGCCGCGATCCGCGATGTTGCCCTTGACGCTCTCAATGCTTTCGATCTGACGGTTGTGGCAGAGCGCCCGGAGTTCGGCAGACCGAAATCGCTCCTGCGATGTCAATTCAGCGATGAGATGACGTCCGACTTTGCCGGTCGCTCCGGTTATGAGGATTTTCATGTTCCGTTCCTCCCTGAACAGCTCTCGTCACGCCAAAGGTCAGTGCCCCGGCGGTCCTGCGGAATTCCGCACCACGAGCGGACACTCGGCCTTGAGCTGCGGCGAGGATTTTTCAGACGCCGAGATCCGCTCGAGCAGCAATTCAACCGCCATCGCACCCATGTCGTAATGGGGAAGCAATACCGTCGTCAGGGGCGGATGGAGAAACTGCGCCACCTCGCGGTCATCGTAGCCAACGACGCTGACATCTTGTGGAACGGAAAGCCCTCGCGTCCTCAAGGCCTGGTAGCATCCGAGCGCCATCATGTCGTTGCTGCAGAAGATGGCGGTTGGCGGGTTCGCAATGCCCATCAGAGCCAGTGTCTGTTCATAGCCAGCCGAGGGTTCCCAATTGCCCGGCCGCACCAGAGCTTCGTCGAAGGGCATGTCTGCGGCGGAGAGCGCCTGCCTGTAGCCCTTCAATCTGTCGCGCGATGCGTCCATCCACTCCTCACCCTGAATGATGGCGATGCGGCGATGACCCAGGTCGATGAGATGTTGCGTTGCTGAGCGTCCTCCCACGACCTCGCCCGGTGTGACTGACGGCACGTTGCGGCCTTCAACGTAGCAGTTCAGCAGAACGGTGGATCTCGCCAGCAGCGGCGGCGGTGGAGTGACAGCGCGTGTCTGAATGGCGCCGTAGATGAGCCCTGAGAAATTGAGCTTCAGGAGCATATGGACCGCAGACAGTTCGGCCTTCGCGTCTCCATTGGTCACGAAGGTGACCATCTCGCATCCTTCTTCCGCCGCCTTCTCGCGAGCGCCCTCCAGGGCCAGCGCCATCCACGGGTCGGTGGAAATTTCATCGACGATAAAACCAATGACGACAGCATCGCGCCGCTCGTCGGCGCCCGAACGGCGGGCATTGTGAGAATAGTTGATGGCTTCGGCAGCCTTCCTGACCCGCTCGATGGTTTCCTCTGACACCCGCGCCTCGGCGATGCCATTGAGGACGAGGGAGACTGTCGTCTGCGAAACGCCAGCCGCCGCCGCAACGTCCATCATCGTCGGTCTGCGAGACTCGGGCATCTTCTACTCCTGGGCAACGCCGGCAAGCCCCCGTGCGCCGCTGGCTTGACCCGGCCACGACGGATGTCTGGCGAATCGGGGAAGGGCAAACATAGCGCACTGGCGGCAACTACAGGACTTCCGGACATCTCTCAGATCATGCAAGGCGTCTATCATTATTCATTGACTAATATTACTGAAGATTATTAGTATCACAATACGGAGTTGCCACTCGGCCGCCCGACAAGAACAGCGAACGACATCCAATGGGAGAAGCGACATGAAACTCGGAACAGCGGCCATCGTTGCCGTCAGCCTGATGTTATCGGCTGGTCCGTCCATGGCTCAGGAGAAGAAGCAGCTGGCGTTCATCGTCAACGCCGCATCGGACTTCTGGAAACTGGCCGAGGCCGGTGTGAACAAGGCCCAGGCTGAACTTCCGGACTATGAACTCCAATTCAAGTATCCAGCACAGGGCACGGCCGCGCTGCAGAATGCCCTCATGGACGATCTGGTGGCTGCGGGCACCGACGCCATCATGATTTCCTCGGTCGATCCCAAAACCTCGATCGATGCCTTCAATCGCATCGCCGCACAGGTGCCCTTGTTCACCACCGACAGTGACGCCCCGGCCAGCAACCGGATCGCCTATCTTGGGTCGTCCAACACCGATGCGGGTGTCCAGGCTGGTGAAATCGCCGTCAAGGCGATGCCGAATGGCGGCAAGTGCATGGGTTTCGTCGGCTTCCTGGATGCCGACAATGCCCGTGAGCGCATCGCCGGCTTCAAGCAGGCCGTGGAAGGCAAGGGCATAGAGCTCGTCGACACGCGGGGTGACGATGTCGACTTCGCCCGCGCGCGCAGCAACGTGGACGACGTCTTGGCCGCCAATCCGGATATCAATTGCATGGTCGGGTTCTATTCCTACAATCCGCCCAAGATCTACGAGGCCCTGCAGGCCGCCGGCAAGCTGGGCCAGATTACCGTGATCGCTTTCGACGAGGATCCGATCACGCTGGGTGCCGTCCGGGAGGGAAGCTTTGCCGGCACCGTCGTGCAGCAGCCTTTCGAATGGGGCTATCAAGGCATGAAGCTGATGGCCAAATACCTCGAAGGCGATAAGTCCGGCATTCCGGACAACAAGCTGATCATCGTGCCGACCAAGGTGATCGACAAGGGTAACGTCGATCAGTTCGAGGCCGACCTGAAGGCGGCGATCGGCAAGTAAGGCACGAACGGCATGCCTGGTGTTGGTCCCCCGGCGCCAGGCATGCCGCCTTGCAGCACATCAGGCCGCATGGCAAGCTGAAGCCGCATCCATGGCCACTGCATTTCTAGAACTCGTCGGCATTTCCAAGCGCTTCGGTCCGGTCACAGCGCTTGAGGACGTGACCTTGAGAGTGGAACGCGGCGAAGTACTGGGGCTCCTGGGCGAAAACGGCGCTGGCAAATCGACGCTCATGAAGATTCTGGGCGGAGTCTATCAGCCCAGTGAAGGGGCCATCGCCATTGACGGCCGCAAACTCATGTTCCACTCGCCACGTCAGTCCATGGCGGCCGGTATTGCGTTTGTCCATCAGGAGCTCAACTCCTTCGGAAACCTGGATGTGGCCGCTAATATTCTGATTGGCCGGGAGCCGCGCCGCGGACCTGGACAGATGTTTGTCGACAACGCCGAAAGTGTCCGTATCGTTCAGCCCCTGCTCGAACGTCTGAAGGCGGATTTCTCGCCAACGACCCCTGCCTCCAGACTCTCCATTGCCCAGCGGCAGCTGGTCGAGATCGCTCGTGCCTTGTCGCTCGATGCGAAGCTCGTCATCATGGACGAGCCGACGTCGAGCCTGACTGTCTCCGAGTCAAACCGGCTTCTGGATGTGGTGCGCGAACTCAGCAGTGACGGCGTCAGCGTCATCTTCATTACCCATCGGCTGAACGAAATTGCCGAGATCGCCGGCCGTGTCGTGGTGCTTCGAGACGGCAAGCTGGCCGGTGCATTGAACAAAGGCGAAATCAATCCACCGTCGATGATCAACCTGATGATCGGACGGTCCCTGCAGACGATCTATGTGCCCCCTCGCCATCGCAGTATGGAAAGCGGTCTCGAGATCGAGGGTGTAAGAACGTCGGCCTATCCGAACGAGAGCGTCGATCTCTCAGTGCGGCGAGGGGAGATACTGGGCCTGGCCGGACTGGTCGGCGCCGGGCGGTCGGAATTGGCGCGGGTCATTTTCGGTATCGATCCGCCGCTGGCTGGCGAGATCCGCGTCTGGGGAAATCCGGTGAAGCTGCGATCGACGAAATCTGCGATGGCAGAAGGGCTGGCTCTGGTGCCCGAAGACCGCAAGCAGTCCGGTCTGCTGCTCGACGAGACCATCGCCGAGAACATCGCGCTTGCAAACTGGCCGAGTTTTTCTGCCCGTGGCCTCGTCGGTACGGTTGCGCTGCATGCGCATGCCAACCGGCAGATCGAGTCCTTCGCCATTCACGCCACAGGGCCCGACGCGCGGCTGAACCAGCTGTCGGGAGGCAATCAGCAGAAGGTCGTGCTGTCGAAGTGGCTGCCGCGCAATCCACAGGTGCTGATCTGCGACGAGCCGACGCGTGGTGTCGATGTCGGCGCGCGACATGAGATCTATGCCAAACTCAGGCAGGCGTCGGACGAAGGCGCAGCGGTCCTCCTGATTTCCAGTGACATGGAAGAGGTGCTGGGTGTGAGCGACCGCATCGCCGTCATGCATGAAGGTCACATCAGCGGCATTCTCGAACGAGAACAGTTCTCCGAACGCAACGTGCTCCAGCTAGCCGTCGGCCGGCCAAAGCGAAAGGAAGAGACCTGATGGTCACTTACAAGAAAGATGCCGGACTTCTGGTGCTCATCCTGCTCGTGGGCACGGTCGTCGCAATGATCAATCCGCTCTTCCTGTCCCCCATCAATCTCGCAAATACGGCCAATCTCATCGGCCTGTTCGGCATCTTCGCAATAGGGCAGGGGATCGTCATCATGACGGGTGGAATCGACCTGTCCGTGGGATCGGTGATCGCGCTGCTAGGTGTTCTGTTCGTTGACCTTCTTGCCAATCTTGGCATGCCGTGGCCCTTGGCGATGATGCTCATGCCGGTCCTTGGCGTGTTGTTTGGATTGATACACGGGCTGCTGATCGTGAAACTCAGGATCCAGCCATTCATCGTTACGCTCTGCGGGTTGCTCATCTATCGCGGCGTGGCCCGCTTCTACACGGCCGATGCAACCGCAGGCTTCGGCTTCGGGCAATCGTTTCCCGCGGTCGAATGGCTCACGGTGGGCCGCTCCTTCGGGGTGCCCCATTCTTTCATGGCCCATGATCGTCGGCATCATCATGTGGATTGTGCTTCATCGCTCGGTGTTCGGCCGATACCTCTATGCGGTCGGCAAGAATGAAGAGGCTGCCCGGTATTCGGGCATCAACACAGGGGTCGTCATCGTTTCGGCCTATGCAATCTGCGGGCTTCTCACGGCGATCTCAGCCATGTTCTTTGCCATGTATACGCGGTCAATTTCACCATCGTCACATGGCAACTTCTACGAACTCTATGCCATCGCGGCCGCGGTGCTCGGCGGCTTTTCGCTAAGGGGTGGCGAGGGTTCGATTGTCGGTGTCGTGCTTGGCGCGGTCCTGCTGCAAGTCCTGCAAAATCTCGTGAACCTGCTGGGTATACCAAGTTCGCTGAACTTCGCGGTGATGGGAGCGGTCATTCTCGTCGGCGTTCTCGTCGATAGCCAACTGTCGAAGCTTCGCGGGCTTCTCTCGACGGGGACCGTAGCCAAACGGACCGTGCGAGAGCCTGCATGACAGCTTCCTCCGTCGCGAACCGGCAGATCGACGTGTTGGAAGTCTGGGCTCAGCGCGCAAGTGCATTCTGTCGGGGCGTCGCCGTTCGACTTTCGTCGGACCTGACGTTGGGGCCCAGACGTGTCATCCTATGGCTTGCTTCACCGCAATCCTATCTGGACAGACCGCATTATCTCGGCGTGATTGCCGGGCGTTGTTCCAATCACATTTGAGGAGATCATTGGCGAACGGACCGGGTCCCTTCAGGGTATCGGCAAGTTCTGCATCCTGAACTGCGGCGACCAATGTCTTGAAGCTGCCGGCAGTGACCGCCGTGTCGACGATATCCGCAGCATAGGCCTGTGATGCCGTCATCACGCCGGCAAAGGTGATCGCACGGGCTGCCAAAAAGTTACGTAAGTTATGCATGTGTATCTCCTTCAGCTTAGTTGCGAC
>Ga0116151_10004173_pt1 | contig 12711 bp, 10 predicted proteins | sample AD_UKC117_MetaG_FD_89893 | JGI IMG/M metagenome (GOLD analysis project Ga0116151, IMG submission 89893) | Active sludge microbial communities of municipal wastewater-treating anaerobic digesters from Hong Kong - AD_UKC117_MetaG | ecosystem: Engineered > Bioreactor > Anaerobic > Digestate... | reverse complement strand
GAGCACCTTCTGGCTGCTCACGATGCACCGTGCCTGCGGGACGTCGCTGCCGACCGAGCCGCCGAACGTGGTCGGGATGCCCTGGGCCCGCAGGATCGCCACGGCCTTGGCGTAGGGCTCGCCGACGACGTTGTAGATGCTGTTGGAGGCCGGATCGGCGGAGCTGACGGCCATGCCGAGCGCCGCGGCCGCCGAGACGGCCGCGGTAGCGCCGCTGAGCGCCATCAAGAGCTTCTTCACGTCCACGAACCTTTCCGTACCGGTTCGAACCTAGCGCAGCGCGAGGCCACGCGCCCGTTGCAGGTGTATCGCCGATGCGGGTGTGGACGTTTCAGCAGGGGATGTGTCAGAACCGCTGCCGGAACCGCTCCTGCTCGACGACGGCATCGAGATCGGCCAGGCGTCGCATCGAGGAGACCGCGCGGGCGGTGCGCATGTTGGCGGCCAGCAGGTCCCGGTGGCGATGAACGAAGGCCCAATAGCCGGCGGTGAACGGGCAGGCATCCTCACCCAGGCGTTTCTTGGGGTCGAACGGGCAATGCCGGCAGTGGTCGCTCATCCGGTTGATGTAGGCACCTCCCGACGCATACGGCTTGGTGGCCACCCGCCCGCCGTCGGCGTGCTGGCTCATCCCGATCACGTTGGCGGGCATCACCCAGGCGAAGCCGTCGACGAAGGCGCTGGCGAACCAGTCCGACAGCGCGCGCGGGTGGTAGCCGCGCTGCAGGGCGTGGTTGCCCAGCACCATCAGGCGCTGGATGTGGTGGGTCCAGCCGCGGTCACGGACCCCGGCCATCGCCTGTCGCAGGCATTCGGCGCTGACCGCGTCGGGGTTCGGATCGGCCCACCACTCTGGCAGCGCCGTGTGCGCGTCGAGTTGGTTGCTGTCCAGATACTCCGGGCCGAAATGCCAGTATAGCTGCCACATGTACTCGCGCCAGCCGAGGACCTGGCGGATGAAACCCTCCACCGCCGCCAGCGGGGCCGCGCCGCCCCGATACGCGCGCTCAGCGGCCCGCACCGCTTCCAGTGGGTGCAGGACGCCGAGGTTCAACGGCACCGACAGCAGCGAGTGCGTCATGGCCCAGTCGCCACTGAGCATGGCATCTTCGTAGCGGCCGAAGAGCGGCAGCCGGTGTTCGACGAAGTGGTTCAGCGCGGATTGGGCCTCAACCGGTGTCACCGGGAACAACCGGGGGCCGTCGACCCCGACCGTGTCGAGGGCCATCTCGTCGAGGTCGCGGCGGACGCCGGCGTCGATATCATCCTCGACCGGCACATAGGGCTGCGGGGCGTCGAGGGTGGCGCGGCCCTTCGGGGGAGGTTCGCGGTTGTCGGCGTCGAAGTTCCACCGCCCCCCGGCGGGTCGGCCGTCGGCGTCCATCAAAATTCCGAAGTGCCGCCGCTGCTCTCGGTAGAAATCCTCCATCCGGAACCGCGACCGCCCTCCCGCCCACCGGGCGAACTCGGATCGCGGCAGCGCGAAGGTGGGGGTCGGCAGGACACCGGCGACCAGGCCGGTCTTTCGCAGGCGGTGCACGAACCGCTCGGCCGCGTACGAGGTGGGCTGATGGACTAGAACCGGACGGCCGTACGTGCGCAGCGCCTCGGTGTAGGTGTCGGCGCGGAGCAGACTGGCCCGCTCACCCAGATCGGCCGCGGCGTGGCGCAGCGCCGAGAGCACCAGGTGCAGTTTCTGGCGGTGGAACCGCCGTCGCCGCAGCGCGGAGGTGGCTTCGACGAGGAGCACCGGCCGGTGGGCGTGCTCACCGCCGTGGACGTGCGGGCCGAGCTGGTCGGCGAACAGCCACAGCGGGATGTCCGGTTGCGGCATATCTCCGAAGTCTAGATCGGGTCGCCCGTTTCGGTTCCCCGGCCAAGAACCTCCCGACGGTCCACTACCATGCGCCTGACGGACGGATTGCCACCGGTTCGGGACGGACCGGATTCAGGAGAACTCGCGCGTGGCTGTTGCCAAAGCCAGATCACACCGACGGCGGTCGCTGGGCTTCCAGTCCAAGCTGCTGATCATGCTGCTCACCGTGAGCGCGGTGTCGGTGCTCGTCGCCGGGGCTATCGGCTATAGCTCCGGGACCAGCTCGCTGCGCGACGCCGAGTTCCAACGGCTGACCCAGCTCCGGGAGTCCCGGTACCGCGAGATGCACAACTATTTCGAGAACATCTCCGACGCCGCCACCGTTCTGACCCACTCGGCCGCCACCATCGACGCGGTAAAGGACTTCGGCGTGGCGTTCGCCGAACTGCAGAAGACCCCGCTGCCGCCCGATGCGGCCAAGTCGGTGTCGAACTACTACGAAAACATCTTCGGCCCGCGGCTCTCGGAGGGCGTTGGCACCGAAGCGGCCCCCGAACTCTACAAACCCACCTCCAACGCCCAGACCTACCTGCAAAACCTCTACACCGTGCCGGCCAACGGCGATTTCAAACGCTCGATCGCCATCGTCGACACCGATGACTCCAGCGATTGGGCCAAGTTCAACGAGAAGTATCAGCCGTTCTTCGCCGATTTCGTGGAGCGCTTCGCGTTCGAGGACGTCCTGCTGCTCGACACCAGCGGGAATATCGTCTACACCGCCTACAAGGGTGTCGACCTCGGCGCCAATGTTCTGAAGGCGCCCTACGCAACGACAGACCTGGCCGACGCGTACCGCAAGGTCGAGCGGGCCACGTCGGTCGACGAGGTGGTGTTCACCGATTACGAGTCCTACGCCCCGTCCTACGGCGCCCCCACGCCGTGGGTGGTCACTCCGATCGGCGACTCCGAAGGCATTCACGGAGCGCTGGCCCTGCAACTCTCCGCCGACGGAATCAACAAGGTCATGACCAGCGATCGAAACTGGGCGGACGAGGGACTGGGCAAGACCGGCGAAACCTACCTGGTCGGTCGCGATCACCTGATGCGCTCGATCTCGCGAGAACTCATCGAGGACCCGGAACGCTTCGTCAAGGACGTCGTGGCCAACGGGACACCCCAGAAAGTCGCCGAACGTCAGGTCGAAGTCGGCGACAGCGTGCTTTTGCAACCGGTTCGGAACGCCGGCGTCGATATGGCACTGGCCGGTGAGACCGGGGCGACCACCGACGAGAGTTACACCGGACAGGTGTCGCTGGTCGCCTCCGAACCGCTGGGCATCCCGGGCCTGGATTGGGCCCTCATCGCTCGGATCGACCGATCTGAGGCGCTGGCACCGTTGTCGGCCTTCGCGCGCAACATCGCACTGTCCACCGCGGCGATCGTCCTCACGGTGTGCTTGCTGGCCCTGATCTTCAGCCGGATCCTGACTCGTCCGGTCAGGGCCCTGGCCGACGCGGTGCGGCGGGTCAGCAGTGGGCAAACCGGCGTGAACGTCGCGGTCAACTCCAGGGACGAGTTCGGGGAACTGGCCTCGGCGTTCAACGATATGAGCGCCAGCCTGCAGACCAAGCAGCAACTCATCGAAGAGCAGCGCAAGGAGAACGACAAGCTGCTGGCCAGCCTGATGCCCGAGACCGTGGCCGACCGCTACCGCGAGGGCGAGTCGAACATCAGCACCCAGCACCGCGACGTCTCGGTGATCTACGCCCAGTTGATCGGGTTCGACGAGTTCTCCCGCTCGATGCCGAGCGAGCAGTCGGTGTCGATGCTGAACGCCCTGGTGGAGGCATTCGATGACGCCGCCGACCGCCATGGTGTCGAGAAGGTGCGCAGCATGCAGGACAACGGCCTGCTGGCCACATGCGGTCTGGTGGTGCCGCGGGTTGACCACTCGAGTCGGACCATCGCGTTCGCCAAGGAGTTGACCGAGACGGTCCGGCGCTTTAACGAGCGGAACGGGGCGCGGCTGACGGTACGGGTGGGCATCGACAGCGGCGCGGTCACCAGCGGCCTGCTGGGGGAGCGATCGACGGTCTACGCGTTATGGGGTGAGGCCGTCGACCTGGCCCACCGGGTGCACTCCGCCACAGTGTCCGACGGGGTTTTCGTCAGCGACCGGGTTCATCGTGCAGTCGAGGGCATCTACCCGTTCAGCCGCGCCGGCACCATCACCGGCGAGCATGGCACCGAGACGGTCTGGCGGCTGGAGACCGGTGGGGGGCAGCCGCAATGAGCGCCGTCACCGGCCAGCCCTGGTTCTGGCCGGCGCTGACCGTTGTCGTCGGCCTGCCGGTGGCCCTGCTTGTCCTGCACGAGTTGCACGCCTCGCTGGTTCGCCGAGGCAGCGCCTACGCGAAACCCGTTCTGCTGTTGCGCAACTGGGTCTTCCCCATTTTTGCCGTGTATCTGCTGGTCGACCAACTGGAATACAGCGACGTCAACGCGACGTGGTCGAAGATCTCGGCCACGGTGGTCGGCTTCCTGGTGATCCTCCTGCTGCTGTCGAGCGCCAACGCGGCGCTGTTCGGGGAGGCGCGATCGGGTACCTGGCGGGACCGGTTGCCGTCCATATTCATCGACCTGGGCCAGTTCGTACTGATCATCATCGGTATCGGTCTGCTGTTGTCGTGGGTATGGGGCGCCAACATCGGCGGTCTGGTGACCGCGGTGGGTGTCACCTCGGTGGTCATCGGTCTGGCCGTGCAGGGCGCCGTCGGCCCGGTGATCGCAGGCCTGCTGCTGCTGTTCGAGCAACCGTTCAAGATCGGCGACTGGCTCGAAACCCCGACCGTGAAAGGCCGGGTGGTGGAGGTGAACTGGCGGGCGATCCACATCGACACCTTCAACGGCATCCAGGTGGTGCCCAACGCCACGCTGGCGGCCGGCTCGTTCACCAATCTGTCCCGGGCAGTCGGGCCGGCCTTCAACTCCATCGCCGTACTGAAATTCGCAGCGGCCGATCCGCCGGGGGTGGTCGCTAAGGCTTTGCTGTCGGTCGCCGATTCGCTGCCGGCCAAGCTCGCCGACCAACCCGCGAAAGTCGTCCCGCTGGGGGTGGGGCAGTACAAGGTGTACGTGCCGGTGGACTCCCCGGCCGACGATTTCTCCACTAGGACGCTCCTGCTGCATCGTGCCTGGTACGCCGCTCAGCGCGCCGGGTTGCACATTGACCGCGCGATCCTCAAGCCGACCCACGACTACGTCAAGGCCGAACTGCGCTTGGTTGGTGAACACTTCGGGCTTGACGCCGACGCGGTCGACACCATGATCGGCGGTGGCCGCCTGTTGCTGTTCGCCGAGGGTGAGATCGTCCAGTCGGTGAACAGCATCCCCAGCGCGGTAGGTTTCATCACCGAGGGCCGGGTGGGCATGTTCGTCATGGCCGATGACGGACGACAACTCGACCTCGGTGAGGTCGGGGCGGGCGATTTCCTCGGGGCGACGGCCCTGACCCGGCAGCGGATGATCACCGGGGCCGTCGCGCTGGAGGACACCAGTATCGTGGCGGTCTCGCGCAAGGCGATGGACTCCGTCGTCCAGCGGAACGCGCGCCTCGCCCGGCAGATCGGGGACTCCATCGAGATGCGCCGGCGTGCGGCGCGGGAGGCTCTGGCCGAGGCCGCGCAGGGGATGCGCTAGGGGCGCCTCGCTCGCAGGGGAAACGCCTGTAACCGGTCCAGAAAAACCTGCTGTCCCTTGAGCAGCTTGAGCCGGGCCGACCCGAGCGGCAGCCAGGCCACCTGATCCAACTCTGGGAACTCCCGGAACCGCCCGGATCCCTTCGGCCATTCCAGGGTGAAGTTGTTGCTGCGGAACCCGGACAGGTCGAGGTCGGCCCAGAGGGCGAACACCGTGACCACCTTGCCGCCGGCCTGGCGGACGGTTCCGAGTTCGAACGGTGTTCCGGCCGGAGCCGGGCACCCGAGTTCCTCGGCGAACTCCCGCCTCGCGGCCTGCCAGGGATCCTCACCCTCGGTGTACTCGCCCTTCGGGATCGACCAGGCGCCCTCGTCCCTGCCTGCCCAGAACGGCCCACCGGGATGGCCGATCAGCACCTCCGTCACATCGCCGCGGGTGCGAACCAGCAGCAGGCCCGCGCTGCGAACCGGCACCTATCCGGCTTCCGGATCGGTTGCGGTCCGCAGCGCCTCGGCCAGCGCCGCCGCGCGGCGGTCGGTGAAGACGTCCTCCAGCCACATCGGCCGGCCGTCCGGCCCGCCGAGAGGCACCCGCCAGTTCGGATACTCGTCGGTGGTGCCGGGCTGGTTTTGGGTGCGCCGCTCGCCCACCGCGTCGGTCAGCGCCAGGGCCAGCAGCCGCGACGGTGTGCGGCCGAGGTAGCGGTAGAGGGCTGTCGTGATGTCCTCTTCGTCCTCTTCATCGCCATCGCTGCCCAGCAGGCCGACCCTGCGCAACTCGGCCATCCACGCCGTCCGTTGCGCGTGGTCGTCCGCGAGTTCGTCCTCGGCCGGGCGGGTGAGCAACCCGAGCTCGTCGCGGAGTCGGACGTGTTCACCGTCGAGATACCCCGGTGTCGGGGGCAGATCGTGGGTGGTCACCGAGGACAGGCATAGTCCCCGCCAGCGATCCGCGGCCAGCGGACCGCCGTTGCCGTGGTGGTCCAACTCGAACCACAGGATCGAGGTTCCCAGCAGGCCCCGGTCGCGCAGATAGTCTCGTACCCACGGCTCTACGGTGCCGAGATCCTCACCGATCACCGCCGCGCCGGACCGGTGCGCCTCCAGCGCGACGATGCCGATCATCGCCTCGTGGTCATAGCGCACGTAGGTGCCCTTGGTCGGCGGGAGCCCCTCGGGAATCCACCACAGCCGGAACAAGCCGATGATGTGGTCGATGCGCACCCCGCCGGCGTGGCGCAGGATTGTCGAGATGAGAGCCCGGAACGGCTCGTAGCCCAACTCCTCGAGTCGATCCGGGCGCCAGGGCGGCTGGGACCAGTCCTGCCCGAGTTGGTTGAACTCATCCGGCGGGGCTCCCGCGGTGACGCCCAGCGCGAGGACGTCCTGCATCGACCAGGCATCCGCCCCGGTGGGATGAACACCGACGGCGAGGTCGTGAACGATGCCCAGCGCCATCCCGGTGCGCAGGGCCTGGGATTGCGCCTGGGCGAGCTGGTCGTCGAGTTGCCACTGCAGCCAGCAATGGAAATCCACCGCGCGCCGGTGGCGCTCGACGAACTCAGCCACCGGAGGGCCGCCCGGGTGCTGCAGTTCGGGCGGCCACCCCCGCCAGTCACCGCCGTGTTTCTCGGCCAGCGCGCACCAGGTGGCGAACCTATCCAGTGCGGCCCCCTCCCGGCGCTTGTAGGCTTGGAAGGCCAACTCCCGGCCCGCCGAACGCCGCACCCGGTAGACGCATTTGAGCGCCTTCCGCTTGGCCGCCCACGCGGCGTCGCGGTCGATGGTCTCGGATTTCCCCGACCGGGACACGATCGCGGCCCGCAGCTTGTCCACCTTGGCGCGCTTGGATACCCGGGCGAACTCCGGTATCGCCTCCACCCGCAGGTAAAGCGGACTGGCGAAGCGCCGCGAGGTCGGCAGGTAGGGCGAGGGTTCCATGGGTGTGGTGGGCGCGGCGGCATGCAGCGGGTTGACCAGAGCGAAGTCCGCGCGATGCTGCGCGCCCGCCCACACGGCCAAATCGGTGAGGTCTGTCAGATCGCCGATACCCCACGAGCCTTCCGACCGGACGCTGTAGATCTGGGCAGCCAGTCCCCAGGCCTGCCGGTTGCCCAGCCGGTCCGGCAGGCCCAGCCAGGCCGGTGTGACGATCAGCCGGGTGTCGAACTCCGTGGTGCCCGACCGCAGGTGCACCCGGTGATAACCCAGCGGGAGGTCAGCCGGCAGCACGAAGGTGGCCTCACCGACGAGACGGCCGTCCAGATCGAACGGCGGGGTGAAATTGTCGGCCTGCCGGATCCCGCCGCGCACCGTGCCGTCCTCCAAGCGCACCCAGACCTCCGCGGGAGCTCCGTGGGTGACATGCACCCAGAAGCTCGCCTCGACTCCGGAGCGGGTGACGATCACCGGCGCCAGGGCGCGCGACCAATACCGGCGATCGTGCTCCAGAAGCGCTGCCGCACAGTCCTCTTCGCTGCTCGCGTGCACTCCGAGGGCAGCCAGTGCTGCGATCACCGTCTCGTCGTCGACGGTTACCGGGTTGCCGATCCAGTCATGGAACGTGGTGGCCACTCCGAAGCGATTGGCGAGGGCGGCCAGGGACGAAGCGGTCATAACCGTCATCTTGCTCTGTCACCCGCGGAGGCGGGGTCTATCGGCATGACCCGCTCAGCTCAGCCTGCCGAGTCGGACAACTCGATGGTCAGCACACCGCCGATGATCAACGCGATACCGGCCGTCATCATCGGCGTCAGCGGTTCGGCGAACAACACCCGGGCGATCACCGCGACGAGGGCTACCCCGCATGCGGACCAGACGCCGTAGGCGATGCCGACCGGCATGCCCAGCGACAGCGTCATTGACAGCAGCACGAAAGAGACCAGGTAGCCCAGCACCACCGGTGCGATCCACACTCGTTTCCGGAAGCCGTCGGAGGCGCGCAAGGCGAGGGTCGCGAACACCTCGATGACGATGGCGCCGGCGAGCGTCAGCCACATCACGTCTCGACTCTTTTCCTCGGATGTGAGCCGAATTCGACGAGCAGAACCCCGGCGATGATCAACGCGATGCCCGTGACGATGGGCCTTGTAAAGGGGTCGCCGAAGATCACCGAGGCGAGCACCGCGGTCACGGCGGTGCCCAACGCACCCCAGATGCCGTAGGCGACGCCAACCGGCATGCCTGCTCGCAGCACCATGGTCAGCAGAACGAACGAGGCCACATAGCCGATGACGACCAGTGCCAGCCAGGCGTGGTGTTCCTGAAACGCCCGCAAGGACAGCGTGCCGGTCACCTCGGTGCCGATCGCACCGAACAGCAGCGCCCATCTCCGCATGGGTGACGACGATATCGCCGGACTAAACTCGCGGAGGTGTCAGTGGACCGACTCGCCGAGGTGCTGTCAGTGCTGCCCGCACCGATGCGCGACCCGGTGCTGTTCGCCATACCGTTCTTCCTGCTGCTGCTCACCATCGAGTGGACCGCGGCCCGCAAGCTCGAACACATCGACGCTTCGACCACCGAAGCCCCGACAGTCGAGGCGCCCACGCCCGATACCGGTGCCGATGCCGAGTCGGGTCGGCCGGCCCGGGGTGCCTATCTGAGCCGCGACGCTCGGGCGTCGATCTCGATGGGCCTGGTATCGGTGGCCACGATGGGCGCTTGGAAGTTCCTGGGCTTGCTGGGCTATGCGGCGCTCTACGCCTACGTCGCGCCCTGGCACCTGTCGCCACGGGATTGGTCTACCTGGGTGATCGCACTGGTCGGCGTGGACGTGCTGTTCTACGCCTACCATCGGATCGCCCACCGGGTCCGGCTGATCTGGGCCACCCATCAAGCACACCACTCCAGCCGCTACTTCAATTTCGCCACCGCATTGCGGCAGAAGTGGAACAACAGCGGCGAAATCATCATGTGGATGCCGTTGCCACTCCTGGGAGTTCCGCCCTGGATGGTGTTCACCAGCTTCTCGATCAGCCTGGTCTACCAGTTCTGGATCCACACCGAGCGGATCGGTACCCTCTGGCGGCCTATCGAATTCGTCTTCAACACCCCCTCCCACCACCGGGTTCATCACGGGATGGACCCGGAGTACCTGGACAAGAACTTCGGCGGCATCCTGATCATCTGGGACCGGCTGTTCGGAAGTTTCCAGCCGGAGACGTTCCGGCCGCACTACGGTCTGACGAAGCCGGTGCACACGTTCAACATCTGGACCCTTGAGACCCGCGAGTACGTCGCCATCGCTCGTGACGTGCGATCGGCGTGTCGCTGGCGGGACAAGCTGGGATACATCTTCGGTCCGCCGGGCTGGGAGCCGACCCGGGCCGGGGCTAGGACGCCGGTCGGAGCGGAAGGTTAACTGCATGGACGTCAAGGAAACCCTGTTGCCCGGCGTCGGGCTGCGCTACGAGTTCGAGAACTCCGACGGTGACCGCGTCGGAGTGGTGGCGCACCGAGGTGGCGACTTCGAGGTCTTCCTGTGCAACTCTTCGGACCCCGACACCGCCAAACGGGTGTTCCGGCTCAAGGACCGCGAGGCCGAGGCGCTGGCCCAGATCCTGGGCGCACCCAGAATCGTGGAGAGCTACGCCGACCTGACCAAAGAGGTGCCCGGATTGAGTGCCGGTCAGGTCGCTATTCGGGAGGGCTCCCGCTATGCGGGCCGTCTTCTCGGGGACACCAAGGCGCGTACCCGAACCGGCGCCTCCATCGTGGCAATCGTTCGCGACGAGCAGGTGCTGGCCTCGCCCGGTCCGGACGAGGAATTGCGCCCCCATGACGTGCTCGTCGTGATCGGCACCGCGGACGGGATCGCCGCCGTCCGCCACCTGGTCGACCGGAGCTGACCCGTTGGCCATTTCGGCGCCGCTGCTCCTCGAGCTCGGTGCCATCCTGGTCGCGCTCACCATCCTCGGTTCGGCGGCAAGGCGATTCGGGCTCTCGCCCATCCCGCTCTATCTGCTGACCGGCCTGTTCCTCGGAACCGGCGGGCTCGCCCCGGTTCCGGCCGCCGCCGACTTCGTCGGAACCGGCGCCTCGATCGGGGTGGTCCTGCTGTTGCTGACCCTCGGCCTGGAGTTCTCGATCGGGGAGTTCTCCGAATCGCTGCGCCGGCATCTGCCGTCGGCGGGAGTTGACCTGCTGCTCAACTCGATCCCGGGCGCCGTCGCGGGTTGGCTGCTCGGTCTCGACGTCGTCGGGATAGTCGCAATGGCAGGCATCACCTACATTTCCTCCTCAGGTGTTATCGCCCGGTTGCTGAGCGACCTGGACCGGCTCGGAAACCGGGAGACCCCGGCGGTGCTGTCGGTGCTGGTGCTCGAGGACTTCGCCATGGCCGCCTACCTGCCGGTGCTGACGGTGCTGGCGTCCGGGGGCACGGTCTTTCAAGCGCTGATCTGGACGGCGGTGGCACTCGGGGCGCTCGGGTTGGCATTCCTGGTGTCCTTGCGCTGGGGTCACCACGTCGGGCGGGTGTTGGGACACCCGGAGGACGAGCAGTTGCTGCTGCGGATCCTCGGCCTGACCCTGATCACCGCCGCAGTCGCCGAACATCTGCACGCCTCGGCGGCCGTTGGAGCGTTCCTGGTCGGGTTGACCCTCACCGGGCCGACCGCTGACCGGGCCCGAACCGTGCTCAGCCCGCTGCGTGATCTGTTCGCGGCAGTGTTCTTCGTGGCCATCGGACTCACCGTGAATCCCGCCGATCTGCTCCCCATGCTGCCGTTCGCGCTGGCGTTGGCAGCGATCACCGCCGTCACCAAGGTGATCACCGGCGCCTACGCGGCCCGGCGCGAGGGCGCGGCCCGGCGTGGTCAACGCAGGGCGGGCACCGCGCTCATCGCGCGCGGGGAATTCTCGCTGGTGATCATTGGTCTGGCCGGAACCAGCGTGCAGGCACTGAGTGCGGTCGCGACCCCTTACGTCTTCATCCTGGCGATCGTCGGACCGATACTGACTCGCTTTGCCAAGTAGTCGCGTCCGGCCCGTGGCACTATTCCCGATATGCGGACCGTTTTCGACCGTGAGGTCGACCAGCGTCTGATCACCACCGCCCTCGCGCCTGCGGTCTTCGGATCGGTGTGGCTTGATCCCGAGGTCGTGGGCGAGGTGCCGGAGTATCCGCGTCTGGCCGGTGAGGTGGCGTGTGACCTTGTGGTCGTCGGCGGCGGGTACACCGGGTTGTGGACGGCATTGCACGCCGCCGAACGCAATCCCGGCGCGCGCATCGTGCTCGTCGAGGCCGAGCGGATCGGATGGGCGGCCTCGGGTCGCAACGGCGGCTTCGTCGATGCCAGCCTGACCCACGGCGCTGAGAACGGAAAATCCCGCTGGCCAGGGGAATTCGATGAGCTTGAGCGCCTCGGAGCGGCCAACCTTGACGGCATGCAGGCCGATATCGAGGCCTACGGCATGCGGGTCGACTGGGAGCGCACCGGCATGCTCACCGTCGCGACCGAACCCCACCAGGTGGGGTGGCTGCGCGACGCGGCGCGGCAGGACGGGGGAGTGTTCCTCGATGAGTCGGCGGTGCGGGGCCAGGTCGACTCGCCGACCTACCTCGGCGGGCTGTTCGCGCCGGACACCTGCGCGATCGTCCAGCCGGCGCGGCTGGTCTTCGAACTGGCGCGCGCCTGCACCGAACGGGGTGTGCGGATCTTCGAGCACACCGAGGCGGAGAGCATCACGCGGGATTCCGGCGGCGTGCGGATCGCGACCGCGTCGGGAACCGTTGCCGCCGAGCGGGCTGTGCTGGCCACCAATGTCTTTCCCAGCCTGTTGCGGCGCAACCGGCCGTTCACCGTGCCGGTCTACGACTACGTGCTGGCCACCGAACCGCTGACCCCGGAGCAGTTGGACAGCATCGGCTGGCGGGCGCGTCAAGGTATCAGCGATTCGGGCAACCAGTTCCACTACTACCGGCTCTCGGCCGACAACCGGATCCTGTGGGGTGGCTATGACGCGATGTACTACTACGGCCGTCGGGTCGACCCGCGCTACGAGGACCGCCCGGAGTCATTCCGGCGGATCGCCGCGCACTTCTTCATCACCTTCCCGCAACTCGCCGAGGTCCGGTTCAGCCACCGCTGGGCCGGGGCGATCGACACCAACACCCGCTTCTGCGCGCACTGGGGCACCGCCGGCCGCGGACGGATCGCCTATGTCAACGGGTTCACCGGTCTGGGGGTGGGT